>ENA-ORCQ01000089-ORCQ01000089.1-marine-metagenome-genome-assembly--contig:-NODE-89-length-67472-cov-4.588575_pt1 | contig 67472 bp, 37 predicted proteins | sample MGYA00237780_ERZ508510 | MGnify/ENA primary metagenome ERZ508510 (study PRJEB26181, sample SAMN06268981) | marine metagenome | isolation source: Tt an E2 anaerobic enrichment on eucalyptus from sediment...
GCAGTTTTTTTACCACGGTGGCATAAGCCGGATTTTTGTATACATTGTTTAACTCCAAAGTATCTTTTTGTCGGTCATACAATTCCCATTCATCAATATCATCGTAAAAATGTACCAGTTTATAATCTTTTGTAACAATTCCAAAATGTCGTTTTACCATGTGTGGTCCCGGGTATTCGTAATAATGATAATAAACTGCCTTTCGGTTCCACTTTTCAGTGTCGCCCTTTAGTAATGGGATTAAACTTTCGCCCTGCATATCCGAAGGAGGATTTATTCCGGCAGCTTCCAGAAATGTCTGAGCAAAATCGAGGTTTTGCACCATTTCATCAGATTTTGTACCAGGCTCAATCATACCTGGCCACTTAATCAGCAACGGTGTAAGAAACGATTCATTATAAATAAACCGTTTATCAAACCAACCGTGTTCACCCAAATAAAATCCCTGGTCGGAAGTATAAACCACTATGGTATTTTCCTCCAAATCATTTTCTTTTAAATAATCAAGCACCCGTCCAACATTTTCATCAACCGAAGCAATACAACCTAAATAATCCTGCATATATCTTTGGTAGCGCCACCGCATAAAATCGGCATCACTCATTTCAGAGTATTTTTGTTTAAAATCATTGTTAATCCCCTCGTAAACCGAATCCCAGGTTGCTTTTTGTTCGGGAGTAAATCTGGAGTATTTCATATTAAAAACATGCTCACCCCAGTTACTTGGTTCTTTAATTCCCAACTCATTCACTATTTCAGGATAGATTTTGGAATCTGCTGAGCTTGTCATATGTTTAAGCAAATTCATTTCCGCTTCTTTGGCCGCTGTACCGCGTCTTTCATAATCATCAAAAAGTGTTTCCGGTTCGGGAAAAGTTTTTTTGGTAAACGTTTTAAAATGTCTCGGAGCCGGAAACCACTCTCTGTGGGGAGCTTTGTGTAAATACATCAAAAAAAATGGTTTGGTCTCATCACGACGATTTTTAAGCCATTCTAACGTAAAATCTGTAATTACATCTGTCACATAACCTTCAACCCGGATATTGCCTTCGTTGGTAATAAAATCCGGATTATAATAATCACCCTGTCCGGGAAGTATTTTAAACTCATCGAATCCTTTTGGATTATTTCCAAAATGCAGTTTTCCAAACATAGCTGTTTGATAACCCGCCTCGTGCAATATTTGAGGAAAAGTAATATTTGTTGTATCAAAAGGGAAACGGTTATCGATTTTACCATTAATATGACTGTGCTTTCCGGTAAGTATTGTGGCCCTTGATGGTGCACAAATTGAATTGGTAACACAAGCATTGGTAAACAATATTCCTTCGCTGGCAATCCTGTCTATATTTGGAGTTTCGATTAGCTTATCGCTGTAGGCGCTAATTGCCTGGTAAGCATGGTCGTCGCTCATTATAAAAATAATGTTTGGTGGTTTGTTTTCTTTTGCTTCAAAACTGCATGAGATAAAAACAACTCCTGCAAACAATATTATCAATAGCTTAAAGATTCTTATATTATTCATCGTTTGATTTTTGTATAAAATAAAACAGTGAGCTACTTGCTCCAATTTACTTTAACAGATTGCAAATCTGCAGAATTTGCACCGACCATAATTTCAAATTCTCCTTCTTCCCAATCGTAATCGAGATTGGCATTATAGAATTTCAGATCATCAACAGATATTTTAAAAGATACTGACTTTGATTCTCCTTTTTTGACCGGCACTTTCTCAAATGCTTTTAACTCTTTTAAGGGGCGAGTAATTGAAGCCACCATATCGCGAATATAAAGTTGAACTATCTCCTCCCCGTCATAATTCCCTGTATTTATTATATCAACAGTAATATTGAGTACTTCAGATTCAGTAAGTTTAGTCTTATCTGCTTTCAGGTTTGCATATTCAAAATCTGTGTAACTTAATCCGTATCCAAAAGGTAAAAGTGGCGTATTTTCCACATCAAGGTAATTCGATTTAAATTTTTGAAATTCATCACTACCCTGCGGCCTACCTGTATTTCTGATACTGTGATAAATGGGAACTTGTCCAACATTTCTTGGGAATGTTGCAGTTAATTTTCCTGACGGATTGTAATCTCCATAAATTACATCTGCGATTGCATTTCCTGCTTCGACTCCCGGATGCCAGGTAAACAATACTGCATCTGCAAGTTCCAGTTCTTCTGTTAAAGCAAGTGGCCTTCCGCTCATAACAACCAACACCAGTGGTTTTCCGGTTTTTGCCAAAGCGCGTATTAATTTTTTCTGGTTTTCAGGAATTAACAGATTTGTCCGGTTTGCAGCCTCACCGGTCATTTCACTTGCTTCTCCAACTACAGCGACAATTACATTTGCCTTTTTTGAAACATTTATGGCCTCATCTATCATCTCTTTTGGTGAACGTTTATCGATAAATACCTTTGGCCCAAAAACATTTATTTTTTTTGCATAATCCGGATCGTCAACAATATTAGCTCCTTTGGCATAAAATATCTGAACAGAACTACCTACATTTTTAATAAATCCGTCAACAACTTTTACTGCAAGATGATGTTCGCCTGTTGGTGCCCATGTTCCAAGCATATTATTCTGGCTGTCGGCAAGGGGCCCAACAAGAGCAATTTTACCTGATTTTTTTAGCGGCAAAACCTGATTATCATTCTTCAATAAAACACAAGCCCGGGCAGCAGCTTCTCTGGCAATCTGCCTGTTTTCCTTTGAAAGAATATCTTTTTCAGGCCTTGAGATATCATTGTATCTGTACGGGTCATCAAAAAGCCCTAGTTTGTATTTGGCTTCCAAAATCCTCCTGCAAGCCATATCGATTTGCTCTTCAGTAACTTTTCCTTCTTCCAGTGATTTTTCGAGCGTTGAAAGAAATCCTTCTCCTACCATATCCATATCCAGTCCGGCATTTAATGCCATTGCAGACACAGCCTGTAAATCACCCATCCCATGGGCTATCATTTCGTTAATGGAAGTATAGTCTGAAACTACAAAACCATCAAATCCCCATTGATTGCGAAGCAAGTCTGTTAACAACCATTTATTTCCGCTGGCAGGGATCCCATCAACATCGTTAAACGACGACATTGCACAACCCACACCGGCTTCTACTGCAGCTTTATATGGTGGAAGATAATCGTTATACATACGCAGCTTACTCATATCCACAGTGTTATAATCGCGCCCTGCTTCAGAAGCCCCGTACAAAGCGAGATGCTTTACTGTTGCCATCATGGTTTTTGAATCACTTAAATCATCTCCCTGATAACCTTCTACCATAGCTTTTGCAATTGCAGAACCCAAAAACGGATCTTCTCCTGCTCCTTCTGCAATTCTTCCCCATCGGGGATCGCGTGCAATATCAACCATAGGAGAAAAATTCCAGAATATTCCATCTGCAGTTGCTTCTTTGGCAGCAACCTGGGCCGTCTTTTTTATTAATTCCATATCCCAACTGCAAGACAAACCCAATGGAATCGGGAAGGTAGTTTTATAACCATGAATTACATCGGAACCAAAAAGTAAAGGAATACCCAGCCTGCTCTCTTCTACTGCAAGTGCCTGCGCCTGTTTTACTTTTTCAGGTCCGTAAATACCAAAAATTCCTCCAACCTGTCCGCTTTTGATTTTCTCTTCCACATCAGTGCTTACCACCGAGCCTGTTAAAATTCCACCACCGGGAGTAACAAGGTTTAACTGTCCAATCTTTTCCTGAAGCGTCATTTCAGCCATTAATTCATTGATAAATGAATTAATTTCCATGTTTTCATCTGAAGATTTTTCAGTCTTACAGGAAACAAATACGACCAAAGCTAATAGTAGTATTATCCAGAATTTCATTTTATTTGATTTATAGTTATTACTTTACTTCTATGATATCCGTCTTCACGGATATTCCGTTTTCGTTAAATGCCTCTATACAGAAATAATAAGGCGTATCCCTGTCGAGACACCGCATCTTATGTTCGTTTGTGTCGTAAACCAGCCACGACTGGTAGATTTTATCCGGGGCAATTCCCCACCTGATATTGTATCCCTGGGCACCTTTTACAGGCTGCCAGGAAAAGGTGGCATCTCTGCGGTCTTCTTCCCGATTAACTTCAAAACCTATAACTTTTTCAGGAGTTTTCCCGTTTCCAATTCCAAATACCCTTACTTCGGACATCGCCAGATTTGGTCCGGGGACTTCTATGTTTTTATATTTTACATATTTTGCCTGAACAGGCTGATTCAACACAATGTATGCATTGGGTGCATCTTTATAACTATTGCTTCTGTCAACCACTGTTTCCCAGGTTTCTCCATCTTCCGAAATTTCGATTGTAAACCTGTGCCGAAGGTCATCTTTACGGGTATAAATGGCAGATTCATGGTCGTGAAAATTGAGTTGAAAAGCATAGATTTTTCCAGGATTTAGCATTTCAATTTCAACCCATTGTTGATCATCGTTGGATTCTGCTACCCAATACGATTTTGGACTTTCATCTGTTAAAATTCCGGAAATAATTTCCCCGGATTCGTTTTTTTCCTGCGGTAATTCAGTTTCGCTAACTTCATCATCATTTGAGGTAAATTTCTCGATTTGTATTAACGACGATGAAACGGTAACCTTTCCTTTGAAGGACAGTAACATCCAACCACAATGCTCTCCTGCTTTTGTTGGATGACCTGGTGCAAAACGCGGATAATCGCCATAATGTGTATTCGAAAACATTAAACCATCCTGATCAAAATATGTAGGAAACATACACAAACGACGTTCCCACTGGGCGTTAGATGCCAGTGCCATAGTAGCAAAATGCCAGTATTGTCCGTTGGTTTCTTTCACTGTTATTCCATGCCCCGCACCATTGGTAAATCCGCCGGGTTTAAAACACATCGGGTTATTTTTCATGTATGTAAACGGCCCCAGGGGAGTTTCTCCAATATATGCACCATCGGCATATACATTAAATTGTGTTCCAGGTGCTGCGTATTGCAGGTAGTATTTGCCATTGTATTTGGTCATGGATGCGCCTTCCATGTAGCCTTCTTTTAAGGTGGGATGAAAATTATTTTCACCAAATCGCTCCCAACCATGTTCCTCCTCAACCAGGTTTATCAAATCTTTTCTAACTCCGGTTTCCAACATCCGATCATTTTTGTCTAACATTTTTACCCGAATCGGATGAACATTGGATGAGCCCCAATACAAATACGTCTTTCCATCATCATCAATAAAAAGTTCCGAATCCTGAAGGTTATTGGAAATGGATTCAACAGGCGTCCAAATACCACTTTTCGGGTTATCTGAATAAAGAATACTTCCATAACCAGCTGGATCGCCTGCAAAATAAATAACCGAGTCTTTATAATTAAAAGCTGTTGGAGCATTACATCCTTCAAAAAACCATTGTGCCGGTCTGATAAACTGCCAGTTTACCAAATCTGTCGAATGCCAGTACCCAAAAGAGCGGGTAACAAACATATAATACTCACCCCGAAATTCGACAACGGCAGGATCCGCCCCGGAACGATAAGAGATATTCCGGCTTGAATTGTATACCATGTAGGTGTAATCGATGTCCAAAGGATTACAAAAAGTTTTTGGTATTATTTCCTGTGCATATAATCCAAATTCGCTAAAAAAAATAAAAGCAACAACAAATATTTTTATTGAACGCATACCAAATCGTTTTTAATAAATTACCTCTGAATCAATAATTTTTGTCTAACAGCTTGTCCATTATGTATAATCTGTACGATATAAAGTCCGTTTTTTAAATCGGAAGAATTGAAAGAGTATGTTCCATAATTGAACTGCACATTTTTTATCAAACTTCCTGCAGCAGTGAAAATTTGTACATTTAAAGGGTGATTATCCTTATGTTTTGAATATTTAATAAAAACTTCGTCTTTTGCAGGATTAGGATAGATTTCAAAAGAATCGTTTTTTTCAACTTCTCTGATATCTGTTATAACTTCGTATTGAAATCCAAGTTTATCCAAACCGGCCTGAACATCGGCATCCATCATAACATATTTCCACAAAAGCTGTGTTCTGTAGTTTTCAATCATAATAACAATTGGTCCCTGATCGATTCCGATATAAGCTTCCTTAACCCAGTTTCTTGAATCGTTAAAGGCATCGTACGGACCATATTTCCCAAACAATTCACTTCCACGTTCACGATAAAAGTATTTCAAAGCTTTCATCGATTCTTCAGGAGTGTAAGGAAAACTTGCCAGTGCTGCTGTTGGACTTACCGTTCCATTATCATTATCCATGGGTCTGTGTGCGGTGTATCCATCCGGATCATCGCTGGCAGTTAATCCCCAGTTTTTTTCGCTATAATTTACCCAACCCAGGGGATTGTCTTTCCCATATTCAAAATGAATTTTAGCAGTATTAACATGTTCCTGCCAATACTCAGCATATTGATCGACCAAACCATGAGGATTGATTCCGTGGTGTGAATAATGAATCCAAAACAACGGCCCTCCCCAATTTCGCGAAAGGTTGATTTCGTATCCATAATATTTTCGACCGGGTTTTACCATGTTTCCGTTTCTTGCCCAACCGTTTGTATATACTTCTTTTGGTACTCCATAAGTAGGCGAAGCAGCTGCCATCACATAGGTGATTAAACATTCGTTCCAGCCCGTTATTTTCATATTCATGTCCCACCCATTGTTAGGTGACCAGTGCCAGTACAATACATTTTGATTGTTTTGTCGATACCAACTCCAATCCACTTCTTTCCATAGTTGATCGGATTTTTCACGAATTTGAACCGACTTTGAATCATTTCCGGAGAAATAGTGTTTTAAGGCAATCAGTGCCTGGGCTACAAAAGAAGTTTCTACCAAATCTCCACCGTCATCTTTGGGAGAAAATGGCCGGGTTTTTTTTGTATTGGAATCGTACCAATGCGACCAGGCCCCATGATGACGTTCACAGGTTTCAAGGAAATCGAGGATTTTTAAGATTCGTTCTTTAACCTCTTCACGTGGACGATATTCCCGTTCATGTGCAACAATCATTGCCATTAATCCAAATCCTGTTGCACCCGAAGCTGTTGTTTTTCCATTTCCATTTGACCTTTCCAAGGCAGTGCCGCTTGCCTGATGAGCACCTTCCCAAAAATACCGGAATGAATATTCCTGCATCATATCCAATAATTCTTCATCTGAAAAATCACGAATTTGTACTGTTTCTTCAACCGGTTCTGATTCTTTGTTTTGCGTTACCGAAACCACACGATACACAACATCTTTATTTCTGCCTTGCTGAGGTACAAAATCGAGATAATAATTTTCAGACACCTCTTTTCGTAATTCGAAATTTTGCCCGCTATCAAAAGATGCATAAACTCTGTATGAAAGTCCCACATCCGGTTTGGTCCAGCTAAGATCTGCATGGCTGTCGTAGCCCCTGGCTTTAAAATCGACTACAGGCAAAACAAAATCAACACTTTTAAAAGCCGTTACTTCATCGATCAAAACCAAACGTGATGTGTTGTTCTTTTCGGATTGATTAAATATCACCCCTTTTGCATGGGTATAATCAAGTCCGGGATTTTGATTTTTTATTACCGAAAGTGGAAATTTAACCTGGACCCATTGGGAAGCCGGAATATCATTGTTGTATTCTGATGTTGGATATAGATCTGAAATTCCACCTTCACAGTTTAAGCCAATAAGCGGCAGCGCACTTTTGGGAATTGCGCTTTCAGAGTAGATAAAAAATGATATTGAATCCAGATTTGAAACATCTACCTGACTCCAACCTTTTCTAAAAATACTGACTTTCCAGTTTCCATTGTCAGAAGAAGTATAATTGAACTTTAACGAAGTTGAACTTTTAAATGCGGTAGTTGAACAAGGAACTTTATCGTTCCATTGCGGTCCACCAGGGGGGTGAGTATATTCAAAAGTACTTTCTCCAAGATTATTTTTATCTACAATTCCCTGATCATAAAAATTGTTGTCTGTTCCTTCATCGAAAAAAATTACTTCCTGGCTGAAACCTACTATTGTTAAACTCAGAAAGATTAGTCCAAATACAATTCTCTTTTTATACATTTACTTTTTATGTTCTTAAAATTTAATCCCCCTTTTATTCTCCCTTTTCTAAGGGGGACGAAGAAATAAACTTTCTATTGATATTTTATAACTCCTTTATCCAGATATTTCTAAACTGCACCAGGCTCGAAGCCCCTTTCAGTTTTCCTGTTTTTGCATCGATGCCTCCATGATGTTGAAAACCAATCGGCCCTTTTACATTTAAACCCGGGTAGTAAGCATTATGAATTACAATGATACCATTGTTTTTAATCGTAATATATTCACCTTTTACAGTGATATCAAATGCATTCCAAAATCCCACAGGATTATCCTGGTTAGAACCGGGAACAGCAGCCGCTCTCACTTCAGCTGGTAAATCTTTATTGTTTCTGACCGACCATAATTCTCCTGAACCAACCGACCAGCACCAGAGGTTTGTCTGTCCTACACCTTTAAGAAGAATTCCTGAATCAGAGTTTGGTCCCAGAGGTTCAATTATATTTCCTTCCTCATCCCGCAAATATTCTCCACTGGGCAAAATTGTGGGTAGTTTAAAAAGATGATCTCCATAACCTTTAAATCGCCATTCAACATGTAGCTGAAAATCGGTATATTCTTTTTCAGACCAAAGACTTTTATCGTCTTCAGCTTCCGACCTGGCATCGTAATCAATTACCCCATCGATAACACTCCAGTGACCGTTGTCCCCTTCCGGGATAATCCAGCCGCTCAAATCTTTCCCATTAAAAAGTTTAGTAAATCCCTGTTCTTCGTAAACGCATTTTTTTTGAGAGAATACGGAGCTTGAAATGAAAACCGCCAAAGTAAAAATGGCAACAGTACGTATAGATTTTTTCATTTGTTATTGATTTAATTCGTTTTTAATCTTGATAATGTTAATTCAAAGCTGCATTGTAATCCAATAATTTTTCGATTTCCACTTTGAAATACTTCCCTTTGAAATTGTTGTTTGATATTCTTTTTATTCAAAATCAATCTCAAAATCCAATGCTTTTAGTCCTTTTTGCACATCCCCGTTTTTCATAAATAGTTTCCACAATAAACCTGTACGATAGTTTTCTATCATCACAGGAATAGGCCCCTGGTCAATCGCAAGATATCGTGGTAAATACCAGTTGTTTGAATGGCTGTACGCATCGTAAGGCCCGTATTTCCCGATTAAAGAATCTGCTTCGTTATACAAATAATCAAGATGTTGCATAGATTCTTTAGGTGTATAAGGAAAAGATGATAAAGCTGCAGTTGGAGTGATAACACCCAAGTCTCTTCCCGGACGATGACCGGCATAACCTCTCATTGAATAGCTTGAAGTTAAGCCCCATTGTTTTTCACCATACCCCTCAAAACCTTCAGGATTGTCCAAACAATATTTATAATGAATCATTGCATGATTGGTGTTTAATTCCCAATAATCTGCATAACGGTCTGATAATCCTTTTGGATTTAAACCCAGATATGAATAATGTGCCCAAAACAACGGGCCGATAGGATCATCGTTGTGTTCATAAAAATCAAGTACTGTATTTAATCCATAAAAAACAGTGTCTTCTGCAATTCTGCCATTCCCGGCCCAGCCTTTATGATAAGCAGCAGGTTGAATCGGATGAGTTGGAGAAGAAGCTGCCAGTACATACATTATCAAACATTCGTTATAACCCCCGACAGGAAAATTCATTTCCCAGCCATAATTTGGTGACCAATGCCAGTATAAAACATCTTTTCCTCCTTGTGTGTACCAATCCCACTCCACTTCTTCCCAAAGCTTTTGAATATCTTTTACCAGTTGTTTTTCTTCTTCATTTCCATCTTTGAAATACTCGGCAACTGTTAAAAGTCCCTGAATCATAAAAGCGGTTTCCACCAAATCGCCACCATCATCTTTTTTACTAAACGGCGCAACTTTTCCGGTAGGTCCATTCAGCCAATGAGGCCAGGCACCATAAAACCGGTCGGCTTTTGCCAGATAGTCCACATTTTTTTGAAAACGTTTTAACGCTTGTTCGCGGGTAATCCATCCTCGTTCGACACCCACCAAAACCGCCATAACTCCAAAACCGGAACCTCCAAGCGTAATAATATCCTGATCATTACGTGGGTATACATTGTCCATGTGGATTCTTTCTCTTGCCAAACCGGAGGTTGGTTCTGCTCCATCCCAGAAATATTGGAAAGTCTGGTACTGAACGCTGTCTAACAATTGTTCATCGGTTAATACTGATTTTTCATCAGCTTTTTTTTGCACAGCATTACAACTTCCGAGAATAACAATCAGCAAAAAAATTGATAATACTTTCATTTCTATCTTTTTTACGCGAATTTGAAATTGAAAAAAGTCTGTACAAACAAGAGAGGGCTGCTACAAATAACAGCCCTTCTTGATTGTAGCAAAATCTAACTAAACTAACTATCCGGTTAAACCGGATTATCTTCCCTGCTAACTATTAATTATTTTTCAGCATCAATAATAGTCTGAACTTCCTCCTGGCTAAGTGCTTTGTCGAAAATTCGCAACTCATCCAATAAGCTTAAATCCGACTTGTGATCCCAACCTGTAAAACGAGGTGCCCCTGATCCTATTGAAAGGATATCACAACCTGTCCAGTCAATTCCATCAAAATCTCCCTGTTTAGCAACTTCACCATTGATATAAAATACACATTCGGTACCTGAAATGGTAAATGCCATATGCACCCATTCTCCGGTTGAAGGATCTACTTTTGCATCATCGCCGCCGTCGAACCAGCTGTCTGCTGTTCCATTCCCGGCATTTAACTTAAATATTTGATCGGTACCGGCTGCTTCCCTAAAGAACCTGAAACCACTTTTGCGGTTGTTCTGTTTCTCCGGATAATCTGCATTATCAGGATCTTCAGGCCCCATAACCAATACTCCTGCTCTATCCGGATCTGCATTGATTTTCATCCAGAAAACAGCACTGAAATTGTCGTTTTGTAAATTAGCTGTTGGGAAAGTAAGATAAGAATCGGCTGCTCCCATAAATGCTCTACCTTGTTTACCCTCGCTAAAACCTGTGGTTCCCACCATGGTCGCTTCAGTTCCTGAAACCATTTCTTTGTTATCATCTTCGAATGGCATGTAAAACACTTCACCGTCGTATTTTGGATTATAACCCACAGATTTTCCAGATTCATCAGCGATTATATTTGCAATATCTTCTGCAGAAAGTGCTCTTTTAAACAATCGTAATTCATCCATAAAACTTTCGTCAGAGAGGTGACTCCATCCGGTAAATCGGGGTGCCCCCGACATGATAGAGATAATATCACAGCCAGTCCAATCCACTCCTGCCAATTCTCCTTGTTTTACAACCAGTCCATCGATATAAACTACTGCTTCGGTACCCGAAATTGTAAATGCCATATGCACCCATTCGTTTGTTGTAGGATCAACATCGGCTGCAGTATTTCCATCAAACCAGGAATCACTTTCACCGGTTCCCACATTCAATTTAAATCTTTGTTTTCCATTAGCATTTTCACGGAAGAACCTGAATCCGTGGTTACGGTTATTCATTGCGGTCGGATTTGCATCATCCGGTGCACCGATTACAAGAACTCCTGCCCTGTCGGGGACCGCATTTACTTTCATCCAGAAAACTGCTGAAAATTCATTAGTTAATAAACCTTCTGTTGGAAATGTAAGGTAAGAATCAGCAGCTCCCGCATAGGCGTTTACACCTTCACCCTGAATTATACTTTCGCCGGCAAAACCCGGATTACCAACAACTGTAGCATCTGTGAAACTTATTTTCTCTGCAAAGTCGTTATCAAACGGCATATAAAAAATTTCATCAGGATATACCGGAGTATAAGGAGGTGCTTTGGAAAAGTTTACAGTTGCCGATGTGGTCTTATTTGTTAAATCGGTGGCTGTCACTTTTAACTCATGATCTCCGTTTGTTACATTCTCAAACAGGAATTCTTCAACTGCCCGACGATAATCTTTAAACTCAGTAAAACTGGCAATTTCGACTCCATCTATTAAAACGCTAATGTTACCGATTTCAATGTCATCAGTCGCTTCAAAACTAATCATAACCGAAGCAACTAGTTCAGGAACCTGAATAGTTGTGCCTTCCACAGGAGATTTAATCACTACCTGAGGAGCATCTTCATCGGGTCCTGGTTCCACTTTTGAAATAGGATCTATGTAGTCTTTTTCACAGGCACCAAGTATGAATACTACCAGCACCAGAATCGTAAATTTAAAATATGTTTTCATATTAATTTTTTTTAGTTAGTTGGAGTAACTTCTTCCCCTAATTGTGGCAATTCAGCGACCTGAGGAGCAGGAATAACATAATATGCTTTGTCCATAGTAAACGTTCTTCCTTCGTAGCTCAGTGCAGCTTCATTTCCTGTACGCACCATATCATAATATCTGATTCCCCATTCTGTTCCCAGTTCGGCAAATTTCTCATCCAATACATTGTTAGTAGTAACGCCACTTAAATTATTCAGTCCGGCTCTGGCCCGTACTAAATTCACAGCTTCATCAGCAGTCATAGATATATTGCTTGATGCACCTCTTGTCAAAGCTTCGGCGTAAGTAAGCAGTATTTCAGCATATCTGATAACAATTAAGTTTTTATTACTTCCCGGAGAAGTTCTTCCCGGTATTAGTTCTGTTGATGGCTGAATGTATTTACCACTGCCAAACTTCAATCGTGCATTATTATTAAAAATATCTCCTTCCCTGTTCATATTAGAAATCCAATCGGGGATGGCTCCATACTCATTTTGAAGCTGATTGATTCCATCAGGAGTAAAAACAACACTTGTTTCCAGGCGAACACTTTCACCTCTGTCGAGCATAAATGTTACATATTTCATTGATGGAGCGTAGAAACCCCATCCTGCTCCTGCACCTGTTATCACAGGAGTCCAGCCTCCAATTCCGTAGGGAGCAAAAAGATGGGCAAATCGATCACCTTCACCCTGGTTGAAGTCTGAAAACTGGAATTCAAGAATGATTTCATCATTTAATTTTCCTGCTTTTTTGAACAAGTGATAATAATCAGGGAACAGGTTATATTCCCCAGAGCCAATAATTGCAGCAGCAGCATTTGCAACTCCTTGGTAATCCTCCATTTCCTGATAAGCAAGCGTTTGTATAGCATAAGCAGTAAACCTGGTAATTCCACCTCGTACATCACTACGTTTATTTGGATTAACAGCCGGTAGTTTTGATATTACTTCATCCATTTCCGCTACAATGTACTCCATTACCTGGGTTTTATTGCTTGCCGGTGTATTCTGTATATTATCCAGTTCATCGATAATAATTAACTTTCCGAATGCTTTCGCAAGACTTAAATATAAATAAGCTCTAATGGTTCGGCACTCAGCAATGTATTGATCAGCGAGTGCGTCGTTGTTTGCAGCCGGACGATATTTCTCAATTTCATCCATAGCTGAAAATGTGTTTATTATATCGTTGTAATGATTTTGCCATACAGCGTTCAGGTTCCAGTGGCTGGGCAGATATTTATACTGGTCCTGTTCAGTCATAGGAACCTGATCTCCGGCAGCATCAACATCATCACCGCGAAAACCAAGTGTTAAAGGCCCTTCCCAGCCTCGTGTGTACAATCCATGATAGGCACCTATCAAAGGCAGTATCATATCACCACCTATTGTATAATCTACATCACTGGTAAAAGTCTCATTCTCGAAGGGCGCATCTAAATTATCGGAACATGAAAACGCCAAAAATATGATTAATCCCGATAAGACTATGGATTTATATTGTATTGATTTCATTTTAATTTTCATTTTTCTGGAATTTAGAATTTAAGATTAAGTCCTACAGTAAAAATTGAAGGCACCGGGTAAAACTGTCTGTCGATACCATTTGGTACTTCCGGATTAAATCCGTTGTATTTAAAAAGAGTCAATGGTTTTTCTGCAGTTACAAAAACTCTTGCATCCGGCATTCCTTTTCCAATCAATTCTTCCCCATCAATATTATACGCCAGGGTAATATTTTGAATCCTAAAGAATGAGCCGTCTTCAACCAGGTAGTCACTAAAATTCTGGTTCCATCCTCGTCTCAAACCAGAAGCCGAAGGATATCTGTTGGAAGTACCTTCCCCTGTCCATAATCCATTTGCCAGTTCGGCATCTAAGTTTGTATCATTGGTCCAGATGATTTCTCCTCTTTTTCTGTTTAGAATTTTATTCCCGGTTTGTCCCATAACGCTTATGGAAAATTCCAGATCTTTATAAGTAAGGCCGAAAGAACCTCCATATGTAAAATTTGGGAAATATGATCCCAGAAAGACTTTGTCATCGTCGTCAATCACTTTATCATTGTCTTGATCTACAAACTTAAAATCTCCGGGAACAAGCCCGTTTTCTACTGCGATCGGATCTGCATCAATCTCTGCCTGGTTTTGGTAAACACCTGCTACCTGATATCCATAAAAAGAAAGCAATGGTTCACCGACCTGTGACCGTTGTCGAAATTCGGCCTGACCGCCATCAAGATAGGCTTGTCCATATAAATCTCTGACTTCATTTTTAAGGGTTGCAAAATTTGCTCCTACATAGTAACTGAAGTCTTCGCTAATTTCATTTTGCCAGTTAATGTTCATTTCAAGTCCCGAGTTCCGGATAACACCAACATTCCGAAGTACACTTCCTGACTGGAGTTTCAAGCTCACCGGTATAGCCGCATTTTCAGTATCCCGGATATAATAATCTGCTTCAATATTTAATCTGCTATCCAGAAAATCTGCAGTAATACCAATATTCGTTTCGCTAACTGATTCCCATCCCAGATAACCAAAGGTACTGGTTGTGGTAGTTCCGTTTACCTGAGTATCATCAACAGCAATAAAAACAGGATTAGTTGTGTTTGCACCCGTTTGTCTGGGAATTTTATCATTACCCAATTTTCCCCAACCTGCTCTAAGCTTTAAAAAATCAACAAAATTTGAGTTCTGCATAAATCCTTCTTCTGAAATCACCCAACCTAATCCAACTGCCGGGAAGGTTCCCCATTTTTCCTGATATTTGGAAGTACCCTCTTGTCTGAGTGTAAAGTAGGCAATATACTTGTTACTGTAATTGTAAGAAACACGTCCAAAGTATGATACACCATATAAACGTTCTCCATTATCACCAGCCGTTTTTGATTCAGCTTGCCTTGATTGACTGATATACCATGAGTTTTCATTTAAGGGAATATCGCTGGCCGAACCTTGTAAGTAGTCCCACCATTCATCGCGATATGACATACCAACCATTGCAGTTACATTATGCTCACCAAAACTATCGCTATAGGTTAAGGTGTTGTCCCAAAACTGATTCACTTCAGTAGTTCTGGAAGATGTGATAGTGGAAAACTGCCGATTTGTGGAATTGGTGATAAAGTAAGGCAGATTTACATTTCTCCCTTTCAAAAACAAGTATGAAAGATTATAAGTAGATTTAAACTTAAGTTCGGGTAGTATTTTGATATCTGCATAAATTCCTGTTAATACTTTTCGAATATCCTGCCTGTTATTGTTGTAATCCAATTGTAAAAACGGATTCTGAGAGCCCCTGTAATCCAAAAGTTGAGCACTGGAATACCGACTTGGATAATCCACTCCGGCTGCAACATTCTCCTCGTAGTTTTCTTCATCGTAAACCGGTAAAATTGGTACAGCATGATAGGCACTAAACCATGCACCATCATTGGCAATATATCTTTGTGCATTACTAACATTCACATTCACTCCCCCTTTTAACCAGTCATTTACCTGATGATCGAGTTTAGTTCTGATATTCATTCTTTGGTAAGAGTTATCAGTTTTTAACAAGCCCTGCTGTTCAAAGTAACTGATTCCCATTGAATAAGTCGTACTTTCATTTCCGCCCAGAATGCCAACCGCGTGGTTTTGTTGTCTGGCACTGGGATGCATAATTTCTTTATACCAATCGGTATTAACGTTGGGCACATTAGGATTCAACCTGCTTCTGCCGTAACGTTGCATGGCATTCTCAACATAGCTGATATCCGCTGCCGATTCTGTCTGATAGACATAATTCACAAATTGTTCAGCATTTGACATTTTTAGCACATTTTGTGGTACCTGCATTCCTATATAACCTTCATAGGTAATAGTTGATTCAGTGTTTAGCTTACCATCTTTTGTAGTAATCAATACCACGCCATTTGCTGCTCTTACACCATAAATTGCAGAGGCCGAAGCATCTTTTAAAACAGACAGGGTTTCAATGTCATTTGGATTTAAAAAGTCAATGTTGTCAAAAAACATTCCATCCACAACGTACAAGGGTGAAGAGTTACTACTTCCGGGGAAAGAACCAATACCACGGATTCTAACTGTAGGTTCTGCTCCCGGTGCTCCGGCATTAACCACCTGAACACCTGCGACTTTACCTTGCAAGGCCTGCATCGTTTGACCAGTAGGTGTTTTAACCAGTTCATCCGATTTTACCGTTACAATAGATGATGTAAGGTCTTTAACTTTTACCGAACCATAACCTACTACAACAATTTCTTCCAAACCCACTACATCCTCCTTCAGGGTTACATTTAATGTCCTGGACTGTTCAATCATATATTCCTGGGAGAGAAAACCAATATAACTGAACTGTAGTATTGCTCCCTGGGATACGGTCAACTGATAATTACCATCCAGGTCGGTCACTGTACCGTTGACGGTTCCTTTTTCAAGAACCGAGACACCCGGTATAGTTTCTCCTTTTTCGTCGGTTACTGTACCATTTACAGTTTGAGCCTGAACCCATACCGAAAACAGCAGTAACATCATACTTAAAAAAACTTTGAGTAATTTTTTCATAGATAATAGTTTAATTTATTAGAATCTTGTACAATTCGAACTACAAAATTCCGACAAAGGCAAATGAAATAGAATTAATTCACCCATACACCAATACGTATAGGTCAAAACTTTCAGACAAAATCGCTTAACTAACTACCTATCTGATAGTTATATTATATGTTGTACAACATAAATATTGGCTTTGTTGTGGTATTGTTGTGGTAATTGAATATAAATTCTTTAAATTGAACTTATATTTTTACAAAGAATAAAACAACAATTTGACAATTTGAGGCATTTTTGTCTTTTGATATTTATATAAGCTGTAACTTTTGACTATAACATTGAAAGCAATATTCAAGTTTCTTCCAATCCTGATAATTTCTGTGCTTTTTGTTTTTCCTGTAATAGGTCAACAAAACATAGAATACTCTTATCGGATAAGTCCGTTTATAAGAAATATAACAAAAACAGAATACCAGGCGGCCAATCAAAGTTGGTCGGCAACCCAGGCGATCGACGGAAATGTTTATGTTGCCAACAGGCTTGGTTTGCTCGCATACAACGGTAGTCAATGGACACTGTATTCAACAGAAAGTGTTCACCCGCTGCGTTCGGTTTTGGCCACAGATGACGGATTGATCTACTATGGTCATTTTGAAGATTTTGGATACTACAAAAAAGATGAGTTTGGGAATCTGGAAAAATATTCAATTTCAGACCATCTGGTTTCTGCCGAGGATATTCTGAATCAAAATATCTGGTCAATAAGTCATATTGGTGAAAAAATATATTTCCGCTCGTTTGGGAAAATTTATGTTTACGATGGTACTTCAGTTAAAATCATTTCTCCCGGATTTGAAAAAACAATTTTTAGTTTATTTGAATACCGGGGACTTCCTTATATAAATATTCTGGAAGAAGGATTGTTTTATCTCGATGCAAACGATGATGTGCAAAGGATTGAAGCTGAGACTGTAATCAAAAATCTCAGAATTATTGATATTTTACACCTAGATGAAACTTCAGAATTGGTAATTACTGAGTTTAACGGTATTTATAAAAAAACGGGTGAAAAATACTCTCCCTGGTTCACCGAGGTAAATGAATATTTACAGGATTGTCATTTAAACAAAAGCATCGCAATTAATAATAATTTGTTTGCTATCGGCACCATTGGTCAGGGAGTTATTTTATTTAACAGCGAGGGGAAAATCACCAGTATCCTGGACAAAATAAATGGCTTGCAGAACAATACGGTTCATGCTTTACAAATGGACAATTCAAACAATTTGTGGGTATGCCTGGATAAGGGAATCGACTATGTTGAAATTAATTCTCCCTTTTTATATTGCCTCGACCGCCCCGGAAGTTTAGGCTCGGTATATTCGGCAGTACTGTTTCAAAACAAACTTTATATTGGCACTAATCAAGGACTTTTCTATACAGCATGGGATTCGGAAAAAATGAAAAGTACAATCAATTTCGAAAGGATTGATGAAGCTAAAGGACAGGTTTGGGAACTTAAACTGATAAATGATAAACTGATTTGTAATTACAATTTGGGGATTTTACAGATTGATAAAAACGGTGTATCTGAAATCGGTGATATCGGAGGCTTTACCTCGGCACCACACCCGGATAGAAAAGATGTATTTTTTCAGGGAAATTATTCAGGTATTCTAAAGTTTGTTAAGGATAAAAACGAAAACTGGAAATCGGAAAATTGGATATACCGTTCAATTGGTGGTGCAAAATCCTTACATGTTGACCAGTTTAGTAATTTGTGGGTTGGTGAAAATTTTAAAAATGCCAGGCTTTTCAGGTTAGACCCGCAAACAGATACAATTCTGAATTCAAAAATCCTGGATGATGAAAGCGGTTTTAATCCCCGCAATAATGTTGGTGTATTTGCTTTCGACAACAAAGTTATCTTTTCAAATTACAACCAGTTTTTCACTTATGATTTTATTGCGGAATCAGTTAAACCTTATTTGTGGTTAAACAATGAACTGGGTGAATACAAGAATTCCAGCTATGTGTATAAAACCAATGCCAATGAATATTGGTTTGCAAAATCCGACAAAATCGGAATGTTTAAATACGATGGAGAGTATCTAAAACTTTTTAGAGAAATCAGCTACAACAATCTGCGTGGTTCGGCTGTCGATGATCGTCAAAATATCTGGAAGATAGATGATCATGAATATATAGTCGGGCTGGATAATGGTTTTATGGTTTATGATTCGAATCTGGAAAAAGCTGTAGTAAATACCCGGTCGTATCCTTTAAAACTGGTTAAGGCAAATTGTTCTAACGAAAAAGGAGAAAAGATTGATTTGCAGGTTGAGAAACGAACTAACTTCGAAATACCTTACCTATATAAAAATATTGCTTTTAGTTTTGCTATTCCCGGCCAACTTCCGGAACTGTATTACATCACCTACAAAATGAATAATGATGAATGGGTAGTTAATTCAGAATCGAAATCGGTAACATTTAATTATTTAAGGTGGGGCAACCACACGCTTGTAGCCAAAGCAATTAGCGAAAATGGTACTGAATTGTCAGAATCAGTTTACAAAATTCATATTCTTCCTCCCTGGTATTTGACCATATATGCTTTCATCGGATATTTGATTGTTGCCTCAATTTTGATATTATCGATAATTGTTTTTAACCGTTTCAGACTAAAAAAACAAAAGCTGGCGTACCTGAAAAAAATCAAATCTGATAATACCCGAAGAATTATCAGGATGAAAAACCAGTATTTGAAAACTGAGGTTCAGAATAAATCGGCAGAACTTGTAAACTATACGGTTCTACTTGGCAAAAAGAATGAGGTTTTAATAAGAATAAAAGAGCTGTTAGACAGAACCAACCCTAAGAACGGAAATTCGGAAAATAATTCATTTAAAAAGATTTATGATATCATAGAACATAATTTATCAAATGAAAATGACTGGAAAATTTTTAGTTCACATTTTGATGAGGCTCATTCAAATTTTCTTAAAAAGATAAAAAGTGACCATTCGTTATTAACGCCAAGCGATTTACAACTTTGCGCCTTTCTGAAAATGAATCTTACCTCAAAAGAAATAGCAGCACTTTTGAATATTTCTTTGCGAAGTGTGGAAGTAAAAAGATACAGGCTTCGGAAAAAATTAGATTTGGAACACGATAAAAACCTGGTCGAATATCTTTTGGAAGTCTGATATTATTACTTAATAACAATCCATTTAAAAAACTATCAATTTGATATAATCCTAAAAAGCGCAGCTCCATGTGCTTCCACTTCCGGTAAAAATTCGTTTGAATTGGTTCCCAAGTTTTTTTGTTCCCACAAATCTCTTATTTGAACATCACCTTCAAAACCAAGTTCGTTAAGCGAAACCAACACCAGTTCCTTTTCCTCACCGGTATTAAAAACTGCGAGATATTTATCTTTGGAATTGGGTATATCAGCAATCCAGGCAATTTTGTTGTCTTCACGAAAAAGTTGCCTGTTATTTTCGCTATTTTGGTTTACCTCCAAAACTTCTTTATTGGTTAAAAGCTTAAGTTCAACGGGACGCATCATCATTAAATCTCCACCATACATTAAAGGTGATCGACAAATGCTCCAAAGTGTCATTAAGGTATATTTTTCATTGTTTGTGAAATTGGAACGCCGTTCAACACCATCGCCCGGTCCCCTTCTGTTTAAGAGTCCAAAAGGAATCATATCGGCGTCGGGCCAGTGTCCGGAACCAATATGTTCTTCCCATTTATGAATTCTGGCAAACTGTTTTTCAAGTGCTTCCCAATCGTCCCAAAAATCACCTGATATTCTCCAAAGGTTTGCGTTGTTTTTAAAAAATTCCGCTTCTTCAATAGGTGTTTTTCCTCCCGGCGATAAACTCAAAACCATTGGCCTTCCACAATTATCTATTGCTTTACGGTATCCTTCTATTTCTTTTCCCCTGAAAGGAGAAGAAATATCATCTACTTTTACATAATCCACTCCCCATTCAGCGTACAATTCAAGCAAAGAATTATAATACTCTTGTGCACCGGGTTTGTCCATATCCAATCCGTACATATTGTTTAACCAGTTGCAGGTTGAATAATCTGTAATTTGATCGGCAGTGTATTCAGCACCTTTTACCGGAAGTTTTCTGGCCACAGCTTCGCGAGGAATTCCGCGCATCACATGAATACCAAATTTTAATCCGAGACTATGAATGTAATCCCCAATTTCTTTAAAACCTTTGCCATTCGCAGCAGAAGGGAATCGGTCGATTGCGGGAAGAAGTCGTCCGTATCTATCCATTGGTAAAGAGGGAGAAAAATCTGCGGTTTGTGGTGGATTATTTAATGCCCCGACATACGGATAAAACCAGCAGTAGTCTATAACAATATATTCCCATCCGGCATCTTTTAAATGCACTTCCATCATTTTGGCATTGCCTTTTACTTCTTCTTCATTCACAGCTGCACCAAAACAATCATAGCTGTTCCAGCCCATAGGTGGTTTGTCTGCCCATTTCAAAAATTCGTTGTTTTGGGAAAAAACGGAAATGGTAGTAAATAAAATAAGGGAAAAATTTAATATCGATTTTATCATAAAAGTTTCGTTTTGATTTCTTTAAAAACTTAGTTTCAACTTAACTGAATTTAAATAAACAAAAATTTATCATATAAAATGACGAAATTTAAATTCTTTTGATGAGTTCAGATTGAAGAGATTACCTTTATGTCTGATTTATATAAAACCAAATCATTCTGTTATATGAAACATTTCATTTTTATAATACTTTCCATTTTTTATCTGCTTAGTTGTAACACCAAAAGTCCCCGGTCAATTGAGGTAGAAGCATTGCCAGTGGATGCGGTAAAAACAGGGGATATTTTGGTTGGGCCCTCGATATTAAACGATCCTGACAAATTCGTTTGGGGAGGCAGTGTTGTAAAAGGTTATGACGGTAAATACCACATGCTATATTCTACCTGGGAATGTGGAGATTCGGTTGAAGTATTCAAAAACTCGTGGGTATTAAATTCAAAGATTGCTTATGCTGTGTCCGATTTCCCCGACCGTAATTTCGTGTCAAAGGGTATCGTTTTAAAAAGTAGAATTGCGGAAGGTGATTCTACAGCCTGGGATGCACAGATGGTGCACAATCCGCATGTTAGAATGTTTAATGGTAAATATTATCTCTATTTTATTGGGTCAAAAGATCCGGGGATTCAACCTCCGGGGTCACAAGGAGAAAAACTGGGATTAAGGGACCGGGTTCAGCAAAATCAGAAAATTGGCGTAATTGAATTTGAAAGTTTTGATGATTTGTTAAGCGGGAATTTTCAACGCCCGGAGGAACCTATTTTACAGCCCCGAACAAGAGTAAAGCCTGATAATATTGTAAATCCATCGCCAGCAGGAACGGTTCAAAAACCAGATAATATTATTACGGTAAATCCATCTGTGGTGTACAGGCCTGAAGATGAAAAGTATATGCTGTATTTTAAAGGTAATTTTTACGATCCCAATTGGAGAGGCGTACACGGTGTTGCCATTGGTGATTCACCTGCTGGCCCATTTACAGCAACCGATCATTTTGTTTTCGATATTATTATCGAAGAAGGAAAGATAGCCAGTGGAGAAGATCCCTTTGTTTGGTATCATCCTATACACAAAAAGTTCTATGTGGTATTAAAAGATTTTTCCGGAAGAATAACCCAACGTGAACCGGGTTTGGCAATTCTGGAATCGAAAAACGGTATCGATTGGGAGGTTCCTGAAAATCCGTTTTTTATGAAAAAAGAGATTATACTTAAAAGTGGGGAACACCTAAAAGCCAACCGACTGGAAAGGCCACAACTTTTAATAGATGAAAACGGTAATCCGATTGTAATGTATGCTGCGGCAGCATTGATAAATGTAAATGAGCGCAACGATGGGTCTTCGTTTAACGTCCATATTCCGTTGAAGTAAAATATACTGAAAGAAGGATTCTGTATTTCTCATTCGATTGCAATTATTCATCCATAAAAGTGTTTTATCTTTGCAGATCTTCAACCTTTATTGAAACATCGGAAGTTTGTGGAAACCATTATTCTTATAGGAAGTATTGTTGGAATAGTAAACAGTTTTATCCTGGTTACCTATTCTTTAATTTCTAAAAAAGGAAATCGAACATCGAACCTGATTTTTGCATTTTTTATTTTAATGCTCACTTTAAGGATTTCAAAATCAATCCTTTTAACTTTCTCCGATGGACTTCATGATTTTTTGCTCACCATTGGATTATCGGGTTTTATGGCAATTGGCCCGGCATTTTTCTTTTTTACCAAAAGTGTAATAAATCCCAAATACAGGTTTGAATGGAAGCAATTAATCCATCTTTTGCCTGCAATCATTTTTACTTTTATGTGGGTATTGCTTGACAGCATCAGAAACGACGGTAACACCTGGCATATTTTTTACAGAAGTATTTTACTTCAATACATTATCTATACAACCATTGCAATTTACAGAATTAATTTTGGAGTGTTGGATAATCAGAATGTTAGGAAGCAGCTCAATATTATTGCTCTTTTTTTGCTGGCAATTTGGTTTGCATATTTGCTAAATGAAGTTGCGGGATTTCCATACATTTCAGGGGCAATTTTGTATAGCGTTCTAATATACTTTTCATTGATTATAATTATCAACAAAGGATATATCATCAATACCACTAATGCAAAGTATCAGAAAACCGGACTAAAACCGGAGGAAAACAAACGAATTTTTAACGATTTAAAACATACAATAACAAGGGAAAAAGCTTTTAGCGACAATACCATTTCTTTGGCAAAACTGGCAAAGAAATTAAATACCACAACGCACGCACTTTCTCAGGTTATTAACGAGAATTTTCAGCTTACTTTTTTCGAGTTGATTGGATATTATCGAATTGAAGAAGCCAAGCAGCTTTTGAAATCAAACACCGAAATAAAAGTTTCGGAAATTGCTTTTGAAGTTGGTTACAATTCACTTTCTGCTTTTAACACGGCATTTAAAAAAGCTACAGGATTAACTCCTACAAAATTTAGAAATGAGTAAAACAATCCGACATATTATCGCTTTACTTCTGGTCGTTGTACCTTTTTATCTGTCGGCATTTTTACGTAAAATACTGTTAGACAGTGGAGATTTGATGGCTGAGGAGTTTTTGGGCTATTATATGATTTTGAGTGTTCTCGGGATTGCGGTGGTTTTATTGCTCAACAAATATTTACTTGGAAATACCCTGAAAGCTTTTTTCCCGGCAAACAAAAAGTTTATTTATGACCTCTCCTTAGGTTTTCTTTTACTGGGGGCATTCTTTTTTATCCGTAGTTTGGGCCGGATAACATACGTGCATTGGATTCATCAAACCATTGACAAAACAGCAATGGTTGAATTGCTGAATTCTATCTTTTCCAACTTTGTACATGGAATAATAATTATCGGGCCATTTGTTTGGTCGAATGAAATTTTTGCAGTTTTATCACTTGCATTCATCCTAAACAATCTTTGGGCAATAAACGATAAAAAAAGCTGGAGTTGGTTTACAATTTTGTTTACGGCATTGATTTTTTCCTTACTTCAAATCGATAATGGTTATGCAACCATAATAGATTCCATTTTACTGGTCACAATCTCAAACTATATATACTTTCATTATCGAAGTATTTTGCCTCTGTTAATTGCTGCAATCCTATTTCAATCCATTGATCTGATTACTTATTGGGTTTATGTAATTCACTGATTATGTAGTGCTTGACTTTTCTGTTTTTACTTCCCGATAAGACAGAAAGTGTTTTTCATTGTTTTTTTGAAAAATTGTTCCTGAAATCAAAACGGAACCTTATGTCAAAAATCAAAAACCTGGTTACGCTGTTTATTTTGGTACTCATTCCATCGGCAATTATGATTTGGTACCGAAATCATAATACCACAGGCTTTGCTTCAACCGAACTCATTTTATATCCTTTGTTGTATGGAGGTGGAAGTATTGTTTTGCTGTTTATACTTAAAAAATATTTTTTAAAAGAACCTTTTTCCGACTTCAATTCCGGAAATACTTTACAACAAAATGACTGGCTTTGGGGCTTTGCTTTAACTGCTGTCTATTTTGTTTTATTCTATCTTGAACGATTAACCCTAATGGACATTCTCGAATTTAGGTCGAATCAGGAATTATTGGGTCTAATGCTTGATATGCGTGAAAGACCCGTATTACTTGTTTTGTGGTTTGGACCTGTTTTGTGGGTGGGTATTGCTTTATACGAAGAAATCATCCGGGTATTTATGTTGAGCAGCTTGTGGAAATTTTCTTCTTCAAAAACATGGACATTTTCCGTAATTTTTATGACCTCGCTTTTAATTGGGTTTACCCATTGGAGTCAGGGCAGCTACGGCATTGTTACCATTGCAATAAAAAGCCTGGTTGCCTGCTTTTTCTTCTTTAAATCCCGCCGATTGGCGCCACTTGTAATAGCACATGCCTTGTACGATGGAATTCAGGTGGTAATTTTGCTATTTACCTTTCCGTAAAACAAACACAGTCCGCCAATTGATTTTCTCTGTATACCCAGATCCGCCAGTTGGCGGAAGCAGAGACAATCAATTCGCTTCCGCCAGCTGGCGGACCGGGGTAAACGAATTGAAATTCAGTAAGAAAAAATAAGTGAAACTAAAAAGCTGAACATTTAAAAACCATAAAAAAATGAAAAACAGAAACCCATTGGATATTTTTAAAGAAGAAGCACCTCAAGTTCAAAAAGCTTACGCCGGAGTATTAAATTCCCTGGCTGCCTTAGAGTCCTTAAATAAGAAAACAAAACAATTAATCTATATTGGAATGAAGGTAGTTGCTGACGACAAAAATGCGGTTTACTACCATATACCAATGGCGAAAGCTGTTGGTGCTTCACGCGACGAAATCAAAGAAACTATTGTACTGTCGTTAACCGTAACCGGCCTAAAAAGTATCAGTACATTTTTATGGCGGGCACTTGAAATTTACGACAATGCCTAAAATTATTTTCATTATTCTGTTTTTTGTCTTATTGTTACTCTCTGCATGTTCTCACAAAGATCAGTCCTTGCGACTGGCTAAAGATTTTGCGGTAAAATATAACCCGGAACAATCGCTCGACACCTTTGCCTGTCGGATAAAAGAATATTACCAACTCCCGGCAATCGGAATTGGCACAATTGATAAAAATGGAAACAGAACAATAGCGGTTACCGGGAAAAATAAAACTGCAAATGGTAGCCCGGTAAACGCGCTGAGTAAGTTTCAGATCGCATCGTGTACCAAAACATTTACGGCTTTGTTAGTCGCTCTGATGGTTTCGGAAGGAAAAATTACCTGGGAGACAACTTTGTATGAGATTTTTCCAGAGTTTGAAATTCATCCACTAAACCAAAAGATTAATGTTCTGGATTTACTTACTCATACTTCCGGGCTTGCACAATTTTGGACCGATGAAGAAGTTTTTGGAATTGATTCAATAATCCCCGGACTTTCCGGCCCTGTTGAAATGCAAAGAAATAAATTTGCATCTTATAATTTAAAATTGCCTCCTCCATTTAAAAATGGCGATTATCATTATTCAAACGGAGGATATGTAATTTTGGCTGCAATGTTGGAAAAAATTACCGGACAAAGCTATGAAAACTTAGTGAAAGAGTGGATATTTAAACCTTTACAATTACATACTGCTGAGCCTGGTTACTCGTTTTTAAATGATCCACATCAACCTCATCGACATTTCGACAGAGATAATAACGGTGTTGGAATTCCGCTGCAAAAGTCTGAAAAAGTACCACCTGAATTATTTAATCCCTGCGGATTTATTTCCTTAAGTATCGAAGATTTTACAAAATACACAGCTCATTGTATCCGGTTAAATACTGGGCAATCATTTTTGCTTCCAAAACATATTTCATCAAAACTTTTTGAACGGCACCTCTCGTTGCCTGACGGAACCGGTGTTGGTCTGGGATGGCAAATCATCGAAGTTAAGGGGATAAAAACCTACGGACACACAGGCAGCGATCAAACAATGCGTGCTGCACTGGCCATTAACCCAAAAAAAGAAAAGGGAGTTGTATTTGCCTCAAATATCGGTGACCTTCGTTCAGAACAGGCTTTGGTTAATGTGATTCATGAACTCGTAAATTAAAAAGTTCAGGCTTAGCATACTCCATAAATCCATAACTTACAACACTTTACTGACTATTTAGTATTGCATCCGTTGAACCTTAGCTGACATTTTATGTTTTTATGTAGAATTAGTTTTAATTAAATTAAGCCAAATTTTATGAAACCAATTATTCTCTCCGTTTTTTTAATTGTATTGTTTTCAGATTTTACTCTGGCGCAAAAGGGGGAAAGTCAACGGATTCCTTTAATCGGAAATCAAGCACCTTCTTTTAAAGCGCCCACTACAAACGAAATGTTAAACTTTCCAAAGGACTATGGAAAACAATGGAAAATACTTTTTGCCCACCCACGTGATTTTACTCCGGTTTGTTCTTCCGAAATACTGGAACTGGCCTATCGACAGGAAGAGTTTCAAAAGCTCAATGCCCAAATCGTAATTCTGTCCGTGGATAAAATGGTTTCGCATTTAAGTTGGAAATCTGATCTGGAATCGATTGAGTTTAAGGGGAGAGAAAAAGTAAAAATTCAATTCCCGCTGGTGGTGGACAGCTCGGCTGTGATTTCATATAAATACGGAATGCTTGACTCCAAATCGGAAGTCGGGCAAAGTGTTCGCGGTGTATTTTTTATTGATCCTGAAAATACCATTCGTTTGTTTCAGTTTTATCCAATTGAGATAGGCAGGAACATCGATGAAATTTTACGGGCGTTAAAAGCACTTCAGGAACGTGACCAAATGAAAAACATTGTACTGCCGGCAAACTGGCAACCCGGAGATGATTATATGATTCCTGCTTTAACACCGGAGGACAAGGAAGAACTTAAAAAACCTGATTCAGATGTGTATTACATCAACTGGTACATGATTTACAAAAAGAGTAAATAGCCGGTATCTCCTTTCACTTCAATTCTCATCAATTAAATAAAAATGAAATTTAATAAAATTCCCTTTCTCCTTCTTTTCACTTTTCTGATTGGTTTTTCTCTGAAGGCTCAAGAAAATAAAACCGGAATAAATGGAATTGTGATGACTCCGGAGAACGAACCTTCACAATTCTCAACAATAGTTTTAATGAACAAAGATTCCGTTTTTATGAAAGGAACTTTAAGCACTAACGATGGTTCTTTTTTGTTTGAAAAACTGGATCCGGGAGAATACAGAATTATGGTAAGAAACATCGAGTTTAACACCTACATTTCAGACATTATTAATCTTTCTGAAAGCCAAACGTTTTTGCTTGATACCATTAATCTGGAAACCAAAGTTATGGGTATTGCCGAAGTGGTTATTAAAGGAGAAAAAGCACTGATTGAAGTTAAGCCCGATAAAATGGTTTACAATGTTTCGGCCAGTGCCAATGCCTCGGGAAACAACGGCCTGGAACTTTTAAGTAAAACACCCGGTGTGATGGTAGATATGGATAATAACATAATCCTTCAGGGAAAAAGCGGAGTAAGAATTTATATCAATGGCCGGCCCTCAAGATTATCTGGTTCAGATCTGACAAACTACCTCGAGGGAATTCGTTCTGATGACATTGAATCGATAGACATAATTACCAATCCTTCGTCGAAATACGAAGCCGAGGGTTCGGGAGGAATTCTTGATATCAAATTAAAGAGAAATGTTACAGGGAGATTTAACGGGACAGTTATTGCAAATTATTCTAAAGGAACTTTTGCCCGTTCGAGTTTGGGAACCACACTAAATTTTAACCGCGAAAAAGTAAACTTCTTCGGAAATATTAATGTTTCAGACTTTAATAGTCAGACAGATTTTGATGAAACAATTATTCTTGAAAAGTATTCTTTGGATGAGATTTCTTATGGTCATGCCAACCGGAAAGGGATAAATTTTAACGGTGGTCTTGATTATAAAATCAACTCTGAAAACACTCTCGGTTTCGATGCTAAAATTTTATTAAACAACAGAACAAACAATGTGGAAAGCAACACCATTATTACCCATCTGGAAAATATCGAACCCACAGAACGTTTGAATTCACAGGTAATTGATGATTCGCCCAGCGATAATTATAATATGAACATGTATTACAATTTTTCGCCAAACGGAAGTTCCAATTTTTCGGCCGACTTAAGTTTTGGAAGATATACCAACGATAAAAACACACTGCAACCCAATATTTATTTCGACGAAGATGACAATGTGCTCAGAACTATAAACAACGAATACGATTCTGATAAATTAATTGAGATTGTATCTGGTAAAATAGATTATGAAAAAAGAATCAATAAACTGAGTTTTGGAGCAGGAGCCAAATATTCGTATATCTCTACCGACAATTCATTGAAATTTTATAACTACGAAAATGGTGTCCCGATTCTCGATATCGACAGAAGTAATGATTTTTCTTACCTCGAAAAAGTGGCGGCGGCTTATTTTACCTTTGGAGCAAAAATTACCGAAAGAATAAGTTTGAATTCCGGTATTCGGGTTGAAAATACTTCTTCGTTAGGCGAGCTAACCAGTGCCAAACCAACCGACGATGATGTTGTGGCCCGCAATTATACCAGCTTCTTTCCAAATATTAGTTTCTCGTATGATGACCAGAAAAATCACGGAGTAAGTATTAGTTAAGGCCGCAGAATTACCCGTCCGAATTACCAGGATTTAAATCCTTTTGAATCTAAAACAAGCGAAATTGCATCGTGGAAAGGAAATCCATTTTTAAAACCCAATTATATTAGCAATTACCAGATAAGCTATTCATATAAACGAAAACTGGTGATCTCAAATAATTTTAGTGTTACACAAGACTTTTTTGCCAATATTTTTGAAGTGGTTGATAGCATAAGAACAATATTAACTCCGCGTAATATGGACCGGGTGTTGAACAACGGTCTTTCGGTAAGTTACTCGCATCGACCTTTTGAGTGGTGGAATTTTACCTCATTTTTTATCTATAATTACGAAAAATATGATGGTGATTTAGAAGGAACTGTTATAGATTTGGAAACTCATAAAACCAACTTTAGATTACAAAACAATTTTAATCTGCCACAAGATATTCGTTTTGAAGTAAGCTACTTTTACAGCAGCCCGTGGATTTGGAGAGGCAGTGTAAATGTTGAGGCTTATCACAGGGTTGATTTAGGGCTTAAAAGAGAGTTTTTTAAAAACAGGCTTCTGGTACAATTAACTGCCAACGATTTACTAAATACAAGCAGCGACTACACCTATACAAGCAACTACGGAGGGATGGTTGTAGATGGTGTTATTTCTTTTGATAATCAGAGGTACGGAATAAGCGTTACCTACAAATTAGGAAACCAGAAACTTAAAAGTTTAAGACGTAAAAAATCGGCCATTGATGAGGAAATGAATCGTATTTCAGAATAAATTTTAGTTGGCAACAATTTAACAATTCGATGATATTCTGGGTGTTAACATTTTGGGAACTATTCTTTTCTTCATCCGGTTCCCCGGGGAAAGGAGATTTTACTTCAACACCAAAATAATTAAGCTGTAACATTTTGCGGGTATATTTTCCCAGAACATTTGTTAACAAACAATTTATTTGCTCGTATATTTAAAATCTTTATTATTGTAACAGAAGTTAAAACTAAGTTCATGGCATATTTGAATCATATTCAGCGTATAATATCTTTGCTGCTTTTAGGGCTTTTGCTTCAAATTCCTTTTAATTTAATTGCGCAATCGGAACTAAGTTTTGATATTTTCACACTTGAGAACGGACTCCCAAATAACAGAATTCAATGTATTTACCAGGATAACAAAGGGTGGATATGGGCTGGTACCAACCAGGGATTAAGCCGATTTGACGGGTATAGATTTATTAATTTTTTACCCAATGAAAATGATACTAACAGCTTGCAGGGAAATCTGGTTAGGGTAATCAAAGAAGACCATAAGGGTAATCTGTTGATAGGTACAGAAACAGGTGGATTAAATGTTTTTAACCGTGAAACTGAAACTTTTTCTTTCCCCTTAAAAAACTTGCAGGAATTTAATTTTAAGGAAATCTCTGTCAACGACATTGTGATTAACCAAAATAATGATTTATGGCTGGCAACGGATTTTAATATTTTAAAACTTGACACACTTCATCAGGTAAGTATTTTAAATTATAAAAACAAGGAAATTTCACTTTCAGGCAGGTTTGTGCGTACTATTAAACTGGATTCTTCCAAACAGCTTTGGATAGGCACCAACGATGGTTTGTTTTTATATGATTGTAACACTGAATTTTTACAATATATAGATCTGCCGTTTAAAGATGAATCCAACAAAGAAATCTGGGAAATATTTATAGATACAGATGGTATGGTATGGATTGGAACCTACTCATCCGGCCTTTTTACAATTGATCCAATAAACAAACAAACAACCAGAATTAACCTTGTCCCTGAGTTACCAAGAACCGAAACTGTGAGAGCCATTTCAAAAGGTAATTTTGGTGAATACTGGATTGGCACAAGAGGAGGCCTGTATTCATATTCAAAAGAAAAAGGTGTTACCGGTTTTTTTAGAAATAATCTTCAGGAACCTAAAAGTCTCTCAAATAATTCTGTTTTGTCGGTTTTTCAGGATATTAATGGTGAAACATGGATTGGAACCAGAAACGGACTTAATCTTCTCGCCAAAAGTAAACAGGTATTTAAAAACTTTACTGCACTTCCGGGAAACGATAAGTATTTAAACAGCGGAACAATCTGGGCATTCTGGATTGACCCAGAAGAAAATATCTGGATTGGAACAGAAGACGGAGGAATTAATATTTACAATAAGCAAACCAATAATTACAGATATATTACTTCGGATGGACCAAAAAACTACGCTTTGTCAAAAAACTGTGTGAAGAAATTTTTACACGATGGAAAAGGAAACCTATGGGTTGGTACTTATATGGGGGGTATTGATGTAATCAATTTAAAAACAGGATTGATAAAAAACTACAGTCGGAATCCGGATAAGAAAAACAGTTTGAGTGATAACCGTATCTGGGATATGTGTTTGGATAGTCAAGGTAATATCTGGATTGTAACTTCCCAAGGGCTAAATAAATTTGATGCCGGTACCCAATCGTTTATTCATTTAATTCAGGTAAATGGGAATGAACGAATTTTATGGATTGAGCCGGATTCAAAGGGAAATCTCTGGATGGGAAGCTCAGATGAGGTTATTGTGTTTAATCCGGAATCCAATCAAATTAAACGATTTTTTGAGCATTCCCGCACCATGTTTGAAGATTCGCATAAAGAGATATGGATTACTACAGACGATAAAGGTATTGCCAGATATTCAGTGGAAAATGGTCCGTTGGAGTATTTTACAGAATCAAACGGACTTGTAAACAACCAGACTTTATGTATTCTGGAAGATAACTTCCAAAACCTCTGGGTTAGTACATCTAATGGCTTGTCAAAATTTAATCCCCGAAATCAGACCTTCCAAAATTTTACAGTAAAAGAAGGTTTAAGTAATAACCAGTTTTCATATGGTGCCTCTTACAAAACAAAAGATGGTGAATTACTATTTGGCACTATTTCGGGTTTTAATAAATTCAATCCTGACGACATAAAAGAAGAGGATGCTAACGTTCCTTTAGTTTTTACTGATTTTAGGGTATTTAATAAAAAAGTAGAAATCGGTTCGGGGAAAAAAAAACTTTTGGAAAAAAGTATAAGTGAAACTAAACTGCTTGTTCTCGACTATAATCAGAATGTATTTACTTTGGAATTTGCGGCTTTAAACTACGTTAACACTGCCAATAATATATACACATACAAACTTGAGGGATTTAATTCTAATTGGGTGGAGCCGAGTAAAGATCGAACAGCCACCTACACTAACTTAAATCCGGGAGACTATGTGTTTATGGTAAAACGTGTAATTCCCGGAAGCAATGTCGATTCGGAAATTTTAGAATTAAATATTAAAATATTACCTCCATTTTGGAAAACCAACTGGTTTTTAGCCCTCATCTTTTTTATCATATTAATATTAATATATGTATTGGTTCAGTTTTTTATTAATCGTGAAAAAATTAAAAGTCAGCTTGTCTTAGAACGTGTAAAAGCCAGAAAATTACACGAGTTAGACATGATGAAATTAAAGTTTTTCACCAATATTTCGCATGAAATCAGAACTCCTTTAACTCTCATTTTGGGGCCACTTGAAAAGATGCTGAATAATAACTCGGTTAAAAAAGACGATTTGGAAAACCTGAAGTTAATGCATAGAAATGCCAAAAACCTGGATAAATTAATAAACCAGCTGCTTGATTTCAGAAAACTTCAGTCTGGTAATTTAAAACTTAATTTAACCGAAGCAGATATTGTTGCTTTTTTAAAAAATATTGTGGATTCTTTCCACGACTTTGCCGAAGAAAAACAAGTTAACTTAAGTTTTAACACCCTGAAAAAAACCCTGTTCATTTCTTTCGATCCGGATAAAATTGAAAAAATAATGAATAACCTTTTATCCAATGCTTTTAAGTTTACAGAGCCAAATGATTCCATATCAGTAAACGTTTCTGTTGTTTTTGATTCAGAGGATGAAGAATTTTCAGACCAACAAATTGAGAAACGATTTGTGGAAATTTATATCAAGGATACAGGAAGAGGAATCTCTACTGAAAATGTAAATAAAATATTTACACGTTTTTTCCAAAGTAATAAAAAGGATACAGAATCGGGAGCCGGAATCGGATTGGCGTTGGTAAACGATTTGGTTAAACTTCACATGGGAAAAATTAATGTAACAAGCAAATTAGGAAAAGGTACAAAATTTACAATCAGAATCCCTGTTGACGTAACAAATGAAAAAAGTGTTGAAAAATCAGAAATCCGAAATAAAATTCAAAATGGTGAAAACTTGTTAGGAGAAAAAATTCGATTTAGACCGGACGATAGCTTGCATTCAAAAATAATGTTAATTGTTGAAGATAATTCCGATGTCAGACAATTTATAAAAGGGCATTTCGATACCATTTACACTATTTATGAAGCTTCTAACGGAGAAAAGGGATGGGAAAAGGCGCTTAAATTAGTACCTGATATTATTATCAGTGATATTTTAATGCCAAAACTAAACGGTTATGACCTCTGTAAAAAAATTAAAAATGATGAAAGAACTTCTCATATTCCCGTCATTTTGTTAACTGCCATGCATTCAAAAGAGCACGAACTTAAAGGACTTACAACCGGAGCAGATGACTATATTACCAAACCTTTTGATTTATCTGTACTACAGGCAAAAGTTGAAAATATTCTTTCTATTCGTGAATCATTAAAAGAGAGATACACCGATACAGTTGTTCTGGAGCCAACAAATGTTGTTCTTTCTTCTCCTGACGAACGATTTTTACAAAAAGCAATGGATGTTGTAGAAGCCAATATTTCGGATGGAAATTTAGATATTGAAAGTTTTGCAAAAAAAGTAGGTGTAAGCAGAATGCAATTGTACAGGAAGCTACATGCACTAACCAATATGACAGTCAAAGAATTTATCCGACATATCAGGTTAAAAAGAGCAGCTCAGTTACTGATTCAAAAAAAGCTTAATGTTTCAGAAGTTGCATACGAAGTTGGTTTTAACGACTTGTCCCATTTTAGAAAATGTTTTAAACAGGAATTTGGAATGAGTGCAACAGAATACATCACAAATGCCAAGGAAAAATCAAATACATAATTTATACAATCAGGATTAATCTATCTTGTACAGCCTGTTTTAGGCATGCCGGTTAAAAAACTCCCGCTTTTTGGGAATTATTTCACGTTCGGGGAAAGGAAGCAATATTATTTGGGAAAATATTTTATTTAAAAATACCTGCATAATTTAACTTGCCATTGATTTTATATCACTTTTCCCTATGAAAGAAATCAATCGAAATTTAAAAAGGATAAATGCAAAAATTGTAGCATTCGGAATTATTCTTTTGATACTTGTGATTATACTTCTACTCATTATTTTAAGATAAAATCATAAAAATTATACAATTTAAATAATCAAACTAAATAACTAAGTATGGCATGTTTTAATGTAAAAGACCAAAAGCCCCGTGAGATTTCATATATCTCAAAGGTGCTCATGTTGTCTGTTGTCCAGTTATTTTTTGTATTTTCTGTTTTTGCTCAAACAATTACAGTTAAAGGAAAAGTAACTGACGCGCAAACCGGTGAAGAACTCCCGGGAGTTAATGTTGTTATTAAAGGAACAACCAATGGTACGGTAACTCAGGTTGATGGCTCTTACCAGATTGAAGCATCATCTGATGCAATTCTGACGTATTCTTTTATTGGATACAAAGCACAGGAAATTTCAGTAAATGGTCAATCCGAAATTCTCGTCGCACTTGAATTTGAAACGACTCAATTGGATGAAGTAGTTGCAATTGGATACGGTACCGTGAAAAAACGCGATATTACAGGCTCTGTATCTTCTATCAAGGGTGAAAAATTACAGGCAATCCCCGTTGCAAGTGCTGAGCAGGCACTAAGCGGACAACTGGCAGGTGTACAGGTGTTGGCTACTGAAGGATCTCCTGATGCTGAAATAAAAATTCGTGTACGTGGAGGAGGTTCAATTACACAGGACAATTCACCATTATTCATTGTTGATGGATTTCCGGTAAATTCCATTTCTGACATCGCACCTTCTAACATTGAATCAATTGATGTTTTAAAAGATGCATCATCAACAGCAATTTATGGTTCGAGAGGAGCAAATGGTGTTATCATAGTTACAACCAAAAGTGGTACAGAAGGAAAAATTTCTGTTGGATATAATGCCTATCTCGGATTCAAAAAAATTGCAAATACACTGGATGTTCTGGACCCATATGATTATGTGAACTGGCAATATGAATATGCCATTTTAGATAATGGTATGGATGATTTAAGCTCTTATGAAAAATATTTCGGAAGTTACAAAGACATCGATTTATACAAAAATCAACCCGGGAATAATTGGCAGGAACAGGTTTATGGCAGAACCGGTGAAGTTTTTAATCACGACCTGAGTATTATGGGAGGAACAGAAAAAATGAGGTATGCTTTCACCTACGCCCATATTTATGATAAAGCAATTATGATTGGTTCGAATTTTAATCGTGACAATGTTTCGCTAAAATTAAACAGCAATCCTAATGATAAAGTGGAACTGGCATTTTCAGTTCGTTATGCTGACACCAAAATCAGCGGTGGTGGTGCAAACGAACAAAATGAAGTTTCTTCTTCAGATTCAAGATTAAAACACAGTGTAACCTATTCGCCTATACCACTTTCGGGTTTAACCACTGACGATACCGATGAAGAAATTGCAAGTTATCTTGTTAATCCAATTATTGCAACAGCAGATAACGATCGCACTCAGCACAAAAAGAACTTTAACATGGCAGGTAGCTTTTCGTGGGAGATTATCAATAATTTAAAATTTAAAACCGATTTTGGACTGGATAATTATTATTATAACGATAATCGTTTTTACGGACTAACTACCTACTATGTAAAAAATGCTCCTTCAGCTGAAAATCAGGACCTCCCGGCAGTAAGATTAAGAGACAGAAAACAGGAAAGATTCAGAAATACGAATACCTTAAATTACAGCTTTAACGAAATGTTAAGCGAAGACCATCAACTATCTCTTCTTGTCGGTCAGGAAATGGTAGAGACCAAAACCAATGAACTGACTTCTATTGTTCATGGATTTCCTGAATTGTTTACTTCTGAGGAAGCATTTAAGCTAACCACCCAGGGTGTGGCACACTCAACAGATAATTACTTTAGTCCTGATGATAAATTACTTTCATTCTTTGGCCGTGTAAATTACGACTTCAGAAGTAAATACCTATTATCTGCGACATTCAGGGCTGACGGTTCGAGTAAATTTTCAAAAGATAATAAATGGGGTTATTTTCCATCTGCAGCTTTTGCATGGAGAATTTCCCAGGAAAGTTTTATGGAAAATTCTTCAAACTGGCTCGATGACCTTAAACTGAGGTTAAGTTACGGAACCGCAGGTAACAATAAGATTCCGGCCGGACAAATGACGCAATCATTTGAATCACGTTCCACTTCGTGGATGAACGGTTTCGAGAGTTACTGGTCAGCCTCTAAAAGAATGGCCAACCCTGATTTAAAATGGGAAACAACTTTTACCCGAAATATTGGAGTCGATTTTGCACTTTTTAGATCCAGATTAAATGGTAGCATGGAGTTCTACCTGAACAACACAAAAGATTTGTTAATTGAATTCCCGGTTGCGGGAACAGGTTACGATACTCAGTTCAGAAATATGGGTGAAACAGAAAACAAAGGATTTGAGCTTACTGTAAACTGGGTAGCAATTAATAAGGAAGATTTTGGATTGGATTTCAATTTCAATATTGGATTTAATAAAAACAAAATTAAATCTCTGGGTATTATGGATGATTTTGGTGCTTCAACAGGATGGGCATCAACTGAAATCGGGGATGACTTTTGGATTGCAACCGGAGGATCGGTTGGGCAAATGTATGGCTATTTGTCTGACGGAAGATATGAAGTTTCAGATTTTGAAGGATATGATGAAACCTCAGGTGAATGGATTTTACGAGAAGGAGTAGCAGATAACTCAGGCATTATAGGAGATTTAAGACCCGGAATGCTGAAGCTTAAAAATATTGTAGGCGACGACAATATGGTAACCATTGATGACCGTACAATAATTGGTGATGCAAATCCGGTAAATACAGGAGGTTTTACTATCAATGGTAGAGTGTATGGTTTCGACCTTTCTGCATTTTTTAACTGGAGTTTAGGTAACGATATCTATAATGCCAATAAAATCGAATATACAACTTCCAGCCAACGTTACCAGTATCGCAACATGATAACAATGATGGCAGACGGCACAAGATGGACCAACATCGACAAAGAAACGGGAACTTTAATAAATGACCCTGAAAAATTAAGTTCACTAAATGCGAACGCTACCATGTGGTCGCCTTACATGAGTAAGTATGTATTTAGCGACTGGGCAGTTGAAGATGGATCATTTCTTAGGCTAAGCACATTAACGCTGGGCTACACACTTCCTTCAAGTCTTATGGATAAACCGAATATTCAGAATCTGAGATTTTACGTTACAGGTTATAATCTGTTTATACTTACAAACTATACAGGATTTGATCCTGAAGTATCTACAAGAAGAAAAACGGCATTGACACCAGGTGTTGACTATTCTGCATACCCTAGAAGCAGACAAATTGTATTTGGATTAAATCTTAATTTTTAAAGAAAATGAAAAAATTAATATATATAACAATTGTATTTTTCGCAGGAATACTGGTTTCATGCGAAGATTATCTTGAAGCACCAACCAAGTCTTCACTGGATGAATCAGTAATTTTCTCAACACCCGATCTTGCAAAAGGAGCAGTTGATGGAATTAAAGTTTCATTTGCTGAAACCAATTCATACAGAGGTAGATTTTTACCGTATTACGGTATGAATACTGATATTGAATGGTACAACTCTTCTGAGAATGTGGGCGATGGCAAAGCAGATTTGTCAGTTTATAAATCTACACCCAGTAACAACCAAATGAATTCAACAAATAATGCATGGGCAAAGATGTATGAGGGTATCGAAAGAGCTAATATCTGTATTAAAGGTTTACGTGCCTATGGTAATCCAGAACCAGGAACTGAGTTAGGATATTTGCTTGGTGAAGCATTAACATTAAGAGCTGTGTATTATTCCGATCTGCTTAAAACATGGGGAGATGTTCCTGCGCGTTTTGAACCTATCACTACAGAAACTTTATATTTACCAAAATCGAGTCGTGATGTAATTTATAAACAATTGATTGACGACCTCGAAGAAGCATCAACCCTGGTTCCCTGGCCAAATGAATCAGCAGCTACACAAAGTGTAGAGCGTGTAAGTAAAGCATTTACAAAAGGATTGCGGGCAAGACTCTGTTTGGCGGCAAGTGGTTATTCTCAATATCCCGACGGAATTCGTCGAAGCAGCGATCCTGAACTATCAGTTAGCACTTTATACCCAATCGCCAGACAGGAATGTCTGGATATTATCAACAGTAATTCGTGTAAACTGGAAAATGCATTTGAAACAGTCTTTATGAAAAACTGCCAGGATAATATAAATGCAGGGAGTGAATCGATTTGGGAAATACCATTCTCGGCGGGTAGAGGAAGAATGTTATTTACATTTGCTATCAGACATAACAGCGTCGATCAATATACAAGTCAGGCAAAAGGAGGAAATGCAGGGCCTGTACCCTACCTTTTTTACGATTATGATGTAAAAGATACCAGAAGAGATGTTAGCGTTGTACCATATGAATGGGGAAAAGCTGTTGATGGTTTTGCTCAGCAGGAAATGTTAAGTCTTGAGCGTTGGAGCTTTGGTAAGTTTCGCTACGAATGGATGAATCGAATTGTTACTTCCAGTAATGACGATGGAGTAAATAAATTGTACATGCGTTATGCTGAGGTCATATTAATGCTCGCCGAAATTGAAAATGAACTAAATGGATCATCAGCTGCAGCACCTTATTTAAAAATGATTCGTCAAAGAGCATTTAATCCTGCAGACTGGCCTGAAAAAGTTGATGCATACATCAATTCCATTTCAACAAAAGAAGCCATGTTTGATGCAATTGTTGAAGAACATAAATTTGAATTTTGTGGGGAAATGGTTCGTAAACAAGCATTAATTCGCTGGAATCTTTTAAAAACCAAACTGGATGAGGCAAAATCAAAAATGTACACCCTAAGGGAAAGAACAGGTGAATATGCCGACGTACCAGAGAAAGTATATTACAAATATGCAGAAGACGGTGAATCCTTAATTATATATGGTTTAAATCGTGGAGAAACAGAAGACAAATCTGCAGAATACGACTACAATACAACATGGGTTGCACCGGAAGAACTGGAAGATGAAAAAATTGAATCTATTTATGCTCAAAATCCTGATGAATGGCAATTCTGGCCTATATGGCAGGTTTTTCTAGATGCGAGTAATGGTAAATTGGTAAATGACTACGGTTACTAAAAAAAGAAAATGTCTTATGAAAAATATATTTAAAAATATAGCCATTGTAATTGGCTTATCCGCAATCCTTTTTTCGGGATGTAAAGATGACATAGCTCCAATTATTGAGGAACTTGATTTTAACCGGGTATTTGCACCCACGGAAGTTACAGTAAGAATCAGAAATATGACTACTGCCGAATTAAGTTGGGAAGTACGGCCTGACGCTGCTAGTTATATTGTTGAATTTAGCGAAGACAGTTTAGAGTTTAACAATATAGTTGCCTCGGAAACTGTAATGCCGGACGAAATTCCGTTTAGTTACAGACTAGCGGGAGAAACACTATATTCCGCCCGAATTAAAGGGGTAAGTAATAAAGGAATTGAAGATTCAAAATGGACCGAAATTGTTTTCAGAACTGATGCAGAAAACATTTTATATCCACTTGAAGACGGAGATGTACAAGCTAAAAGCGCCATAATAAAATGGCCTGCAGGTGAAGAAGCAACACATTTTGTAATTAATCCCGGGAATATAAATCGCCCCATTACAGCCGAAGAAATTGCAGCTGGAGAAGCAACAATTACTGACCTTACAGGGGAAACGGAATATAATGTTAAAATGCTGGAAAATGATAAACAACGCGGAGAACTAACCTTTACAACCTTGGTTGACCTTGAAGGCGTTATCCAGGTTCGTCCTGAGGATGATTTAAATGCAATCATTACCGAAGCAGAAGATGGTGCTGAATTGATTTTATATCCGGGAGAATATACAGTATTTCAGGGAGACATCGTAATTAACAAATCCATTTCAATAAAAGGACTTTACCCATACGACAAACCTAAAATCAATATCCAGTTTTTGATCGAAACAGGAGCCGGTGATATTTCTGTTGCAGATATTGAAATGATCGGTGAATATGTAGAAGAAAACGGTGGTGAAGAAATTTTAAGTTATGCATTTAAATTCAATTCTTCAGGCAATGCAGAGCATGGAAATCTAAGCATTCAGGGATGTGTTATTCATGGTTACGAGAAATCACTGCTTGCAGGAAGTAGTAATGTGTTCTCTGTAGAATCAGTTATGGTAGATGATTGTATTGTTTCAGATGTTTTAAACGATGGAGGTGACTTTATAGATTTCCGTAACAGCTATGTTGCAAAACTAACTGTTACCAATTCAACTTTCTATAATGTAGCTACTGAATACACCAGGGATTTTATAAGAATGGATGGAAGTACAAAAGGTAATACCTACGATGATGGAACACGTACACCGGAAATTGTAGTAACAAACTGTACGATGAATAACGTGATGAACAGCGGTTCTACAATGAAACGTTATTTCTATGTTCGTTGGTCGCAACATACTATTGAATCTGAAAACAACTTGTTTACAGATATGGGTATTTCTGTATACACAAATCAGTCACTCACTCTTCAGCCTCAGTGTTCATTAAACAATTATTTTAATGCTGACGGTTATTTCACCGAAGCTGAACAAATTAAAATTGATAATTCTGATAATTACACCACAGTAGATCCTGGTTTTGCAGATCCGGCGAATGGTGATTTTACAGTGTCAAATCAAACTATTCTGGACAATAATGTCGGAGATCCAAGGTGGCTAAACAACTAAGGATAACGTAAAAAGGGTTTGAATGGAAATAATTTCATAATAAGTTTTAGTGGTTAATAAAAGCTCCGGATACAATGTTTTGTATCCGGGAGTTTTTATTTTTCACAAATCACAAAAGAAAGAAAATTATTGTATCAATAACATGAAGTATTTGCTTTTAATTCTGACAGTAATTTTATCGTATCATCCTGTCATTTCACAAACCATAGCCTTTCCCAGGGCGGAAGGTGGAGGAAAATTTACTTCCGGTGGTCGTGGAGGGAAAATACTTTTTGTTGATAATTTAAAGGACAAAGGTGATGGAAGTCTCAGAAAGGCAATCGAACAAAAAGGACCAAGAACAATAATCTTCAGGATATCAGGAAACATAGAATTGAAGAAACCTATCTATATTAAAAACGGGGATCTTACCATTGCCGGTCAAACAGCACCGGGAGATGGAATTTGTTTGAAAAATTTTGGTATCGAAATTGAAGCTGATAACGTTATTATCCGATATATACGGGTCCGGCCGGGAGATAAAATTCCGGGAGCAAAAGATGCAATTTCCGGTTTACGAAACAAAGATATCATCATTGATCATTGTAGTTTTAGCTGGGCTAACGATGAAGTTGCCTCTTTCTACGAAAATGAAAATTTTACTTTACAATGGTGTATCATCAGCGAAAGTTTGCATCAATCTTCACATTACAAAGGCAATCATGGTTTTGGAGGTATCTGGGGTGGTTTAAATGCAAGTTTTCATCACAACCTGATTTCGGACCATACAAGCCGGAATCCAAGGTTTCACGGTTCGCGATACAATAATAATCCTGAAACTGAAAAAGTCGATTTCAGAAATAATATAATTTATAATTGGGGATATAACAGTATTTATGGTGGAGAGGAAGGGTACTACAATATCGTTGGAAATTATTTTAAAGCCGGTCCTGCCACCAGGGAAAATGTTCGTAACCGTATTTTAAATCTTACTCAGGAATTTTTTAATGCAAAATATAACAAAGATACATTGCGTGCGGGTTGGTTTTTTATTGAAAACAATATAGTCGAAGGTAATCCTGATATTTCGGCAAATAACTGGGATGGCGGGATTCAGGTAAAAGGATGGAATAAAACCATTCTGAATCAATCCAAATTAAATGCTCCTGTTGAACATACCCCAATAAATTCAGAAGATGCAAAAACAAGTTTTGTGAAAGTGTTACAATCTGCCGGAGCCAGTTTAAGTCGTGATGACGTTGATCAAAGAATAATAAAAGAAACGAAAAACGGAACAGAAAAATATGGAAAATCTTTTATGGGAGGAGGAAAAGGTATCATTGACGAGCCCGAAGATGTTGGAGGCTGGCCTGACTTAAAAACACTAACGCCGCCAATAGATTCGGATAATGATGGAATGCCGGACAATTGGGAAAACAAAAATGGACTGAATCCACAAAATAAAGATCACAACGATTTTAAACTCGATAAAAACTATACAAATATTGAAGTTTATATCAACTCAATTATTAAAAAGTGAATATGAAATTATGGGCCATATTAATTGTTTTATTGAGTGTTGTTTTTACAACAAAGGCTTATGATTTTGTAGTTGCCAAGGATGGCAGCGGCAATTTCACAACGGTACAGGAAGCGGTTAATGCTGTTCCTGATTTCAGAAAAACACGAACTACAATTTTTATAAAAGCGGGAATTTACAAAGAGAAACTGGTATTGCCTGCCAGTAAAACCTTAGTTTCTTTTGTAGGCGAAGAAGTAAACCATACGATTCTAACCAACGATGATTTTGCTCAAAAAAAGAATCGTTTTGGAGAAGAAATGGGAACCACAGGTTCAACATCATTTTACATTTTTGCTGAAGGATTTACTGCCGAAAATATCACATTTGAAAATTCGGCCGGACCGGTTGGACAAGCTGTTGCAGTTCGAATAGACGGAGACAAAGTTGCATTTAAAAATTGCCGTTTTCTTGGGAACCAGGACACATTGTATCCACATGGTAAAAACAGCCGGCAGTATTATTTGAACTGTTATATCGAAGGAACAGTAGATTTTATATTTGGCTGGTCAACTGCAATATTTGATCGTTGTACTATTTTTTGTAAAGACCACGGATATATTACTGCGCCTTCAACAGATGAAAATCAGGAATTTGGTTTTGTATTTCTGAATTGTAACATTACCGGTGATGCCCCCGATAATTCTTTCTACCTGGGTCGTCCATGGCGTCCTTTTGGGAAAGCAGTATTTATTGAATGTAATTTGGGTAAACATATAAAACCTGAAGGTTGGCACAACTGGGGCAGTACCGACAAAGAAAAAACAGCTTTTTTTGCGGAGTATAACAACTCAGGAGCAGGAGCATACAATGAAAAAAGAGTAAAATGGTCAAATCAACTAAATGCTGAGCAGGCCCAACAATATACAATTGAAAATATTTTAGGAGACTGGGAAATTACACCCCAAACTTTTCTATCCGAATAAAAAATAAAAAATATGATACCAAAACAAATTGTTAAACTAACGGTAATCCTGATGATGGTTATAGGTGCATATAAATCAGGACATGCACAACAAAACTCAGTTGTTGATATTTATAAGGGAGTTGAGTTTGACATGCCAAAAATTCTGGAACCTGTTATCCCTGATAATGCTGTTCGAATAACCGATTTTGGTGCAGTAAGTGGCGGACAAATTATTAACACCGAAGCTTTTGCCAATGCAATTGATGCCGTTACCAAAAAAGGCGGTGGAAAAGTAATTATTCCTCCCGGCATATGGCTTACCGGGCCAATAACATTAAAAAGCAATCTGGAGTTACATGCTGAGCAGGGAGCATTAATTCTCTTTTCAACAAATAAAGATTTGTACCCGGTTGTTAAAACCAATTTTGAAGGATTGGATACCTGGCGCTGTTTATCTCCCATCAATGGTAAAAATCTTGAAAACATAGCTTTTACCGGGAAAGGTGTTTGGGATGGCAACGGTGACGCATGGAGACATGTCAAAAAAAGTAAACTTACAGAAAGCCAATGGAAAAAGCTGATAAAATCAGGCGGAGTAGTCAATAAAAAAGGGGATCTGTGGTTTCCGTCAGAACAATTTAAAAAAGGTTATGAAGGAAGTGGTGATCAGAATGTTCGCGACGATATTAAATCCAAAGAAGATTTTGAAGCCATACGGGATTATCTTCGCCCGGTTTTTGTAAGCATTCAAAACAGTAAACGTGTTATGTTTGACGGACCGGTGTTTCAAAACTCACCTGCGTGGAATATTCATCCCCTTTGGGTGGAAGATTTAATCGTCAGAAACATAACGGTTCGAAATCCCTGGTATTCGCAAAACGGAGATGGAATTGATATTGAATCATGTAAAAATGTATTGGTTTACAATTGCAATTTTGATGTAGGAGACGATGCGATTTGTATAAAATCGGGCAAAAACGAAGATGGAAGACGTTACGGAATCCCTTGTGAAAATCTGGTGATTAAAAACAATATTGTTTATCATGGACATGGTGGAGTTACTGTAGGTAGCGAAGTGTCAGGTGGTGTGCGAAATATGCACGTTTCAAACTGCACGTTTATGGGAACCGATGTGGGCCTGCGTTTTAAAAGTACAAGAGGCAGAGGTGGTGTTGTCGAAAACATATTTATTTCAAATGTTTATATGACCGACATCCCGACAAATGCAATTTCATTTAACTTATATTACGGAGGACGTTCAATTTCAGAAATGTTAGCCGAAAAGGGAGGTATGAAAACTTCAACAGAATTAATGCCGGTAACCGAAGAAACACCTCGGTTTAGAAATATTAAAATATCAGATATTGTTGTTAATGGTGCCGAAAAAGCTGTTTTCCTGCAAGGATTACCCGAAATGAACATCGAAAATGTGGAGCTAAAAGATATGATTCTTGATGCCAATAACGGCTTTACTGTAATTGATGCAAATGGAGTAAAGATTAAAAATATTGAGTTGAATACTGAAAAACAAACGGCAATTGAAATATTCAACGGTAAAAACATTGAAATTGATAATTTCAAATATGATTTCGACAAACCGGAAAATTTAAAAGTTAATGGTTCAGTTTGTGAAAACATCTCTATTCAATCAAAAAGTAAAAAGTTAGAACAATTTGTAACGATTGGAGATGAAGTAAAATCAGGAGCTGTAAAATTCTAGATTGGAAAATGGGAAGGATTGTTCTGATATTAATTATTGCTGTGGTAACTGTTTTTACATCGTGTAGCAAGGAAAAAGAAATAAGGATTTTCTGCATTGGTGATTCAACTATGGCAAATAAAAAAACAAAAGTATATCCTGAAACCGGTTGGTGCCAGGTTTTAGATTTGTATTTCGATAATACAGTACAAATAAAAAATCATGCAGTTAACGGGCGAAGCAGCAAAAGTTTTATTGATGAAGGCCGATGGAAATCAGTACTTGACAGCTTGCAAAAAGGTGATTATGTTTTTATACAGTTCGGCCATAATGACCAAAAAGAATACGACTCAACCCGGTATACAACTCCATACGGAACTTATTCCGATAACCTGAAAAAATTTGTTAACGAATCGAGAAGTAAAAAAGCAAAACCTGTACTGTTTACTTCTATCGTCAGACGCCATTTTGATAAAAACGGAACATTAATTGATACCCATGGAGATTATCCTGAAGCTTGTAGAGATTTAGCTAACGAAATGAATGTTCCCTTGATAGATTTACAGAAGCTGACAGAGGAAATGATAAATGAAACTGGTGAGAATAATTCAAAAGAAATATATGTTTGGACAGCTCCAAACAATGAATACCCTGATGGAAGAAAAGACAACACACACTTGTCTGAAAAGGGGGCAAAAATCGTTGCTCAAATAGCATTAGAAGAAAGTAAAAAACTAAATTTAGAATTTTCAAAAAGATTAAAATAGATGTTTAAAATGAAGAAAGATTTGATGAGCCTGTTATTTATAATACTGGCAGTATTTATTGGATACGCACAAGAAGATGTTCCCGCATTTCCTGGTGCAGAGGGGTATGGCAAATATACGACAGGCGGACGTGGTGGAAAGGTAATTTATGTAACTACACTGGAAGATACCGGAGCGGAAGGTTCTCTTCGTTATGCGATAAACCAGAGTGGGGCAAGAATTATAATGTTCAAAGTTTCGGGTACGATAAAATTAAATTCCAGATTACAAATAAAAAAAGGTGACGTTACAATTGCCGGGCAAACTGCACCGGGAGATGGAATTACAATACGCGATTATCCGGTAACTGTAGATGCTGATAATGTAATTATTCGTTTTATGCGATTTCGTATGGGCGATGAAACTAAACAGGAAGCTGATGCTTTGGGTGGGCGCAGGTATAAAAGAATAATGGTCGACCATTGTTCAATGAGCTGGTCAACAGATGAATGTGTTTCATTTTATGATAACGAATTATTTACACTTCAATGGAGTATAATTTCTGAAAGTTTAAGAATTTCGGTACACGACAAGGGCCGACACGGTTATGGAGGAATATGGGGAGGAAGAGGTGTTTCTTTTCATCACAATTTATTAGCAAGCCACGATAGCAGAAATCCACGTTTTTGTGGCAGTCGTTATTCTAACAGACCCGATGATGAATTGGTTGATTACCGAAATAATGTAATCTTTAACTGGGGAGGAAACAGTGCTTACGCTGCCGAAGGAGGAAGTTATAACATGGTAAACAATTATTATAAAGCCGGTCCCGCAACTTCATCATCAAAAGCAAGACGGATTATTGAACCTTATCCGGATAACGGAGGTAATAGTCAGCCAAAAGGAACCTATGGCATTTTTTATATAACCGGAAATTACATGACAGAAAGCTCAGCAGTTACCAACGATAACTGGCAGGGTGTCGATATGCACTCATCTTTTGCGACGTTGGCACCGGGAACAACTTTGGAGGATTTAAAATCAAATACTGAGTTCGAAAAAGGTGAAGTAACCACCCATACTGCAGAATTAGCTTATGAAAGGGTTTTGGAATTTGGTGGTGCAAGCCTGAGTTATGATTCTGTAGACTTAAGAATTCTTCATGATTTGGAAACTGGAACTGTAACGTTTCCGGATGGCGGAAACGGCAGTAAAAATGGCCTTATCGATACCCAGGAAGCAGTCGGAGGATGGCCGGTGTTAGAATCAAAAGATGCTCCGTTAGATAGCGATGAAGATGGAATGCCCGATGAATGGGAAAATGCCAATGGCCTGAATCCAAACAGTGCTGAAGATGCACAGTTAAAAACAGTAGATGGTGTCTACCCCAATGTTGAGGTATACTTGTACAGCTTGGTTCAGGATATTGTTGAAGCTCAAAACGAGGATGGAATTCATACCTCAAACAAAACACTGGCTGTTAATAAAAAAACTATCAATTTGTACTGGAACAATTTTTCAAAAGAACTAATTATTAATCATGAGGATTGGATTAAAAATGTAAAAATTTATTCCATCTCCGGAACGTTAGTATATCAGGGCGAAAACTTTAATTCTTCATCAATTCGAAAAGGGATATACAATTTAAATCGTGGAATTTTTATCGTTAAAATTGTAGATGAAAATAACCAGGTTTTTTCCAGAAAAATTATTAATAATTAAATCTTTGAATGGAATAAATCATTTGTGAAACCATTTTATTTAATCAGTTTATTTGCAGGATTATTTCTTTATTCAGCAGTAAACGGCACAGTATATGAAGCCGAAACTGCGGTATTATATAAAGCAGTATCCGAAGTAAAAAACAGTGGTTATTCGGGAAATTCGTACGTTAACTTTGATAACGAAAAAGGAAGCTATCTTGAATTAAAAGTCGGGATGAAAAAAGCGGGACGGCAAAAGATTACAATCCGCTTTTCAAATGGAAGTAGTTCTGCCCGGCCAATGAAAGTTGAGATTAATAATGTGGTAATTCAAGACGCATTGATTTTTAACCCTACCAATGAATGGACCAACTGGGATACGATTTCTACATATGCAGATTTTAAGGAAGGAGTAAATTTTCTAAAGTTAACATCAACCGGAAACGATGGCGGACCTAATATCGATTGGTTTGATATCTCAGGAGAACAGTCCCCAACTTATAATTTAAATTTATCTGTTGAGGGAAACGGACAAATAATTCAAATTCCTGCAAATGGACTCCTGTTTGAAAATGAGCAAATAACATTAATTGCAAAGCCCGGTTTTAACAGTGCTTTCAATCAATGGTCGGGAGATTTCACTTCTTCATCGGATACTTTACGGTTTATATTAAATCAAAATAAAAAGATTCACGCCCGTTTTTTTGAAATTGAAATAACACTCCCCGAACCTGATTTTACCATGAAAGGTTATGCAAGCCTTAGTGGAGAAGGAATCGAAACCACAACAGGCGGAGAAGGGGGCCAAATTATTATTATTGAAAACCTCGAACAATTAATAAAATGGGGCGAAAGCCGTGAGAATAATTATACAGCAGAAACTGTAATCATTAAAGGGAAAATAGAAGCGAAGGAAACAACTGTAATTACCATAAAAAGAGGAAAGGATATCTCAATTCTGGGGGATTCTGAAACAAAGGGAGATTTTGGAGAGTTGCAAAATATATCCTTAAATATTCGTGATTATTCAAATGTAATTGTAAGAAATTTGAAAATGCACGAAGTTCTTTATCCTCACGATGATTTAACTATTGACAATTGTCATCATGTTTGGATTGATCATTGTGAGTTTCACAGTAAAATTGGAGAGGATATCGATTACGACACTTATGATGGGCTCCTGGATATAAAAAAAGGATCCCGAAATGTTACCGTCTCCTGGTGCCACTTTCATGACCACATGAAATCTGTATTGATAGGACACAGCGATAACAATGAAGAACAGGATAAAAATCTCCAGGTAACTTTTCATCATAATTGGTTTGCAAATACTGATGGCAGAAATCCAAGTTTACGTTTTGGACAAATTCACTATTTTAACAATTACCTCGAAAATATTGCGGATTATGGTTTTGCCGTTAGAAATGGAGCTCATGCAAAAATTGAAAATTGCCATTTCGAAAGTGTAAAGCTTCCGGTTACTACCGATAAATTTACAGGTCATGGCTTTGCGTGTGTTTCAGGTTGTATTTACACAGGTTCCTGTTCCGAATTCAGTAATCAGATTTCAGAACCTACAGATTGTGAATTTTGGAACGACCAGATTCCTTATGAGTATTCATTGGAAAATACAAATACCGTTTTACTCTCAACTAAAACTTATTCGGGAGTTGGGAAAATTGATATTGTTTCCAAAACTTCTGAAATTAAAGATCTGAATAATTTAGATTTAAAGAATATCGGTTTTTATAGCGGAAATTTACATGTATCATTTAGTTTAAAATCGAGTGATAAGCTGGTTATATCTGTTCACACAGTTAATGGCCAAAAACTATATCTTGAAACCGGAAATTATAGTGCGGGAATTCATCAGATTCAAATTCCTTTTTCAGAGATAAAGAATGGAATATATTTGCTTGGAATAGAAAATTCGGGCAAAAGAATATCAAAAAAATGGGTGAAGTTTGAATAGAAAAAAGTATTCGGAATTCATTATACTTTTTAGCTAAATTGTCAACTTATACTATTGAAAATTTTACTGAATTAGGTAATCAATAACAGCCCAATAAGGATAAGTTTAATATTTATAGAGTGCAAAAAAAGGGCTGTTCTATAAAAAACAGCCCTCAACTAACTATACTAATCTAAAAAACTATTGAATTATTACTTTTTGAGTTGAACCTCCCTGCTCAAGAGATTTCACAAAATACATTCCTGATGGTAATCCTGATACATCGATATAGTCCATCGACGAATTTACAACCCTGCGAATCAACAGATTTCCGGAAATTCCAAAAACACCGATATCTGTAGGTTTATTTATATCTACATAGATTTTATCTCTTGCAGGATTTGGATAAACTTTAAATTCCGAAGTTTCATAAGTAATTGATGATGTAGTCATTTTGGCCGATTTAATATAATAAAGGTTTACCCCGCTACTTGGAGAGAAAAGATAAATAGTGGTAGCTTCGCCGGTATAGGTAAAAGTCCCTTCACTAATCGATTCGCCCAGCGCAGGAAATGTTCCAATTACGTTGTCTTTTGTGCCTGCTGCAATTGTTAATTCTCTGTCGGCACTGCTGGATGAAGACATTCCCATTACCGTAATGGTAGAGCTTCCCGGAACTTTAAATGACACGACTCTTGCCACCGGAAGACCAAACTCATCGAAAGAACCACTACCTCCAAACTTAAGGCGGTGAGTAAAGTCCATGCCTCCCAAAGATTTGTTGTTTTCATCCACCGTTACACTTTTATCACTATTTGCATGAATTGTAAGTCCTTCAACTGTGGTAGTTTCGGTCATTTCTCCCAAACCATTAAAAGCATCAAGACTTATATTCCATTCCTGTACATCGGGCAATTCGGGTGTATAAGGTGCGGTTTTTACATGATAAAGGTTTACACCACTGCTAGGAGAAAATAAATAAATGGTGGCTGCTCCGCCCATGTAGTTAAATTCGCCTTTTGAAATTGATTCTCCCAATGCCGGGAATCTTCCCAGTTCTGTATCTTTATTATCAACGGCTATTACCAATTCTCTGTCAGCACTACTTGATGAAGACATCCCAATAACTGTAATTGTAGTGTTTCCTTCCACATCAAATGCCAATACTCTGCCTGTAGGCATACCGCTTTCATCAAATTGTCCGCTTCCACCCAATTTTAATCTGTGGGTATAGTCCATTCCGTCCAGTGATTTGTTGTTTTCGTCAATAGTTACCTTTTTCTCATCATTGGCGTAAATGGTTAATCCGTCAATTGTTGTTGTTGCAACTATTTCACCCAAAGCATTAAAATTATCATCACTAAAATTCCATTCTGTTCCTCCTCCCATTTGAGGTCTCCAACGTGGGTCTCCGGCATTGTCTTTTCCCGCAAAGGTTTCATCCATAATTGTAAAATCTCCATTCATCGGATCAACCCAAAGATCAGTTGCAGTTCCTGAATAAGTTACATTCGGGAAGCCTACCAGTGTATCTGATGAAAACATAAAATCAGCGCTTGCATAAGTATTGTCAAAAGTTAATGTTGTATTTGGAAGTCCTTCGTACCCTTTTACACCGGTTTTCATCTCATTATCCATGTCCCAGCCAGGACCCCAAATTGTATTTCGAATTGTCAGACCTTCTGTAATATCGTTTTTGCCTTCTCCACCACGCCATCTAAACATCTGGCGACCAACATCCGGAACTTCATACAATGTACAGCTTTCAATGGTTAAAGATTTTGAGTTGCTGCGACTGGCAAGAAAATACTGAATCCTTTTAAATGTAGAATTCTCCAATAAAATATCACCTGCTTCCCAGGTATCTTTGTCAACATACAAAACACCATAGTTTTTAAGACTGTCGACAATACAATCGGAAACGATAAATTTACCAAGTGTACCACCTCCACTTTTTAATCTTAATATTCCTCTTAGTGATCGTATTTTACAACCTTCAAATTTTACTTCTCCAATGTTTCCACTTTCATCGATATTGAAAACATACCGGTTGTCGAAACCATCTATACCATTATCAAATCCAATATTCTGGAACCTGATATAATCAACACTGGCATCCGGAACAAGATTAAAATTCTTACTACAGTCAATCATAGGTAGTTCCATAGCTGAAGGATCGCTACTTCTGAATTCAATCGATTTATCGAAGGAATATCCTTCTATACTGTCTGTTTTGTACATTTTGCCAGGACCTAAGAGAATAATAGTCCCATCGGCAACATTAGGCAAAGTGTCTCCCAGTACGTAAGGATTATCGAATCCTGACAAATCCACCACATCCTGGGCATTGGAGAATCCGGACATAGCCAGAATAAATACTCCTAAAAATAATGTGAAAGTAAAATTTTTCATAAACTCTAATTTTAATTAATTACTTATTGATTTTGATAAATACCATTTGTTAAATACAATGAATAAAATTACTGCATAAAGTATAGTTATAAAAATGCAAAATTCTCAAAAGGGGGGTACATTTTCTCCTTACAGTGCATGTGTATCAAAAAGCGGGATTATTTTCCCAAAAAATCAATTTCTTCTGTTATAAATTTTTCCAATGATATAAATTAACCTTATGAAAATCAGAAGAGAAAATTCATTTCAGGGTGATAAGATGCTGTTTACTAAAAGAGACAGAATATCAACTTGGTGTGAATATTTTGTTTAAAAACAAAATTACATGTCCGGTAGCCTTATCAAACCATGGATAAAACAACCAAAAAGGATGAGGTGTTTCAGGTAAAGTATGTATTTCGTAATATTGATGATTGTTTTCCAATACCTCAACAAATGCTTCCCTTCCTGCATGAAATCTTGGAATTGAACTGTTGATAAAAAGTGTTGGCGGGGTATTTTCGTTCACATAATTCAAGGGTGATGCCTGTATCCACAATTCAGGTTTTTGTGCATAAGTGTACCCAAACCAGCGTGCTCCTGCTGAAGGTTTATCCGGACTTGTATCTTTTCCGCTTTCTGCAGGATCTGTAAAATCAAGTATTCCATCGATATTTATTATTGCATGTACCCGGTCATTTACTTCCGTTTTTTGATGAGATTTAAAAAGCGGATTTGCCGCAGTTGTTCCGATTAAACTTGCCAATGTTGCACCTGCAGAAGTACCTAATATGGCTATTCGTGATGTATCTACGTTAAATTTTGTTGCATTTTGTTTTAACCAAACCAAAGCTGATTTAATGTCTTTTACACCTGCTGGATATATGGCTTCGGGCGATAATCTGTATTCGACTGCTGCTGCAAAAAAACCGGCGTTAGCAAGTTTTTGTGCCATTGGAACCATATGCGATTTATTTCCTGAAGCCCAACCACCCCCATGAATCAGAATAACTGCCGGAATCTTTTTATTACTTACATTTGGGTAAAACAAATCAGTATGTAACCTGCGATCTCCTAATTCATAATAAACCACATTTCTTTCACTTTTTATTTCCTTCAAATCAAACGCTTTGACAGGAATTGCAATAGGAAAGTCTTTTGTAATTTTTTGTGTAGCACTCCAAACTGAAAAACTTGTATCTGTTGGAAAATCAGTTTTTTCGTGTTGTCCAAAAAGTAATACGGGTGAAATAATAAGAAAAAAAGCAAATGTATTCAGTTTAATCTTGAAATTGCACATAAATGGTTTTCAGTTTGTAAAACAAAGGAGAAGATGAAGAGACTGTTTTGAATTTATTATAATATCGTCTTTTTCACTTTTACTACTATAACAAATCCTTCAAGCTATTTCTAACAAATAATACCAAAACGGTCTCTAAAAAACCTTCTCTGATTCTTTTTTACCTTTGGTTATTTTAACGTGAGTTCAGGATAAGACATCGTCACAGCTTTAGAAAATTTTTACAGAGACAAACCAAATTTAAGAAGGACTATCGGGATAATTCAATAAAATTTGGAGCAGTATATGTGAAAATTTTCAAAGCCTTGTAAAGGAAAGTCCAAAGCACATCATCTTTGAGCTATAAAATCTTAAAAATAACCCGTTATTCCCGGATATTTTATAACTCAAATCTGAAGCACTTATGACTTTCTGTGATTGATGGCTTATCCCGAATTCACGTTATTTTACAAATACTTTCTCTGTTTTTGAGCCTTCAATTGATTGTGTTTTTATAATCCAGATTCCGCTTTTAAAATTAAAATCTGTATCAACATCTGTTTCAAACATTTTTACTTTACTTCCGGAAATACTGTATATACTTACCCAGGTATGTGCCTGAACATTTTTTAAATAAATTCTGTTTCCACTTGAGTAAATATTTACATTCGATTCAAAACCAAACTGATAAACCGAAGTGCTTGGATCCATAGCAATCAAATCAGGAAGTGGGTCCCACCCGTCATTTCCTTTTGTAAAATTGAAAGTGGTAATTTCGGTTCCATCGTTTAGTTTCGGTTCAGATAAAACTGTCGACCATGAAGCCCTGTCGGATTGGTTGTTCTCTCCCGATTCTTCAACAGTACCGAATTCATACATTTTAGTTGACTCCCCACCTAAACTGCTTTTCCAACCTTCAGGAGCAATTAAAGATTTTCCTTCAGAACCCGGATAATCCGATATTCCGATTGAAGTATTATAAAACACAACCTCACTTGTTGTAGCCTGCCAGGGACGTCCAAAATAACCGGGTTTGGCTTTGTGTTGGGAAGCTGTTTCGATGCCGGGTTGGGTTGATTTTATAAAACACTCATACATCAGATAACCACGTCCACTGCTTTGCTGAGCAGCTGTTATATACGATGCATCGCTACTTGCGTCACTGGTGTTCATTACCAAATCCGACTTATAAAATACTGCAGTCATTCCGCCAAAAATATAATCTACGGCACCCATCATCGCTCCTTTATAAATTACAGTTCGTATTCCTGAACTTCCGTAGAATGAATCCTGACGGCCGATAACACGACATTTGTACAAAATTGCTTTATCAGCACTTCCGGTAAATGCAATGGCTGCAGCACGTTCTACAAAACTTCTGTCCTGCACTGAGGTATTTCCATAGTCAACCGGACGTTCTCCTTTGCCGCCCGATTCCCACATTACCACTTTGTCTTGTGATTCTTTCATGGATATATACTGATTGAATGAGTTTTCAAAGATTATATCGTAAGCTTCAAAACCTGAAGCATTAACAACAACAGTAGCATTCCAATAGGAACCATTGCTTGTTCCCGCTCCTTTGTTTTTATATGAATAATAACCGTTTTCTTTATTTACCCTTAAAATATCGGCATTCCACTTTTGGTTGTTGTCCATACTAAAATAATCATAACCATGTCCGTAATACGAGGTAATACGAACGGCATTGTCATCTATATGAACACCCTCGTTTTTTATTCCGATTCCCGGAGTATTTGCTGCATTTTTAAGGGTAATATTTGCTGCATTAATTACAAGCATCTCCTCATAATTCCCCGGATCAATCATAACAGTTACTCTTTCATTTTCGTTACGTACCATTTTGTCGATGGCATTCAGTGCTTCGTTTAAAGTTTTGAACTCCTTATCTATTCCAACATATAGTTTTGCTTTGTATTCAACAGAAGCTCCGGTTGAAATATTGGTAAAGTAAGTAGTTCCGGCACCTGAATTTATTGTAATCGTTATATATCCTTTTTCAGTACCTGTATATGCATATTCTGCAAATTCCAGCTTACTTGTGCTTCCGCTTGATGTGGTATAAGTGTCTGTCCCTTCAATAGTAAAATCAGCAGAATAATAAAATGCAATATTTACTTTATCACCCGGATTAACCGGTACCTGAATGCTTGCTTCCGGTTTGGCAGATAAATGCCCTTTTGCCATTTCATTGTATACATTCCCGGTAAATAACAAACCTTTGTAATTCGGAGTTCCATTTTCAATGACTTTATCATCAAAAGGCCAGTTGTTCACTGCCTTGAACGAAAGTGTTTTTGAAGTTGCTTCATCTGCTATAGTTAAGTTGGATGTGAGTCCCATTTCTACCGGATATTGATCTAATCCATCGGATAAAATAGCGTACGTGCCGTTTCGAAGTTTCACCTGATCAATCGATTCAAAACCATATGTGTAACCTTCTTCGTGCAGGTTGGTAAACGTTAAATTTAGTTTTGCTTTTTGCTCTTCAGTTAATCCTTCCGTAATAAACGTAACATTATAAACAGGTTTTGCCATAAAATCTAAATCGATAGTGGTATCGCCAGCTTCTATAGTAATTTTATCTTCGGGAAGGTAAAAATCATTAATTCCGTTTGCTGAAATGGTGTATTCACAATTGGGTTCCAATTCAACAGCATAAGATGAGTCTTCAATATTGATAACCGGTTCGGGAACAAAAATCTTATTGGCGGCAGAATCGGGAGAAAATGCCAGACTAAGATTAGACAAGTGCATTCCCAGGCCTGTTATGGTTCCTGTTACCGTATAAAGCTCCACCCGAATGATTGAAATGTTAAAAGTGGTAGTGGTGTCGTTAACTTCCAGTTCAGTATTACTACTAATTACATAACCGTTGGCATTTGACAGACTCAGGCTGTATGAGAAACCTGTTGGCAAATCAACTGAATAAGCATTTTCTGAAACGACTGAAGTCCATTTTTTACCTTCGTTATTTGTAAATACAATTGCATATCCTTCAGGAATTCCAGGTGCTTCTGATTCATCCACTGTGCCACTTACAGTTGCCCGTGCTGCATCTTTTCGGTAAATACGAAAATAACTGGGTTTATCCTGGTCATCGAAAATATGGTAGGTACCTGCATTTTTAGCTACAAAAACCAGGGTGTCAACTTCTGGTCCCAACGGCAACTGGTCGGTCTGAACTTCAGGATCAGCTACGTATTCAAAATTTAATCGTCCACTACCATTCTGAGATAAACCGATTACTGTCACTTCATCATCTTCACTAAGTGTAAGGCTCATAAAACGTCCGGTATTCGAAGCTGAGTTCACATAAACGCGACCGGTATACAAATCTTTTCCTTTTGAAATGTTTTCATCATAACGGGTTAGCTTGGTATTTGTAGTTCTTAACCTGTCGTTATGTCCGCCAATCCAGCTTAAAACTCCCGCCGTAAAACCCGGCAGCACATTCCCGCTGCTTCCCGTTGTAATGGATTCGTCGTACCATGAATTGATTATTTCTTCATTTAAACGGTTTTTATAGATAGAAGTATCCAACTGTTCAGCACCAAAATCCCAAACATCAATTTTGCCCGATGAAGGTTCAATAATTGCTGCATTTTCAACCACCAACCCGTGAATATAAACAGAACCACCCGAAACCAGGTGAGCTGAAATAACTCCGGCCGGTCCCGTATATGAATAACTTACCGCATGTGCATCGTCGCCACCATTGTTTTCCGCAGCTATGGTCCCCAATGGATTGCCCTCTCCATCAAGCAGATTAAAAACAGATTCATCGGCACTGTAGGTGCAAGTGATAAAGGTTATGGTTGCATTTCCTGCAACTGTAATGTGAATTGAATTTTTATCGTAAATAACCACACCATGAGTAGCATCGTGATACCAGAATTCTTTTCCACCACCATTGCTCAATTCAACCAATCCATCGTTGGTTATAAATGTGGTATATTTTATCTCGGTATTTTGCGGCATTTCACTACCATCAGCAAAACTATAGGTATAAGTTTTACCCGGCTCTGCCTCTGTCACAAGGCTACTGTCGTTAATTTTTAGTTTATATGTTTTTGGATCTGTAGAGTCATCAGAGAAATAAATATTTATCGTACTTCCTTCTACTGCTGTTGAATCGATGTCACCCGAAAGAACCGGAGTAAATGAAGACAATTCCTGGCCTGCAAGGTCAATACTCAGTGAAGCTTCTTTATCGGTCGCGCTAATAACTTTTCCTTTGCTTGCAGTAACTACAGCACTTTCACCGGATGCCGAACCAGTGGTTATATTGATTGAATCGCCGTTTATTACTAATGTTCCCGATTTTTGTTTCCACTCCCTTATTTTAACCGCACCGGGAATAACTTCAATTAAGGGTAAATATACATCAGAACCACTGCCTGTTGCGGTAAATATTAAGGTATCGGCGCTGCCACTATAAGCAAATTCAAATTTATCGCTTAAATCATTTACAACTTTTGTAGATTGTACAGAGGGATCAAGTGCAGTACCATCTGAAGTTTCTCCACTCATGGAAAGGCTTGAATGTTTAGAACCCAAAAACCTTAACATACAACTGCCATTTACTGCAATTTTTATTTTAGAATCCACTTTCATATCCATGCCATACGTTGTACCATGATGGTTATAGTTTCCACCCAGTTGTAACGAACCATCGGCACTTTGTCCGGCTGCTATTATTGTTCCATCCCTGAAATCATAAGCTATCGGAGGATCAAGCGGAATTACATTAAGCGATGGAAGATATACATCAGAACCACTTCCGGTAGCAGTAAACAACAAAGTATCTTCAAAACCATAATATATGAATTCATAAGTGTCGCTCAAATCGTTTGTTACCTTTGTGGATTGTTCTGCAGGTTCAAGAGCAGTTCCGTCAGAAGTTTCTCCACTCATGGATAAACTTGAGTGTTTTGATCCCAAAAAACTTACTTTACAACTGCCGTCAACAGCAATTTTAATTGTAGCATCTGCTTTCATATTCAAACCATAGCTTGTTCCATGATGACCATAATTACCTCCAAGCATTAGTTTTGTATCGTCACTTTGTCCGTTTGCTATAATTGTACCATCTCTAAAATCATAACCGGTTACCGGATCGGATGGAATAATCTGAACCAATGGAAGATAAACATCGGATCCATCTCCTTTAGCTGTAAAAATAAGAGTATCAGCACTTCCATTGTATGAGAATTCGTATGTGTCACTTAAATCATTGGTAACTTTTGTTGATTGCTCTGCGGGATCAAGAGAAGTACCACCTGAAGTTTTACCACTCATTGAAAGACTGGAGTGTTTTGAACCAAGAAAACGTACAACACAACTTCCACTTACAGCAAGTTTTATTTCAGAATCTACTTTCATATCAAGGCCGTAAGTTGTTCCATGATGATTATAATTACCATTTAATTTAAGTGAACCATCAGAACTTTGACCTGCTGCGATTATTGTTCCGTCTCTAAAATCGTAATTTAAGGTAGAGGATATTACTTTAACTAAAGGAAGATAAACATCAGAACCATCTCCAATTGCTGTAAATATCAAAGTATCCGCACCACCGATGTACGAAAATTCATAGGTATCGCTTAAATCGTTAATAACTTTGCTTGATTGTTCTGCAGGTTCGAGCGCTGATCCATCAGATGTTTCTCCGCTCATGGATAAACTAGAATGCTTAGAACCTAAAAACTGAACTGTACAACTACCATCTACGGCAATTTTAATCTTAGAATCTACTTTCATATCCAGGCCGTAAGTTGTTCCATGATGATTAAAATTACCACCTAATAAAAGCTTTCCATCATCGCTTTGTCCGGCCGCAATAATTACTCCATCTCTAAAATCATAAATAATTGTATCAGCTGATTGTCCGAACAAAAATGTACCAAAGAAAAAGGTACAAACTAAAAGTATAGCACTTCGTTTCATAAGTATAAATTTTAAATTTTCTGCCTGTTTTTACAATTTGAAAATTACAACAGACTCATTTAAATGGATATGAAATTAATATCAAAGGAAGTGGTAAGAAGTATCAAATTAAGGACTTACTTCCCAAAATACGGGAAAATGAACAATATGGTAAATATGTAATATATGGAAATTAAATTATCTGCCCAACTCAATTGCTGCCAGAATAAGCGGAGCAACTCCTTTCTGGTCGTTATCAACAATTTTTTCAGAAATGTAATATTCGTAATCTCCTTCACGGTAAGGATTTCCACCCAATCCGCAGGCTCCGCATGTATTTTTTAGTACGGCATATCCATCTTCATCCAGTTCAACAAGATTTTCTACCAGACTGTCAAAAGCTTTATGGGCTATACTGAGGTATTTTTCAGGAAGCCATTCATTTTTTGCTCCTTTGGCAAAAGCATAAATAAACATTGCCGATCCTGACGCTTCCAGGTAATTGCCTTCTTCTCCTCCCATATCCAAAACCTGATACCAGAGTCCGGTTTTATTATCCTGAACTTTTATTATTGCCTTGCTCAGATTCTGGAGAATGGAAATAATCTTTTCCCTTTCAGGATGATCCTCCGGCAGGTATTCCAAAACATCAACCATCGCCATCATATACCAACCCGTAGCCCGGCTCCAAAAGTGTTTTGACTGGCCGGTTTCAGGATTGCACCAGCGTTGTTCGCGGCTTTCATCCCAGGCATGATAAACCAATCCGGTCTTTTTGTCCAACGTTCTTTTATATACTTCCTGAAGCTGAAATGTTACCTCATCAAACCATTGTGGCTGATTGAATTCCAAAGCATAGCGTGTTAAAAAGGGAGAAGCCATATATAAACCATCCAGCCACATCTGGTAAGGATATACTTTCTTATGCCAGTAACCTCCGGAATTGGTTCGTGGTTGATTTTCCATCTGATTAACCAGTATTTCAATTGCATTTTTATATTTAGGTTCACCGGTTTCCAGATATAAAGTTATCATACTGTTTCCGGGCCTTACCCTGTCGATGTTATAATCCGACAGTTTGTGCCCGCTTATTTTTCCTTCTTCTTTAAGGAAATAATCGATATAGTCCTTCATGTATTTTCCATAACCGGCATCTACATTTTTTAATTTGTAAATGGCATCACCCAAAAAGGCATAATCATATTCATACTTGGGTTTTTCTCGTAAATAATAGATTAGGCTGTCTGCCTCATGCATAACTGCATTGGCAAATTTTACCGACCATGTTTTTTCTTTTTCGACAGGCTTATTAATTCCTGAACTGGTTATCAGCAACAGAATCACAGATAAAAACAATCCATTCATATTGATAATTTTGAATGTGTCAAAGTTAATTTGAGCTTTTTAAATAGTGAAAACAAATCGTAACACAATGCGGGACTATTTTCCCAATTATCTTAAACCATTATGTATAACACCAAAAAAACCATTCCCTCAACAAGGAATGGTTTGTAAATCACTGTAGTTTGATTTCCTTTTCAAACTAACTATGAAGAAATTTTTTTATTCTGCCACCTTCAAACACATCATCCGGCTCTGGTCGCGGATTAGCAGCTTACCATCCGCCAATGCTATGGGAGCCCAGTTTTGATTGGCAAATCTGCCCGACATTTGTTCATCACCTGCTTTTTCATTCAGTATTTCTGCCGATGCAAGCGGTTTAAATCCTTCCGGATCAGGCTCAATTAAATAAATCGATTTTGCACCATCGGTTGCCAAAATAAGCCCGTCGGCCAAAATCATACTTCCTTTGTTAAAATCAGGTTCACGTTTGGTATTCCATAGTATTTCGCCATCCATGTTCATACAGCTTAAACCTTCCCGTTTATTGTTGGTTCCGTATTGGGCATAAAAATATCCATCAAAAAAAATGGGTGGTTTGGTCTGGTCGCCAAATTCTTCAGTCCTGAATAATTCTTTGGTGCCATAAGTTCCATCCTCTTTTTTCTCCACTTGTATCATTAATGCTCCCAGTTCGTATCCACCCACAATCAAAAGTTTATTATCACCGGCTTCTACCGCATTGGGTACGGGAATATGACAATCCCAATTATTAAATTCCCAGATTTTTTCACCGGAAAGTGGGTCAAGCCCCACTACATTTCCCGGAGTGTGCGGAGTTCCGCCACGTCCACCTCCGGAAGCTGTAACCATTACCAAATGGTCGTTGCCATCAATTTTAATAATTTGCGGACTTACATAGCCTGTTAATCCAAGCGAGCGTGTCTTCCATTTTAATTCGCCCGATTTTTTATCATAAGCCACTACCCCGGCTTCGGGGGCTTGCGACGCTACAATAATTAAATCTCCGTAAAGCAGTGGATTTTGCGAAATCGCCCACATTGGGAAACTTCCCGGCTCCCTTGATCGGGAACCATCGGTTGGCGCAGGAGCACCGCCAAAATCTGTCCAGACATTGTGCATCCAAACCGGTTTTTGGGTATTAAGGTCGAAACAATACAATTCGCCATTATGCCCGCATGAATACACAAAATTATCTTCTACTACAGGTACACTTCGGGATCCGGGAAACATTACACTTGCCGGAGCATCATAACCATAACTCCATATTTCTGTGCCGCTTGAAAGTTCAAAACAACGCATTTTATCGCCTACTGTATCATCACGATCCAACAGATAAACTTTCCCGTCTTTTACAACCGGGCCACCATAACCTTTGCCGATCTCAACCGTCCAGAGTATTTCCGGACCAGCTTCAGGCCAGGTGCGTAAAAGATTTTTTTGTGGTGAAGTGCTGTTTCTTTCAGGTCCAAGAAATTGAGGCCAGTCCTGAGCAAACAAGGTGGTAATGGCAAATACAAATACCACGAGTGCAACTAATTTTTTTTGAGTGTTCATGATTTCGATAATTTGGTTAGTTTTTTTACAAAATCATTTGACTTAAAATTATTTATATGGTTTAATCAAACTTTCAAAAAACCATGAGCGTCATCTTGATAACTTTCAAACCCAAAATTACGATGCTACTAATTCAACAATATCCAATACTATTATTGCAGAATGTAAAATTTTCAAAACACATTATTATATTTACCATATAATGCAATAAAACTATATTATCATGAACTTAAAACAATTTACCCTTGTGCTTTTTGCAGCACTAACAACTATCTCTGTTTTTGCTCAAAACAAAATCATTATCAATGCCGATTTGGGCAAGGAAAAAATCGATAAACACATTTACGGGCACTTCTCTGAACACCTCGGCAACTGTATTTATGGCGGTTACTGGGTATCTGAAGAATCGGATATTCCAAATACAAACGGTATTCGGAATGATGTGGTTGATGCACTAAAAGAAATGGGTATTCCCAACCTGCGCTGGCCGGGAGGTTGTTTTGCCGATGAATACCACTGGAAAGACGGAATTGGTCCACGTGAAGAACGCCCGACAATGATTAACACCCACTGGGGCGGAGTTACCGAAGACAATAGTTTTGGAACCCACGAGTTTTTGGAACTTTGCCGGCAACTGGATTGCGAACCGGTTATTTGCGGAAACCTTGGAAGTGGTACAGTTCAGGAAATGTCGCAATGGGTAGAATATATCAACTCTGATAATATTAGTCCGATGACCGATTTAAGAAAAGCCAACGGACAGGAAGAACCTTGGGGTGTTAGATACTGGGGGCTTGGAAATGAAAACTGGGGTTGCGGAGGAGACATGACTGCACAATTCTACACCGATCAAATGAGACGATATTCAGTTTATACTAAAAACTATGGTGAAAATCGATTGTATAAAATAGCAGGTGGCCCAAATGCCGCAGACTATAACTGGATGGAAACATTAATGAAAAACGGAAATCCCGGTCGAAGTTTCCAGGGAGTTTCGCTGCATTTTTATACCATCACTCATAACTGGCGTAACAAGGGTTCGGCTACTCAATTTGATGAAAAAGAGTATTTCACCACGATGCGCAAAACACTTTTTATGGATGAGCTTTTAAACAATCATATTGCCATTATGGACAAATATGATCCACGGAACCGCGTGGGATTAATTGTTGATGAATGGGGCAACTGGTTTGATGTGGAGCCCGGAACCAATCCCGGATTTTTGTATCAGCAAAATACCCTGCGCGATGCCATGGTTGCTGCTGTAAATCTTGATTTGTTTAACAAATATTGCCGTCGTGTTAAAATGGCCAACATCGCACAAACTGTAAATGTTCTGCAGGCAATGATTTTAACCAAAGACGATCAGATGGTTAAAACTCCATCGTTTTATGCTTTTAAAATGTACAAGGTACACCACGATGCCACCTTGCTTCCTTCAGATATTATAAGTGAAGAATATTCTTATGAAAGAGAATCAATTCCTGCGCTTTCGGCAACGGCTTCAAAAGATGATTCAGGAAAAATTCATATTACCATCAGCAACCTCGATCCGGAAAAGACACAGGAAGTAGTTTGTGAAATCCGTGGAAGTGAAGCAGGTAAATTCTTAAAAGGTGAAATTATTACCGCAGAAAAAATTAACAGTTACAACGATTTTGGGAAAGAAGAAGAAGTAAACATTCAGTCGTTTGAAGATGTTGAAATTGAAGGAAACTCGGTAAAAATAAATATGCCGGCCAAATCGATTGTAATGGTTGAACTGGAATAATTTATGCTTTGAAATGTTAATTAAAAGATGCCATCTTTGTGTGCTAAAGCAGATAAAGATGGCATCTTTTTACATGCCGGAAAACAAGGAACACACCTAAGCACTTATCCGGCAATCATTATTTTTTATTTCACATATTACATACTTCCCGGATGACCGCTTCCAAAATTCTTACTTCTTTCAATCGATTGTAAGGCAAGATAGTTATCTCCAAATTTGTTGAGGTTTTCCATTTCGTCATCATACTGATTATAATGACGTTCTTCATCTTCAACAAGTGACTCAAAAAGTTTTTTTGAAACAGAATCGGCATTTGCAGAACATTCGTTGGCCCAATCATTATAATCCCTGGCACTTCCTTCCTCCATATCTGTTGCCATAGCCAGCATTTCTTTTACTTCATGAATTTTTTTCATTTCTCCGGCAGCTTTCATTTCAACTTCACCTTTAAGGAATAATATTCTCTCTGCGAGTTGTTCTACATGAACCATTTCATCAATTGCTGTCCGTTTAAACAAATTCGCCAATAAATCATATCCCTGATCATCGCAATGGAAATGGAAATACATATACTGGTGCACTGCGGCAAGTTCATCAGCTATCGCTTTGTTTAATAATTCAATGCTTTTTTCTTTCTTCATTTTTAATTTTTATCTATTATTTAAATTTTATTAAATGTCCCTTTAATTTGAAGAACAAAATCTTTAATCTGAAAACCTTTGATATTTTTTTTATTAAAGTAATCTTTTAAAAGCTGGTCCAACTTTTCATCCATATAATCTTCAATAATATCACTTTCAGTGCAATACAAATGATGGTGTTTTTCCAAGATTCCATCATAACGCATCACATCTCTTTCAGTGGTTACCCGTTTAATAAGTTTGTTTTCAATTAAAGTATCCAGTACTTTATAAACCGTTCCTGCGGCTATATTTGGATTGCCCTGACGGATGTATTCAATGATTTTGTCGGCAGTAGGATGCCCCCCGACCTTATAAACAGCATCGAGTATTGCCAAACGTTGCGGGGTTACTTTTAACCCTTTTTCTGACAATTTTTTTCTTAAATCTTCAATTGAATATTTCATCCGGCTGTAATTTCATTTAACAAAATCCCGGTCAAAAAAAATGTAATTGCAGGAAACAGGAGTAAAATCTCCCATCTCATTCGTTTATATTCTATTCTTTGTTTACTCATGCCTGCCTGTCGGCAGACAGAGAACGAGTCCCAGGTTTTCGGGACTCGTTACATTTATCAAATCACTTTGGTTATGCTAAATCAAAACGGTCGAGGTTCATAACTTTGTTCCATGCAGCCACAAAGTCTGTAACAAATTTTTCTTTTGAATCAGCACTGCCATAAACTTCAGCCAAAGCCCTCAATTCAGAGTTAGAACCAAAAACAAGGTCGGCTCTTGTGGCAGTCCATTTCACTTTTCCGGTTTTTCGGTCACGAATATCAAAACATTCTTTGGAATCATCTTTTGGCATCCAGGCCAAATTCATATCAAGCAGGTTCACAAAAAAGTCGTTGCTCAGTACTTCAGGTTTTTCAGTAAAAACACCATGTTTTGAACCATCGCTGTTTGTATTCAAAACACGCAAACCACCTACAAGCACTGTCATTTCGGGCGCAGTTAAAGTAAGTAATTGCGCTTTGTCAACCAACATATCTTCTGTTGACATCGAAAATTTCTTTTTCAGATAATTTCGGAATCCATCGGCAACAGGCTCCATTACTGCAAACGATTCCACTTCAGTTTGCTCTTGTGTGGCATCCATTCGACCCGGGGTAAAAGGAACGGCAATCTTAACACCTGCATCTTTGGCGGCCTTCTCAACTCCCGCGTAACCCGCCAGCACAATCAAATCTGCGAGCGAAACTTTTTTGTCGCCTGTTTGAGCGCCATTGAAATCTTCCTGGATCTCTTCAAGCTTTTTAATTACTTTACTTAATTGTTTAGGATTGTTTACTTCCCAGTCTTTTTGAGGAGCTAAACGAATTCTCGCCCCGTTTGCACCTCCGCGTTTATCTGAACCCCGGAATGATGAAGCCGAAGCCCATGCCGTAGCAACCATTTGGGAGACTGTCAATCCGGAACCTAAAATTTTGGTTTTTAAAGCTGCTACATCTTTCTCATCAATTAAAGTATGGTCGACAGCAGGAATCGGATCTTGCCAGATTAAATCCTGCTGGGGTACTTCCGGACCCAGGTAGAGCGATTTTGGCCCCATATCACGATGTGTTAATTTAAACCATGCGCGGGCAAAAGCATCAGCAAATTCCAGCGGATGTTCATAAAAACGTCTTGATATTTTTTCATACTCAGGATCAAAACGTAATGAAAGGTCGGTTGTAAGCATGGTTGGGCGATGTTTTTTATTTGGATCTTGTGCATAAGGCATCTGACCATCCGTATCTTTTGCTACCCACTGATTTGCTCCTGCCGGACTTTTTGTTAATTCCCATTCAAATTCAAAAAGATTTTTAAAAAAGTAATAACTCCATTTTGCCGGCGTTTGTGTCCATGTTACCTCAAGTCCACTGGTAATGGTATCATCTCCTTTTCCTGATCCAAAAGAACTAAACCAACCCAAACCCTGTGCTTCCATATCGGCAGCTTCGGGTTCTGGCCCAACAAAATCAGCATCGCCTGCACCGTGACATTTACCAAAAGTATGACCACCGGCTATCAAAGCAACAGTTTCTTCGTCATTCATAGCCATACGTGCAAAAGTTTCACGAATATCTTTGGCAGCCAGTTTTGGATCAGGATTTCCACCCGGGCCTTCAGGATTTACATAAATTAATCCCATTTGAATAGCAGCTAACGGATTGTCCATTTTTTCCAGATCCAAATCA
>ENA-ORCQ01000090-ORCQ01000090.1-marine-metagenome-genome-assembly--contig:-NODE-90-length-67251-cov-6.455131_pt1 | contig 67251 bp, 38 predicted proteins | sample MGYA00237780_ERZ508510 | MGnify/ENA primary metagenome ERZ508510 (study PRJEB26181, sample SAMN06268981) | marine metagenome | isolation source: Tt an E2 anaerobic enrichment on eucalyptus from sediment...
TGAAGTCTTCCGGCAACTTGTTGAGATTAATTTTAACGGGGGAGTAAATTTCGCGCATGGCATAAAAACTACCTTCTTTTTCGCGATGGGGGCCAACCAAACCATCGGGTGCATTTACACGGTTGGCATCAATAACGTTATCCATATCGGTTCGCACCAATCCTTCGTCGGCCAACACCCACGAGAAACCGCCTGCCGAACGCTCCGAGTTCCAGAACAACTCCCAGAAATCAGCAAGCGCAGTTGCTCCGCCTCCATCATCCTGGGCATGCAAAAACTCAGTTGGCATATAAATAAGGCCACCGTCAAGTATTTTTTTCGAACTGTAGTAATTTTCGTAGTGGTTACAATCTACGCCGTTGTAATCGTTTCCGGGTTTATGGTGTGCATGAATTACCGGGCGTTTCGATGGGTCGTACATGCCGTAATTATCATCCAGTTCTTTGTTGGTGCCACCTTCGTTGCCGTTGCTCCAGAAAAGAATTGATGGGTGATTTACATCTCTAAGCACAAGCTCGCGTACCAGTTTGCTGCCCGATTCCGTATCGTATGCATTTTGCCAGCCGGCCAGTTCGTTCATAACATAAAGCCCCAACGAGTCGCAAAAATTCAGAAATGCCTTGTCGGGAGGATAGTGGGCGCAACGAACCGCATTCATGTTCATGGCCTTTATCAGTTTAACATCGTTAAGGTCGATTTTTGAATTTACGCAACGTCCAGTTTCGGGCCAAAAAACATGGCGGTTTACGCCCTTCATTTTAATTTTTGTACCGTTCAAGTAAATTCCATCTCCTTCACGGATTTCGATGGTGCGGAAACCAAATTTTTCAATTAATTCATAAGTGGTGGTATTTTTATCTTTCAAACTTACTTTTACTGAATAACGATTTGGCGTTTCGGCCGTCCATGTATTTGGATTCTCAAGAGTGCAAGAAAGCACAACAAGAGAATCGCCTTTTGAAACTTTGCTTTCGAAACTTTTAACAATATTGCCTTTTGGGTCAAATATTTCGGCAACAATAGTTTGCTTTTTTTCGATATTTACGGGGAAAGTTTCCATTGAAAAAGAACCATCCGCTTTTGCGTTTATAGCCACCCTTTCAATGAACGATTGTGGTACTGCCTCCAGGTAAACCGGGCGAAAAATACCTCCAAAAATCCAATAATCGGCATAACGTTCGGCACGGTTTACTGAGTGATTCGACGACCATTTGTCAACTTTTACTTCCAGCTCATTTTCCCCCGCTTTTAACTTATCTGTGATATCGTATTTAAACCGGTAAAACGAGCCCTGGTGGATAGGACCAGCTAGTTGACCGTTAATCTTAACTTCTGTATCGGTCATCGAGCCTTCAAAAACAATAAATACTTTTTTCTTTTCCCATTTTTCGGGAACAGTAAAACGGTGTTTATAAATACCGCTTTCTTTCGAGTAGTTAAATTTTTTGCCGTAAGTGCGGTAATCGCGGCCATAATCGTATTCGCCAAAACCTTGTTGCTCCCAATGCGAGGGCACTTCTATTGTTGTCCATTCGCCACTCTTTCGTCCTTCGGTACAGAAAAAATCCCAGGTTTTGGTGTTCTCATTATCGGTTCCCGAGAGGTATTTAATTTCTTTTTTTGTGGAATTGGCAATCGCTGCTAAGGAAAAAAATCCGAGCGTAATAAAAGTAATTAGTTGTTTTGTGAGATTCATATTTTAGTAGTTAACTAGTTTTCTATTTGTAATGAGAAGCTCTTTCCTGATTTTTCAATAATTACTTTTCTGGTATTTTCATCGTAGCTCCATTTATCAGCACCATTAACCTTTTTGGGTTTTGTCTTTCTTATAACTTCTATGGTATAATCATGTTCTTTTTGTCCTTTAATCTCAATAAGCTTTCCCTGGTTTTGAGTGCTTATTTCAACCTTCGACTGGTAGAAACCATCACCCAGAGGTTCGTAAAAATGCATATTGGCATTTTCTTCTTTTAAAATGTGTACCACAAACTCTTTCGAATACAAAGTTGTATCGCCGTTAACCAAGGCTTGTATTTCAGTTGGATTTACCGGAATAATTACCAATTCGGCTTTAAAGTTTATTTTTCTAAATTGCTCGTCAAGCGTTAGTTTTCGCTCTTCTTGCTTTGGTGCAGCATTGGTCTTTATCAATTCCGGCTGTTGAATATTTGCACACTCAATTAACTCAATTGGTTTACCACTGGCTGTTTTAAGCTGAACATTTTTCATGGTCCAATCGCTGGCATAACTCAATTTGCCGCTTTCTTCTGCTTCAACCAAAACATTTTCCCAATGAATATTATGAATTGGTTTTTCGGGGTAGGCATTGGCATAAAATGCACGTTTGGCTTTTTCAACAACAATGTTGCTGAGTTTTATATTTCTGAACTCAGGTATTCCTTTTTCCTCCGGTTCAACACGTTGACTAAGCACACGCCAGCGGTCTTTAATTTCTTCTTCGGGAATAGATTCTGGAATGTTGCAGTAGCTGTATTCGGGGTACCAGTTCAACTCAAAATGAAAAGGGTTAGCAACATTTTTCATTTTAATATCGTGAAAATGAATATTTTCCATAAGGCCACCACGAACTTTAGCTGATTTAAACCGGATTCCGATATTGGTTCCATCAGCCTCCAGCCCGTATACCTCAATGTTTCGCATACCGCCCGATGTTTCGCTACCAAGCGTTAATAAACCATGGCCTGCTCGGGTTATGCAGTTTCGGTACACAATATTTTCCGCCGGACGGTTTACTCGTAGTCCATCGGCATCTTTCCCGGCTTTAATACATAGGTTGTCATCGTTACAATCAATGTCGCAATTCTCCACCAGAATGTCTTTTGAAGAGTCGGTGTCAATACCATCCGAACTAGGTCCATGACCGCCAATGTTGTTTCGAACCAACAGACCATCAACATGAACACGGGAGCTGTAGGTGAGCGAAACGGTCCAAAAACCGGCACGTTTAACGGTGAAATCTTTTAAAAGCACGTCTTCCGATTCCCAAATTACCACAGGCCGAACACGTTCACAGTCGTAGTCAACCGCCCAGCGGATGCCTTTTTCTTTGTATTCGCCCCACATGCCACCGCTGTATTTTGGTTCGCCCCAAAATTTATTCCACCAATAGCGTCCGTTACCATCTATAACACCTTTACCCGTAATGCGTACATTTTTTTCATCGTAAACATTAATTAAGGCTGCCGGCCATTCCATTTCAATTCCGGCAATTCTTGTCCGTTTTCTTGGGTAGTGGTCGTTGTTCTGAATGGCTTGAATAACCACTCCTTCTCCAATATGGAGTTCTACATTCGATTTTACAAAAAGTGCACCCGAAAGGTAAGTTCCGGGTTCAAAAATTACTTTACCACCTCCGGCTTTTGCTGCTGCATCAATTGCTTTCTGAATCGCTTCAGTTGCAACAGTTTTACCATCGGCCACTGCTCCGTAATCGGCTACTTTAAAAGTTGCATCAGGAATTACAATAAAGTCATTGTTGTAAAAGAATCCTTCAAGTCGTTGAACCAGTTCACTTTTTGGAGATTGTTTTTCTTTTTTTGTACACGCAAAAAGTGCAAGCAAAATAAGTATTACTGGAAATGTTTTATTTATCATGTTTTCGATTTTTGTAGCATATTAAAATACGGGAGAAATGTTTTCCCATTTTACGTCCCAGTCTTCCGGAAAGCCGGGATTCTCAGTCTGGTTTCCTTCAAAACCAGCACACATCATTGCCACCGCCGTTAATAGACCGCCATTACCAGGCAAATAAATTCGTAAGCGTTGCCCCTGATAATTATGCCCGTTGGCTAAATAGGTGTTTTTAAGTACATCTTTTAAAAGCAAATCGATGGCTTTGTCTGGTTTTCCAAGTCGGGTAGCGCACATCGCTGCCATTGGGTAATCCCATCCCCAGGTTCTTTCCCAGTTCCAGGTTTTTTCGATGTAATCGAATGTATTTGCCATAATTGTGGTATCCATTGGAAGTGTTTCGGGCAAAATGCCAAATGCGCCTAAAACCATTGGATGATCAGAATAGTATTCTTCATTTTCGTAAGAATCGGGTGCGCTTTCGGCAGCCAAATACAAACCATCTTTATGCGCAAATTCCGATAAATCGTCGATAATAACCTGCCAATCAGGATTCGTAGGTAGGCCTAACTGCTTTAGCCAGTTTTGTGCAGTTGAAAGTCCCCAATGCCAGTATCCCAGCTCAAAGGGTGGATTAAATGTAACCTCTCTTTCAAGGCTTTCCTGCGCAGGAATTAAAGGTGGCCCCAAAATGTATCTTTTATTTTTCTCGTCCCAACGGGCAAAGCTTGCCATAAAATCGGCTGTTGCCGAAACCAAAGGCAGGTATTTTTTTAATACTTCCTTATCTTGATTTTCCTGAAACAGTTGTTCAGCAAAATAGATAATATGGGGTTGTTGCCAAATTAGAAACTCGCCAACACCCGATGGGCTGTCGTTTCCAGAATTGTCGGTCATTTTTGGCCAGCGAACTCCCTCGTAACCCTGAATCTCTGCTTTTACCTTTGCTTTTTCATAAATGTCGAAATAGTAATCGAGGCTTTTTTGCATTAACTCACTTCGGTTCCAATACGACCAGTGCGCTGCATGCCACCAATGCATTTCGAGGTGGAATTTGCCGTACCAACTGTTAAATGTTAAACCGGTTTCCTGCGGAGGGTAATTTCCAGCGCATTGAATTCGGGTTAAATATTGCGAAAGAATTACCCGACGTTCTAATTCGTAAGCTCGTTTGTCTTCCGTACCTGAAAAATCAACTATTCCTCCCGTGCTCCAGTAATTTTTCCATGCTGAAATTGCCTTAGATTTTGCAGTATCAAAGGTTTCATTTTCAGTGAAATTATTTTCTAAATTAAATTCAACCGAAACATTTAATTCAGTTGTCTCTGTTTTAGGTTGAAGTACAAAGTAGTGCTTTTCTTTCTCTGCTATTTCGGCATCTTCAATCCAATTTAATTTTACAAAATAGGTGGTGGTATCGATGGTGTGCTGAAATATCGCACTGTTTTGGTCAGAAAGGATAATTTCGGATTGGTGCTTATCCACATTATTCCAATCTGAAGCATTATCAACATGATTACCTGTAGGATACGGGAATTGCAACTTAAGCGAAACAAGGCCGTTTTTTAATCGGTCGGATTTTATTTGTGTATAAAGTTTATCTTTTTCAGAATGAGAAAAAGTTGTCACTTCTACATTGGATTCTTCAATTTCGAAAGAGCTGGAAATTACTCCTTCCCATAAATTTAATTGCTGATTAATGTTTTTTATTTGGGAAGGCTGAGTTGGTGAATTATCGGCATTTAAAAGTTCTAAGCCAATATTAGCCAATTGCAAGCGGTGCGGATTTACCCTGAAATAATTGGCAGCATCTTGTTGCTTGCCAGCTTCTTTCCACTGAACCGCATAAGCGATTTTTCGACCTTCAACATCGTAATATTTGTAGGCTTCTTCCAGTTTGTAATTTTCGGTATTTGGGAAACTGTGCCAGCCCCATTCGCTCATGGTTCCGAGGCAAACGCCATTTTTATAAACTTGCGGGAAAGTTTGCAATCCCGTTGCATCAACTGTTAACGCAAATTTTCCGTTTCCTACCGAAAGTGAGGAAAGAGAATCAAAATCGTTGATTTGAACATTATGGCGGTTTACCAATTCAAATCGATTGATTTTGGTTTCTGTTTTTTGTGTTGTGCAAGAGAAAAGAACAAATACAGCGAATAGAAAGCTTAAATGTGATTTCATTGTTGAGTTTATTGGATTTGTTTTTGAGTTATTTCAGAAATGGTAACCGGCCCCAGCAAACCAGAAGGAAGTGGTTGCCAGTGTGCGGCTGTAAAATTCCCATCTTCGCCTCTGTTTTCGCGTAAATGGGCGGCAAAATTGATGTTGTAAAATTTCTTATAATTAACACCATTTTTATCCATGTCAATAATTCGGTTTGCCATGAGGTTGGTAACCTCCACTTCCAGGACGTTTATGGTTTGCAATAATTCTTTTGGCAAAACAATCTGGAATGTTGGTCCAACCAGTGTTCCTAGTTTTGTTCCGTTGAGTTTGATTATTGCCGATTCGTGAACAACACCCAAATCGAGTAATAAATCTTTCGGCAAGTCGGTAGCTAGCTCAAAATTAGTTAAGTATGTTGCGGTTCCCGAGAACTTTGCTAGTTCTTCGGAAATGCTTTCCCAACCTTGAAGCTCGGCTAGTTGCAAAGGCTTAGGTAGGTAGGGACCGCCTTTTTCAAATGTAATTTCCCAGGAATTATTAATTTCCTTTTTTACTGAAGAGCTTTCCCAAACTGGATAGTCAGATGCTGTAACCCGAGCGTTATAACTCTGTAAAATCAAAGTTTCTCCGGGTTTAAGCTGTAGATGTACTTTCGTTGATTTATTTTCATTTTGCGTTAGAGCATTTCCGAAAGTTTTATTCATGGGGTTAAACCAAACTGCTTCCTCCTCAGCTGAATTTAAGGCTACCCATTGGTCAATGTTTTTATCGGTCCAGTTGCTAATAAAATAGCAGGTTCCTTCGATTCTTTTTACACGGTTAAACCACAGGCCAAGTTTCGATAGTTCTTCAGGTAAAACTTTCACCTCCTTTAGTAATAAGTCAATGTTACTTCCTGTGAAAACCTGTCCGTTTCCTTTTTTAGCGATTGCAACCTCCTGAGTCGATTTAAACTGCAAACGCTGGATAAGTTCTTTTACCTCATTTTCTTTTGCCTGGAAATTATTAAATCCGGGAACTTTAGTAGGAATTTGGTTTTGGAATACGATGTTTGCGCCGGATTCTGCCAGCTTCATAAGTTGCTGTAACGTTGACAACGAAAGGAATTCACAAGCAGGAATAAGAATGGTTTTGTAGTTTGCACCCTTCGATTTTATGGCTCCGTTTTCAACCGACAGTTTTGCAATCTGTTTGTCGGAAATATAATCGAAAGTATATCCTTTTTTTAGTAAACTATAACTGATTTCTTTTGTCAATTCTTCAGTGTGCATGCCAAAATGGGGCAGGTGTTCTTTTGTGCGTTTGGTCCATGCATCGTAAATGGGGAAGTAGAGTAAGATATCATTATCAGGCTCTGCATTTTGCATGAACGATTGACAGTTGGCTACGTATTCATTAACCGTTTTTAGCTTGTCCCACCAGGTGTTGGTTGGGGCAAAATGAACGGCTGCATAAAACATCCAGCCTGGCCATTTGTCCTCAATTGGCGAATAGGGTGTACCGTGATAAACAATGTGATTTACGCCGTGTGTTAAATACATATCGGCATTTTGTTTTACATCGGCGAGGTTGCTTAAAAAGTGTTCGTTTAACCAGGTGGCAGCTTCGCAGGCAACCAAAGGTTTACCTGATGTATGTGCAGCCGAAGTTGCCATTTTTATGCGCATGGGGTCGGTGCCTTCGGTTTCGGGAATGTGGCTGGCTTCGTACAAATCGAGAATTGCAGCCGGAGAACCGTGTGCCTGATTTCTAATGCTAGAATTATGTTTTTCGGCCCAGTTAGCCCATACTTTTGTGAATTTCTCTAAGATTAAATCGGAAAGTGTTTCACGATAATCGCATAAAACGCGATGGTTGGTTTCTTCATCCATATCGCCAAATAAGGCCGGTAAATGGTTTCGCAAATCATAACCACGGCGCTTTTGAAATTCTTCAAAAAATAATGGTGTCCAGTTGGCATCTCCACGAGCATCATCCACTTCGTATGAATCGTTAAAAAAGGCACGCAAATCAGCTAAATCGATGTTTTCTGCATTTTTATCGAAGTCGGACAAAAATACGTTCAGCGCTTCTTCCGAGAAGTGGTCGATAACATTTCCTTCGCCACCGGTTCCGGCACGTTCTACCATTTTGCCATGCCATCCCTGAAAAACAGCGTATAAATTCCATGTTCCTGCAGGAGCTGTCCAGTTCAATGCTCCGTTTGCGTTAACGGAGTCGGTTAAATTTAAAGTTTCGCCTTTTTCGTTGTAAGCCATGAGGGTTTGCAGCGGAAGTGGCGTTTCAAAACGAACCTGGTCGAGTGCCAATTCCTGCAGGTTTGTGTTACTGCTGATTGGGAATTTAACCTCAGAAATATCTACCCTTTTTCCTACTGCTCGGACCAAAGGTTCCTGAATAAATTCAATTTTTTCGGATAATTGCTCGCCTTCTTCTAGGGTGTATGTTTTATATCGTAAATTTTTACAGGCATGATCAGCAGAAATCCAGGGACCTCCAAATGGCCATCCCGAAGCATTTGCCAAATCAACTCCAAGGCCTAAACGTTGCGATTCTTTTAAGGTGTGCTCGAACATTTCCATCCACTTTTTCGATTGAAAAGAGATGGATTTATCTTCGTCACCTTTTACATCGTAAATTGGTGTTATTTCTACACCTCCAAAACCTGCTTTTGCCAGTTCTTTCAAATTTGACGTGATGTTGGCTTTATCAACTGCACTACCGTGCCACCACCAGCGAGTCCATGGTTTGGTTTCGTTGGTGTGTTCAGGCCATTGCGGAGTAACTGTTGGTGTGCAGGTACAAAAAGCAAAAGGCATAAAAAAGAAAAGGGCATAAACAGAAAGAACGGAGAGGTACTTTTTCATAGCTCAATATTGTTAGAATAGTAGAGAAGTATTGCGCAAAACTCCTCAAAATTATAGGTTTAAGTGTTTGCTGTCAATTATTAATTTTGCAAACATGAGTATTATTTTAACTTCCAAACCAGCACATCGGCAGTGCCTAACGGTTGTTCTCCAATCATTATTTCTGTTCCTGCCGGTAGTTCAACTTGGTATGGTTTATCTGAATAGTTTACTGCAATTCCAAAACCATCACGGTAATCGGTCATCACACCTTCCGGGTAATTTTCTGTTTTAATATTTAGGCGGGCAAACAGTTTTTTTAGAACCTCGGATTCAAGTTTTCCATTGTGGCTGTCGGCACCAACATAAGTTACGCTACCTTTTCCTAAGTGGTTAAATGTAACTGCTGTTTTGCCGGAATAAAAATCGCCGCTATAGCTTGCCCAGGTCTCAGTTGCTTCATCCGGATTTAATATATCTCCCCAGGTTGTCCATGCATACTTTTTATCATCCATAAGAATTGTATCGGGTGCATAGGTTCTCAGTAAATCATAAAATTCAATTTCTCCGCCAATTAGCTCGTACAAAGGTTCGGCATGTTTGGCCTCCCAAAGGTGTCCCAGTTCATTTTGGTGTCCGGTTCTACACGACATTACCAAATTCCCACCGTTTTTAACGTAAGTAGTAAGTTTTCCGATTGTTTGCCTACTCATTTGCTGGAATGCCGGAGCCACAATTACCGGATATTGTTGAAAATTCATTGTATCGCGAATAAAATCAACGGGGGCACCCAAAGCTTTTAAGGTTTTGTAGTACTTTAAAATATGTGCTTCGGTATTCCAGGCAAGTGTTTGTTTATTGTTGTTTATAGCTACGGTATTGTCGGGGTCGTACAAAATTGCGGTTTTTCGGTTTTGGTAATCCTGCGGAATTTTTCCTGCAGAAGGGGAATCGCGAAGCACTTGTATTTCTTTAATAAATTGCTGGTATTCCAGTCCTCCCGGTGTTGGAGTAACGCCATCCGGGCCAACAATGCCATAGTGGTATTGTTCGTAGCCATAAATTGGTGCACGAAAACGATAGGTACAGGTAAATTTACTACCTCCGGCAAAAACATGCCACAACCAAAGTCGTACTGCACCCGGCAAGGGTTGCGAGTTGATGGTTCCCCAGTTTACCTGTCCGGGTTGGAGTTCCATAACGCCGTAAATTGGTGTTAAAGGCCTGAAATAGTCGTTAGCCATGGCAATGCGCGAATATTCGCCTACCCGATAGCCTTTTTTACCAATGCCCTGGTGTTCGCCATAAATCATGTAGCGGGTGTAGGTTATAAAATCAAGTTCAGTGCTGGCACCAATATAGCGTGCATCGTAATACGGTATATAATTGCTTGTTATCCACTGGCTGGGGGTGGCGTATTTACGGATTACCCGGGCTTGTTCATCCAAAAAACTACTGGTTTCGTAATCGCAAAAACGACTATGATCCAGACGTTGGTATAAATTCATTCCCCACTGCGAGTGGTTCGGAATATTTATTTCATCAAAAGTACTGTAAGTTCCGCTCCAGAAATTCGTCCCCCAGGCCTTGTTTAGGGTTTCAATATTTTCGTATTGCTCCTTTAGCCAGTTTCGGAATCGGTTTTGTGCATCTTGTCCAAAATCAACATTTGTAGCGGGTTCGTTATCCAGCTGCCAACCACAAATGCGGTTGTCGTTGCCATAATGTTCGGCCAGTTTTTCAATCATTTTTAGGGCATAACTGCGGTAATAATTGTTCGAGAACGATGCGTGTTGACGTGCTCCATGGTCCATTTTTGTTCCGTTTTCATGCTCTTTTAAAATATCAGGATGCTTGCGCACCAGCCAAACGGGTGGGGTGGCGGTAGAGGTGCACATAACCACTTTAAGCTTGTATTTGGCAGCAAGGGCAACGGCCCTGTCAAGCCATGAAAAATCATACACTCCTTCATGCGGTTCAAGCTGCGCCCATGCAAATTCAGCAAAATGCGTGAATTCAAATCCCATCTCTGCCATTTTTTTGATATCGCGTTCCCACTGGCTTTCGTCCCAATGCTCGGGGTAATAATAGGCACCTACCGTGGTTAAATCTGATGAGGGAAAAAACTTGTTTTCCTGTGATTGTACCTGTAAAGAACAGACAAGAGAAAGAATGAATAGCGAATAAAAAAGTTTTGATTTCATTGGATAGTTTTTAATGCAGTGATGTTAATGATGGAACAAATTTATATCATGCACAAAAATGTAAAAAAAGAATAGTATGTATTTTATGACGATCAAATTTTATTACTTTTTAAAAGGTTTTATTGAAAATATCCCAGCTATTACTTCTGTTTTTTTGTATCTATTTGAAAAACCGGATGTTCATCTGGAATTTGATCACCTATTAATTCCAGCAATTCAATGGCATTTAAACACCATTGTGCTGTGTGGTTTGTTGATACTCCCTGAACTTCGTAAACCGGTTTTAATAATAAGGGATTATTCACAAAATTTAAATCAAAATTGGTATAACGTTGCTGGTATGGTTCCGGATTCAGAAAATAACTCCATGCTTTTTCGGCATATTTTTTTTCTCCTGAAATTTTGGCATAATAGGCAGGCAGGCGAGCGTACCAGGTTCCCTGCTGACCTAATTTTGCAGCAACTCCCAGTTCGTTTTTAATAGTATCAGCAGACGCTCCATAAAGTCTGCAAAACTGCAACCATAACTTATCCCATCTTTTATTGTTAAGCAGGGGCGAAAGCTCGAAAGCAACCTCCGGGCCTCCCATTAAAACCGACAGGTGAGATGATCCAATGGCATCTTTATCCAGTTGAAATAAGTTTTGCGTTGCCGGATTGTAACCCATTGCGGCACCTTTCCCTGAGAACAAGCCATAGGGCATTTCTGCAAGATCGTTTACACCAGCCAAAATCATATTTTTATATTTTTCGTCGCCTGTGCGTTCCCATTCGGTCATCCAGTTGCCAATCAGAGCGAGCCAGTCGGGGCCCATTCTTGCATGTGTTGGGTATTCTGATTGATCGAGTATCTTGCGTAAAGGATCAATTTTACCAATGGCTTTATTCGAGCCCTCCACGGTTGCCCGCATTAAATCGCCAGTGCGTTCGTCGGTGGTGAGGTAATAATAAAAACGTGATAGTGCAGCCTGGGAAATTCTTACCTCTTTTGCACCGCAGCCCCAGTGCCGAACATTATGTCGCGAGCCCAAGCCCGCAAAACGCCCTAAATGGTACACGTCAACTTCGCCATTGTGTCGTGTCATTGCCTCTGCCATTCGAAAAATTTCGGCTTTACCCGATCGCAAATATGAATACCAAAGCCACATGTTTGGCATTAATTCGGTGTTGTCCCAGGCATAACCACCAATATCGTATCGCCAGGTATGACGTTCACGATCGTAGGCGTGCATTACATCGCCAAAATCCCAGAATCCATACCAATTACGCTGTTCTACTTCCAATTGATAATAATTAAATGCCTTGTCCAGTTCGTTTTCCAGCCAGGCCTTTCCTTTTGAACTCTTGTCGGGTAAACTCCAGGCCCCAAAAACCGGGATACTATGAATATACTCGGGAGTTGCCGATAATAATGCCGGATTGTTACCTTGTTTTGTCAGAGCATTAAGTGTTTGAGCTGAAGGTACATCAGTAGATGCAAATAACAGTAGCTCGCTTGTGCGGCCTACACCGGTAGCAATACTGAAACCGGGTTCCACATCTTCGTAACTGGCTTCGAGGTTATGTCCGTACGCCAGGGTGTCGTAATGGCGCATATCCATTGCCTCGGCATCGGGCGACCACAACCATGTTTTTAATTTTGCCGTGTCCGATTTTGCATGGCATATTTCGAGGGTTGATGGGAATGATTGCCAAAAACTACGCATGCACACCGCTAAACCACCTGAAACATCGCCAACAAAAGCAAGCCCTGATGCGCGGCCACCTGCTCCCGCATCAATCCAGGCACTCTGGTCGTTGGTTCGTTTTCGTACTCTAAAACCAGAGGCATTTGCCTGATACAATTTAAAGTCGTTCCACGATGCCCAGTGTTGCGTTAAGAACTGTTCTTTTTCGGTTAATGATTCTCTGTTAAGAATACGTTTTCCCTGAAGTTGTCTGGGATAAGTTTCTTTGTTCGCCATCGATCGACGCCCAACAAGCGGCTGAACAGGTTCTGCCCATAATCCATCTTTCTCTGCAGAAAATCTTACATGCCGGTTATAAAATTCTTCATCCAGCGGTACATCAAATACCAAACCGATTCCGCGCACAAAATCCTGATTCTGATCTCCATCGTAAATAAAAGTATGCATGATTTTTACCGATTGTTGACCGGCGTAAAAATACAAGCGTATAACAAAAGGAAACAGGCTTTTGTCTCCTCTTTCAGACTGGTGGTTGCCTTCAATTTTTATAACCGAACGCACCGGGCTATGCTGTTCGATTGTTACTTTTGAGGTATTACCGATAAGTTTCTCCTTTATGGGTTGGGCACCGTATTCAGTTTCAGGACCATCTTGTACAATACAAACCAGTTCTGCTCCAGTTGAAACTTCTTTGTTATGTATTTTTATTGAATTGATGATTTGTTTCCCCATGCGAGGAATCCTGCACGTTATAAGCCCGGTATTTACTTCTATTGCATCATTGGTTTGTTTTACTTCTATTTTTGGCAACAACTCATTTGTTGTTGATGCATCGCCAGGGATTAGCCTAAATTCTGAACCAGATAACGAATCAACAACTGTGCTTAACCCGATCCATTTTATGGAGCCATCGGGCCAGTAGGCGAGAGGCCAGGATTGTACTGGCATCGAATCGCCATTTTCATCTTTTAGAAGGTATTGGTCATCAGGTTTAACTTCTCCTTGTTTGAACGGAACCCCCCAACTTACTCCGGTCTCAATAGTTGGAGCTTCTTCTCCGAGCCATTTGATTATTACAGGTTGTTTATTTTGTGCACTGGTGTTAGTACACGTAAAAGAAATGCCGAAAATGAAAAACATGCCTATAACTGGCAATTTTAAGGTAAAACAGCGTGAAATAAACTTGAGAACAGTATACATAAATATTAATCTATAATTCTTAATAACGGTTTAACCATTGTTTGGGAAGAGGTACAATACAAATGTTCATTGAGCGATTATCCTCTGAAAGCATTGCCGACTGGATTTGTATTTTTGTTCCGTCGGGGCTAAATGTGGGATGAACGTGATCTTTAGCCGAACTTTTATGACCTGTTGAGAGCAAAATCATTTCTCTGGTTTTTCTGTCTATCAGGTAAAGATTTCTGTCAAAATCATCGCCGGTTGCAAAACGTCCGTCTGAAGAGCCACTAACGTGCCAGAATCCACTTCCTTTTAGCGTTTGACCCACAATCAACATTTCTCTAGTTCTAAGGTTGACAATCCCCAGCCCTGTTGGCTTTTCGCGTGTTCCGCAAGGACCCCATTCGCTTTCCTGTCCCGGATTGGCCCCATAAACACCAGTCGCTTCTTTATACTCAGTTATTGATGAATTGGGGATGGCACGATGTCCCATTATAGCTATGGCTACTTCATCTGGACCGATCACTGCTTCATGAGTTACCCATTCGTATTTTGATTCCGGGTAAAGCGGCCGAAGTCCGCTTCCATCAGCGTTAACCAACCAGGTCCGTTGTGGTGATTTCCCACCGGTTTCCCAACAGAATATTATCTCTCCTGATTTCCAAAAATTACTTTGAACATGTCCAACCTGAAAGGGAACAGAAACAATGTATTTTGTCTCTCCGGTATTAACATTTATAGCTGCTATGCCGCCTGGGCCAGCACCCATATTTCTTGGTCCAAAATTTTTTTCAATTTTTGTGTCTTCCGGTAAATACTGAGCTGCTTTTTCTTTACCTACCGAGAAGTAAATCCATTCTTCGTTGGCATCTAATGCCAATTCTGTGCTGGCTTGCATTTCTTTTGGTATCGATCCGCAAATGCGCTGATAATTTTCGGCTGGTTTGAGATTCCCATTTTCACTGTGTGTAAATAACTTCTGAAGGTCAACTTCAATCAGTTTTTGCAGCTCATTTTTGTCATCTTCAACTGGCTTTCTCCAGTAAAACAAACGCATCGATTTTCGGGCAACACCAAGCGTTCCTGAAAAGCCACCTTCGGTAACCTGCACAATATCTCCCGTTTTTTCATTTACAGCCATTGCTTCTCCCTTCACTCTGTCTGACCGGAAGATTAACCATTTACCATCAGAAGTCCACTGGTTATGTGTGGGGTATATTTTAGAATCATCTGCTGCTGTGGAAGTTAAAAAAATAAGTTCAACACCAGTTACCGGATCTTTAACGATTTTTTTCTCCGACGGGAAACGACTTCCTATTTGCCCATTGCTTGTAAAAACAGTTAGCATGAGTGTAAAGAGCAGTAATAACATTTTGATTTTGGTTGCTCTCATTTTTTCTGGGATATTTTGAAATTAGAAAAACGCGATGAACGTGTAAACATCAATCGTAAGCCTATTCTTCCTTCCTCAATAATTGGTAAATCAGAGTTGTTGAATTGGCAATAATAACTTTGTTCGTTATTGGAAATGCGCATAAAAATCTTCCTGTTGGTCTTTATAACCGTAATTTTATGCGGAACTCCAGGAGCAAAAAGTCCTTCCGGGTAATAATCGGGATGCAAATCTGTCCCTTCTAAACCTTTTTTATGTGGCACATAGCGTCGTGCGCGCAGGTATGATTTTCGATTATCTCCACTATTGGGAAAAGCTGCATAACTGATATGATAGGTATTCATATGGTCGAAATACATGCGCATCGCCGGAATTTTTCGAAGATCATTCCATTTTGTAATGTCTTCGGAAAAAGGTTCTTTGCCACTTCCACTGGCTTGTATATAAAGAATATTTACACAACGTGTTTCGAAATCGAGCCGCGTGAATTCATATTCTATTTTCAAATCTCCTTTAAATGATTCTTTTGTCCACAATACCATGTGGTGAGCATCGTTTTTGAATTGAGGACCAGCGGTAAGTTGCATCCCGTTTTTATCGTTACTAACTGCTGCTATTTCACCATCCAGAAACCAGTTTCTTTCCCAGTTACCAGTGCAGGAATCAGTAAAAATCGTTTCCCAATTCTCTTTATTGGCTTGTGTAAAGGCTTCTTTTGAAATACCATTTTGCTGAGCAAAGCACACGACAGCACTACATAAAAGCAGAGGCACAAATGCCATTATGGTTTTTCTCATTGTAAAATTTCTTTGAGACGTAAGTTTAATGATGGTCAACAACTCCATCTTCCTCTACATAAAATATTGCAGCTTTTGTATCTATCTTTTCTTTGTAAAAAAGCACCGCACTATCATTCATTTTAGCGGTATGGTTTTGTAACAGCCGATACATCTCGGCCCCGGCATAAATTACCGGGCCATATCCATGACCTGCTGCTGTGTTTACCGGCCGGTAATAATAGAAAGCAGGATCATAGCCCATTCCTGTTCCAACGCAGGTACCTTCAATTTGTCCTTTCTCATTTACTTTGGTTGTAACACCGTGCCAGCCAAGCATGGTTTGCGAACCATAGGCCAACATGTCAATCCAACCTTCGTTAATGGCCTTTGCCATACAATACACATAAATAGCACTGGCTGAAGTTTCAAGGTACGAATCGTTTCTGTCTAATAGCTGATGCCAAAGACCTTCACTGGATTGTAATGCACACAAACCCTGAATATGAGCCTGTAAAAGCTTCAATACTTTTTCACGTCCAGGATAATCTTTTGGAAGTGCATCTAATACTTCAACTTTAGTAAGTAAGGCCCAGCCATTGGCTCGCCCCCAGTGGAATGCCGGGTGAGGGTGCATCGCTTCTACCCAGCCATGGCGGTAGAGGCCTTTTTCGGGCAGGAACATACGATCGGCAAACTGGGTAATTTGTTTAATCGCTTCATCGTAATATTTTGTATCACCGGTAAGTCGGCCCATGTTGGCAATGGCAGGTATGCCCATAAACATATCGTCGAGCCAAATGGTGTTTCGTTGTGGTCGGTTGCGGGCGAAAGTGCCATCGGGCAAGCGGTATTCCTTATTTATTATCCAGTCAAAGTAACGGTCCATTATGGCTTGTCCGTTAAACTCCATGCCATCCAATTTTGCTTTTATCATGGCTGAGCACATGGCCCCTGCATCATCGAGTGCCAATGGGCGCAGTAGCTGACGCATTTGCGGATCAGCCTTGGAATTGTCTTTGTGAAGAACTGGTGCAAAATAGGGCGCAACGGCTGTTAAAAACTGAAAACGATCGGACACATATTCTTTATAGCGTTCGTCTCCGGTAATTTTTGCAGCACTAAGCATTGATGAATACGTAACTCCCCACATATAGTTTGTTATGCTGAATGTACCTTGTTTGATTATGGAATTCTCATCTATATTTTTATAATCGGTGATTTCTTCTTTTGTGGTTTTATCTATTACTCCGATTGGTGTTGTTTCCTCAAGGTAAACAAGAATCCGGTCGATTACACCTTTAACTGCTTCTGGCTTTGTTTCTCCATAAGGTGTTTTGTAGCCGGGTTTGGCCAGGTAAAGCTTTGTGGAAGCATCCACTTTTTTTGTGTCAACATATTGTGCAATAACTTTTGTTGATGCGAGAGATAAACTGGCGATAATTAATAATATTAATGTATTCTTCATTGCTTATTGATTTATTTTTTCTGTTTACGCTTTTATTGGGTAAAATCTAGCACTCGTTCCATATCATCTTTAACAATCCTAATTATGCCGGTATTGTATATTGATTTCAGGTATGGACTATTAAAGACCATTTTGGGTTTGTAGTTGATATATTGTCCGTCAATCATTGGTATTTCATTATTGGCCAGGTTAAAATAGAATTCTGTTCCGTTTAAACCTTTATATTTTAGGATATGGTAACCCGGAACCACAGTTTTTTCGAGTGCAACAGGGTTTTTTAATATGGCCAACATAAAATCTTGTAAAGAAGGGTAGTGTGGCCTTCGCGAGCTTTCAAAGATGATTCCTGAATATTTATCTTTTAAATGAATGAGACTGCTGTCTTTACTCCATGTGTAACTGTTATTTATAATTTTGCTGACATTGCCGGGTGACGCATCATCCTGAAGAATTCTCCAGCCATGGGCATATTCTCCCAGGAGAGGTTTTATGGCTAAAAATGCATTGCCATTTTCAATAAACAACCAACCTTGCTTTTCAATAATTATATCGTGGTTTTGTCCAATAAAAACTCCATATTCCAGGTCTGCCCTCGATTTCATTGGGTACCAATCGGGGTTTACTACAGTAAAACCTCTCGATTGCTGCACAAGCATTACATTTTTATGTTGTACACACCGGGTGTATCCGTTGGCGTAAGCTTTATATTCTCCTGACTCGTTTTGCTTTAAGGCCGTTGGAAAAACACGGGGCCCATTCTCGCCTTTAAAGGTAATGCCCTGCCAGCGGTTTTGAATACTTAAATGACTGTGAACTGCCAGGGGGTGATCCATTTGGCATCCCATAATATAATCGGGAGTAATCCAACTGTAGCGAACAAAACGCGATTCCGTATTACAAAGCATGGTTCTCTCTGTTCCCCACGGGCGAGGCATTGTACCTTCTTCTTCTCCCGGTTGCCGAGAAACAGATTCGAATTCACCACGTCCTTCACGATCCAAAGCAATATGCCAGATAATTGGTTTCCATTGGTATGAACTCAGTAATTGAGCAAAAAAATGTGTTGAAGAACTTCCTTCTCCTCCACTGTAAAAACGAGCAAACCGGTACATTGCATCTTCCCATCTTGTTCCTATCTTCTCGCGTGTTTTTGCGCCACCTCGCACACCTAGTAGCTGTTCTTGTGCCCAATCAGCCCAAACTACATCCAGAAAATCTTCAGCCTTATGTTTAAGTTTTTCATTTTCACATAAATCGTAAATGTCGGTGAGGTAAGATACGGTAACAGCCATATAGCCAAAAGAAGCCATCTCAAGGAAAAAGCCTTTTTTTGCTCGTTCTGTAAAAAAGTCATCAAAATATTTTACCCAAGCCTGGTAATGGTCGGCTGCTGTATAATTTTTTCCATCCTTGTTATTGGCACGTCCGTGTGGCCCTTTAATTCTGTCTTTTCCATACATATGGTGAAACCAGTATTCTTCGCCGGCGCCGGTTCCAAGGTCGGGATAAATGCGGTACTTAAAATCCTCCTCGTTCATAAATATTTGCGAAGATATAAGATTACTTACTTTGGCAACAATGTCGTGGTTTTCGCTTCCAACCATCCACCAGGTACTTTCTCTGGCCAGATGAATATCGTTCTTTAGCTTTGTTTTGTCCCAAAGTAGCTCTAAAAGTGCTTTTTCAGTTTCTGGATATAAACGTCCGGGAAACCGTGTGCTTTTTGAACCAAAAACATAATACATATGGTAGGCAACCTGCTTAAAAGCCAGACACCACGGATCGTTTAGCCTATACTTTTCATGAATAGCCGGGTCATCTGAAGTAAAAATTTCAAATAATTTTTTATTGTTGTCATCAAGGTCTTTTCCCAGGTATAAGTTGGCTATAAAGGGACAAAATGCTTCACGTAATCCTTCTCCCGAGGTGTTCTCAAATGCAAATTTAATTCGTTTTTGTTTGGTGGCTGATGTGTTCTCAATGTAAGTTATTATTGTGCTGGGGTTATGAGAATAATCCTGTTGGAAAATCTGAGATGTGAATTTTGTTTGTGCCTGTGAAAGGCTAAAAAGGGTTAGGCTAAGAACAAGCAGAAACAAGTTTTTCATTCTCTAATAATTTGTTATTATGAAGAGGACAAAAGAGGATGTCAAAAAGGGTAATTGAGATATGACCTTTATAGACATCCTCTTTTTAATATTACTTACTTATTGATTGAATTCATCAATCTAGTAACCCGGATTTTGTTGTAATTTTGGATTTGCATCAATAGCCGTTCTAGGTATTGGGAACAATTTTCTGAATGGTTCAGATTCAGCTTTAAATTCCCATGCATCGTTAAATTTATCGAAGCGGATTAAATCCCTTCTTCGGTGCATTTCAAATGCCAGTTCACGACTTCTTTCGTCAAAAACATCTTCCAAATTAACAGAGGTTAAAGGAGCAGCATTACTTCTTTCCCGAACTTGGTTAATCAAAGGAAGTGCTGCCCCGGAATTGCCTTTTCGGGTCAATGCTTCAGCTTTTATTAACAGGATGTCGGCATATCGTATATAAGCAATATCATTCCCGGCATTACCTCCCTGGGTGTTTGGATCGATTCCCCACTTAATCCACTTAATACCAGCATTCATTGGTTGCAGGCGAATACCAGTGGCTGGAATAATGTCGTAAGTAACTGGTCCTTCAGCTGATTGCCCCGGTACATAGAGAATGGAGTTATGATCAGGAACAACACGTTCAACATAAATTGTATCGCCGTTACGTGGATCGGTTAGCGGGCCATAATAAAGAAACATATCCTTTCTGATGTCACCATCTTCGTACATGTTATAAACCGAAGGACGTGTGGCAAAACCATTTTGCGGTGTATAAGGCAAACCAAAAAGTCCGCCCTGAATGCCCGGTAACACTTTTTGTACCAATGGGTGTCCAAGACCACCCGAGATATCGGGAGTATAAACGCCACCAAAGATAAACTCTTCGTTGTTGGCGTTATCGGCAGAAAAGTTGGCAAAATAATCGTCGAGAAGGGTGTAAGAACCTGAGTTGATTACTTTATCAGCGTATTCAATAGCCTTGTCGTTCTGTGCAGTTCCGTTGTAAACCTCAGCATTCAGGTAAACGGTAGCCAGCAAAGCATAGGCAGCTTCTTTGGTAACCCGGCCATAGTATTCAGAAGGAGTTTCTGCTTTTGCAGGCAGAACTTCAGCAGCGGCCATAAGTTCTGATACTACAAATTCAAAAACTTCCTGACGGGTATTTTGCTCCGGTAAATTTAAAGGATCAACTTTTGCTTCTGTAAATACAGGAACATTACCAAAGAAATCCATCAGGTAGAAATAGGCATAAGCGCGCAATGCTCGTAATTCGGCAATAGGTTGTTCAACAATATCTAAACCCGAACTTTCGAGCGATACAATTAAAGCGTTGGTTTGCCCCACCACTTTAAAGAAAAAGTCATATGAACCTCTGATGTATGAGTGGTTCTCATCCCATGTGTGCTCCATTAATCCTTCGAAACTACTGTTTTGCCACCATCCTTGTATCTTTCCATGAACCACTACCTGGTCGCCCGATAGTTCCATAGAGCGGTATTCAACTCCCATTCGGGCAAGGTTGGTAAAGTTGCGGTATATTCCCGACATGGATGAAAGAACCTGTTTTTCGTTGGCATAAAATGTTTCAGGAGTATAAATCGAGTAGGTATCTTCATCAAGGCTACAACCTGAAATCATAATTAGCACGAATGCTAATGCCCCGATTAAATTTTTCTTGATTATATTATTTTTATTTTTCATTGTAATCTATTTATAAATGATTCCTGAATGCTTAAAATGAAATACTTGCACCAAACATAAATGTTCTTGGTCGTGGGTACGATAAGTAGTCGATACCGGCAGAGCGTGTACTAACTTCAGGATCCCAACCCGTGTAATTGGTAATCACAAATAAGTTTTTACCTGAAACATAAATTCTGGCATTTTTAATAAAGTCTACGGTGCTCACATCAAAATTATAGCCAATGCTCATATTATCTAAACGCAGATAACTGCCGTCTTGTAACCAGCGAGATGAATATTCCGCATTTTGCTGACGACTGGCTTCCGTAGATAAAACTGAGCGAAGAACATTTACACCCGGGGCAGAGGAAGGATAAGAGAATTCAGCATCGGTATTGTTGTAAATATCGTTTCCAACAACTCCTCTGAAATTTATAGTAGCATCAAATCGTTTATAACTGAAGTTATTGTTGAATCCAAAGGTAAAATCAGGATCTACTTGGCCAATTACTACTTCATCGGCGCCGTCTTCACCATCAACATCCAAATAGGTTTCCAGTCCGTTTTCATCAAAACCAGTGAATTTTTTACCGTAGAATGTTCCAAGAGGTAATCCTGGTTTTATAATTTTAATGTTTACACCATTAGCCACAACACCTGATCCGGAAGCATATCTGATTTCTTCTCGTGTGAAAGTGTCGTTTGAAAGGGAAACTACTTCATTTTTATTTTTTGCAAAATTTACGTTGGTTCTCCAGGTAAAATTACCGCTGTTGATTACACTGGCACTCAAATTCAGCTCAATACCTTTATTGGTAACCTCACCCACATTGGCCCATTGTGTAGAAACAACAGAAGGCGCTGCAGTTGAGAAGCTTAATAAAAGATCGGTTGTTTTCTTGCTGTACAAATCAATCGAACCAGATATTCTTTCTTCAAACAATCCAAAGTCTATACCAATGTTTGATTGCGCTGTTGTTTCCCATTTCAAATCTGGGTTAGCATAATTTGTAGGTAAAACTGCTGGAATTGCTTGTCCATTCATGTAATATATTGCTGAACCCGAAATACCCAATTGTTCGGCGTATAAATAATTCGGAAGTTCCTGATTACCAGTAATCCCGTATCCCAATCTCAATTTAAGGTTACTTACTTCGGTATCTTCCATAAAACTTTCATCGGCAATGTTCCAGGCAATAGCTCCCGAAGGGAATGTACCCCATTGGTTGTTTCCACCGAAGCGGCTCGAACCGTCTCTGCGTAAAGTGAAGGTCAGTAAATACCTTTCCATTAATTTGTAGTTAATCCTTCCGTAATAGGAGGCCAGTCGGTTGGCTTCTTTAAACGATGTATTCGAGAGGATTGTTCCCGATTGCATCAGGTTCCATTTTGTAGCTGTTGAAACAAACTGGTTGGCTTGGGTATAGGTATTCTCCGTTTCAAAACGCTGGTACGAATAACCAATAAGAGCTGTTAGATGGCTATTAGGTGTTATTTGTTTGGTGTAAGTTAGGTTGGTTTCCGATAGAATTGTTTCGTTCTGAAATTTGCTGATGGATGCTCTTCCGCCTTCTGATTCAGCAGCTGGGTGCGAGTCAGGAATACTAGTGTAGCGGTTACTGGTTTCTTTTGAAGTACCAATATCCACATTTAGTTTTAATGATTCTAATAGTTGATACGATAAACTAACATTTCCTAAGAAAACATTGCTTTTCGATTCATCAATAACATCAATCCACGAAACCGGGTTAATTCTTAGCTCTCCCAATTGGTAGTACGAGCCATCTTCGTTATAAACCGGCAGGGTAGGAGCCCAGCGTAAGGCGTCTTTCAAAATATTACCACCTTCGTTGCCAATACTTGATGAAATTGGTGTTTTGTCATCGTCAATTTGCGAGTACGACATGTTAATGCCGATGTCTAATTTACCATCAAAAGCTTTATGCACACCATTTACTCTTCCTGTATACTTCTTCATTCCTGAAGAAAGGATTACACCTTCTTCATCGCTGTAACCAAATGAGGCTCTAAAGTTTGATGTTGTTGAACCGCCTGCAAACGATACATTGTGATTTTGGGTAATAGCCGTTCTGAATATTTCATCCTGCCAGTAAGTATCAACGCCAGCATCTGAAAACGGAAGATCGTTGTCGTTGGCATATTTACGGTATTCCGAAGCATTTAAGAAAGGTAGGTTTTCGCGTACTGTTGATACGCCAACAAATCCATCGTACGATACAAAATCACCCGAACGGCCTTTGTTTTTGGTGGTTATAATAATTACACCATTAGCACCCCTCGAGCCATAAATTGCTGTGGCTGAGGCATCTTTTAATATGTCAATACTTTCGATGTCGCTAGGGTTAATAATATTCAATGGGTTTGATATATCGCTGGTTAAAGGCGTAGTGCCGCCTTGCGATCCCACATTTACGCTGTTGTTTGCGCTTCCAAATTGCAGCGGCACACCGTCGACCACGTAAAGTGGATCGTTGCCGGCCGAGATTGAACTGTTACCACGTATTCGCACAGTAGAAGCAGCTCCAGGAGCACCACTTGCCTGAACAACATTAACCCCGGCAATTTTACCTTGGAGAATTTGTTCGGGTGCCATTGGTAATCCATCAATAAAGTTGTCGGATTTTACCGAACCGATAGCACCTGTTACCTCTTTTCTGTTTGTTGTTCCATACCCAATGGCAACAACCTCATCTAATCCAATCGAGCTGGTTTTTAAGGTTACATTAATCGATGTTTGGCTTTCAATGGTAATTTCCTGGGTGCTCATTCCAATAAACGAAAAAGCAACAATGTCTCCGGTTTTAACATTGGGTAAGGTGTAATTCCCGTCAATGTCTGTTACAGTGCCGTTTGTGGTCCCTTTAACTATTACGGTAACTCCAGGCATTGGCATACCAAGTTCGTCGGTTACTTTACCCGATATGCCAGTTTGGTCAATGGCATCCAATACGGTTTTTTGCGTAGTTATTACTATCAGTCTGTCTTTTACCTCGTAGGCTACATCGGTTTTAGCAAATAACTGGTCCATAATATTTTCAATAGACTTGTTTTTTACATTTACGTCAACACGACGTTCCACATTCAGTAACTTTTGGTTAAAGAGAAAGTAGAATTCGCTTTGTTCTTCAATTTCATCAAGAACATCGATAACCCTGGTGTCTGACATTTTCAGGGTTAAGCGAGTCTGTTGAGCATAGCTGTCGAGTGCCCAGCTTTGCACAATTCCTACGAAAAGAAGTAAGCAACAAATTCGCATAATTTTCCAAGTTTTAGTTCTGATGCAATAGTTTATCGCATCACGAATACAATTAATTTTCATACATTTGATTCGTTAAGTAGTTAAACAAAATATATATCTCACACTGCTTAATTTTACAGGAGGGTGTTGCAGCACCTTCCTGTTTTATTTATAAGTTAAAAAGCATTTGCACGTTGTTTGTCGAACCGCAGTTCAACTCTTTTTTTTAGGTATATATTGTTATTGGTTTGTTCCCGCTCGATGATGGTATAACACAAGGGAGCTGTCTTTGCCAAAAGTTTTAAAACTTCTTCTAAAGGTTCGTCAATAAAAGTTGCTCTGAATGAATGTTCAAGTAGTCTCTGATCAGTAATTTCTATTTCAACATTGTACCAACGGCCCATACGTTTGGCCACTTGTTCCATGTTTTCGTTTCTAAACACCAGCATTCCTTCGGTCCATGCCAGGTATTGCGAGGCATCAATCTCATCTTGGGCGAAGGTCATTTTTGAGGCATCTAGAACAAGGCGTTCATCAGGTTTTAGTACAGAAAGTTTTTGGCCGTGAACCGATGCCACTTTAACGCTTCCATCGGCTAATATTACTTCTTCGGTATTTTCGTTTTCAAAAGCTATAACATTAAATTCGGTTCCCAACACTTCAATCGAAAGGTTTTGGGTTTTTACTGTAAACGGATTTTCGGTGTCGTGCAGAACGTCAAACCAAGCTTCGCCCACAAGTTCAATATTACGGTTTTCGGTAAATAAAACAGGGTATTTAATAGATGACCCACTATTTAAAAAGCCCGTTGATCCGTCAGGGAGATCAAATTTTATTCGGGCACCCATTGGGCACTGTAATTCGGCATAGGTAGTTTGGCTGGCTTGTTTGTGCGTTTGAAAATAGTAGGTAGCTATAAATGTAAGTAGTAATTGTACAACCAAAATAGCTGCGATTTGGCGCCAGGATGAAAAGAAAGTTATTTTGTGCGATTTTGTTTGGTCGGAATTAATTTTCTGGTGTATTTGCTGTAATAAATGATCAACATTTTTACTTTCTATTTCTTCGTCGTTAAATTCAAACCAATGATTCTCCAGTTCTTCTTTTAAGAATTTCTGTTCTCGTGGATCGGAAAAGACAGATTTTACCCACAAATAATCTTTCCTTGAATATTCGCCTTTAAAATAGCGACGTAGTATTTCAGGTTTGAAATCCATTTATTGATTTAGTTCATTACATATAGCTATAGGGGGTAAACCGAAAATGCCCCTAGTTAAAAAGGAATTTTTTTAAAATTTATTTTGAGATGAGGACAGTGAAGAACAGCAAAGATGATAGATTTTCGTCGGACAACGATTTTTTAATTCTTTTAAGTGCCTCACTAATATGGTTTTCTGTGGTTTTTGGGCTGATGTTAAGTTGCCGTGCAATTTCTTTTATCGAAACGCCTTCTTTTTTTCGAAGGATAAAAATATCGCGTTGGCGGGGAGGTAACTGGTTGATGATTGTATCTACTTTTTTCAGCAACATTTGATAATCAAGGCGCTCATCAAAGTTGTTTACTGTCACTGCATTCTCTTCGAGCAGCGTATGTTTAAAGGCTTCTCTTTTATTAATTTTATTGAAAGTTTCAAGAATAAGGTGGTAAGCAATTTTGAACAAATAACTTTTAAACGATAAGTCGGGATTCAGGTTAGATCGTTTACGCCAGATAATAATAAAAGCTTCCTGAACTATTTCTTCTGAATCGAAATTTGATTTCAGATAACCATTGGTAAATGCAAAAAGGCGCGCCCCGTAAATGGAATAGAGTGTGTTAAAAGCTTGTACTTCTCCGTTTTTTAACCTTTTTACCAGAATTTTTTCATTGTTACTACTGTCGTTAGTCAATTGGTTGTTGTTAGTTCTTTTATTCGGTACGAAAATATAAAAAAATGGCTCAGATAAAATATTATTTTGTATTGGCCCATTCGCCAAGTATATTGTTAATGGTGTATTTTTTTCTTTGATTGTTGGTTAAAGTCTGGGACCACTTTATGCGCATATTGGTGTTTGCTCCGGGCCCCTTATTGCCATATTCTGCATAAAAGGTTGTATTCAAATTGGGTTTATTGCTCCATTCTTTCCAGCCTTCCGGCAGAATATGGTTTCCGAGTTCGCAGCTAATAAAAACGGTTTTGGCATTGGGGCGCCATGGTCTGCCTAAATAAACTTTTGACACTCCCTCTTCAGCAAGTAATTTACAGTATAGAAATACAAAGCCAAATGCTTTACCTTTTGTTGTGCTGGCGGCGGTTATGTAAGAGTTTCCTCTGCTTACAATGCTGCAATGGTTAAAAACAACGGTTGCCGAGCCAAAAATAAAATCGGTAGTACCGGCAATGGTGCAATTTTCAAATAGCTGTTTGCTGTGCTCTCCGGCAAGGTAAACGGTATCTTGGTTACCAATTATTTTGCAGTTTTTGAAACGGCACCTATTGCCTTCAACATGCAATGCAACTGCCTGTCCAACGGGTCCTGCCGCGTTCTCTATCGTTAAGTTCTCGGCATAAAAATCGTCGGCTTCCACTTTTAAGGTATAGGTAAAAAAAGTGCTGTTTCGCCCACGGTTTATTTTATTGAAATAGTCGTTCCAAATAATTATAGTTTTGTCCTCATCTTCACCAATTAAGGAGAGTTTGTCGTTCCACGATGGAACACATATTTTTTCGCGATAGATACCGTTTTTTATAAATATGGTAATCCGTTTAGGCGGAAAGGCTTTGGTGGCGTCAATGGCATCCTGAATACTGGCGAAATCTCCGGTACCATCTTGTGCCACTACTATCTTGTAATTAATTCCTGACTGTGATTCAGCCTGAAAGACTGAAAACACAATCAGGAGTAGTAAGCCTAATTTACTCATATTCATTTTAATTTGTGTGCCAGTTCAGGAACTTGATTTGCCAATGCGGTTGTCGCAAGTTCTGCAACCTTATGAGCCCCTTGGTCAGATAAATGGGTATCATCTGTACGCGGTTCTTTAAAACGTTCTGTGGTTATGTTGGTCCACATGTACATTTCCTTTGACGCTTCATCTCCTAAATTATTTACCCATTCTTCAGTAAGCTTTTGAAGATCAATCAAAGGAACGTTTAGCTCGGCAGCCACTTTTCGCGTGGCAACCGGGTAGTCTCCATGTGTATCGCTTAGTTGCCCATTTGCTCCAAATTTTCGTCTTACAATGGAGGTAAACAAAATTGGAGTGGCTTTTTTCTCGCGTGATTCTGTAACAAACTTTCGCAGATTATCGGTATAAGAGCCAAAAGGAACGGTATATCTGGTTGAATCGTAAGCCTTTTGATCGTTGTGTCCGAATTGAATAAAAACATAATCGCCGGGTTGCAGGCTGTCTAAAACGGTTTGCCAGCGGCCCTCGTCAATAAAACTTTTACTGCTTCGGCCATTTTTTGCATGGTTTTTTACTTTTACCGAACTGTTAAAATATTCATCGATTACCATGCACCATCCATGTTCCGGGTACGCTTCAGCAGCTTTGTTAGCCATGGTAGAATCGCCTATGCAAAAAACTGCTATTTCTTTTTCCTGCTCACAGCCAACAAACAAGATAGACGTTACGCAAAAAAGGAACAGTATTTTTTTCATCTCACTAAAATTGTTTACTTCATTTGTACTCGATGGAACTCACATAAATTTTAATCCTTCTTGTTTGTGAATTTAGAATGAGGAAAATTCATGTTCGTTTTATATTGAATTTTTGCTACAATAAATCTGCAATTAAAACTTTACGGTACCTTCTTTAACTTCGGGGCCAATGCTCGTATATTCCTGAACGGACGGTGCAGTATTCTCCAGTGAAATATTTTCACATACCTGACCATTGATTTGAATAGCTTCGCTGGTTTTATAATTATAGTCGAGGCCGGCAATGGTCACATTTTTACAATTAAAAATTTCCATTGCCCCGGTTTTTTTAGTTTTCAATTTTACATCGCTAATTTTAACCTGCTTGGCATCAATAATCGTAAAACCGTTGGTGGCATCAAGTACCAGGTTGGAGAGCTCAATATTTTCAAGGTTCATTTCCGGTAATCCTTGTAAAAACACAGCCTGATTGGCACCATTTACGGTAATATTACTGATTTTGATGTTTTTAAACTGTGGTGTTTCTTCGGTAACTGGCAGCAAATCTGTTGATTTTTCCATGCCTCCTTCTGCCATCATTTCAGAGATGGAACGGCCTCCGTAATAGAGGTTAAATGAAATAGCATTGGTTGGAATGTTGGTCATGTAAACATTAGAAATGAAAATATTCTCAACAACACCGCCGCGCCCGCGCGTGCTTTTAAACCGCAAACCAACATCGGTTCCCATAAAGGTGCAATTTGATACATGCATATTTCTTACACCTCCCGACATTTCGCTACCTACGGTTACACCACCGTGCCCGTGGTAAACAATATTGTCTTTAATAATTAGGTTTTCGCAAGGAATACCATGCCTGCGGCCATCTTCGTTTTTGCCCGATTTTATGCAGATGGCATCATCACCAACATCAAAACTACAGTTTTGTACCAAGACGTTTTTACACGATTCAATATCAATACCATCGCCATTTTGTGAGTACCATGGATTACGCACAGTTAAATTGCGAACAATCAAATGTTCTGTCCACAGCGGATGGATGTTCCATGCAGGCGAATTTTGAAAAACAGGCCCATCAAATAGTACCCGCTTACAATTTTGGATACTTACAAAAACAGGACGCAGGTAATCACGAATGGTTTCGAAGTCTTCTATTGTTTTCAAATCGTCGCGAACATTTTGATCGCCACTGCCTTCTGCTCCTTTTTTAAATTGTTCCGAAGGATACCAACCATCGCCTCTGTCGTTTACAATACCACCTGATTCAACCAGTTTGTTCCATTGACTTTCAGTTAATTTCGATTTTTTTACGTAGCGCCAGGCATCGCCATTGCCATCCCAAACACCTTTTCCTGTAAAAGCAATATTTTCAAGGTTTTTACCATAGATAGGCGAGAGGCAGCGATAAGTATCCAGGCCTTCAAAATTGGTCTCAATTACCGGATAAAGGTCTTTATTGGTAGAAAAAAGAATTAAAGCGCCTTGTTGTGCATGAAGCTCAAGGTTGCTTTTTAATCGTATTGGCCCGGTTAACCATATCCCCGGAGGAATAATTACTTTACCTCCACCCTTTTCAGATACTGCGCTTATGGCGGCTTCAAAGGCATCGCTATTCATTTCAATTCCTCCGCTAACAGCACCAAAATCAGTAATTGATACGGTGTAGTCGGGAATAACTGGTTCTTCAATTTGAGGCATTTCAAATTCAATACCATCATAAATGCTGTTGGACGTAGTTTGTTTGTTGCCCGATTCGGTGCAGCCTACTGTTAAAACAGCTAGTGCAAGTAACAGGTTGGTGATTTTCTGTAGTATCATGTTATAAATTTTTGATTTTTTCAAATTCTGATATCCATTCGCCCAGTATATTTTTTGGGGTGTATTTTTTCGCTTCTTCATCACTTAGTTGATGCGACCATGCCACTCTTTTGCTACTTTGGGCTCCTTTACCGGTATTTTTGTATTCTGCAAAAAATGCGGTTTTTTCTTTGGCCGGGTCGCGCCAGTTGTGCCATCCTTCGGGTTTTATGTGTGCCCCTAAGTTACAGTTAATAAAAACTGCTTTTCCGTAAGGGCGCCACGGACGACCGAGGTAAAACGACTGTTCAGGTGCATTGCCCGTAATATTACAATCTAAAAATACCAGGCCAAACTCGGTGTCTTCTTCTGTTGATGGAGCGGTAATGTATCCATGGTCTTTGCAAAATAGGGTACATTCATCAAAAACGGCAGTAGACCAGCCAAAAATAAAATCAACGGTTCCTTCAATATAACAGTTTTTGTAGTACTGGCGACTGTTTTTTCCGTGTGGGTACAAGGTATCCTGGTTACCTAAAAATCGGCAATTGGTAAAAGCCACTTTGTCGCTTTCTATACGCACGGCAACTGCTTGCCCAACCGGTCCGGCGGAGTTCTCAAAAGTCAGGTTATCAGCAGTAAACCCTTCTCCGAAAATAAAAAATGATGAAGAGCCGGTTGTACCGAGTTCTTCGCTAAAGCAATTTTTTTTGCTGGCATAGTCATCGTAGGTAAGAATGGTTTTTTCCAGGTCTTCGCCAACAAACGATACCTGTGTTTTGCTGGTGGGTAAAACCAGTTTTTCTTTGTAGGTTCCTTTTTTTATAAAAATACTTGTTCGATTTTTTCTAAAATCCGGTACAGCATCAATCGCTTCCTGTACGGTTGTAAAGTCGCCGCTTCCATCCTTGGCAACAACAAAATCCCAGGCAGTTGCCATAAAAGGAACAATAAAAATTAAGAGAAATATTGTAAGGAATTGTCTCATGCTATTTGTCAATTCTAAACCAGTCAATATCTACAGTTCCCGAGTCGTTTGTAATGTCATTACGAAGCGCGAAATAACCAATTTTGGCTCCAATCCACCGGCCGGGTTTGGCTTCAAGCTTTTCTCCAACTTCCTTAAATTTATTCCCATCTGCACTGAAACTAAAACTGCACAGGGCTCCTTTTTCCACTTTTACTCTAAAAAATATGTTTTTACCATCAAACTCTTCACGGTGTAATTCTACTTCTTTTCCACCGGTACGTGCCTGTAAACATTTTGCAACCCGAAGGTAAAGTTTATCGTTTTTGCTTTGTAACGAAATGTATTGGTAATCTTCACCCATTACTACAAAACCAGCTTCTTCATCGTTGGTGCGTGAAGTAAACGAAAGTTTTGTTGTAGCAGTAAATTCTTCAGCCGGAAATTTTTGGAGCAGCAGGTTGGGCACCATCCACAAACCATCTTCCCCCTCGGGGCGCACGATACAGTTAATTCGGTAAAAGCCCAGATTTCCTGAAGGGTAACCGTATGAAATATGTTTGTTGGCGTGCCATTGCCATTGCACTCCCAGCGAACTGCCGTTAAACTCGTCACTTTCCGGAGGGGTAACAATAGGGTAGGTGGCACCTACATCGGGCTTTTTATGCGAAAGAACCGGTTCGCCAACTCCATCTCCGTCTTTATCAATGCCAATAACAGGCCAGCCATCTTTCCAGGTCATCGGATTTAAATGAACAATTCGGCCATAGGCTTCTTTGTCCTGAAAATGAATAAACCAATGTTCGCCTGTTTGGGTAATAACCCAGGCCCCCTGGTGCGGACCATTAATATCAGTGTCTCCCTGGGCCATTACTGTTTTTATTTCGTAAGGACCAAAAACACTTTTTGAGCGAAGCACAGTTTGCCATCCGGTTGAAACTCCTCCGGCTGGTGCAAAAATATAATAGTACCCATTTGCTTTATAGAACTTGGGGCCCTCTATCGTTCCATGTCCATTATGTCCATCAAAAATCATTACTTCCTCGCCAATAACGGAAGTACCCTCGCTATTCATTTCCTGCACAAACAATACACTTTTAACTCTTGCCCGGCTACCGGCAAAAGCATGAGTGAGGTAAACTTTTCCATCGTCGTCCCAAAGCGGCGAGGGATCTATTAATCCTTTTCCTCCTTTTACAAGAATAGGTGTCGACCAGGGGCCTTCTGCATTTTTTGCTTTAATCATATAAATGCCAAAATCGGGATCAGGGTAATAAATATAAAATTCGTTATTATGATAACGGATGCAGGGTGCCCATACTCCGTTTCCGTGTTGAGGTATGCTAAAAACATCTTCGGGGATTTGAGGATTTAATGCATAACCTTTTAGTTGCCAGTTTACAAGGTCTTTTGAGTGCAGAATGGGCAAGCCCGGAGCACAGTTAAATGATGAGGCGGTCATGAAATAATCGTCGCCAACACGCACGACGTCCGGATCGGAATAGTCGGCATGGATAATTGGGTTTTTAAAGGTGCCGTCTCCATTATCGGCAATCCAAACTTTTGAATTTTGAGATTGACTTACAGCGAAAAATGTGGATCCAAATAAAATTAGAAGTGTAAAAAAGATTTTCGGTTGCATTGATAAACAAATTATAGTGTTAATTAGTATTGATTCGGTGTTTTTTAGTAAGCTTTTAAACTTTTTGAATGCATAATTCCATTTCAGGTTTTAAAAAACTAATGGCTGCTTTGTAGCAATTAGAACATGCATTGCCACAGAAGTTGATTTTTAAAAATAGCGTTGCCATTATTTTAAATTTAGTTTTGCTGAATGAAATATTGATTCATTATTAAAGGTTACCCCAGTAGTAAATTGATTAAAAACATCACAAGAATGATGAGACTAATCACTGAAAGGATAAGTACAAGGTTGGTTCTTCTTAAGTTTCGTTTGATTTCGCTCATTAATTCAGGTCTTTAGTTTTGGGATGCAAGTTAGCCGAAGCCTGACAAAACATTCACGCGTATTTCCCAGATGTAACGGCGCATTTTCCCGCAAGGGGCAATATTTCCCAAACAGCGCGATTAACTTACATGGGTGTCAACCTTGTTTTAGTGTAAGAAGATAACTTTCAATGATATGCGTGCTACTTACTTAAGCACTCTCTTTTTCCTGATTTTTTTTTGCCAGATACTCCGTTGCACTCATCCCAAATTCGCGTTTAAAACATTTTCTAAAATGAGAAAGGTCTTTAAATCCTACCTGGTAGGCAATTTCCGAAATATTTAGTTTTTGTTGATCGAGTAGTTGTGTGGCCCGTTTCAGTCGAATGTGGCGTATAAACTCCTTAACTGTCATGTTGGTTAATGCCTGTAGTTTACGGTACAGTTGCATTCGGCTAATGCCCACTTTCCCAGCAAAATTTTCAATGTCTAACTCACTATCTCCAATATTTTCTTCTACAACATCAACAACACGTTTCAGAAATTTTTCATCAGGTGAGGTAAGCACAACGTTTGTTGGTTCAAGTATCATTTTGGAGGTGTATTTTTCTTTCAACGAGTCGCGCATGGATAAAATATTTTCAACTTTAGCCTGCAAAACCGACAGGTCGAATGGTTTTGTGATGTAGTCATCGGCTCCTTTTGTTAGGCCCTTTAGTTCGTGTTCTTTGGAGTGCATAGCCGTAAGCAGCAGAATTGGAATATGCGATGTACGTTCGTCGGATTTTATGCGTTTACATAACTCATAACCATTCACTTCGGGCATAATTATATCGCTAATAATAATATCCGGAACAGTTTCCAGTGCCTTTATCCAGCCATCTTCGCCATTTACCGCCTGGTGAATTTGGTAATAAGCCGTAAAGTGCGAACTGATAAATTGTCTTACATCAGCATTGTCTTCAACAATAAGCATAATTTTGGCATCTTCTTTAGGCGCTTGAGCCTGGGTAATCACCGGCGATGCTATGGACTCCTGCTCTGATAAGTTTGGCAGTTGCTTTTGTTGTGCAGGCTTTTCTATTCCCTCGTTGTAAGGAATTCGTATGGTAAACCGTGTACCCTTGCCCTCTTTGCTGGTAACAAAAATTTCGCCTTTATGCAGTTTTACCAGGTCTTTAACCAGGGCAAGCCCGATGCCTGCGCCTGTTTTGGCATCAGTTTCATCGTTCTGAAAGAAACGCATAAAAATACGGTCCATATTTTTTCTGGGGATACCTTTTCCCGTGTCTTTGATGCTAATTTCTATAAACTGTTTTTCTTCATTGGCATCCGTAAAATCATCATCAGCGGCATCAAAAATCAATGAAAGGTTTACAGCTATTGATCCATTTGCTTCGGTGTATTTAAAAGCATTTGAAAGCAGGTTGTTTATGATTTTTTCAACTTTATCGGGGTCAAACGAAACAAACAATCGTTTTTTCAACGATTTAAAACTTAGCTTAATATCTTTCTCGATAGCATAATCGCGAAACGAGTTTACAATGCTATTTACAAAACTTACAATATCGGCTTCGGTAAGATTAAGCTTTAAGTTGCCCGATTGTAATTTCCTGAAATCAAGTAATTGGCTAATCAACCTGTCGAGATTCTGCGCATTCCGGTGCATTAGGTGCAGATTCTCTTTTGTTTCGGGATCGATATTTTTTGATTGTGTAAGTTTGTTTAGTGGCCCAAGGATGAGGGTTAAAGGTGTTCGTATTTCATGCGATATATTGGTGAAGAACTTTAATTTCATCATGTCTATTTCATGCAGTTTTCGGGCATTTGAGCGCTCGATAAGCAACTGTGTTTTTATTTTCTCGCGGTTAATAAAAAACTGGATTGTAGTGTAAACCAAAGCAAAAATAAACAGGAAAACAAGAAATAAGAACCACCGGGTTTTCCAAAAAGGAGGTAAAATAGTAATAGTCATTTGCAATTCAGCCTGATCCTCTTCTGCTCCGATAATTATGCGTTTAATGCGCAGTGTGTAGTTGCCGGGGTTAAGGTTTGTGTAGGTTGCTGTGCGGCTTTTGCTGGGTTCGTTCCAATCGGTGTTGAAGCCTTCCAGCTTGTATGAATACAAGTTATTTTCGCTGTTAACGTAGTTTAGTGCTGCAAACTCAAGCGTAAATACATTTTGTTTGTGATTAAAAACAAGGTGGTCCGTTTCGGTAATACTTTGTTTCAAAATTGATTTTTTGTCTGTTCTTACCGGCACTGTTTTGTTAAATACTTTTAGGTCTGTAAATACGAGCGGAACTCCCGATTCGTCAACATTAATTTCGTTCGGATTAAAAACATTAAAACCGGAAACAGTTCCGAAATAAAGATCGCCGTTATCGCTTTTTAATGCTGCGCCATAACAAAACTGGTTGTTGGCCAGGCCGTCTTTACTTGTGAATCGTTGAAATATTTCTTTTCTGGGATTAAATTTTGAGAGGCCATTGGTTGTACTAATCCAAAGGTTTTTGTGTTTATCCTCCAAAATGCATAAGGCTTGATTGTTGGATAATCCGTCGGTTTCGTTGTAGTATTTCTTAGGGCCATTATCGACCGAGTATAGAGCAATTCCTTTGTCGTTAGTAGCAACCCATATTTGGTTCTGAGCGTCTTCGAGCATGCTTCGTGTACGTTCAAACCAACGATTAATTTTATTTTGGCGATAGTTAAAAACAATTAATTCGTCACCACTTCCCATCCATAAATTACCTTTCGAGTCGGCTTTAATCCACTGTATACTTTCATGGCCGTTTAATTGTGGATAATGAATAAACATGTTGCTGTTCTTATCATATCTGTCGATGCCTTTGCTGGTTGCAATCCACACCTGCTCATCTTCATCAATACAAATGTCCCATACCCGGTTATCCGATAGCGTACCGGCTTGATTTGTTTTGTGGCTGTAATTGGTAACACGGCCAGTGCCCAGGTCAATAACATCAATTCCGCCAAGGAATGTGGCTACCCAAAGATTTCCTTCATTATCGTTTTTAAGTGCTTTTATACAGTTTTGAGAAATGGTATATCCGGGTCGCCCCTCGGTGGTTATGTAGTTGTATCTTCCGCTTTTAGGGTTGTAAATATTTACGCCTCCGTCTTCAGTTCCACACCAAACTCTGTTTTGCTTGTCCATCCATAGAGCATAAATCGTACTGCTGTTCAGGTATCGGTCGTCGTTATGTTGAGCGGTAAAGCTATGAAACACCTGCTTGCTTTTGGCCAAAAGGTTGAGGCCTCCTCGTGTACCAATCCAGGTGTCTCCTCGTTGATCGTGAAAAATACTCAGAATAGAATTGTTTGACAGGCTGCGCGGTTCCTGAATATTGTTTCGGTAAAAACCTTTTACCCCTGTTTGTTTCGAATATCGGAACAAACCGCCCCTGGTGCCTATCCAGTAATCTCCAAAAATGCCTTTTGATATGGCTTTTACAGTTGCGGTACGTTTGACTGATGACTGCAACGAAACTTTATTTACCGTTTTTGTGGATGGATTAACAATAAACAGGCCCAGTGCGTAAGTGCCTATCCATAGTTCGCCATCATCATCAAGAAATAATTCCCATATCTCTTTGTTTTCCGTTGTGCCAAAGGGAAGTGGAAAATGATCCAGATTATTCTTGTTTTCATCATAAATAAATACGCCGTTATCGGAGCCAATCCAAAGTTTTCCCTCGTGGTCTTTTACGAGGCATCTTATATAAACATCTTCAACTCCGCGTGTATCTTCTTTTAATACAGGATTTAAGGGTGTTATTGTACCTGTACTGTCCATGTGTAAAACATTAAAATCGGTAGCTAGCCAAAACGAACCGTCGTTGTTCAGAATGATATCGTTAACTGAGAACTCTTTGGTGGCATATTCCGGATCGTTTTTATGTGGAAGGAAAAACTTTTCTTTTTGGCGATTAAATACATTTAAACCTCCGTTTTCGGTACCAATGAGCAAGTTCCCTTTTTTGTCTTCTTTAATGGTTCTGATGAGGTGTCCCTTTAAACTGCAAGAGTCTTGAGAGTTGGGAAGGTAGTTGGTAAAATCGTAGCCGTTAAATCTGCTTAATCCCTGGCTGGTACCTACCCATATCCAACCTTTTTGATCTTGATAAATGCATTGAACCTGGTTATTTGGGAGTCCTTCTTCCAATCTGAAAATGTCGAAACTTAATTCCGCTTGTGCCTTTGACTCGGTAATAGAAAAACAAAAAGCAAGTAATAAAAAGAAGAAAAAGATGGTATTTAAGCTGTATTTCATTTTATTGGATTGTTCTTTTGTAAATAGTATAGCTCCGCAAATAAAAAAAGTTTTATCGCACTTGCCAATATGCTGGTAATATAATCATTTAATTGGGAAGATATACCCGCTTATTGATACAAATATACCTATTTGATAAGTAGGGTGGTGTGTGGTGTATTTGGCAGTATAGCAGTGCTTTTGTGGCTTGTGTGTTCCGCTTTTACCTATTTATTGCATAATTTTTTTTCCCGCTCTCATGCTGAAGCAAAATGCTGCTGTTTTATATAATTCAGAAATATTTCTGGGAATTTCTGACCTCACATTTGGGAATCTTTTTAGTTATGTACGAATAAACGCAAGTTATTTTTGCCTCATAAACTAGAACTGATCTTATGAATTTAAAAACTTATGCAATCGATTGCTTAATATTTTCCCATGATATTTATTCGTACCCTCCAGATAATTGCCAGTAATTAAAATGGCAAAACAGTCAAACTGAGTTCAAATTTTCGAGCTAATATTTATAACCAAATTTTAAAGTATGACAAACTTAAAAAGTGAAAGAACAAAAGCTATGCGTATAAAAAGATTATGCGCAAAGATGCTGGCGTTGGTTATGTTTGTTTTTACGGCTTCAGTAGGCTTTGCCCAGGAAGTGTCAGTAAATGGTAATGTAACCGATGCAAAAACAGGGGAGCCAATCCCAGGTGTAACAGTTGTGGTAAAAGGAACCGGTACCGGAACGGTTACCAACATTGATGGTAACTACTCTTTATCAGGTGTCGCTTCTGACGCAACCTTGCAATTTTCTTTTGTTGGCTTAAAAGCCCAGGAAATTTTAGTTGCCGGAAAAAGTGTTATTAACGTAAAAATGGAGGCCGATGCGATTGGATTAGCTGAAGTTGTAGCCATTGGTTATGGTACTGCAAAACGTGCAGACATTACCGGTGCAGTTTCATCGGTTTCAACCGAGCAGTTAACCGCTGCACCTGTTGGCGATGTAACACAGGCACTAAAAGGGAAATTGGCCGGTGTTAATGTAACTACACAAGATGGTCGCCCGGGAGCTGATGTTTCAATTCGCGTTCGCGGAGGTGGCTCTATCTCTCAAAGTAACGACCCTTTGTTTATTGTTGATGGATTTCCGGTAAGTTCAATAAGTAATATTCCGGCCAGTCAGATTGAAAGCATTGATGTTTTGAAGGATGCTTCGTCAACAGCAATTTATGGTTCGCGTGGTGCAAACGGTGTTATCATGGTAACTACCAAAGGCGGTAAAGCTGGTAAAATTAAAGTTACTTATGATGCCTATTCTCAGTGGAGTACTATTCCTGAATATTTAGATGTAATGGGGTCGTACGATTATATTTTATATAACTGGGCCTATGGTGCTGCAATTGGTGACCAGTATGCCGATGCCTGGGAGAAGATGTGGTCAATAGGACGTTACGAAGGAAGTAACTCTGCCGGTATTGATCATTATAGAAACGTACCTAGTAAAAACTATACTGAAGAGTTATTTAATAATGGTTTTACCCATAACCACAACTTTAATATTGGCGGAGGTACTCAAACAACAAAGTACCTTTTGGCAGTGAACTATTTGGATCAGGAAGGAACAAAAGTTGGTTCGGGTTACGAAAGAGCAAATGTGTCGTTTAAAATGGATCAGGATTTAGGAGATAAATTGAAATTCACAATAAACACTCGTTTTGCAGAAGTAACCGAAGATGAAAAAGCAAACGAAGGAAATTCAACTGCTTATTATTTCCGTCCTATTGCTACCGAAGATGTTTTAGGTGATATGGATGTTACAAGTAACACCCAATTAGGTGACTATAATGATATTCTTCAGGATGAATTTAACCCGATTTCTCAATTAAATGACGGTTTTTCAGAAAGAGTATCGCGTTCACTTGTTGTTAATACCTCGTTGAGTTGGGAAATTGTTAACGGACTTACTGCCAAAACAGATTTAGGTTACAGTATGAACTGGTACCGTCAGAAAACCTGGTCGGGCGCAATTAATAATAATTATCTTACTACTGATGGTACGCCTACTTATTCGGGTAATGCTACAGTTAGAGCGGGCGAAGGATGGAATTTACGTTGGGTAAATACCTTAAATTACGAAGTTCAGGGATTGGGCGACAATCATAAACTGAATGTTTTAGGAGGTATGGAAATTTCCGATTCCGGCTCAGAATGGACGCAGCAATGGGGGCAAAGATATCCTGTTTCGTATGATGCAGAACGTGCTTTTGCAAACATGGATCAGTTCCTGGTACTGCCATTAACAGGTACTTCGCTTCCTCCGGTTTATGGTGGATTAGATTCAAATATTGGAACACCATACCGCATGAATTCTTATTTCGGACGTGCAAACTATACCTTTAAAGATAAATACCTGCTAACCGGTACTTTCCGTGCTGACGGTTCTTCAAGGTTTGCTCCAAGCAACCGTTGGGGATATTTTCCTGCAGCTGCATTCGGATGGCGTATGTCGGAAGAAGCATTTTTGCAAGATGTTAGCTGGTTGGATAACCTGAAAATGCGTTTATCGTACGGTAGTGTAGGTAATGATGGTATTGGAGCCGACTTGTGGAAACAAAGCTGGAAGCCAGGTACTACCAGATGGTCGATTAACGAAACACCACAATCGAACTATACACCTGCTTCAAATTTAATTGCGAACCCTGATTTGAAATGGGAGACTACTATTACCCGTAACCTTGGGTTCGACTTTGCCATGTTTAACAGCCGCTTAAGTGGTTCGTTGGAATTGTATAAAAATACAGTAAAAGACCTGTTGTTGGTTTCTCCTGTATCAGACCTTACCGGTTTCCAGTATACACAAAAGAATATTGGACAAACCAGCAATAAAGGTCTAGAATTATCATTGCGTGGCGACATTATTCGTGGTGCCGATTTTAATTTGCGCGGAAGCATCAATATTAATGTAAACAGAAATAACATTGACGAATTAGCGGAAGGAATTAACGGACAATACAGTTCGGGTTTTGGAGGTGTTCATGCAAGTCCTGGTTCGGGTGATTACTATTTGGAAGAAGGAAAAGCTGTAGGACGAATTCGTGGATGGATTTGGGATGGAATGTATACAATTGACGACTTTAATTACGACTCGGCTGATGGCGGAGTGTACACCTTAAAAGATGGCGTGCCTGATATGGCAAGTGGTATGCTTTCAACAATTTATGGTACAATGAATCATAAACCTGGTGCTCAAACGGCTTATCCTGGTGTTCAGAAATTTAGAGATATTAGCGGTCCTGATGGTATTCCTGATGGCGTTGTTGATGATTATGATATTACAGTTATTGGTGATACCAATCCTGCACACACAGGTGGTTTTAGCTTAAACGGTAATTATAAAAACATCGATTTTGGTTTAGACTTTAACTGGAGTTACGGAAATGATATTTACAATGCAACTCACCAGAATGCTTACCTCGGTATTAAAGAGGCCGGGTTATACCGTAACAGATACCAGGAATTGGCCGGACATTATAAAATTTATGATGTGGTAAACGGACAAATTACGCCTGTTGTTGAACCGGCTGCATTAAGTGCATTGAATGCCAATTCAACAACTTTTATTCCTTATGCTGAAAGTGCATCAATCTCAACTTTCTGTATCGAGGATGGTTCATTCTTACGTTTAAATACGATTACTTTAGGATACACAATTCCTAGTAGTGTTCTTGATAAAGTTGGTATCGAAAGATTTCGGATATATGGTTCTATCTACAATGCTTTAACCTGGACAAGCTATAGCGGCTTCGACCCTGAAGTTAGTGTTGACGAAAGTAGTAGCGATTATTATCCTACTCCTGGCCTCGATTACAGAGCGTATCCTCGCGACCGCTCATTTACATTAGGAGTTAATATTGAATTTTAATATTTAACATTTTAAGAATTATGAAGAAATTAATATATATAACGCTGGCGGCATTCTTAATTGTTAATACTGCATGCGATAAGGATTATTTAGATGTACAGGCTCCTTCGTCTGTAGATGATGACTTTGTATTTGCTTCAACTGATGAGGCACAAAAGGTGCTGGCAAGTATGTACGATCTCTGGCACGATTTGGATAAACGACTTTTTTATGAAACAGAATCAGTAGGTTCTGATTCAGAGTGTCACCCTGAAAACTACGCTTCTCAAGGCCGACATATACCAGAAGGATTATTTGCCACCGAGTTTAATATTAACGATGGAAACTCATCGGGGACATGGAAAGAATGTTATACCATTATTAACAGGTGTAATATTATGATTGAGGCTTTGGAAGAGAATGAGGATTACCAGGAATCGGTAAGTTCTGGTAAAACAAACGACTGGACTCAGCTTTATGGTGAAACACTGGCAGCCCGTGCAACAGCTTACAAATTGTTAGTTCGTTACTTTGGCGATGTTCCATACTTTGATTATGCAATCAGAACTACTGAACAAACAGACTCATTAGGCTCGAGTTCTCGTGATATTATTTACGAAAGCGAAATAGCTGCACTAAAAGCAGCAGTTCCATACATGTACCGTCTTGGCGAAAACGGGGTTACAGCAGAGCGTTTTTCTGGTACTTACGTTGATGCTTTAATCGGACGCTTAGCTTTTGATGCAGCTGGTTACCAATTGCGTCGTACTGATTTTGATTACGGTAATGTTACTTTCGATCAGATAGGTAAAGAAAACGATACCTGGAAAGCAAAATATGTACGTCGTTCAGACTGGCAAAGCATGATGGCTATTGCTAAAGAACATTATCTGAAAGTGGTGAATAACCCTGGTTCTGCTTACCTGATCGAGTCCGATGAGCGTGGCGAAGCGTTCGACAATCCTTTCCAGCGAAACTTCCAGTATTTGATGGATCTTCAGGTAAGTCCTGAATCATTGTTCGAGTGTGGTTATACTCGTGGTCAAAACTCCGATTTCCCTTATTCTTGGGGACGCCCTTCAGGTGGTGGTGGAAGAAATGCTTACCCTTGTAAAAACTATGGACAGGGACGTATTTACGCCAGTTATTATTATGGCGACTTCATCGAAGGCGATAAGCGTCGTGATGTAACAGCTTGTGTAACTGCAAACTCTGGAGCAGCTTCAGAACGTTTAATTAACTTTACTCCTGGTAGCCGCGAAAAAGGTGGGTTGGCACAAAACAAATTAGATGAATCACGTTTTGCATCTCCATACACAACCAAACAACGTAACTCGGGTTGTAACTGGCAACAGCTGCGTATGGCCGATGTAATGTTGGATTTGGCTTATGCTTCTGCCGCAACAGGCGATGATGCTACAGCAAAAACTTACCTTAAAAAAGTACGTAGCCGTGCATTCTCAGCAGCCGATCAGGCCGAAAAAGTTGATGGTTACATTAATCCTTTATCAGGGCAGGCATTGTTGGATGCTATTGCTTTTGAGCGTAAATTAGAATTAGGCGGCGAAGGAAAAACCCGCTGGGATATGACTCTTTACGGTACAATGCCGGAAAGAATTAAAGCGCTTCGCGACCGTCAGATTGAAATGGTTGAAGGATTAAAAGCAAATGGTTACTATACTTTCCCAACTACCGGAATGACCATTTCAAATTACATCTGGACAAAATATGTTAAAATGTCTGATATCGACGAATCTCTTCCATTATTAACAACGCAAACTCCTGAAGGAATTACTACTGATGATCCAAGGTATCCTGTATTAGTTCCGGGATGGCGTGGTACAAGCGACTTATGGACCGATTACATTAGCACACTGCCAAGCGATTCAGTGAATATTGCTATTCGTGGATTATACGAATACATTGATCCAAACGGACCTGTTGCTGCTGCTCTTGAAGCTGAAGGTTATGAAAAATCTGACTGGGGATCGAATATTGTTGCAAATGAAGGTCAATATACAACTGATATTTTTAAAGGATATCCGGATGCGTATTATTTCGCAGGCGAACCACCTCGTTATATGAGAGCCGTTCCTTATGAAACTCTTGCACAATCAAATGGATTAATCACGCAGGGTTATGGCCATGCGTCGGAATAGTTAGTTAGTTAGTTAGTTAGTTTAATAACCCGCTGCCATCTTCGGTGGCGGGTTATTTTCGATTAATAAACACCTACAACCATAAAATTATAACCTAAAAACCAATGAAATTCATCCAACGAATTACATTCACTTTTCTGTGCTGCCTGGTTTTTACTTCTGTATTGGCACAAACAACCCAAACAAACAAGCTCTCTCAACAATTCGATTGGCCTTTGGCCGAGCTGATAACCAACGAAGAAAAATTACAACTAATTGGCAACCCACAGGTGGTTGAAACAGTGGTTGGCAAAGCAGTACGTTTTAATGGCGAAGGTGACGGCATTATCTTAAACGAAATGCCCCTCCAAAACTTCACTGCTTTCACTATCGAGCTTCTTATCTATCCGGAAAAAGGAGGCAATTTTGAACAACGTTTTCTGCACATGGGCGAAATCCGTTCTGATCGGGTGCTGCTTGAATTACGCGCAAAAAATGATAGCTGGTATTTCGATTCATATCTTTCATCCGGCAACAATCAACTCGCCTTAATTGATTCGAACCTTGTTCACCCCTTAAACGAATGGTATCATGTTTCTTTTGTGGTAAATAACGGACAACTTAGCTCGTATGTTAATGGCATAAAAGAACTTGAAGATGAATTGCAACATGGAGCTGTTAATTCCGGAAAAACATCAATTGGAGTTCGCTTAAATCAGGTATCGTGGTTTAAAGGATGTATTTCAAGAATACGCGTAAGCGGAAAAGCTCTAAAACCCGAACAATTTTTTGAAATAAGCTGTATAAACCTAAAATCAAAACCTAAAAAATAATGAAAACCAAAACGATATTTTTGGCCTGCATTCTTATCGTTTGTTTTAGCCAACTGCGGTCGCAAACGCAGGATAATGGCTTAAGCAGTACCGTAGAAGAAAGTATGCTCAGAGCTACCCAATACATGCTTGATAGTGTGAGTTACAATGGCGGTTATGTGTGGTATTATTTGCCCGATTTCTCGAGGCAATGGGGCGAAATGGAAGCCTATAAAACAATGATTTGGCTGCAACATCCCGGTACAATCAGCATGGGACATACATTTTTAGAAGCCTACCATGCCACCGGTAACGAATTTTATTACAGGGCTGCGCAACAAGCTGCTGCCGCAATAATCTGGGGCCAAAGTCACCGGGGTGGCTGGAATTATATGATTGATTTTGCCGGCGATCGCTCATTAAAAAAATGGTACCGCACAATTGGAAAAAACGGATGGCGACTGGAAGAGTTTCAACATTACTACGGTAACAGTACTTTTGATGACGATATAACATCAGATGCAGCCCGTTTTTTGCTACGCATGTATCTTGAAAAAATGGACCCTGCCTATAAGCCGGCACTCGAGAAAGCAATTGATTTTATTCTGGAAAGTCAATATCCGGCCGGCGGCTGGCCACAGCGATACCCCTTAATGAATGAATTTAGTAAAGATGGCCATCCTGATTATACTTCGTTTTACACTTTTAACGACGATGTGATTTGGGAGAATGTTCACTTCTTTATTCAGTGTTATGAAACCCTGGGGCAGGAGCGTTTTCTTGATCCGATTTTGAGAGGAATGAATTTTTATCTCCTCTCGCAGGATACATGCGGGGCATGGGGACAACAGCTAACCATGAATATGCAGGTGGCAGGTGCCAGAACCTACGAACCGGCAGCTTTGTTGCCATCAACAACCTTCGAAAATGCAATGTTGCTGCTGAAGTTTTATGCGTACACCGGCGATAAAAAGTTTATTGATGCCGTTCCGGCAGCTATCGCCTGGCTCGAAAAAACAGAATTACCAAAAGCCCAACAAGAAGGAGCCAGAACACATCCTGCATTTGTTGATGTAAAAACACAACGGCCAATTTATGTGCACAGGGTAGGAGCAAATGTAAAATATGGACATTATTATACTGATGAAGATGATTCAAACCTGTTGTCACATTACTACGGAAAATCGCGAGTTCCCTTGCAAACGTTAAAAGATGAATACAAAAGGCTGGTTAATCTGTCGACAGAGGAGCTTACCAAAGATTCTCCATTGGCTGTAAATTGTTTTAACCAACCCAATACCACACCCCAGAAATATTATGATCTTAATCGTTTTCGCATCGACATTGAATTACCCGAATCCGAAATCCGCCGGATTGTTGAATCGCTTGACGACAAAAACCGTTGGTTGCAAAAACATGCCTACATTAGTCACCCATACACCTGCGATGGTACAGACAACGAGCAAACCGAAAAATATGCTACAACTCGGGTTGGCGACGAAACCGACACTTCTCCTTTTCCCGACAATAGCGACCAGCTATACATTTCCACGCGTTTGTATATCAGAAACATGCATGTTTTAATTAACTATCTGAAAAATGCAGAACATCCTTAAACCCGTTTTTACAATGAAAAAGTACACACTTTTAGTTTTAATCAGCCTGGTTTGCTTTTCTGCAAAGGCACAGGAAAATGATAAGGTTGATAATTACATTTCTATTATAAAATCAAACGTATACAAAGATTATAAAAACATGTACCGCCCCGGAAGCGGTTCGCTGGTACACCCGTTTTTAACTCCCGGAAGTAACCAATATGCCAATGTGCTATGGGACTGGGATTCGTGGTTAAGCAATGTGGCCTTACGTCAGATTCTTGCCGATATTGGCTCGCCTGCCGATAAAAGCGAGGCATTGCCATACGAACAAGGTTGTGTTTTAAACTTTTTGCATTATGGCGATTGGGATGGCTATATTCCGATTGTAATTTGGGAAAATTCGAAACCACGCAATATTGCAACTGAAAATATTTTTGATGTAAACATGCACAAACCGGTTTTGGCACAACATGCTGCATTAATAACCCAACAAAACAATGGAGATGCAGAATGGATGCGCGAAAAGTTTTATCATTTGCAGGCCTTTGTAAACAACTATAAAGCACACCACCGGCATAAAGCAACAGGTTTGTTTTATTGGCAAAGCGATGTGGCTATTGGTGTTGATAACGACCCATGTACATTTTTCAGGCCCAAAAAAAGTTCAGGATCAATATATCTTAACTGCCTAATGTATAAAGAACTAAAAGCAATGGTTTACCTGGCCGAGCAGTTAAATTTGTCGGATATCGGAGCCGAATTTAACAACGATGCTATGGCGCTAAAATCCGCGATTCAAGAACATTGCTGGGATGAGCGCGACGGTTTTTATTACAGTGTTGATTTAAATTTACGATCGCTTGAAAATAATCCGGACAGTACACTGGGGCAGGTTTTTTTAATCCACAGCGGTTACCCACGCGATTACGATTGTATTATTCAACGCATAGAAGTATGGTCGGGATTTCTGGCCTTATGGGCTGGAGTTGCAACTCCCGAACAGGCAAAAAGAATTGTTAACGAACATTTTAACGACCCTCGCACTTTTAATTCGCCATCAGGTGTTCGTACCTTATCAAAAATGGAAAAAATGTACAGTTTGCGTGCCAGTGCCAATCCTTCTAATTGGCGCGGGCCAATTTGGGGAATATCAAACTACATGGTATTTAAAGGTTTGGTTGACTACGGTTTTGATGCAGAAGCACGGGATCTGGCAACAAAAACAGTTCAGTTGTTTGGACGTGATTTTGAAAAAAGCGGGGCTTTGCACGAATATTACGAACCCGAAACCGGAGAACCATTGTTGAATAAAGGATTTCAGAACTGGAATTACCTGGTAATTAACATGATTGCCTGGCTTGAAGACCGACCAGTTGTTCAGGAGTTTTAAGAGCCTTGGTAAAAGTAACTGCAATTAATAGATTTTAGTAATGATGAAAAATATAATTTTTATACTGCTGCTAATCGTGCTAACTGATTTTTATTCAGGCGCACAACCACTGAATGGAGAGCAAGCAAAAACTTTTACAAATCCTGTTTTAGGGGGCGATTACCCCGACCCTTCGATTTTACGTGTAGGAACCGACTACTACCTCACGCATTCAACTTTTGAATATTACCCGGGACTTTTGCTTTGGCATTCAACCGACCTGTTAAACTGGAAACGAATAGCTCACGCACTGGAAACAAATGTGGGCTCGGTTTGGGCTCCCGACTTAATAAAACACAAGGATACTTATTACATTTATTTTCCGGCGGGAGGAACAAATTGGGTAGTAACGGCAAAAAATCCGGCAGGGCCGTGGAGCAAACCAACCGACCTGAGACTGAATGGTTTTATCGATCCAGGCCATGTGGTTGATGCCGAAGGGAAACGCTACCTTTATCTTTCAAAAGGTTATATTATTAGGCTTTCTGATGATGGTTTGTCAACTGTTGGAGAGCCTGTTTTTAATTATGGTGGATGGCAGTTTCCAAAAGAATGGAGCACCGAGTGCTATTGCCTTGAATCGCCAAAGTCGACTGTGCGAAACGGTTATCATCACATTATAGTTGCCGAAGGAGGAACAGCAGGGCCGGCAACCTCACACATGGTGGTTTCCGGACGTTCAAAATCGCCATACGGACCTTTTGAAAATTCGCCGTACAACCCAATTGTGCATACCAATAGCCGGGCCGAGCGCTGGTGGAGCCAGGGACATGGAACATTGGTGGACGACGTGGAAGGAAATTGGTGGATGATGTACCATGGCTACGAAAAAGGGTTTCATACCCTGGGCCGGCAAACTTTAATGTTGCCCATCGAGTGGACGGATGACGATTGGTTTAGAGTTCCGGATGGGGTGACAAGTATGGATAAACTACCACGTCCGGCAGGTGACATTTCTGAAGAAAGCAGTGGATTGTCAGATGACTTTTCGGGTGTTAAGCTCGGATTGCAATGGCAGTTTTTAAAAAAATATGCACCTGAGAGAGTTGCTCTTGAAAATGGAGAACTATTGTTGCGTGCCGCCGGTAATTCGTTTGATGAAAGCTCGCCACTGTTGGTTAACTCGGGCGACAGAAAATACGAAGTTACTGTGCAGTTTACTCTGGAAGACAACACTAAGGCCGGACTTTGTATGTATTACAATGAAATTGGTAACGCCCGCATTGAGGCCGATACCGCAAACTTTACCGTTTATGTGCAGCAAAAAGCAAAAATAAGGGTGAAAAATGAAATCGGAAATACCGGATTTTTACGCATTTTGAATGATGAAAACGAAGTGAGTTTTTATTTTAGTGCCAATGGTAACGAATGGACCCGCGTAGAGCGAACCATTGATGCAACAGGATATAACCACAATGTTTTTGCTGAATTTTTGAGCTTACGAGCCGGGGTGTATGTATTTGGCGAGGGAGTGGCAAGATTTGATAACTTTAGTTACAACAAACTTTAGTTTTTTTTGTAACAGATTGTAGAATCCAGTGTGTATAAACAACTAAAAATAAAAATATGGCAAGTGAAAATGTGCTGAAAAAGGACAGAGCCTGGGAGGACCTTGGCGATGGTGTATCAAGACAAATTATGGGTTACGACAACCAGATTATGATGGTAAAAGTTAAGTTTGAAAAAGGTGCGGTAGGAACCGAACATACCCATTTTCATACGCAAACAACTTATTGTGTTAGTGGTAAATTTGAATTTACCATGGAGGGTAAAAAAGTAATTGTTGAACCCGGAGATGGTTTGTATGTGCCGCCAAATATGTTGCACGGTGCCCTGTGTTTAGAACCCGGAGAGCTTATTGATGTTTTTAGTCCGGTTCGTGAAGATTTTTTGTAAATAAAAAAAACATCAGAAAAAAACAGCGCAGCCAGAATATAAAATTCACGGTTGCGCTGTTTTTTTTTGATTCATAAATTTACTGTTTTACAAGCTTACCATTATTTCTTCTCCAGTGTAGTTCACTGTTTTTTGCTGGTTTGCTTGTTTAAGCATAGCCACAGGATTCTCAGGCGATACTTTTATAATTCTGAAAACACGGCTCTTTATCATCTCCGGGTAAGAACCTTCCCGTTTCCCAATTTTCAGGGTATTATCCTTTTCAGAGTACGAAAAATTAATGGTGCAAAATTCGCCACTTTCGTAGGCATAGGTGGTTCCTTCATCTTCGTACATTTTAAACGATGCATCTTTCCCGGAGTACACGTAAATGTCAATTGGGGCATCTTTTTTCTGGTCAGTGTACTGAATTTCCGGGCCAACCGGAATTATCGATCCTTCGCGCACAAACAGCGGCATTCGCTCGTAAGGAGCTTTAACATCCAACTGCTGACCGCCCTCAACAAAAGCACCGCTGTAAAGGTTGTACCATCCTGTGTTTTTCGGAAAATAAACAGCTCGCTTGGTAGCCTTGTATTTGTAAACGGGGCAAACCAGTAGCGATGGTCCAAACATAAACTGGTCGCCAATATTCAGCACCGCGGGGTCGCTGGCAAAGTCCATTGCCAGGCCACGCATAAGGGTATAATCATCGTGATAAACGGCCCCGGTTAAGCTGTAAATGTATGGCATTAGCCGGTAGCGTAACTTATTATAGTACAGCATCGATTGGTAGGCCGGATGATTTTCGGGGGCAATGTTGTAAATCTCGCGGTACGGAAACTGACCATGAACCCTAAACAGTGGTGCAAAGGCGCCAAACTGATACCAGCGGGTATTTAATTCGCGCCATTCAGCCATTTCTTCACTTCCTTCAGTAGCCCGTTCAAATTTCTTCTGCACACAAAAGCCACCAATATCCATGGTCCAGTAGGGTAAGCCCGACATGGAGAAATTTATTCCCGCCGAAATTTGTGCTTTCATATCTTCCCAGGTCGTTCCAATATCGCCACTCCAGGTTGTTGTTCCATAGCGTTGCATGCCTGCAAACCCCGATCGGGTGAGAATAAACACCCGGTCTTTTGGATTTTTTTCGCGCTGTCCTTCGTAAATCCCTTTGGCATTCATTAAGGCAAATGCATTAAAATATTGGGTTGATGATCCTAAAGCTGTGGGGTTCATCAGCTTTTTACGGTACTCAATACTTGCATTCGAAAGAATATCGGGTTCGGTAGCATCCAACCACCAGGCATCAATACCCATTTCGTATAAATGTTCATCAATCTGTTCCCAAAAAAGCTGGCGGGCATCTGCGTTGTAGGCATCGTAAAACGAACCAATGTAGCCCGGGTAAATCCAGTCGCGAATACTATCGTTTATCGCTTGTTTATACATCCATCCGTTTTTGTCAAACTCGTTGTAGTGTTCGGTGCCCAGGTAAAATTTTGGCCATACCGAAATTAATAGGCGGGCATTGTTTTCGTGCACCATGTCTACCATCCCCTGGGCATCGGGGAAACGTTTTTTGTCAAATTCGTGACTTCCCCATTGGTCAACCTCCCAGTACGACCAGTCCTGTACAATGTTATCAATCGGAATTTTTCTTTTTCTGAATTCTTTTAATGTGCTTTCCAGCTCGTTCTGTGTTTTATAGCGCTCGCGACTTTGCCAAAAACCCATTGCCCATTTGGGCATCACTTGTGCTTTACCGGTTAGCGAGCGGTAGTGGCCAATTACTTCGTCTATGTTGTTTCCTTTCATAAAATAGTAATCAATCTGGTCGCCCATTTCCGAGTAAAACGAAATATCATCCTGCAACTCGGGTGCAACAGGCGATAAGGCTTTCAGGCCAATGTACGAAACACCACCATCCGGAATCCAATCGAGTTTTAGGTGGTATTTTTCTCCGGCTTTCATATCGTACTGAAATTTTGCTACCGAAGGATTCCATGCAGTTCGCCATTTGCTGGCCATTAGTTTGCCGTTTATCCATATTTTTGTGTAACCGGCGTAGTACAATAAAAACCTGAATAGGCCACTTTCCTCGGGTTCTATTTCTCCTTCCCAAACAATTTGAGCCTGATTAAAATCGAAGCCCTCGGGGAATTTTGTAATCGTTTCCAGGTTTTCGTAATCAATAGTAGCCTCTTTTCGGGTGGTAAACACGTGGTTTTCTTCCGTATTGTCAATGTAGGTTGCGGTTAATCCGCCTTCGTTGCCATTTGCATCGTAAAGTTTAAACTGATTAATTTGTTCGTAAGGCCGCGGATCGCCAAAACGCGACAGTGAATAATTGTCCCAAAGCAAGCCATAGTTTTTGGTGGATACTATAAAAGGCACCGATACTTTGGTGTTGTACTGAAACAGTTCTTCGTTTTTTCCTTTGTAATTCATCTCGTCGGCCTGGTGCTGCCCCAAACCGTAAAGCGCCTCGTCTGCTGCCGTTTCAAATATTTGCCGCGTTGCGTAAGCTTTTTCTCCATCAACCTCAACAGGTACCAATTGCTTGCCACCATTCTCTTTTTCTTGCAAAAGAAGCTCTTTGTTTTCGTCTAAAAACTGAACTTCTCCGGTTTGTATTGAAACTTTTACCGTGGTTTTTGCAGTAGAAATCAGTAACTGGTCGCCGTCTTCTTCAACCTGAAAAGGAACCGTGTTTTGGTGGGGTAGAACAATTAAACTTGCTTGGGTACTAAAACCTTTTGTGGCGCTTGCCGATACTTTGATTATTTCGTCGTGTACCGGGACAATTTTTACGGTTTGGGCTTGTTGGTCGGTTTTCTGTTTTGGGTAAATGATTACGCCTTCCGATGTTTGCTCCCAGTTTTTTTGCGAGCACGAAAGCATTAAAATGCCCATTATAAAAACGAAAATGAAACTTTTCATGTTACCTGAAATTTTTTTAGTTCGAATTCTAAATTATTTAGTAGTGTATATTTATGCTTCTTGTATAAAGTACAATAAAAGTGTAAATATAATTAATTAAAGAATATGCTACGCTAAAGTGCACGTAAAATGAAGAATTGCCGCCTGCTTGTTTTCAGCCGTTTAAATGCTAAAAATTTTTAATCAAATGAGAATAAGCTGCGGGTTTTAGCTATCTTCGTTAGCGTTAGGTTTAACAGGTATCAGTGTTACAAAAAATGCAAACTGACCAGCGAAAAAACACCTGCCACCATATTAAAAGAAACCAATTATGAAACGAGCATGGTTTAAAGAACACAAAAGGACATAAATAAATTAATCATGCCAGTTACACGGGTATCGACCAGCAATTTTTAAACAGACGTTATATATGTTTGGAATAAAGGCTATTATCATCAATTATTTTTAACACTAGCTATAAGTTGAACTATTTTCAATAAAACCAATAATAAAACGAGTAGATTAAAAAGTCTCTGAATACTTAGGAGAATGATTATGCGATATACAGGAGTGACCAATAGAAATGAACAATTATAGACACATGAAAAACTTAGTACTACTTACACTTTGCTTGGCGTTTTTAGGCTTTGTGCAAGCGCAAACAAAATCAAACAATATTTCTCCTTTGTTGACAGAAGCTAGTCCTGAAAGTGTTGGCTTATCGGCAGAGCGCCTTGAACGGCTTGATAAAATGTGCGCAGAACAAGTGAGCAAGGGTAACCTGCCCGGTATGGTTTCGCTGGTGACACGCAACGGAAAAATTGTGCATTGGAAAGCTTATGGTGCAGCCAACGAAAGGGGCGACCAGCTGAAACGCAATGCCATTTTTCGTATTGCTTCACAATCAAAAGCCATTACCTCAACAGCTGTTATGATGCTTTGGGAAGAGGGTAAGTTTCAGTTGGATGACCCTATTTCCAAATACATTCCGGAGTTTAAAGGGCAACAGGTGTTGGCATCATTTAAATATAGCGATACCACCTGGACAGGCGTACCCGTAAAAAACGAAATTACAATAAGACACTTGCTTACACATACTTCAGGAATTGGGTATGGGGTTATTGATAGCGATGAACGTTTTAAAATGCTGTACAAAAAAGCTGGAGTAACCGACTTGTTTACCACAAAAAATATAAGCATTGAAGAGAGTGTAAAGAAACTGGCCAAAATGCCCTTGCATCACGAGCCGGGAGAAAAATTTACCTACAGCGAAGGGCTCGATGTTTTAGGCTACTTTATTGAAGTTGTTTCGGGAATGCCATTCGATCAGTTTTTGAGAAGCCATATTTTTGATCCGCTGGGGATGGACGACACCCATTTTTATCAACCGAAAAAGAATGCAGACCGATTGGTAGAAGTGCAACACAAGGTTGACGGGCAATGGAAAAAATACCCGGTAACTTTTTATGATACTGATTATCCGGTAAAAGGAGCCCGAACATTTTTTTCGGGTGGAGCAGGCCTTTCGAGCACGGCCAAAGATTATGCTACTTTTTTGCAAATGTACCTTAATGGTGGAGAGTACAACGGCATTCGTTTATTAAGTCGGAAAACCATTGAGGTGATTATGGCTAACCAGATTGGGGAAATTTGGGGCAACGACTCGGATATGAAGCATGGCCTCGCATTTAATGTTGCTACCCAAAAGGGACAGGATTTAGGCGGAAAAGGAAGTAAGGGTACTTTTACCTGGGGCGGCTATTTTAACACCCAGTATTTTGCCGATCCGGTTGAACAAATAATAGGAGTGATAATGAAACAAACGCAAGGACCGGTTAACGATAATACCAGTTGGAAATTTCGGCAATTGGTGTTTCAAGCTGTTGATGATTAGTGACTTGGGTGTTTCTGTGAAGGATGTAGTCTGCAAAAAAATACAATCAAAAATAAACCTCGCCATTCGGCGAGGTTTATTTTTTTTACTCTGTTTTTTAAGCCAGAAACGATTCCAGCATCCAAATTTCTTTTTCAGTATTTCCAATCCAATCGCTCATCATTGCAGCTGTACCTTCGTCGTTATTTTCTCCAGCAATTTCAAGTATTTCGTTAAAGCTTTTAAGGAAATAGCGCTGGCTTTCCAATACACTTTCAACAGCTGGTTTTGCCTCCGAAACGTTGGCTACCACACCCAGTTTTGCTGTTTTTAAGTAGTCCTCAAATGTATGCAAAGGCTGGCCTCCCAGCATTAAAATGCGTTCTGCAATTTCGTCAACTACTTCTGCTGCCTGGTTGTAATACCCTTCAAATTTTTCGTGAAGTGCAAAAAACAATTGCCCTTTTATATTCCAGTGCAAACCGCGCAGGTTTTGGTAATGAATTTGGTAATCTGCCAATAACTGATTTAATTTCTCAACGGTGTTTTGATTTGTTGCTTTCATAATGTGTAATTTTTAATTTATTTAAATTTTTTCTTTTGTTTCAACACTTCAAAAATACTATTAGTAGTATTTATTATATTTATGATATTATTAGTAATTCTTATATTATGAATATTGCTCAATTAGAATATTTAAAGGAATTGTATGTGAGTGGTTCGTTTTCGGTAGCTGCCGACCGACTTGGAGTAACCCAGCCGGCTTTAAGTTTGCAAATACAGAAACTGGAAGACGAACTGGATTTTAAGTTAATTGACCGAAGTAAACGCCCCTTTCAATTTACTGATGAGGGAAATTTGTTTTACGAAAAATCGCTGGATATTTTAAAACAAATTGAGGCGCTAAAACAAATATCTATTACCATAAGCGAAGAAGTAAGTGGTAACCTGAAAGTAGGTATTATTCCAACCCTGGCACCTTATCTGGTACCGCTTTTTATTCATCAGCTGCGGCAAAGCTTCCCGGCTTTACAATTAGAAATATACGAGCTAAAAACCGAAAAAATAATAGATAAGATTAAAATGGGCGACATTGATTGTGGCATAATTTCAACGCCTGTTTCGGCTACAAATGTTGCGATTACCCCACTTTTTTACGAACGCTTTTTTGCCTATTTGTCTGAAAATCACCCGATGTTTAACCGCGATGTTATTAATATTAAATCGGTAGAAGAAAGTGATATTTGGTATTTGGAAGAGGGAAATTGTTTTCAGAACCAGATGAATTCAATTTGTCAGCTAAATCCGCAAAAACAAAACAAACAAAGCTTAATTTATCATAGTAATTCTATAGAGTCGTTGCGGCGTATTGTGGAAAACCGAAGTGGCCTTACCTTTATTCCGGAGCTGGCCACCATAAATATTCCGGCCGAGCAGGAAGAGCTGATAAAAGAAATTGTTCCCGACGAGCCCGTGCGAGAAATTAGCTTGATTACCGCAAAACGCTATGCCAAAGAAAGACAGGTTAAGGCATTAAAAGAAATAATTAGCGTAAGTGTACCTGCCCGGATGCGAACAAAACCGGATGGATGGGTGGTTGATACCCTGTTGTAAACTCGCATCAGTACCAGGAGCATGGTGTTAAAATCATAATTTATGCGACAGATAAAGTAAACTTTAATACGAACGGAATGTTTTAGAGCTTAAAATAAGGCCATGCAAAAACACGATCACCATCATCACCACCACCATCACCACGATGTAAAAGGGAAAAAGTTGCTTTGGGTAACTATTCTAAACCTTGCCATAACGGTTGTTCAGGTAGTGGGTGGTATTGTCTCCAATAGTTTGTCGTTATTGTCGGATGCTTTGCATAATCTTGGCGATTCGTCGGCGATTTTTATCGCCTTTTTGGCCGGAAAAAGAAGCCACAAAGAAGCCAACGAGCAAAAAACTTTTGGATATAAACGTATTGAAATTCTGGCTGCCCTTTTTAATGGCGTGGTGTTAATTGGTATTTGTTTATACCTGTTTATCGAGGCATACGAACGCTTTTTGCATCCCGAACCAATAAAGGGAAAAATAATGTTTATTGTGGCCAGTTTTGGTTTGCTTGCCAATTTAATTTCGGTGGTGGTGCTCAATAAAGACAAAAATGATAACCTGAATATCAGGGCGGCCTATTTGCATTTACTGGGCGATACTTTTTCGTCGGTAGCTGTTATTGTTGGCGGGCTGGCTATCTGGAAATTTGGTGTTTTTTGGATTGACCCACTAATTACTGTTTTAGTAGGCCTGTACATAATTTACCACACCTGGGACGTGGTTAAAGAAACGGTTGATATTTTAATGCAGTCGACACCCGCCAATATCGACCTGTCCAAAATTAAAAACGAAGTGGAAAAAATTGAGGAGATTGATAATATTCATCACATTCATGTGTGGAAACTGGATGACACGCAAATTCACCTTGAAGCACATATAAACCTGGCTAAAAACATTACCATGCAGCAATTAATGGAGGTAAGAGCTCAGGCAGAAGAGGTTTTACACCAAAAATTTGGTATTGCACATATTACGCTTCAGGCCGGCTACGAATGTTGCGGCACCAATCCTGATTTGCTCGCCCACTGATTTGGCTGTTTTTGCTAACCGGTTTTTATGAATAGCAACTGCCAAAATCCCAAAATCAGGCGATTGTTTGTTCTTTGGTAATCAGCAATATTTGTGTTGTAAAAAACCAAAATTCAAGCTATGATTTTTACCTTTATTTCGGGCATTACAACATCGTCGCAAACAGAGCTGTTACGCTTGTTTCTTATCGATTTTTCGTTTTATACCTTCTTGGCAGGGCTTGTGGGCTGTATGCTGTTTCGTAACGAAAGAAAAAAGTACCTCAGTAAAATTCTAATGGTTTTGATGACCCTGGCGTCTTTTGTTTTCCTGGTTTTGCAGTTCAATTAAAAGCGCCAGGCTAAATCGAAAAACCATCAACATCAACCAGACCATTGGCAACCGCATAAATAACCAACGCAGCAGTTGATTTTACCCCCAATTTATTACTGATGTTTTTTCGGTGCGAGATTACGGTATGGATACTGATAAAAAGTTCTTCGGCAATTTCTTTATTGGCTTTACCAATAGCCAGAAGTTTTAAAACATCAATTTCGCGTTCACTCAGAGCACTGTCGTTATCGTTTAAAGGCTGCGGAGCCGATGCAAAATGTTTTGCAAGTATATTGCTGATAGTGTCAAAACTGTCGGTAATAAAAATATTATCGGTAAAGTTTTTATGCAGGTTTCGGTCGTAGTGGTTTGAAATTAGTCCGATTATATTTTGTTGATTAAAAAATAACTGGAATTTACTGAGTGTAACCTTTGAGTTGCTAAAGGTAATCGGGTTAACAAGTACCATTTTAAACAGTTCGGGCTGACCGGTTTTAAGTGCCTCTTCAACCGTTTCTACATGCAACAACTCCGTTTGGTCTTTAATGTTTTCAATAATGGCAATTATGCCTTCGCGAATGATAACCGAGGGTTCAATAATTAATATTTTACAAGGCTTATTCAATTAGGCAAGGTTTTGTTTTTCCAATTGTTCAACCTGTGGAATTAGTATCTCGTTTTCAATTTTCGAATGAATTTGCAGGTCGGCATCCAAATCGAAAAGTGCAAATAATATTTTACGTCTTAGTTTACTGTTTGATTTTTGTGGGAGGTGTTCAATCAGCAAACGTTTTACATCGTCAAGCTTTTCCTGAATATCATCGTGGTGCTCGCGGTAGTCAATTACCGAATAATTATTTTTGGCGCTGGCTTCCAGTAAGTTTAAAATGTAGGGGAAAACAGTATTGTTTTCATAATCAAAATGCTGGTCAACTTCATTTTTGTATTCATTAAAAAAACGTTCAACCAGTTGCATTTCAGGTTTCTGGCTGTCTTCACTCATTAAATGAATATTTTGTATAATTTCCGGAAAAACCTCGTCGGCATAGTAGGTATGCGATTGCATCAGGTATTGCACAATTTGCTTCACCTCGTTTACATCAAATTCAAGCTGGTAATTGTACGAGCTGTCGATATTAAGGTTAGCCACCATTAAAAATACTTTGGTGCTAATCTGGTACTCTGCACAAAGCTCTTCCACTGTTTTTTCGTGAACGCCCAATTTTATTCCAAAACGTTCGAGTACCAAAATCAATTGCGGGTAGGTAAAAAGCAATTTCGACACTTTTATGCCGTATCCTATTTTTTCGTGTTTTAAACTCATTACTGTATTCTTAACGCCACAAAAATATAATATTTATTCAGACCGTTTAAAAATAAGATTTGTTAACCGAAAAATATCAGATTGAATTTAGCTTAACTCATCCTTAGGTTAAATCGCATGATGTCTGAAAAAGATAGAATCGGCATTTTTTTATCTTGACAGAATATTTCCCGTATCCTGATGAAAAATGTCGTATTTGTAGCACAAGAATTACTTTAGTGGCTAATGCAAAATTTTGGTTTGTGTAATTTCTGAAAAAAACACAACTTGGGGCTATTATTCTTGTAAAGTTTGCGGAAATTAAAAAATCGGTTTAAGCTTTTGTAGTCCTGTTTGTAACTTATTGCGTCATTAGTATAATGATTGTAAAATCATAAAAAGAAAACGATATGAATTATAAAACTGTAGTTTTTCTGCTTTTATGCTGTAGCCAAAGTTTATTTGCCCAAATAAATTTTGAAGTAGATGTACTAAATAAAGGTGCTGCCATACAACCTGATATGTACGGCGTGTTTTTCGAGGATATAAATTTTGGTGCCGATGGTGGCTTGTATGCCGAGTTGATAAAGAACCGGTCGTTTGAGTTTCATCAGCCATTTGTAGGCTGGCTGCCATTCGGAAATATAGCAGTTAAAAATGAAGCGCCTTGTTTTAACCGGAATCCAAACTATGTGCGCCTGAACGAAACCGGCCTGAGGCGAGGAACAGGGTTGGAAAACTTTGGGTTCAGAGGCATTGGTTTCCAAAAGAATGATGACTATCGTTTTTCGTTTTATGCGCGCGTTGTAAACGACGGCGATAAAAAGTTTGTTGTTGAATTGCTTGGCAGCAACGAAAATGTAATTGGAAAAGGAGAACTTACTGTTAGCGGAAATTCATGGAAAAAATATACTACTACGATTAAATCTGGTGCAACTGATGCCAAAGGAAAACTAAGATTGATTCTGAAAACACAGGGAGAAGTTGACCTTGATCATATCTCTATGTTTCCGGTTGAAACCTGGAAAGGCCGCGAAAATGGTTTGCGCAAAGACCTGGTTGAGGCACTCTTTGAGTTGAACCCCGGTGTGTTTCGTTTTCCCGGAGGATGTATAATTGAAGGAAACACCCTGGAGACCCGCTACCAGTGGAAGAACAGTGTTGGTCCTGTTGAGAACCGACCACTAAATGAAAACCGCTGGAATTATACGTTTAAACACCGCTTTTTCCCGGATTATTACCAAACCTACGGAATGGGTTTTTACGAGTTCTTTTTGTTGAGTGAAGACCTTGGCGCCGAGCCTCTTCCTGTTATTAGCTGTGGTTTGGCGTGTCAGTATGAAAGCGAAGAATGTGTGCCTGTTGGCGATTTGAAGCCTTACATTGACGATGCTGTTGACCTGATTGAGTTTGCCAACGGACCGCTTGACTCGGAATGGGGAAAAGTTAGGGCCGAAATGGGGCACCCAGAGCCTTTTAACCTGAAATACCTGGCTATTGGAAACGAACAATGGGGAGAAGGCTATGTAGAGCGGTTGATCCCTTTTTTAGAGGTACTTCGCAATAAACATCCGGAGATTAAAATTATTGGTACATCGGGACCTACACCCGACGGTGAAAAATTTGACTACTTGTGGCCCAAAATGAGAGAGCTGGAAGTAGATTTGGTTGACGAACACTACTATCGAAGTCCGGAGTGGTTTTTGGCCAACGCAGCACGCTACGATAGTTACGATCGTAGTGGTCCCAAAGTATTTGCCGGAGAATATGCCTCGCACCATAAAACCCGTGATAACAATTTGAGGGCAGCCATCTCGGAAGCTGCATTTATGACCGGCCTTGAGCGAAATGCCGATGTGGTGCAACTGGCAACTTATGCCCCGCTGTTTGCCCATGTTGATGCCTGGCAGTGGAAACCTGATATGATTTGGTTTGATAACCTAAATGTGGTTCGAACCCCAAATTATTACGTGCAAAAAATGTATGCCTGCAACGCCGGAACAAATGTGTTGCCTTTAACCCGAGACAACGAAATAGTAGCAGGAAAAGACAGTTTGTTTGCCAGTGCCGTTTTCGATGCGAATACAACAGAGCTTATTGTAAAAGTTGTAAATGCCTCGGATAAGCCACAAGAAATTAACATTTTACTTAAGCAGTTAAATCAATCGGTGGCCAACACCCGGGTAAATATTAGCTGTTTACATGCAAACGAGCCCGGAGCCGTTAACACCATTGAGGCACCAAATAAACTGGTTCCAACATCAACATACGTTTTGGCCCATGAAAAAGGGTTTAAATTAAATGCCCTGGGCAATGCGTTTTACGTTTGCCGCATAAAAATAAAAGAATAGCAACCATTCATTCGAATTTTACGAAAAAATACATAACCACATTATCGATGAAACACAAAGAACTAATTCTCTCCACTTTTTTAATCCTGTTACTATTGGTTCAGGGATGTACCAAAACCGAAAATAACGAGGCCTACCTGTTTGCCTATTTTACCGGAAATGGCCCGGGCGAAGAAGCAATCCGCTTTGCTGTAAGTGAGGATGCTTACCATTACAGGGCTTTAAATAACGATCAGCCAATTCTTAATAATAAAGATATTTCGTCCACAGGCGGGGTGCGCGACCCACATATCCTACGCGGTGCCAACGGCAACTTTTACATGGTAGTAACCGATTTGTATGTAACCGATATGGGTTGGAAAAACTACGCCATGGTTCTATTAAAATCAAATGATTTAATTAACTGGAAATCATCAATAGTAAATATTCCGGAGGCTTTTCCTGATGAGTTTGGAGATGTGTGGCGCGTTTGGGCCCCACAAACTATTTATGATGAGGAAGTTGGGAAGTATATGGTTTATTTCTCGATGAAGCAGGGCGATGAGCCTGATATTATTTATTACGCTTACGCCAATGCCGATTTTACCGCGCTGGAAGCAGCACCCAAACAATTGCTGTACAGCCCAACAAACAATGCTTGTATTGATGGCGATATCATAAAAAAAGATCAAAAGTTTTACCTTTTTCATAAATCGGAAAGTGGCGACCCGGGAATTAAACTGGCTATCTCCGATCATCTCACCGAAGGCTACGAGTACCCCAGCCTCGAACGGGTCGATAAAGAAATTGAAAATGTAGAGGGCTCGGGCGTTTTTAAATTAAATAATTCAGATGAGTGGATTTTAATGTACGATGTATACGGCCTGGGAAGGTATCAATTTACGAAAAGTACAGATTTGCAAAATTTTACAGTTATTGATGAGGAGATTACTATGAATTTTCATCCTCGGCACGGAACAGTACTGCCCATAACCAAAACAGAGTTGAAACGATTAATATCGCAATGGGGAACAATGGATGACCCACTGGTAGAGGCTGCAGCCTCTGGTTTAAAAACACAAAATGTGAATATAGACAGCCAAAAAGGACGTATCCGTTTTCCGGTAAAAAAGGGTGTTGATATTTCTTCTTTCGATCCTGAATTTAAAACCTTTACGGGAGTAAAAGTAAGCCCAATGGGGCCTCAAAATTTTTCTTTAGGTCCGGTAAACTATACCATTACAATTGATGGAGTTGGGGAGCAAAATTTCAAGGCAACCGTTGCCGAAGATCATAATCCTGTTTTGGAAGGCTTTTATGCCGATCCGGATGTTCTGTTTGCTGAAAAAACAGGCAAATATTACATCTACCCAACAAGCGATGGATTTCATAACTGGGGAGGCTATTATTTCAAAACCTTCTCATCCGAAAACCTGGTTGACTGGCAAGATGAGGGAGTAATTTTAAACCTACGCGAAGATGTAAGCTGGGCTAGTCATAATGCATGGGCACCCTGTATTATTGAAAAGAAAATTGATGGGGAATATAAGTATTTCTTTTATTTCTGTGGGCGGCAAAAAATAGGCGTTGCCGTTGCCGATAACCCCGAAGGACCATTTGTTGATAGGGGAGAACCGCTGATAAACTGGAAGCCCGAAGGAGTGAAAGGAGGGCAGGAAATAGATCCCGATGTTTTTACCGATCCAAAAACCGGAAAAAGTTACCTGTACTGGGGAAATGGTTATATGGCCGGAGTTGAGCTTAACGATGATATGGTTTCGTTAAAAATGGAAACTTTAAAAGTAATGACTCCGGATAAAACTTTCAGGGAAGGAGTGTATGTAATATACCGAAACGGTACATACTATTTTATGTGGTCGGAAGACGATACCCGCAGTCCGAACTACAAAGTGCGTTATGCCACAAGCAATTCTCCCTTGGGCGAATTAACCATTCCCGAAAATAATATTGTTATTCAGCGCAATGCTGAGAAAGAAATTTTTGCAACCGGTCATAACTCGGCAATACAGGTTCCCGGAGAAGATAAGTGGTACCTGGTTTATCATCGTTTTACGTATCCTAATGGAAAAAACATGGGCTACAGGGCAGGTTTTCATCGCGAAGTTTGTATCGACAGACTCGGGTTTGATGAGCAGGGGAATATCATAGAAGTTATTCCAACGCTGGAAGGAATAGATCGTTAGGCGCTTCCTCTTTCCGGACTTTGGGAAACAGCTTTTTGTTTTTATTACAGGCAAGAGGTAGATTTTGGATTAACGCTGGTTTTAAGCGCTGATTTAATAGTACTATTTACGCATAAATTAAGGTCACATGCCAGCTTTTATTTTTGGTCTGAATATAAAAACACCATAGTGTCGGACGATAAAGTACCAGATCTGTTTAATTTTTTTGTTAGTTTTCAGAGTTGAATAAAAGCCAGATAGTGAGTATGTTGTGTGTGGAGTATGGGTGATGGCATATATTTCTCTCTTTGTGCTCTTCAGCATATTTATGCAGATTTTCAGGAAAATAATAATAAAAGTTAAAAATACTTTTATAGATTTGTCCCATCAATTTTATTATGAAACACTATACTAAACATCCAAAACATTTTGTTGCAGTCGACTGCGTAATACTCGGATACGATGAAGGAGAACTCTGCCTGTTGTTATATCCGAGAGGTTTTGAACCCTCAAAAGGAGCATGGTCGTTAATGGGGGGCTTCGTTCAGGATGATGAATCGTCGGATGACGCCGCCAAGCGTGTTTTAAAACAAACCATAGGACTCGAAGATATTTTTATGCAGCAGGTGGCAACCTTTGCCAAGCCTGATCGCGACCCCGAAGCACGCGTGATAAGCGTTGCCTACTATGCGTTGGTTAGAATGGATGAACACGACAAAGCCTGTGTTAGAGAGCATGGCGCACACTGGTGGCCCATCTCTGAATTGCCCGAAATGATTTTTGACCACGGAAAAATGGTGAAGGAAGCTCTGGTAAAATTGCAACAGGAAGCCGGGTATCGTTTAATCGGGAAAGAGTTACTTGCCGATAAATTTACCTTGCTGCAATTGCGGAAATTATACGAAGCCATTTTTCAACGCGAATTCGACCCCGGAAATTTCAGAAAAAAAATATTGTCGCTTGATGTGCTTGAGCGACTCAATGAAAAAGACTCGTCCGAGTCGAAAAAAGGAGCCTTCTATTACCGTTGTAAAAACGAAATTACCGCGCGTGGGCTCGACCGTATTGTGAAGGTTTAATTCGGCTGTAAACAAATAAAAGTAATATATACATTTATAATAAAATCTAAAAAAATGAACAATTCAATTAAAGAAATGGAAGTATGGTTTGTTACCGGTAGCCAGCACCTGTACGGACCAAAAACTTTGGAGCAGGTAGCGGCTCATTCAAAAGAGATTGCTGCTTCGTTTGATGCTTCTTCTGAAATTCCTGTTAAAGTTGTGGTTAAACCAACCGGTGTAGGATCAAAAGAAATACACCGGATTTGTAAAGATGCAAACAGCAGTGATAACTGCATTGGAATTATTACCTGGATGCATACTTTCTCTCCGGCAAAAATGTGGATTCATGGATTGCAGGAATTAAACAAACCTTTATTGCACCTGCACACGCAGTACAACAAAGAAATTCCGTGGGAAGAAATTGATATGGATTTTATGAACCTGAACCAGAGTGCACATGGCGACAGAGAATTTGGCCACATTACTGCACGCATGCGTTACAACCTGAAAGTGGTTGTTGGCCACTGGCAGGATCCTAAAACCCTTGCACAAATTGCATCATGGGCACGAGTTGCAGCAGCATGGGCTGATTCGCAAGATATGTTAATTGTACGTTTTGGCGATCAAATGAATAATGTAGCAGTTACCGATGGTGATAAAGTAGAGGCTGAACGGGTTTTCGGTTATCACGTTGATTATTGTCCGATTGCAGAGTTAGTAGCCTACCAGGATAAAGTAAGCGACGAAGAAGTTGCTGAATTGGTAAAGGTTTACGAAGCAGATTACAATTTTGTAGACCATTGCAAAGAAGGTGGAAAAGACCGCCAACAAGTATTTTTTGCAGCTAAAATTGAGATTGCCTTGCGCCGTTTGTTAGAAGCAAAAGGAGCAAAAGCATTTACAACAAATTTCGACGATTTGGAAGGTATCGATCAGTTACCGGGCTTAGCATCGCAGCGTTTAATGGCCGATGGTTATGGCTTTGGTGCCGAAGGAGACTGGAAAACAGCTGCCTTGTTACGCACCATGTGGTTTATGAGCCAGGGAATGCCTGAATTTAAAGGATGTTCTTTCCTGGAAGATTATACCTTAAACTTTGATGGAGAAAACAGCGCGATTCTTCAGGCACATATGTTGGAAGTTTGTCCGTTAATTGCTGACGGAACTCCGACACTTGATGTGCTTCCGTTGGGAATTGGCGGTAAAAACGACCCGGCCCGTGTTATCTTTAAAAGTAAAACCGGACCAGGTGTTGCAGCAACAGTTGTTGATATGGGAAGTCGTTTCCGAATGATTATTAATGTGGTTGATTGTATCGAATCAAAAGACCTTCCGAAACTACCGGTGGCTAGTGCCCTTTGGATTCCGCAACCAAACTTTGAAATAGGAGCCGCTGCATGGATTTTAGCCGGAGGTACGCACCACACTAGTTTCTCTTACGATTTAAGTGTTGAAGATTTATTAGACTTTGCTGAAATTGCTGGAATAGAAGCCGTGGTAATTGATAATAGCACTACTATTCCTGAGTTCAAAAAAGAACTGCGCTGGAACGATCTTTACTATCACCTGGCCAAAGGATTATAATAGAAACTAAATCAAAAAATTAAATCAACAATTATGGAACTACTTGATTGGATTGTGATTGGCCTGTTCGGAGTAGCACTAATCGGAATTATAATTTGGGTGCTTAGTCAGAAAGAGGAAACCTCTGGCGACTATTTCCTGGCCGGGCGCGATGCCTCATGGATTGCAATCGGAGCCTCAATTTTTGCTTCAAATATCGGATCAGAACACCTTATTGGTTTAGCCGGAGCCGGTGCCTCCAGTGGTATGGCAATGGCACACTGGGAAATACAGGGATGGATGATTTTGGTACTGGGTTGGGTATTTGTTCCTTTTTATTCGAGAAGTATGGTACTAACCATGCCCGAATTTTTGGAGCGTAGATACAATAAAGAATCAAGAACTGTTTTGTCGCTGATCTCTTTAGTAAGTTATGTATTAACAAAGGTTGCAGTAACTGTTTATGCCGGAGGTTTGGTTTTTCAACAGGTTTTTGGTATCGAAACCATGTGGGGAATCGATTTCTTTTGGATTTCGGCCATTGGTTTGGTGCTGTTAACTGCACTTTATACCATTTTTGGTGGAATGAAATCGGTGTTGTATACATCGGTGCTTCAAACACCAATACTACTGGGTGGATCGCTGGTAATTGTTGTGCTTGGTTTAAAAGCTGTTGGTGGCTGGGATCAGGTACTCGAAATTGCAGGTGCTACAAAAGTTAACGAATATGGCGATAGCATGATTAACCTTATCAGAGATAATCGTGATGCTGATTTTCCCTGGTTGGGCGCTTTAGTCGGTTCAAGTATTATTGGTTTCTGGTATTGGTGTACCGACCAGTTTATTGTTCAAAGGGTGCTATCGGGTAAAAACGAAACACATGCCCGTAGAGGTACAATTTTTGGTGCTTACCTGAAATTATTACCGGTTTTCCTATTCCTAATTCCTGGTATGATTGCTTATGCAATGAGTGCCAAAGGAGGAGTTATTTTAAACGGGCAAGAGTATGTATTGCCAAGTGCCGATGCTGCTTTCCCATCGTTGGTAGCCCAATTGCTGCCTGCCGGTATCAAGGGATTGGTAGTTTGCGGAATTCTTGCTGCATTAATGAGTTCGCTGGCTTCGCTGTTTAACTCTTCGTCAATGTTGTTTACCATCGACTTCTACAAACGATTCAAACCGGAAACTCCGGAGAAAAAACTCGTAAAAATTGGTCAGGTTGCAACTGTGGTAATTGTTATTCTCGGAATTTTATGGATTCCGATCATGAGAAGTATTGGTGACGTTCTTTATGAATATCTGCAGGATGTGCAATCCGTTCTGGCACCTGGTATAGCAGCTGCATTTTTAATGGGTATTACCTGGAAACGTGCCTCTGCGAAAGGTGGATTCTGGGGATTAATGGCCGGATTTATTATTGGTATCACCCGTCTGGGGGCAAAAGTATATTACGAAAATGTGCAGGGCGCATCCGATGGTTTGTTTAAAAACATCTTTTTCGATATGAACTGGTTGTTCTTCTGTGGCTGGATGTTGCTGGTATGTTTGCTTGTAGTTGTGGTTGTAAGTTTGCTTACCGAGGCACCTGACGAGAAAAAGATTCAGGGTTTGGTATTCGGAACTTCAACACCTGAAGAAAAAGCTGCTACCCGTGCCAGCTGGAACGGCTGGGATGTTTTCCATACTGCTGTAATTCTTGGATTAACAGCGGCATTTTACATCTATTTCTGGTAGAATAAAAACAGAATAAATTATGCTTGAGCAATTAAAAGAAGAAGTTTTTAAAGCAAACCTGGAACTGGTAGAGCTCGACCTGGTAATTTTTACCTGGGGAAATGTGAGTGCTATCGATCGCGAAAAAGGACTGGTAGTAATTAAGCCAAGTGGTGTTTCGTATGAAGATATGAAAGCCAGCGACATGGTAGTGGTTGATATGGAAGGAAATGTGGTTGAAGGAAATCTGAAGCCATCGAGCGACACCGCAACTCACTTGGTGCTTTACAAAGCTTTTGAAGGAATAGCAGGAGTGGTACACACGCACTCGGCCTGGGCAACCAGCTGGGCGCAAGCCGGAAGAAGCATTCCTGCTTTGGGTACAACACATGCCGATTATTTTTACGGTGCAATTCCATGTACGCGTAAACTTACCGAGGAGGAAGTAACTACGGCATACGAAGTGGAGACCGGAAACGTAATTGTGGAAACTTTCGAGGGACTCGATCCGGTTGCAATACCGGGAGTTCTGGTAAACAACCACGGTCCGTTTTCGTGGGGTACAAGTGCCCACAATGCCGTTCATAACGCAAAAGTTATGGAAGAAGGGGCAAAAA
>ENA-ORCQ01000093-ORCQ01000093.1-marine-metagenome-genome-assembly--contig:-NODE-93-length-65129-cov-4.094586_pt1 | contig 65129 bp, 51 predicted proteins | sample MGYA00237780_ERZ508510 | MGnify/ENA primary metagenome ERZ508510 (study PRJEB26181, sample SAMN06268981) | marine metagenome | isolation source: Tt an E2 anaerobic enrichment on eucalyptus from sediment...
ATGTGAAATAGAAGCTACAGAAAGTAATTGTCACGAATGTACAAACGTAAACGATGAGTGTGGTTGCGATTCTCCGGAGGTTGAGTTTTTCAAACTTGTTAACCAGATTTCAGAAGACGAGATATCTTTTGTTAAAGTTCATCAGGAGAAGATCGCAATTTTTGTAGCCACATTGCTTGTTGTTAGTCATGAAGAACCTTTGAAGGATACCGATGAATTATTTATCGATCCACCTCCAAAACAATCCAGTTCAAAAGACTTTTTAATAAAAGTAAATCAACTTAAAATCCCTATCTCAGCTTAAGATTTTTTAATGCCTGTGGGCACATTGGTAATAAATTTATTATCTATTTAATCTTAAGAAATGAGAAAATTAATAATTCTATTTATTATAGTTTTTCCATTTGTTTCACACGCTCAAAACCTAAGGGGAATCGTATATGGGAACGAACAAGATGGAAAGCAACCCCTGCCGGGAGTAAATATTTTCTGGCAGGGTACCAATTCGGGTACCGCATCTGATGGTGATGGTAATTTCGAAATACGAAAGCAGGAGCATCAACATATGTTGGTATTTAGTTTTGTTGGTTATGAGACCAAAACTTTACACGTCGACAATTTAAATAAACTTGAAGTAATTCTTCAACCAAATTTAGAAATAGAAGAAGTATCAGTTGTAAGAAAAAACAGGGGCACCTATCTTTCAGCAATGGAAACCATTCAAACTGAAAGAATCGGTGGAGCTGAATTACATAAAGCAGCATGTTGTAATCTGGCAGAAAGTTTTGAGACCAATCCTTCGGTAGATTTAAGTTACAGCGATGCAATAACCGGAGCCAAGCAAATAAAATTGCTGGGATTGGATGGAACCTACTCTTTGCTTCAGGTTGAAAATATGCCAAATTTACGGGGTTTGGCTACTACATTCGGACTTACGTACATACCTGGGCCATGGATGGAATCAATTCAGGTTTCAAAAGGTGCAGCTTCTGTATTAAATGGCTACGATGCAATTGCCGGACAAATTAATGCCGAATTAAAGAAGCCGGATTCAAACGAGAAACTTTTTTTAAATGTCTTTGGCAATGCAGATAGCCGATTGGAATTTAACGGGAATACGAATATAAGGTTAAAGGGAGATACTTTGACTACAGGGATCCTGGTCCATGGCCACGATTTATCTGCAAAGAACGATCACAACAATGATGGTTTTCTGGACGAACCATTATCGCAAATGTTCCAGGTTGGAAATCGTTGGAAATTCAATAATCATCAGGGATATATGGCGCAAGCAGGAATAAATCTTTTATGGGAAGATCGCCTGGGAGGACAAGTTGATGCATCTCGCAATATGACTCCTTCTGTTGATAATCCTTATGGAGTCAGCATTAAAAATAATCGTTTTGATGCCTTTTTTAAAACAGGTTATGTTTTTCCAAATGGCAGAACAGCTGTTGCGTGGTTGTCAAATTTCTCTCAACATGAAACTGATTCATACTATGGACTTACAGATTATGTTGCTGATGAAACGCGGTTTTACGGAAGTGCAGTTTTAACACGTGATTTGGATATAAGTGGTTGGCATACTTTAAATAGTGGATTCAGTTTTATATTTGATGATTTTGATGAAATGCTATATGGTTCGGACATTAGAAGGATAGAAAAAGTACCGGGAATATTTACAGAATACACATATAAACCAAATGCCAATTTTACGCTTATGGCTGGTTTAAGAGCAGATTTTCATAATATTTTCGGAAATTTTGTTACTCCAAGAATGCATTTCAGATATCATTTTGCAAATCATTTTACACTGAGGGGTAGTGCGGGCAAAGGATATCGCACTGCAAATGTAATATCAGAGAATATTTATATGCTGGCCAACTCCAGACCATTAAGTTGGAAAAGGGATGTAATGCAGGAAGAAGCATGGAATTATGGAATTGCATTTGTTCAGAACTACATGCTGCTGGGAAGAGATTTAACATTAAATGCAGAATATTTCAGAACTGATTTTCAATCACAATTAATTGTGGATAGGGAAACTTCTTCTGAATATATATTGTTGAGTCCTTTGGATGGAAAATCATATGCAACAAGTCTGCAGTTTGATTTGCGGTGGCAACCTGTTGAAAGACTGGATATGTTGCTGGCATACCGGATAAATGATATCAAACAAACCATTGGTGGTGAATTGAAAGAGAAGCCTTTGACCAATAAATACAAGGGTTTAATTAATTTGAATTATACCACTAATTTAAAAAAGTGGATGTTTGATTATACTGTACAGTTTAACGGAGGGGGCAGAATTCCAAGATATCCGGGAGATATGCCATTAGGGCAATCTGATAATAATTTTACTTCATTTGAGCCATATACAATTATGAATGCGCAAATAACCAAATATTTCAGGTATTGGAGTATTTATGTAGGGGTTGAAAATCTTGCAAATTTTAAACAGGAGAATCCGATTGAAGGAGCAGATAATCCTTTTGGCCCGCAATTCAGTGCCACAAATGTGTGGGGGCCTGTAATGGGAAGAAAAATATATCTGGGCTTACGTTTTAATCTGAATTATGAATAATAAATCTATAAAAGAGTTTAAATTAAAATTGAATATCATGAGAAAAATAGTTGTTTCGATGCTGGCAATAATAATGTTAGCTTTAATTAACCCTGTTCTGGCACAGAAAAAAGAAAACAAAGTTGTTTGTTTTAAAAGCGATATGGATTGTGCCAATTGTGAAAAAACAGTTGGAGAATATCTGAAATTTGAAAAAGGGGTGAAAGATTTAAAGGTGGATCATGCTTCGAATACCATTCGGGTAGAATATAAGGATGGTAAAAATACCGATGAAAAATTGGCAAAAGCTATCGAAAAAAAAGGTTACAAAGCTGAAAAAATAACACCTGAACAATATAAAGTAATTGTTGAAAAGACCAAGGCCGAAGGGCATCATCATGAAGTTGAGGTTCATAGGGAAAGAAAAGATTAAAGAAAAAATTCTGTTAACTTTAATAAAGGTTGTTGCAGTTTAACTGTAGCAGCCTTTTTGTTTTTTACGTTAATGATTTCTTATTAATAAGTTCTTTACACAGGATTTTACATTATTCTTACGGACTTAGCCTAGCTTTGCAAAAAGCACCCTATGAAAATCAAACAGCAGTTAAATAACTTTCCTTTCCGTCCACAAAAGATTCCCTTTTTTTACGGCTGGATAATTTTGTTTGCATCAACTATTGGAGTTTTGGTCAGTGCGCCCGGGCAAACCATGGGGATTTCAACGTTCACCGATTTTTTACTTGAGAATATTCATATTGACAGAAATCAGTTAAGTTTTGCTTATATGATTGGTACAATTGCAAGTTCTTTTTTACTCACTTATGCCGGAAAAATGTACGACAAATATGGAGCACGGTGGGTTGCCATAGCTATTTCTGTTGTTATGGCAGTTGTATTATTGCTGTTGAGTCAGTCAGACAGGATAATTCATTTGGTTATACCTGAAAATTCATCTGCGTTATATACTCCATTTGCAATTGCAGTTCTTTTATTGCTGTTTTTCGCCCTGAGGTTTTCCGGACAAGGAGTATTGACAATGGTTTCGCGCAATATGCTAATGAAATGGTTTATTGTAAGAAGAGGATTGGTTAATGGTATATCATCTGTTTTTGTTGCTTTTGGATTTTCCCTGGCACCACTAACCTTCGACATGTTTATTCAGGATACTTCATGGCGTTGGGCATGGATTATAATGGCAATAGGAATAGGATTGTTTTTTACTGTTTTTGTTTTTGTTTTTTATCGCGATAATCCGGAAGATTTGGGAATGAATCCGGATGGTGAGAAGCATGGAAATAAAGAAAAAAATGTAATTGTAAAACCTTTTAAACAGTTTACCTTAAAAGAAGCACAAAAATCTCTGACATTTTGGTTGTTTGCTATACCTCTTGGGATTTATGCTTTATATATAACCGGTTTTACCTTTCATTTAATTTCTTTTTTTGAACAAGCAGGAATGAGTCGGGAAAAAGCTCTCGCAATATTTATTCCTGTTTCTGTAATATCTGTTATAGTTTCTTTGACAGGAGGTTATATAAGCGATAAAATAAAATTGAAATACCTTTTAATAATTATTCTTGCCGGTCAACTTGTAGCACTTTTTTGTCTGGCATTTTTGAATGAAGGAATGTTTTATTACGGATACATTGCTGGAAACGGAATTGTAAGTGGTTTATACAATGTTTTAATGGCAGTTACATGGCCTCGCTATTATGGTAGAGAAAACCTGGGAAAGATCACAGGTTTTGTTATGGCAATTATTGTTTTTTCCAGTGCTCTCGGGCCAACCTTATTTAGTCTTTCAGCGACCAAATTAGGAAGTTATAGTTTTGCAATTTTCGGTTTGTTGGGTATTGTTGCAATTCTGTTTTTATTTAGTTTCAAGGCAAATAACCCGCAAAGAAAGTTTGATAATTCTCAATAAATTTCGCTAGTTTTGGTTCATTAAAATTTACCAACTAGATTATCATGAAACAGATTTCAACAATCCTATTATTAACAATTCTTACATTCTTATTTTCATGCCAGCCTAAAACCGTAAATACCGAATGGCAAACACTTTTTAACGGTGAAAATCTGGATGGATGGAAGAAAGCCGGCGAAAACCCTGAAAGTATTATAGTAGAAGATGGTATGATAAAATGCGCAGGAGAAAGGTGTCATCTGTATTATAAGGAAGATTTTAAGAACTTTGAGTTTGAAGCAGAAGTTAAAACACTTGAAAAATCCAATTCAGGGATATTTATTCATACAAAATATCAGAATGAAGGCTGGCCTGCAAACGGACATGAGATTCAGGTAAATAATACCTACAGGGGCAGTGTCAAATATCCTGAAAGAAGAAAAACAGGTAGTATTTACAATGTTCGAAATATATATTATCCTCTGGCACAGGATAATGAGTGGTTTAAAATTCGTATTAAAGTAGTTGAAAACTTTGTTGAAGTTTTTGTTAATGATATAAAAGTGAACGAATATGCAGAACCAGAAAATCCCTGGAGATGGGAAGGGGGTGAAAAAGCATTACTTAAAGAAGGAACTTTTGCTTTGCAGGCTCACGATCCGGGGAGTACTGTGTATTTTAAGAATATAAGGGCAAGGCATTTACCTGTTTCAGAACCTGTACAACCATTTGATGAGAACTGGGATAGAACAGTTACCAAATTAATGCGTTCGGGTTTTCCCTTTATAGATTTTCATGTTCATTTAAAAGGAACTTTAACCATTGACAGCATTTTACAAAGCTCACAAAAACTAGGTATTAATTACGGTGTTGCGCCAAATTGCGGATTACATTTTCCTGTTACAAACGATTCTTCATTGTACGCATATATGAACCGTGTAAAAGGAAGTCCAACCTTTAAAGGAATGCAAGCCGAAGGAAGAGAATGGATTACCTTGTTTTCACCTGAAGCAATTGCAAAATTCGATTATGTATTTACAGATGCAATGACCTATACCGACAATAAGGGGCGAAGAACAAGAATATGGATTCCTGAAGAGGTTTGGGTAGATGATCATCAGGAATACATGGAAATGTTGGTTGGAAAAATAGAAGCTATATTTTCGCAGGAACCTGTTGATATTTATGTAAATCCAACAGTTTTACCCGCTGTTTTAATGGATCATTACGATTCATTATGGACAAAAAAAAGAATGGAACGGGTTGTTAAAGTATTAGCAGAAAATAACATTGCGCTTGAAATTAATGCCAGGTATAAATTGCCAAAAGCAGAAATGATAAAAATGGCAAAAGAGGCTGGAGTTAAATTTACTTTTGGAACAAATAATACCGGAAATGATTTAGGACGTTTAGAATATTGTATTAAAATGATTGAACAATGCAATCTTACACCGGCAGATATGTTCGAAATTAAACCGGACAGCTTAAAACCTGTGAATGTAAAAGGATTACCTGCAAAAATTACCGGTTAATCAAACTATTCTAAATACATGCACCGGAAAACTGTAAGGTTTTCCGGTGCATGTATTTAGTGTTATACGCAATTATTTTTTTAAATCAATCAAATTACGCTGAATGGAGAGAAATTCGATTAGATCCAGTAATTCATCATCAGTGTAAGCCGCTCTGTTTAAAATAGCATCAAATAATTCATGCGAAGGATCTTCTTTGAACAATGCTTTTCTAAAAGCCATTCTCTCTTTGTCAACTTTATTTATAAACTTTAATGCACCGTCATGATCAAGATGGTTATTATGCATTATGGTATCAATTCGATATTCAATTGGTGCGACCAAACGCAGGTGTAAAGCATGTTTGATTTCTTGCGCTATTATATGACCGGCACGACCTACAATAATACAATAACCATCGGTTGCAATCTGTAAAATTACCCGGCTCATGGTTTTACTAATGGTTTGATTGCTTTTGTAGTTTTTATCGTAAAAAGCCTTTAAAATATCATCCATTGCAAATTTTTCAGACTTATACATGTTTTTTCGAACCTTTTCAGGTTCCATTTGCAATTCTTTGGCACTATGATGAAACACTTCTTTACTAATTACTCTCCATTGTTTTTCAGGATTTCTTGTATTTAGTCTCAGTGCGATAAGATTAGCCAGTTTAACTCCGTTTGTACCCACTTCCCTTGAAATAGTAATTAATGGCCCCGCAACTGAAGTTTCGCTTTTTCTCCTGACTTCAGTTTCGGTCATTCGTTTGTTTAGATAATTTAGTAGTAGATTGCTCATGATAGTTCTTTTTAACTATTTACGATGAATTGCCCGGCATGGTTTTGTTTTACAAAACATATATATTCTGGAAACATATGACTCTTTTCAGGAAATTGGAAAAAGAATAGCATTATATTAGCAGATTAATAAATAATTTACGAACAGAAAAGTATAACATGTTTGATAAAAGTACGTATTCAAATCGACGCAGATTATTGAAAATCAAAGGATTAAATGGAGTTGGATTGATTCTTGGAAATAATGATTCTCCAATGAATTATACTGACAATGTATATCATTTCAGACAAGATAGCTCTTTTTTGTACTTCTTTGGACTTGATTTTCAAGGATTGGCCGGAATAGTTGATTTTGACAGCGGAGAAGATTATTTGTTTGGCGATGATGTTGATATTGCAAGTATTATTTGGATGGGACCACAGGTGCCTTTAAAAGAAAATGCAGCAAAAGTTGGAGTAGTTAACACAGCACCGTTTGCAAAACTTTTCGATTTTATTTCCGAAGCTAAAAACAAAGGGCGTAAAATTCATTATTTACCTCCATACAAAGGAGAAAATAAAATATTACTTCATAGTTTAACAGGAGATTCAATTCAAGAAATTGAAGAAGGTTCATCTCTGGAATTGATAAAAGCAGTTATTGATTTACGTTCGATAAAAGATTCAGCAGAAATTTCTGAGATTGAAAAGGCCTGTGCAACAGGGTATGAAATGCATGTAACCGCAATGAAAATGGCACAACCAGGAGTATGGGAACAAAAAATTGCAGGTACAATTGAAGGAATTGCATTGGCAGGGGGAGGAATGACTTCATTCCCAATAATTTTATCTCAAAACGGAGAAACGCTGCATAATCATGATCACTCTAAAATATTACAGGAAGGGAAATTGATGTTAACTGATGCAGGCGCAGAATCTTTACTCCATTATGCTTCCGATTTTACAAGAACAGTTCCGGTGGGAGGTAAATTTACACAAAAACAACGCGAAATTTATGAGATTGTTCTTGCTGCTAATAATCAGGCTACTGCGTTAACAAAACCTGGTGCTACTTATTTATCTGTGCATCTGGCAGCTGCCGAGGTTATCGCTTCAGGACTAAAAGATCTGGGACTGATGAAAGGCGATGTAAAAGAAGCAGTTAAAAACGGTGCTCATGCTATGTTTTTTCCTCACGGATTGGGGCATATGATGGGACTCGATGTACATGATATGGAAGATTTAGGACAAATTTATGTTGGCTACGACGATGAAACCCGACCTGTGGATCAGTTTGGAACTGCATATTTAAGATTAGGCAGAAAACTTGAACCGGGTTTTGTTATTACTAACGAACCGGGAATATATTTTATTCCCGCCCTGATTGATAAATGGAAAAACGAAAAGATAAATGCCGACTTTATTAACTTCGATAAAGTGGATGAATATCGTAATTTCGGAGGAATTCGACTTGAAGATGACATCCTGGTAACTGAAAAGGGAAGCGAAATCATTGGAGACAGGGTACCAATAAATCCAGATGAAATTGAAGATATCGTAAGAGGATAACATACAGAAAAGGAAAGAAGTTTTAATCTTTTTTCCTTTTCAGAATTCTATTGTAAAAATAATCCAGTTCAGCATAAATCTCATCTCTTATTTCCTGGCATTTTTCTTTTAATTCATCCCTGTTTTTAAAATGTGTATAAGGATTTTTAAAACCCAAATGCATTTTACGTTTGTAATGAATTGATTTTGGAACTTGAAGGTTTTCATTCGTTCCATCACCTACAGTTATTAAAAAATCAAATTCAATACCCTCAAATTCAGAGAAATGCATAGGTTCCGAAGGTAGAAGTTTAATGCCAATCTCATCAAGCACTTCGATTGCCACAGGACTTATATGGTCAGCTGGATTTAATCCTGCAGAATATATTTCCAAATTATTACCAAGCTGTTTTAAAATGGCTTCCGCCATCTGACTTCTGCATGAATTCTGATTACTTAAAAAGAAAATCTTTATCCCATCGTTTTTAGGTTTTAGCAGTTGATTTTTCGAAAAGCAAGTTAATTAAATTGAGATTATCAGAAAAACTTCAAAAACTGTTATACAGCCTGAAAATGAAAATATTACAAGTGTTGTTCAACATATATATAACGTAGTTTATAAAATTAATATAACTGGCGAAATGTAAAAGATTATATTTGTTTTCCTGAATTAGATCAAATTATGAGCAGAGCGATAGATTTTATCTTTCAATTTCAACTAATTGCAATTATTGCGGGTTTGCTCTTTTTTATTTTTTATTCATTTTTTGAGAAAGAAAAAAAGGCTGCACAAAAAGCTCTAATCCCTTTTTTGATTATAATTTCAGTATTTGTTTTTCATTACTTTTATGACATCCCACTTTTATTTCAGGTTATTTCTTCCGGGCTATTGACAATCATTTTCGTATTATTAATTATACCTTTTGGAAATAATGAAGTGAAATTTGAAATTCCGGAAAATAAATTTGACGAAAGAGATATTATGTTCTCTCGCATGGAATTAAAAGAGAATACTGAAAAGTTTAATCAGTATTACAAAATGAATCCGGAAAACAAGGAAAAAGACGATAAGTTTAGAAAGGAGCCTGGTTTATTAAGTCAGAAATCAAAATTATATAATCCATTTCTCTTTAATGCAGCAGCAGCAAGTTTTTCAACAGTTGATTTATTGCAGCCACTGGTTGAAACAAAAAATCACCTGAAAAATACTAATGATTTGCATGCATCTGAAATTACGGATTTTATCAAACATTGGGCTTTAAAACTTGGAGCTGCTGACATTGGTTTTACCATATTAAAACCACATCATTTATATTCTTATATCGGAAGAGGAAAGGATTATGGAAAAGAACTTCAATTGAACCATAAATATGCCATTGCTTTTACGGTAGAAATGAGTCATGATTCAATGCAACATGCTCCACAGGGAACAATTATTACAGAATCTTCTCAACAGTATTTAAATGCCGGAACAATTGCTGTCCAGATTGCAGAATTTATTCGAAATACAGGATTTGATGCCCGAGCACATATAGATGCGAATTATAGGGTAATTTGTCCTGCTGTGGCAATGGATGCCGGACTGGGAACAATTGGCAGAATGGGATTATTAATGACGCCTAAGCAAGGGCCCCGGGTACGAATTGGAGTGGTTACAACAAACCTGGAAGTACCAATTAATAAAAGGCCCATCGATTCATCAATGATACATTTTTGTGAGATTTGTAAAAAATGTGCTGTAAACTGTCCTTCAGGTTCTATTTCTTTTGATACGTCAAAAAATGAGAAAAAATATAAAAGATGGCTTATAGATCATGAATCTTGTTTTACATACTGGACCAAGGTTGGAACTGATTGTGGCCGGTGTATTGCAGTTTGTCCATATGCTCACAATAATAATTTACTTCATAATCTGGTACGACATTTCCTGAAGATTAATCCATTTAACAGATGGATTGCATTAAAACTTGATAACTTTTTTTATAACATTAAACCACCTTTAGTTCCATTAAAAAATTGGATGAAACCAAATTCCGGCGAAAGAATTAAAGAATTTATGTAAAATAATTGACAAAATTATTACTTCAAAAGTATTCTGAAATTATAATCAATATTGAATAGAAAGCCACATTTACCCTTAAAAAACTTTGAGTATTAGGGCTTAATATCTATTTTCGTAGCGAAATGTACATGCACACCGTTAGTTAAATGGTATTAAATCTTATTTAAAATGAAATCCGAAGATCTCAAAAACTCGAATGAGTTGGAAAAAACTGAAAAATCTGAAATTAAAAAATCAGAAAAATCTGTAGAAAATAAAGAAACTGAAACTTCTAAATCAACAGAAAAAGTTGTTAAAGAAAAAGCTGAACCTGCTAAAGAACAAGAACAGGTAATCGAAGAAAGTTCTGAGCAACCAAAAAAAGAAGTTGAGAAAAAAGTGGAAGATAATTCTGTTGCAGCTGAGGAAAAAACAGAGGTAGAAAAAGCGGAAACGGAAAAACCTTTGAATCAAAAGGAGGAAAAGGCTGTCAAAAAAACAGAAGAACAAAAAGAAGAACCTCAGGACGAAAGTGTAAAACCTAATAAAAAGACTGACAAAAAAGATCCGGAAGAAACTACAGAAAAAGAGAAATCGGAAGAATTATCAAATAAAAAGATTGACACAGAAAAAGAAATAGTAGCAACGGAAAAAAAGGAAGAATCAAAGACAGAAACAGAAAAAAAGGAAGAAAAGGAGGCAAAGGCAAAAGAAGAAAATAAAGAGGAACCGGTGAAGGAGGAGCCTGAAGCTGTGATAGAAGAGAAAAAAGAAGTAGTTGATTATTCGAAATACAATCAGGTTGAATTGGTTAACGCAATGCGAGATTTAATCGATGAAGCTGAAGACAATGATATAAAAGCTGAAATAGACATAATAAAATCTGTTTTTTACAAGAAAAAGAATGAAGATCTCGAAAAAGTAAAAGCAGAGTTTATAAAAAATGGAGGTAAGGAAGAAGAATTTGTACCGGAAGAGAATCTTTATGAAAAAGATATTAAAGATTTGCTGAAAAAATATGGTCAGATTCGTAAGGAACAGCACAAACAACTTGATTCTGAAAAAGAAGAAAATCTAAAGAAAAAGTTTGAGATTATAGAAAAGATTAAGGGGCTGATTAATAATGAAGAATCTATAAATAAGACTTTTAACGAATTCAGGGATTTACAGCGTGAATGGCGTGAAATTGGTTTGGTTCCTCAGTCAAAAATGAAGAATTTATGGGATACCTATCATTTTCATGTCGAGAACTTTTATGATTACATAAAAATAAACCGCGAGCTGCGTGACCTCGATCTCAAAAAGAACATGGAAGCCAAAATCGCTCTTTGCGAAAGTGCTGAGGAGTTAATGGTTGAACCTTCTGTAATAAAGGCATTCAATACACTTCAAAAGTATCATGAGCAATGGCGTGAAATCGGTCCGGTACCCAGAGAAAACAAAGATGAACTTTGGGAAAGATTTAAAAAAATTACTTCAATAATCAACAAAAAACACCAGGAGTTTTTTGAATTAAAGAAAGAAGAACAAAAGAAAAACCTGGAAGCCAAAACAGCACTTTGCGAAAAAGTTGAGGAAATTTGTAATTCACAAATTGAAGGATATAAAGATTGGGATAGTAAATCGAAGGAGCTTGTTGAACTACAGAAAGTTTGGAGAACCATTGGTTTTGCTCCCAAAAAGGAGAACAACAAAATTTATGAACGTTTCAGAACAGCATGCGATACATTTTTTAACCGCAAACGCGAGTTCTATTCAAAAAATAAAGAGATTCAGCAAAATAATCTCCAGCAAAAAATCGATTTATGTTTGCAGGCTGAGGAATTAAAGGACAGCACCGACTGGAAAAAAACAACACAGGATTTTATAAATATTCAAAAGAAATGGAAAGAAATCGGGCCTGTGCCAAGAAAACATTCCGATTCGGTATGGAAACGTTTTAGAGGAGCCTGTGATTATTTTTTTGAGAAAAAATCTGAACATTTCTCAGGTGTCGATTCTGCACAATTGGATAACCTTAAACTCAAGGAGGATTTAATTGCTGAATTGCAAAACTTTAAATCGTCTGATGATGTAAATGAAAATCTGAAATTATTAAAAGATATTCAACGAAGATGGTCTGAAATCGGACATGTTCCCTATAAAAAGAAAGACACTATTCAACAAAAATTCAGAGAAGAAATTGATAAACTTTTTGATCAGTTGAATATTGATGAAGATAAACGCAATATGTTGAAATTTAAAACTAAAATGTCAACATTCTCTGAATCATCACGTGGTCAAAACAAAATGAGACTCGAGCGCGATAAGTATATGAATAAGCTAAAACAGCTTGAAAATGATTTGGTACTTCTTGATAATAATATTGGTTTCTTTGCAAAAAGTAAAAATGCAGAAGCTTTAATTAAAGATGTAAATAAGAAGATTGAAGCTACAAGAAAAAGAATCGAATCTTTGAAGGAAAAAATCAGAGTTATCGACGAAATGGACGATTAATAAGATAGTTTAATCGTAACGATATATAAATGAGGCATTTTGTAGATTCAGAATGCCTCATTTTTTATGTCGATTTCAAAACTGTTCCATGTTTCAAACTGCCATATTTCCAATACCTGAGAAAGAGAAATTTCGTAAGGTTCATAACTGCGATTGGAAGAAACGAGTAAAAGTTTTTTGTCTTCCAGTTGACTGTAAACCAGTTTAAAAACAATGCCGTCGTTTTTGGTAACGATTATGTATGCTTTCCCGTTTTTGATGTGTTCCCAGTTTTCGAGGTACGAACAAGTAACCCATGATTTTTCGGGAATTGGCAACATTGAATCTCCCTGAATCTGGAAAGAACGGTAGGTTCTATTTTCCGGGAGAAAAGGTAGTTTAAACCTTGGTAAAGAGGAAATGAATTCCAAATCGCCGTAACTACTGGTATAACCGGCCTGTGCTTTTACCGGTACCATTTCAATGTTTTCTTTGCCATTTTCATCGACAGTAATGGTAAGTAAACGCAGCTTATTGCCTGTAATATCCACATCAAAACCTTTCTCGATTTGTGATAGCTGAAACTCAGAAAGTACTTCGAGTTTGTATTTTATCATGGCATCGAGCGAAACATTAAAATAATCCGATATTTTTATCAAGGTCCGAAATGGAGGTTGAACATTTCTTTCGTAACCCGAAAGGGTAGTACGTGTGATTTCTAATTCGGCAGCTAAATCGGTTTGCGATTTTTTTCGCCTCTGTCGTAGAAATTTTAAATTTTTAGAAAAATACATAATTGTAAAGTTTTATGTTATGCTTTGCAAACTGTGTGATTTTTTAATTTTACACCGAGGCTTTAGCCCGGTGTTTAAGTAAATTATCTTAAGTTCCAGGCTTTAGCCATTAAAAACCTGAAAATGATATTTTGAAATGAACTCATTGTATTCTTCTTCCCAGGTTCTCTTTTTATGATGATCCTCTTGCTTTTCAATATAGTTTTTTACCGAAATAACCTGAGAATCACTAATACTTACTGCAAAGTATTCCTTTTGCCAATATAATTTTAATTGGCTCAAATTATTTTTATTAAACCAGTATGATGATTCTCCTTTAATCAATTGCATTACATTCTCAATTGATTGATTGTTTTTAAGACGAAATAGACAATGTACATGATTATTATGACCACTTACTATTTCCATTAATATATCTTTCTTTATTGCATTTTTATGGATATGATTAAATAATTCTTGTCTTATATTTTGATTTAGTAGTGGCTTTCGGTTTTTTACCGTCCAAACTGCATGAATCCAAATTTTAACGTATGACATATTTTCTTATTAATGGCTAAAGCCTTGTTTGGTAATGTAATTTATAATGTCACACCGCCCTGAAGGACGGAGCAAAAAAATCCAATTAAAATAAATTCTTATTATATATTGCTTCTTTTTTTGTATTTATCTCTACTTCTTTCTTCCACCATGCTAAAGCATGGTGGAAAACTAATAGTAAAATCCACCGGCTTTAGCCATTAAAAGCCAGGGTCTGAATTGTTTTATAGTTATAGTATCACCGGCCTGAAGGACGGAGTGAGAAATCATCTAAAACTCTATATCTTCCAACTTCCGACATCGATCATCCAACTTTTTTCTTTCAAATATAAAACAAAATGACTATATTATCAACATATAATTGACGACATAATAGTCATTTAATGAAAAGACATATTGTACATCTTGATTTGGATACTTTTTTTGTTTCGTGCGAAAGACTGTTAGACAGAAGGTTAAATCAACTTCCGGTGCTGATTGGTGGTACGGGAGACAGGGGAGTGGTAGCATCATGCAGTTACGAAACCCGGCAATATGGTGTCCACTCGGGTATGCCAATGAAAATGGCCAGGATTTTATGTCCCGATGCAATAGTAATACGCGGTAATAGTGGAGTTTATTCCAAATTTTCAGATATGGTTACCGATATTATAAAAGAGCGATCACCACTTTTTGAAAAATCTTCCATTGATGAATTTTATGTTGATGTAACCGGTATGGATCGTTTCTTTGGAACTTACCAATGGGCAAAAGAGTTACGGGAAAAGATTATCAGAGAAACCATGTTGCCGATTTCCTTTGGACTTTCAATAAACAAAACGGTTTCGAAAGTCGGTACTTCAGAAGCTAAACCCAATAATTTTATCAATATTCCGGATGGACATGAAAAAGGTTTTCTTGCACCACTTTCAGTAAAAAAAATACCTATGGTAGGCAATCAGACTTATCGTTTGTTGAGGAGTATGGGAGTTGAAAAAGTAAAAACAGTACAGGAAATGCCTGTAGAATTAATGGAGAGTGTATTAGGGAAAAATGGTATTTCACTCTGGAAAAAGGCACAGGGAGTTGATAATACACCCGTTATAGGCTGGAGTGAAAGAAAATCAATTTCGATGGAACGGACTTTTGAAAAAGACTCGACAGATATTCACAAATTAAAAAGCATTTTAATTTCGATGGCAGAAAACCTGGCTTTTCAGCTTCGTAGCGGAAATAAACTAACAGCTTGTATTTCTATAAAAATAAGGTACTCCGATTTTCAAACTTACAGTAAACAAAGGATGGTTCCTTATACATCGCTTGATCACACATTAATTAAAACCACATTGGAACTATTCGATAGTCTTTATCAGCGAAGAGTATTAATTCGACTTGTAGGAGTTAGGTTTAGTCATTTGGTGGGAGGAAGTTATCAGATGCGACTTTTTGAAGATTCTGAAAAACTGATAAAACTATATCAGTCGATGGATTTGATAAAAAACAGGTTTGGACAAAAGGCAGTTAAACGTGCTGTAACTATGGGAGTAAAAAGTATTGGTGGAATGCCTAATCCTTTTAACGGACAACCACCGGTTATACCGGCACACAGAAGAGGGTAGATGAGTAGAAAGGAAAAAGTTAAAAGGCAAAAGGAAAAAGAAATAGAAGAGTTATAGAAGTTTACAATTGTATAATTAAGTATTAGAATATAGAAATGTTGTTGAATTGTCATACTTGGTTTAGCTTAAAATATGGCACAATTTCGCCGGAAAATCTACTGGAAGTATTGTCAAACAGGGGATTTACAAATGTAGCATTAACTGATATTAATAATACTTCAGCAGCAATAGATTTTGTTCGCCTGGCAGAACAATACAATATTAATCCGGTTTTGGGGATAGATTTCAGAAATGGAATAGAACAAAAATATATCGGACTGGCTAAAAACCTTGAAGGTTTTCGTGCGCTAAACGAGCACTTAACCAAATGGCAAGAAAATAAAAATTGTTTTGAAGATTCAGCTCCTGAAATTCGTGATACTTTTATTATTTATCCATTTAAGAAGAAAAAGTTCTGTAAGCTAAAAGAAAATGAGTTTGTAGGCATAAAATCAACAGAACTGGTAAAACTACCATTTTCCGATTGGAAAAATAATTTAGATAAACTGGTTGTTCTTCAGCCTTTTACATTTCGTCATAAACGTGACTATAATATTCACCGATTATTGCGTGCCATGGAAAACAATATTTTACTAAGTCGGCTTCCATTATCAGAGCAGGCATCCATATCTGAATCTATAATAACGAAACAGGAATTGGAAGAAGCGTTTAAAGGTTACCCGGAAATAGTTCATAATACAAAAAAAATACTTGCTGAATGTTTGGTTGAGTTTGAATATCGCACCAATAAAAACAAAAAATGTTTTTCAGGTTCTCATGCGGAAGATATTAAACTTTTAAGAAAGGAGTGTAAAAAGGGATTAAAATATCGTTTTGGAAAGCCATCAAAAGAGGTTATAGAAAGGATGGAGAAAGAGCTGAATATGATAAATGAAATGGGATTCAGTTCTTATTTTTTGATTAATTGGGATATTATCAGTTATGCACGCAATAAAGGATATCCTTATGTTGGACGTGGTAGTGGAGCAAATAGTATGGTAGCCTATTTGTTACAAATAACTAATGTCGATCCGATTGAACTGGACCTTTATTTCGAGCGGTTTATAAATCCATTCAGATCGAATCCCCCTGATTTTGATATTGATTTTTCGTGGACTGACAGAGATGATATTACCAATTACATTTTTAATAAATACAGTTGGGAGAATACTGCGCTTTTAGGTTCGTATATAACATTTGAGCGAAAATCTGCATTACGTGAAATTGGAAAAGTTTTTGGATTGCCGGCCGATGAAATAACACGATTACAGAAAAATCCAATTTTACATGAAAATGACCAGTATGGAAAACTTGTTCTGCAATATGGAAAATTAATTACAGGTATGCCAAGCCATTTGAGTATTCATGCCAGTGGTATACTGATTTCTGAGAAACCAATAAGCTATTACTCTGCAACTCATATTTTGCCCAAAGGATTTCCAACTACTCATTTCGATATGCATGTTGCCGAAGATATAGGTTTGTATAAATTCGACATCCTCAGTCAGCGTGGTTTGGGAAAAATAAAGGATGCTTTGGAGATTATAAAAACTAACCGAAACAAAAAAATAGATATTAATAATATCAACTTATTTAAGGATGATCCCCGTGTAAAAGGATTGTTAAAAAAGGGGAAGGCAATTGCCTGTTTTTATGTAGAATCTCCTGCAATGCGAATGTTACTCACTAAATTAAAAGCTGAAGATTATAAACGTTTGGTTGCAGCCAGTTCTATTATTCGTCCGGGAGTGGCTAAAAGCGGAATGATGCGGGAATATATACTTCGTTTTCAGGATAAAAATCGACGGGAAAAAGCTAAAAAAGAATTACCTGAACTTTATGGAATTCTGGAAGAGACTTTTGGTGTAATGGTTTACCAGGAAGATGTTATAAAAGTGGCGCATTATTTTGCCGGACTTACTTTAAGTGAAGCAGATATATTAAGACGGGGAATGTCATGGAAATTCAGGGAGAGAAATGATTTTCAGGTTGTAAGAGATAAATTTTTCAGCAATTGCAGAACTAAGGGATATTCTGAAAACACCATTTCTGAAATATGGAAACAAATTGAAAGTTTTGCCAATTATGCTTTCTCAAAAGGGCATTCGGCAAGTTATGCAGTCGAAAGTTTTCAGGCACTGTACTTAAAAGCATATTACCCCAGAGAATATATGGTAGCCACGCTAAATAACGGCGGTGGTTTTTATTCGCCTGAACTTTATTTTCATGAAGCAAAACTGCATGGAGCAAAAACCGAGTTACCCTGCATAAACAGGAGTCAATGGCTAAACTCAATTCAAAAAGAAACAATTTTTATAGGTTTTTATATATTGCGAGAACTGGAACACAATGTCGCTGAAAATATATTAAATGAGCGTACTATAAATGGGGCTTATAAAAGTTTAAAGGATTTTGTAAAACGTGTTCAAATATCGCTTGAGCAGCTAATAATCCTGGTTCGTTCGGGTGCTTTCAGGTTTACGGGGAAGAATAAAAAAGAATTGCTTTGGGATGCTCATTATTTGTTAGGGCATGCAAAAAAAACTGTGCCAGAAAAAACACTCTTCGAAACTCAAACACGGGAGTATAATTTACCTGAATTATGGAAACATGATTTGGAAGACACCTTTGATGAGATAGAATTACTTGGTTTTCCGATTCGTTCGCCATTTGGAATGCTTGAATCGTCAGTACCTTCGCAGTTGAAAGCTTCGCAGTTGCCGAAAATTGTTGGCAAAAACGTTGAAATTGTAGGTTATCTTGTACATCGTAAACCAACCAGAACAAGCAACGGTAAAATAATGTATTTTGGCACATGGCTTGATTTGGCAGGGGATTGGTTGGATACCGTTCATTTTCCAGATTCAGGAAACCGCAATCCTTTTAACGGACCAGGGTGTTACCTGATTCGCGGTAAAGTTGTTGAAGAATATGGCTTTTACAGTATTGAAACTCAATGGATGAATCGATTAAAGTATAAGAACCTCGAGGATTTGAATTAAAACTCGCATTTATTACCAATTTGATTACAATAATTTCTAATTTATTCTAATTTTATTTTACGATTTTATTAACATTATACTTTCGTTTTTACTGTTATTTGTAGGTTATAGCGTTTTTTATATTGTTAATAACTTTTTTTGATTACATTTGCATTTGTTGTAGTAATCATTTAAAGCAGGGCCCATGATGGAAACTTTTGCCAGGTTAATCCACAAAACAAAGATTACATATTTGCCAACGAACTTTCCTGTTCATTATTACGGATTACCGGATGGTAAGGTCTATATTATTTATGCCCGTTTTTATGAAATAAAATTTCAGCGCTCCGGCCTTGAGTTTGTTTTGGCAGAACATCAGGAATTTTCTTACAATTACACCGAAGGTAAATTAAAGTTGAATGGGAAAACCGACAGCAGATATCCGGTATATCCTGAAATGGTTGACAAACCAAATCCCAAAATTAAAATTAAAAAGGTAACCAGGGATTTTAAATCTTTTGCAGAAGCCATTGCGCAGCTGGATAAAAAGGCAAAAACCCAGTTAGATACAGCACCTGAGAACATTGAAATTGTTCCGGATAAAGACAAAGATCAACTTTCAATTGCTTGATGAAATAACATTAAAAAAGGGTAGGAGTTCCTCCTCTCAAATCCACACTTTTTTCAAAATATTCAGGATACTTTTCTAATAAACTGCTTAACTCCTGGTAATGGTAATAAACTGTTACACCCGGATCATCTTCATATTGTAGTCGTGGATTAATCTTCTTTATCGGCGTAGCAATTAATTTGTCAGCATCAAATGGTTCAAAATAGCTTTTTATCTCATCTTCATTGAGGTTTTTATCAAGCCATTTCATTGCTTTTCCTGGATCTATTATCAAAGGCATCCTCTTTTTTTTGTTATGAACAAGTTCCATCAATTCGTTGGCAGGAGTTGTAATTATAGCATAATTATGAATTATTTCACCTGTATTTCTATCCGTAAATTTCTCCCAAATACCTCCAAAAACAAACATTCCGCCATCTTTTAGTGCTACGTAAAACGGGTATTTTTCGGAATTGGATTTCCCTGGATTTTTATGCCTCCATTCAAAAAAGCCACTACATAAAACAAGACATCTTTGTTTTTGTATGGCTTTACCAAATAACCGACTTTCAAAAAGATTTTCTGCTTTGGCATTTAAAGTATTGTATTGATTTAAAAATGCAGCTGCCTTTTCAAGATTTGGAGTATTTGCCGATACAAATCCCCAACGAAACATTTGGATATTTTCAGGATTATCGTCGCTGATAACCGGCATCAAAGGAAAATCAAAACCTTTTACAAACTGTTTGTCATCAAAAAGGCTCAGTTGTTCTTCGGTAATGATTCCGTTTTCGATTAAAGCTTTTGGATTGGTTTTAACAACCGCGTAATAGAAACACATAATTTTTTGAATTACAAATAACAAAATCCAAATTACAAATTAAATTCTCACCTCAATAATTTCATTCCAGTTTGTAGTGTATCGTTGTGAAAGCTTTTCCTGTCTGAGCTTCCATTTTTTTCCATCCCCCTGAACAGCAAGTTTTATTTTATCTCTTCCAAATTCATAGTTTAACTTATCTACAGCATTTCGCAAATTTCTGAATTTTTCGCGGTTGCTTTTGTCAAAAAGATTGGCTTGCACCTGCTTTTCGCTCTGAAGCCCATCGACAATTACACCTGCTTTTTTGTAGTTGTAACTTGAGCTGTAAATCTGATTTAAGCAATACAAAGCGTGTTTTACCAGTTCAATATTTTCATTGCTTGCAACCGGTAAGGAAATGGTTTTACTTTTGTTGATTTGAACTTCATTTTGATTAAAAGGATCGGTATGAATAAAAACTGTAAGCAGATTTGCTACAGAATGTTGCATGCGCAGTTTTTCCGCGCATCTAACTGCATAAGTTGATACTGCTTCTTCCAATAATTCTATTTTCGATGTCTTTTTTCCAAACGCCCTTGTGGTTGCGATTGCTTTTTTTGAAGGAACTGTCAATTCAAGAAGGATACAGGATTCGCCAAGTAACTCACGTTTTATTCGCATTCCCATTACCTTCATTTTAGCACGAAGCCAGTTATCATCCAGCAGGGTAAAATCGTAGGCAGTGCTAATCTTATTCCGTTCTAAAAGTTTAAAATATTGTCCACCAATACCCCAAATTTTATTTACAGGAGTATTTCTGATTACTGAATCACGGTGTTGGTCATTTCTGATAATAAAAATACCACCACTTAATTTTGCTGCTTTATTTGCAATTTTGGCCAAAGTTTTTGTTGGGCCAATTCCAACCGAAATTGGAATACCCGTATTCCTTCTTACTGTATTTTTGATATTATTGGCCAATGTATTCAGGTCTCCGGAAAAACCGGATAAATTCAGAAATGCTTCATCGATGCTGTAAATTTCTATTTCGGGTACAAATTGGGTGAGAGTCTCGGTTACTCTTGCAGACATATCGCCATACAATGTATAATTCGAGGAAAAAACATATACATGATTTTCTTTCAAAAACCGGGTTTTGAGAAATGCGGGTTCTGCCATTTTTAAACCAAGCCTTTTTGCTTCGTCTGAGCGTGAAATAATACAACCATCGTTGTTTGACAGCACAACCACCGGTTTTCCTTCAAGATGTGGATTAAATACACGCTCGCAGGAAACATAGAAATTATTACAATCGACTAAGGCAAACATGTCTGAAAAGATTAAAGTTGGAATCCCGAAGGCTGAATTATCAAGATTAAAACCACATTCATGTTCTAATGTTTTTTTATAGAGTAAGTTACCACTCCCCAGATGGTTACGTCATATTTAGCTTGAATCTCAATAGGGGGGTAGTTGGGATTTTCTGGCTTCAGAAAGAACTTACCTCTTTGTTTCTCAAGTCGTTTTACCGTAAATTCTCCATCAACTAAACATACCACAATCGAACCTTCAGATGGCATTTTAGATCTGTCAATTATTAATAAATCCCCATCTGAAATTCCCGCCAGTGTCATTGAATCACCGCGTACGCGTGCATAAAAAGTAGCGCTTTCGTTGCTTATCAGTTCTTTATTTAAATCTAACCTGGCTTCTGAATAGTCATCAGCGGGAGACGGGAATCCAGCTGAAACCGTTGCTTCAACCAGTGGCAATTCAGAATAAGTTTCTACCCTTGGTTGAAATAAGTCCAATTTGACTATATTTTCGTCAGATCTCATTCTATCAATATATTAAAATTTGCTGGCAAATGACATCAAAAAGTATAAATGATTTAATTATAAAGAAGAAATGAATTCAATAAGTTTTTCAATAGATTTCTTATTTGTAAATAATTATGTTAACTAATAAAATGAAATTAAATAGTAGTATATATTGTTCGAAACAAAACAACCTTAATAGATTTTTAAGTCTCTGAGATTCGTACATTTCAATTTTAATTGATAGATATTCCAAAAAACATATTCTCAGTGCGTGGGATTTGTGCTTTATATTTACCTGAGCGGCAGTAAGCGAAGGCAAGCGAGGCACGAGCGCCCGTCCAAATGGCATCATCCGGGCGGACAGACATAATATTAAATTATAGGGCGAACACATCAAAAGAAATTCTGAATACACTTTTACATAAAATCTTTGCCGTTATCGGACTTGCAGCCACGATAACTGATTTTATGCAAACCAGCATAGCTGGACGTAATATTCCTGAAACTCTAAAAAAACAATTAAATACGTTTGTCCTATAATATATATTATGTTAAATATTATAATTATTAAAAAGGAGAGACGAAGCTCCCCTTTAAATATTATTTATTTTAAACTTTCCAATTGTTCTAAAACTGCATTGTATTTATCCATTTCCTGTAGACGATAATATAAGTTTTTTAACGATTCTAGTACCATTTTATCATTGGCTTCGAGTTCGTTACATTTTTCCATATATGGCAGTGCCTGTGCAAACCATTCATCAGCTTTTGCCATTTCTGCTTCGTAACGATCGTTTTCGTTTGCAGGAACATCTTTTGCAACTTCACTTTGTGCTACACCTTTATTATAATACAAGGCTCCAAGATTATAATATGCATTAAAATATTCCGGATCTACCTCCATCGTTTTTTTATATGTTTCAATGGCTTCGTCTTCTTTACCTAATTTTTCATATAATGCTCCTTGTGCAAAGTAATATCTTGGATTGCTGCCATCCTGAGCAATTGCTTTTTCCAGGTTAGCCAAAGCCTCGTCTGTTCTGTCCAAATCCATATAAATCTGAATTAAACTTTCAAGTACAGCGTTATCCTCCGGATATTTTTCATAACCCTCCTGCAGTGCTTCCAATGCAGCAGTGGTGTCTTTCATAATTTGATGAGAAGCACTGATTAAGTTATAGGTTCTGGCTCCGTTATAACCATATTTAGCGGCTTCAGTGTAATATTTTACTGCTTTTTCATACTGCTCACCATTATATGCTGCCAGTCCTGCATTAAATATAATAACAGTATCTATGGCATCAGGATTATCTGCTTTTACAATATCAATGCTATTAATTTCAAGGATTTGTTCGAAAGAAGACAAGGCTTTGTCGTAATCTTCAACCTGAAAAGCATTAATAGCCTGATTTGTCAAATCGTTAGTTAAAAGTGTAAGTTTAATTTTAACCGTTTTTGAGTTGTTTCCTTTGGTATCCAGTTCCAATGCTTTTTTGTAAGATTCCAAAGCAACTGTTAACGGATCATCGGCAAGACTTTTAATATTTTCGTCAGTGGACTGTCCGATTGCCTGATAAATCTCTCCTCTCACTTCCCATGTTTTTGCCCATGGAATTGATTTTGCTGATTTTGGATTGGACGGATCAACTGTTAATTCAATAGTTTCAAAAGCCTCTTTTATTTTTCCTGCTTCCTTTAAGCTTTGTGCCGTGGTTACTTTACCTTTTTGTGCAACAGCAGCTGAAGTTACTATTGCTAAGGCAAGAAGAATAATTGTTCTTTTCATTTCAAAATGGTTTTTTAATTTTTGCTACAAAAATATGTTTATAAATTTTATTTCAAAAAATGATGAATACTAATAAGTTACTTATTCTTTATTTTCTTCATTTTGTTCATTTGTGTTTTCATTTTCAGAAGATTCATTCTCATTCCCTTCATCTTCTTCTTCACCGGTTTCTATACTTACCCTTGCAACCGAAGCAATACTGTCTTCTTCTTTTAAGTTAATTACTCTAACTCCCTGTGTTGCTCTTCCTAATACCGAAATTGATTCAACATGAAGCCGGATTGTAATTCCGTTTTGTGTTATTATCATTAAGTCATTTTCGTTTGATACACTTTTAATTGCAATCAGTTTACCGGTTTTTTCAGTTACATTAATGGTTTTAACACCTTTTCCTCCCCTATTGGTAATTCTGTAGTCTTCAATTTTAGAGCGTTTACCATAACCGTTCTCAGAGATTACCAGTATGTCCTCATTTTCATCCTGAACACAAACCATGCCAATCACCTCGTCATCCTTACCTCCCAGCGTTATTCCACGTACTCCGGAGGCTGTTCTTCCAATCGCTCTGACAATTTCCTCGTTAAAGCGAATAGCTTTGCCTGATTTGACCGCAAGCATAACTTCGCTCTTGCCATTGGTTAGTCTTGCTTCCAACAGTTGGTCGCCATCTTTAATGGTAATGGCATTAACACCGTTTTGACGCGGACGAGAATAAGCTTCCAGCGAAGTTTTCTTAATTATACCTTTTTTAGTGGCAAGAATTATGTAATTGTTGTTAATAAATTCTGTGTCAGAAAGTGTTTTAACTTTTATAAATGCAAGTACCTTATCATCCGGTTCAATATTCAGAATATTTTGAATTGCTCTACCTTTAGATGACCTTGTTCCCTCAGGAATCTCATACACTTTTAGCCAGTAACATTTCCCTTTTTCCGTAAACAGAAGAACTGTGTTATGCATCGATGCTATAAAAATATGCTCAAGAAAATCCTCATCACGTGTGGTGCTACCCTTCGATCCTACTCCTCCTCTTCCCTGGGTGCGGAATTCTGTTAAAGGTGTTCTTTTAATGTAGCCAAGATGAGAAATTGTAATAACCATATCTTCATCAGCATAAAAATCTTCAGGATTGAATTCCTCTGCATTAGGTACTACCTCAGATTTTCTTTCGTCACCAAATTTATCTCTTATTTCAACCAGCTCTTCTTTTATAATATCCATTCTTAAAGAAATGTCAGAAAGAATCTTTTTGAAATGCTCGATTTGAGCCATAATTTCCTCGTACTCTTTCCGCAACTTATCCTGCTCCAGGCCGGTAAGTTGTCTTAATCGCATTTCAACGATTGCACGAGCCTGAACATCGCTTAATTCAAATCGTTCCATCAACTTGGCACGAGCTTCATCCGGAGTAGATGAGCCACGGATTATAGCAATTACTTCATCAATATTATCACTGGCAATAATTAATCCTTCAAGAATATGGGCACGTTTTTCAGCCTGTTCCAGTTCATATTGAGTCCGTCGGGTTACTACATCATGACGGTGTTCAACAAAGTATTTAATTAAATCTTTAAGATTAAGAATTTTCGGACGGCCATGAACAAGTGCAATGTTATTTACGCTAAACGATGTTTGCAGCGTAGTATATTTATACAGTTTATTTAAAACTACATTGCTCATTGCATCGCGTTTCAAATCGTAAACCACTCTCATCCCTTCTCTGTCCGACTCATCATTTACATTTGAAATTCCCTCTATTTTCTTTTCATTAACCAGATCTGCCGTTTTTTGAATCATTTCTGCCCGGTTAACCAGGTAAGGAATTTCGGTAACTACAATTTTTTCCCGGTTACCGTCATTTTCGATATGGGCTTTTCCACGAAGCACAATTCTTCCCCGGCCTGTTTCATAAGCATCTTTAACGCCCTGATAACCATAAATAATACCTCCTAATGGAAAATCAGGTGCAACAATGATTTTAATAAGTTCCTCTATTTCAATATCATTGTCATCGATATAAGCAATAATTGCATTAATGGTATCTGTTAAGTTATGCGGTGGCATATTTGTAGCCATACCTACAGCAATACCCGATGTTCCGTTAATTAACAATTGTGGAATTCGGGTTGGTAATACCGTAGGTTCCGATAAAGATTCATCAAAGTTGGGTTGAAAATCAACAGTGTTTTTATCCAGGTCGGCCAGAGTTAATTCGGCAATTTTTGCCATTCTTGCTTCTGTATAACGCATAGCTGCCGGACTGTCACCATCAACCGATCCAAAGTTCCCCTGACCATCGATCATTGGATAACGAAGTGACCAGTATTGGGCCATTCTAACCATTGCAAAATATACTGATGAATCTCCATGTGGGTGATATTTACCCAGTACTTCACCTACAATTCTTGCTGATTTTTTATAAGGTCGGTTTGAAAACATGCCTAATTCGTTCATTCCATATAAAACCCGGCGATGAACAGGCTTAAATCCGTCTCGTACATCAGGCAATGCACGAGATACTATAACCGACATAGAATAATCGATATATGCAGATTTCATCTGCTCTTCAATATTTATTCTTATAATCTTCTCGTCTTCAATCATTTACGTCTGCTTTTAAAAGATTTTTTTTTATAATAAAAAAGACCCACAAAAATAATAAAATCATTGGTGAAAAAGCTATTTTTTTGGGTGATTTAACACGGGGGTAACGATAAGATATTAACATTTAAACTGTCAATAATTCAGTACGGGATTTTAATTTTTGATAACTTATCAGTTTATGCCATGCCATAACAGCTATTTTTGCCTAATTTAGTATTTTGAATTGAAAGGAACAGTTTTTGCATAACCGAGTAAAAATTATTTGATAAAAAATATGGATTCACAGTTTTCACCAAGAATAAAAGATATTATAGGATATAGCAGGGAGGAAGCGGTAAGGCTTGGAAATGACTATATTGGACAGGAGCACTTGTTTCTTGGAATTCTAAGAGATGGCGAAGGTATTGCAACAGATATACTCGAAAATCTTGGTATTGAATTGGCAGAAATAAAAGAGCTTATTGAGAAAAAGATACGTACTGACAGGAATATTGATCAGAAAGCTGACATTGTGATGTTAAAATCAGCAGAAAAAACTTTAAAGCTTGTATACCTGGAAGCACGATCGTTCAAAAGTCTTACTGTAAATAGTGGTCATTTATTGCTTGCGATTTTAAAAGACAGCGATAGTATAGTTACTCAACTTTTAGTGGAGTTTGGGGTTAATTATTATATGGTAAGAAATCAAATACAAGAATACAAAGAAGACGTTGAAGCTAAATCGGATTTTCCGGAAAGTGAAGATGATGAAAATGCAGATGAATTTTCAAAAGGTCCGATGAGACAGCAGCCTGGTCAGAAAAAAGGTGCATCATCAAAATCGGATACACCTGTGCTTGACAATTTTGGAATAGATATTACCAAACTGGCAGAAGAAAACAGTCTCGATCCGATTGTGGGCAGAGAAAGAGAAATTGAAAGACTGGCTCAAATACTAAGCCGACGTAAAAAAAATAATCCAATTTTAATTGGGGAACCCGGAGTTGGTAAATCAGCAATTGCTGAAGGATTGGCTATCAGAATAGTTAATAAAACGGTTTCAAGAATTCTTTTTGATAAGCGGGTTGTAAGCCTTGATGTAGCATCAATTGTTGCCGGGACTAAATATCGTGGCCAGTTCGAAGAAAGAATGAAGGCTATATTAAACGAGTTAGCCAAGGTTAATAATGTTGTTTTGTTTATTGACGAAATTCATACGATTGTTGGTGCGGGAGGTGCAACAGGATCGCTTGATGCTGCGAATATGTTAAAACCTGCCTTGGCAAGAGGCGATATTCAGTGTATCGGTGCAACTACCCTTGATGAATACAGGCAACATATTGAAAAAGACGGGGCTCTTGAACGCAGATTCCAAAAGATTATGGTTGACCCGACTTCAATTGATGAGACCATTGAAATTCTTCACAACATTAAAGGACGTTATGAGGATCATCACAATGTTACATACACAGATGAAGCAATTGAAGGTTGTGTAAAACTAACAGCAAGGTACATTACCGACAGATATTTGCCGGATAAGGCAATTGATGCATTGGATGAAGTTGGTTCACGTGTTCACATTTCAAATATCAATGTTCCTGAGAGTATAATAAAGTTAGAGGAAAAAATAGAAAATATTAAAGACGAAAAGATTGCTGCAGTTAAAAGCCAGAATTTTGAACTGGCAGCCAATCACAGAGATAAAGAAAAGAATCTGTTGAATTTACTGGAGCAGGAAAAAGAAAACTGGGAAAAAGAACTGATAAATCACAGAGAAACTGTTGATGAATTAAAAGTAGCCGAGGTGGTTGCCATGATGTCAGGTGTTCCTGTTCAAAGAATTGCGCAGGCAGAAGGTAAACGTTTGATGAACATGGCGGCTGACTTAAAGAATAACGTAATTGGCCAGAATGAAGCGATTGGAAAAATTGTGAAAGCAATACAAAGAAACAGAGCCGGCTTAAAGGATCCGAATCGCCCAATCGGTTCGTTTATTTTCCTTGGTCCTACCGGTGTTGGAAAAACACAACTTGCAAAAGTGCTTGCCACTTATTTATTCGACAGTGTAGATTCTTTAATCAGAATTGACATGAGCGAATACATGGAAAAATTCTCAGTTTCAAGAATTGTAGGAGCTCCTCCGGGATATGTAGGTTATGAAGAAGGTGGACAACTTACCGAGAAAGTAAGGAGAAAACCATATTCCGTTGTTCTTTTGGATGAAATTGAAAAAGCACATCCCGATGTTTTCCACTTGTTGTTACAATTGCTCGATGAAGGCAGGTTAACGGATAGTTTAGGGCGTAATATTGATTTCAGAAATACAATTATTATTATGACATCAAATATTGGCTCTCGTCAGTTAAAAGACTTCGGGCAGGGAGTAGGATTCAATATGAATAAAACGCCTGAAGGTGAAAATGAACACGCAAAATATGTAATTCAAAAAGCTTTGAAAAAGGCATTTGCTCCTGAATTTCTGAATCGTATTGATGATGTGGTTATGTTTAACCAGTTGGGCAAAAAAGACATTCACAAAATAATTGATATCGAGATTAAGGATTTATACAAGCGTGTTGAGTCACTTAATTATAAATTGAAGATTTCTCCTGCTGCCAAAGATTTTATTGCCGAAAAAGGTTACGATCCGCAGTTTGGTGCAAGACCGCTGAAAAGAGCAATTCAGAAATATCTTGAGGATGAAATGGCTGAAATTATTATCAAAGCATCAATTTCAGAGGGAGATACAATTTCAGTTGGATTCGATAAAAAGAATGAAAAATTACAAATGAGAATTTTGACAACAAATAAGAAAGAAGCAAATTAAAAAAAATGATATCCGAAAAGGCTTGATTAATAATTAATCAGGCCTTTTTTTATGTTTGAATTTTAATACCATTATAGTTATATCATCGGTTTGTGACATTTCACCTTTAAACTTAGAGATTCTTTTTTCAATTTTTTCTGCAAGTTTTTTGGGTTCAAGGTTTAATGATTTTTGCAACAACCTGTTAAATTTGTTAATTCCAAAATACCTCTTCTTTTCATTTAACTGTTCAGTAACTCCATCTGAAAATAATACGATAGAACTCCCCTCTTTTAAGGTAATGGAAGATTGACCAAATTTTCGGTTTGGATATAATCCCAAAGGCATACCATGTGTCTTGGATAAATCGTTTAACTCACCATCAGGACTTACTATAATAGTCGGTGTATGTGCAGCATTACAGTATGTAAGTACTCCTGTTTTTAAATTAAGGATTCCGCAAAACAACGTTAAAAAAAACTGGTGTTGATTTACAGAGTACAAGCGGTGATTTGTTGCCCGAACAATTTTTGATGGATCCCTTAAGCGCGAATTTCCTTTTAACAAAGTCTGGGCTACACTCATAAAGAATGCGGCAGATACTCCTTTACCTGATACGTCTCCAATAGTGATAAAAAGATTCTCTGAATCAAGAAAAATAAAATCATACAAGTCGCCACTCACAATTTGGGCCGGTTTAAATAATGCAAACAAATCAATATCATTTCTTTTTTCAAACTCTGAAAAATCCGTATTAATAAGACTCATTTGAACATTTGAAGCCTCTTCTAAATCCTGTTTTCTTTTGCTATCCTTCTTCTCAACTTCTTCTTTCTCAACTTTAAACTTATTGTACCAGTTTTGTAAATAATCCAAACTTTCTGAAACAAGCTTCACCTCATCATTTGTGTCAGAAATATGACCTGTTCGGCTGCTAAATTTTTTCAATTCAGTAGTTACCGAACTAAGCGGTTTTATAAGGTTTCCGGAAATATAGGTAACAATAAAGAAAATAATAAGAATACCCAGTACCGCGAAAAACAACATTCTTAAAATCATTACATATAAAGGGACGAATAATTCATCGAAAGGAATTATAAATGTCAAAGTCCATCCTGTTTCTTCTATCGGAGTAAAATATACCCAGCTTTTTTTATTGTCTACATAATCAGGATAAACCACACTTGTGCCTGACAATCCCCTATTTAACATGTTGTATATAAGAAGGCTGTCAAACTTTCCTTCTGCTTCAGGTAAGGAGTATAGATTTTTATTTAAAATATACTCCTTATTTGGATGTATAAGATATCTTCCATCCCTGTCGATTATAGCAATATATTCAGCATCGTTAAATTCTTCAAATTCAATAGTATTAACAAAGTCGGTTAATTCCAGTAACGACAATTCCGAGATAACCGAACCAACTATAATTAACTCATCGTTTTTATCTTTAATTGTTATTGGAGAATAATATGAAATTATATGATTGTTATTTCTTGGGCAGGTAAAACTTTTGGTCCAACCGGCAACACCTGTGGCTATCTTTTCATCAAAAACTTTTCTTTCTACATTGCAAAGCACAAAACTTCTGTTTCCTTTTCTGAAATCGATAGAGTCCTTATCGTTAAATGCGTAATAATTACGATAATTAATCCCTGAAATGGTTGAATCTATGTTAACGATAATAGCATTGAAAAAGGGATATCTATTCATTATATTCTCAAGAAACAGCTTTACGTCATCATTTTGGGCATAGTACAGTAATTGCTCTGAAATATTTGAGGTAACTTCCCTGGTGGCAACCAACTGCTTTTCTCCTTTCATCAAGACCTCAGATGCTAAAACAGTGGCTTTATTTTCAATATTATTTTTTAAAACTCCAAGATTAAAGAAAAATGTGATTACAATAAATGTCAGAAAGACACCAATTACGGCAAGCGAAATGTAGATGCTTAAGCGATAGCCAATTGATTTATTTAACATATATTGAAGTCCCGTTTAGATTATTACAATGTAAGGAATATTTCTAATACAAAGCAACTCTGTTTTTCAACAGTTTTAGCCAACTTCGGGTTCCTTTATGTTGACAAGAGAACGATGCTATTTCTGAAGCTTTAGTTAATGCTGTCCTGAAGTCGTTTTCTTGTAAATAAAAATAACAAAATGCACCGTGTAAAAAATCTCCGGCACCAAGTGTATCAATTACATTTATTTTCGAAACCGGAATTTCACCTGAAGACTCTGTTGAATAGAAAAGTATACTTTTTTCACCTCTTGAAATTGCAATATTTTTTATCTCTCTTTTTCTTAGGTAATCTACAACATCTTTAGAATTGTTACAGTTTGGAGGAATAAAGTCATTAGAACATATTATTACATCTGTATAATTTAACAAAGTATCAAATTGAGGTTTCCAACTTCCCCCATCCATTATGACCGGAATATTTTTTGATTTTGCAATTTTGGCGCATTCAATACTACACTTTGGATAAAAACTATCGAGTAATAAAATTTCCGGATTGGTGTTTTCAAACAATTCTTTAGCCGTTAATTCTGGGCTAATATTATTAGGGTTATGTGTAAAAATATTTCTCTCACCCGAATTTACACTTGTTACAACTGAAGCTATAACGGGGTCTAACACCTGTTTACCTGCAAGATCGAAATGTGAAACTTCTGTATTTTTAAAATCATTTTGACAGAAAGAATTAAAGGGACTCTCCCCTATTGATGACGCAAGAAACGCCCCCTGATTTAAAACTGAAAATACTGCTGCAGCATTGGTTGCCGGTCCTCCAATTAATATTTCAGGAGGATTGGTTTTTACCTTTTTGTTCGATTCTGGAAAAGAATCAACAAAGTATTGGATATCAATCGTTGTAAGTCCTACAAATAGTCCACGATATTGCATAAAAAAAGCTGCCTAAAATTATCAGGCAGCTAAAATATGATTTTTAAAATCAAAATCAGTTTAAAAATGTAAACTGTCAATAAAAACAGTTACTACAATACCGTTAAGTATTCATTGCACCACAAACAGTGATGGTTTGGCCGCTAACATATGAAGATAAATCTGAAGCCAGGAATGTGGCAACACCTGCAACTTCTTCCGGAGTACCACCACGCTTTAATGGAATAGAAGCTTCCCATGCTTTACGTGCATCTTCAGGAATTTTACCGGTCATTTCAGTAATAATAAATCCCGGAGCAATTGCATTGGAGCGGATTCCACGGGAACCTAATTCACGGGCAACCGATTTTGTAAATCCAATTATACCTGCTTTTGAAGCAGAGTAATTTGCTTGTCCTGCATTTCCGCTAACACCAACCACCGAACTTAAATTGATAATAGAACCTGCACGTTGTTTAAGCATGGTTCTTTGTGCCGCTTTGGTAAAATTAAATACCGATTTTAAGTTTACATTGATAACTGCATCCCACTGGTCTTCAGTCATTCGCATTAACAAAGTATCTTTTGTAATTCCTGCATTATTAACCAAAACATCAATACGGCCAAATTCTTTTACTATTTCACCAACTACTTTATCGGTATCTTCAAAATTACTTGCATCAGAAGCATATCCTTTGGCTTTTATTCCCAAAGCATTTAATTCATCTTCTGTTGCTTTCATATTTTCATCAGCAAATAAATCGGTAAAAGCAACATTACAACCTTCCTGTGCAAATTTCAAAGCAATTGCTTTACCAATTCCTCGTGATGCTCCGGTAACAATTGCCGTTTTTCCTTCTAAAAGTTTCATATCTTTTTATTTTATGTATTTCTAAAATTGTTGCGCAAATATAACTGATATTGGGAGTGAAATACAACTTTAATTCCCAATTTTATGTTTTTTAAGAATAGATATTTGGAATACATTTAAAGTTTAAACAAAGAGTTGGATTGTTCAAAAATATTTCTTTCGCAGAATTAGAACTAAAAACTATTTTTGCAAAAATTGTATAGAGAATTCAAATAAATGAACGATAAAAAACTTAAAGTCTGTATTTTTCTCCACTACAGCGGGAAAGTTGAGATTCCATACTACGTGAAATTATACGTAACCGAACTCTCGCGTCATTTTGATTTGGTATATTTTTTATCAAATAATAAAAGCCTTAAAAACGAGAATTCTCCATTCGATTCAAAAGTAAAATTTAAATATTATGAAAATCGAGGGTATGATTTTGGAATGTTTTACAGGTTTATAATTGGGGAAGACCTTGAAAAATATGAGCAATTAGCAATTGTAAACGACAGTAATTTTCTGGTAAAAAAACTTGATTCAGTTTTTAAATGGGCACAAAAAACAGATGCAGATTTTTGGGGTTTGGTAGATTCTATTGAAAATCCTCATTTTTCAACACATAAAAACAATTATCATATTCAGAGCCACTTTATAGTATTGAATAAAAAAGCAATCGATTTGTTTCCTAATTTCTTAAAAACCTTAAATGCTGATGAAATTTTAAAAGAAACGGATTTAAAAAAGCTGAGACACAATGTAATTAATCATTGGGAAATTGGGCTAAGTCAATATTTTATCAAACATAATTTGAAAATAGCTTCGTTTATAAATAGCCAAAGTATGATAAAAAAATACCGGCCAAAAAAAGTAAATGTTACATTTTCATTGTTTCATGAATTAATTGTATTTGAGAATTATCCCGTTTTGAAAAGAAAAATAGCGACAACAAAGTGGAAGTGGTATAAATTTAAAATGAAAAGATGGAGAGAAACCTTGTTAAATTATGGAGAGAAAAAATGGGATATGGAAAAAATATGTCAAATGGAAAACATTAAGCTTTAACTTTGTCTCTTATTATTTTTTGATTTCAGTTTGAGATATTTAAAATGACAAGATCAGATCAAATAAAAATATACGTATTTCATTATAAACCCGAACAGATTTTACTTACCAATCCGGAGTATGTTCATATTTGGGCAGGTAAAAATGGTGCTGAAAACATCGATGGATTTGTTGGAGATGACACAGACGATAATATTTCTTCAAAAAATAAATACTACAGCGAACTTACCGGTTTATACTGGATTTGGAAAAATACTAAATCAGATATCGTTGGTAGTTGTCATTATCGTCGATATTATACGGCAAAGCTAAATGTACTGGAATATAAATTAAAAAGGTTATTGTACTACCCTACCGGACTCTGGCGCAAACGTTACGGACTTATCTATACCAGTAATCTTAATTTTTGGAAATCGAAATTTATTTCGAAAGATGAAGTGGCTGAATTGCTAAAAACATACGATGCAATATTGCCAACCCGTAGAAAGTTCAAATACACCGTTAAAGAGCATTACAGAAGATACCACGATTTAAAAGACCTTGAAATTCTGGAAAAGATATTAAAACGCGATTACCCCGAATATCTTCCGTCTTTTGAAAATGTATTGGCCGACAACCGGCTGTTTGCCAATAATATGTTTATACTGAAATGGGATCGCTTTGATGAATTGATGACCTGGCTGTTTGATATCCTGTTTAAATTTGAGAAAGAAATAAATTTAACAGATTATAAAGATTACCAGGAAAGGATTTTTGGTTTTTTATCTGAAAGACTGATTACTTTGTGGGTTCATCATAAAAAACTAAATTACAAAGAATTAGATTTGGTATATTTTAAAAAAATGATTCAAAGATAAATGTTAGATCAATCTACCATATGTGCCATTTCAACTTCCCCCGGAATTGGGGCGATTGCAGTTATCAGGCTATCCGGTGCAAATGCCATTTCAATTTCCGACAAGATTTTTAAAAGTCCAAAAAAAGAAAAACGATTGGCAGAACAAGCGGCAAATACTATTCATTTTGGGAGAATAGAATTTAATAATGTGGTAATTGATGAAGTTGTGGTAAGCCTTTTTAGAAATCCACACTCTTTTACCGGTGAAGATATTGTTGAAATATCGTGCCATGGTTCAACCTACATTCAACAAAAGATTCTTGAAGTTTTGGTTGAAAACGGTGCCCGACTGGCTTTACCCGGAGAATTTACCCAACGTGCATTTTTAAATGGCAAAATGGATTTAAGTCAGGCAGAAGCTGTTGCCGATGTAATTTCCTCGTCGAATGCTGCGGCTCATAAACTGGCAATCAATCAAATGCGTGGTGGTTTTTCAAAAGAAATTAGTGATTTGCGCCAGCAACTGCTTCATTTTACTGCTATGGTTGAATTGGAACTCGATTTTGCTGAAGAAGAAGTTGAGTTTGCCGACCGGACTGAATTGCGAAATTTAACAGAACGTATTGAAAATCTTCTGCGAAAACTAAAGGATTCTTTTCAATTGGGTAATGCCATTAAAAATGGTATTCCGGTGGCTATTGTAGGCGAAACCAATGTGGGAAAATCAACCCTCTTAAATGCACTTTTAAACGAAGATAAAGCCATTGTTTCTGATATTCACGGAACAACCCGCGATGTAATTGAAGATGTGGTAAATATTCATGGCACTGCCTTCCGTTTTTTTGATACCGCCGGAATTAGGGATACAGAAGACCATATCGAAAATTTGGGCATAGAACGCAGTTACAGCAAATTAGAGCAGGCCACTGTTGTTTTGTTGGTTGTTGATACGCATAACCCCTTCCCGCTTGTTTTAAGCCGAATAAACAATATTCGCGAAAGAATATCTGATAATCAAACCCTTATAATTGTAGCCAATAAGATTGATTCGGGTTTACCGGATACGGTTCAGAATTTGGAAACTCTGGATCTGAAGGATAACGAAAAGATGGTTTTTATAGCCGCAAAACAAAAAGAAAATATCGATGAACTAATCGATTATATGATTCATTCCATAAACATAGAAGTTGCTGACCAGCAGGATGTAATTGTTACCAATGCCCGTCATTATGAGATTTTAAAAAATGCCCACGAATCAATTGTTCGGGTGTTAAACGGCCTTGATTCGGGAATCACCGGAGATTTTCTTGCCCAGGATATCCGCGAATGCCTCCACTACCTGGCCGAGATTACCGGGGAAGTCGGAACCGAAGAAGTGCTGGGGCATATCTTTAAGAATTTTTGTATCGGAAAGTAGTATTGTTTAAAACAAAGACAAATTTGATAAAAGTAACCGAAATCAACCTGTGAAAATTGTTTGTATAAATAAGAAATGGGGTTTACTATACGAAGTCAACCCCATTTTTATCTCCACCAATTATAAAACTTACCTTTTGTTGTAAATTACTTTTCCTACTGAAACATTTTCATCTAAAGTTAATCTATAGATATATACTCCTGAAATAATTTCTGTGGGTGCATATTCAATGCGGTTAAATACTCCACCCTCAACTCTTTGTTCCATTAATCTCTCCACTAACTGGCCACTCAGATTATAAATTTCTAATATTACATAGGCATCATTAGCAGCTACAAACTCAAAATTCAATTTTGTGCTGAAGGGATTCGGGTAAACTCTTAAATCGGTGAGGTCTAATTTAGAAGTATTATTTTTTGTGAGTAATTCTTTATTTATCTCTCCTGATTTTATATCGTCGACAATTGGGGTATATATACAATATAGCGAATATTTGTAATTAGCAAAACTGGCAGCTCCAAATGTTCCTGGCATTCCTGCTGTCCATGTGTCCGTAGACTGCGCTCTGGCTGGTGTACCTGCAGTGTATCTGACACCCGGATTGTTTTCGAATACAAACGACAACCATACTGTTTGACCATTGATTACAGTAACAGGATTTATTAAATCAATTGTTTGCCATATTTCTGATGAATTGACAGGTGTTAATGCAGTAACTCCAAGCCTTGATGATGGCGAACCAGATGCATCCGAATATACTCCCAACAATACATCGCCTGATCCTCCATTGTGATAAACCGATAGGCTTTCTATTACTCCGGCTTCAGTAAATGTTACTGGTATGGCTCTGCGGTTGGCTTTAGTGCTTGTTGAACTGTAAACATCTAAATTACCTAAAGTTGAGGGCTGTGGCCCGGGTTCTTCCGGAGTATATGTACAGTAAAGCGAATATTTATAATTAGCAAAACTTGCAGCCCCAAATGTACCTGGCATTCCTGCTGACCATGTATCATCGGACTGTGCCCTGGCTGGTGTTCCCGCAGTATACCTGACTCCCGGGTTGTTTTCAAACACATACGACAACCATACAGTTTGACCATTTATTACATTAACGGGACTTATTAACGATATTGTCTGCCAACCGGCTGATGAATTGACAACTGTTGTTGTTGTTGCCCCAAGCAGAGACTGAGGTGCACCTGAATTGTCATAATATACTCCCATTAATATATTTCCTGTTCCTCCATTGTGATAAATCGAAAGGCTTTCTATAGCTCCTGCTTCTGTAAACGTTACTGGTATAGCCCTGCGGTTGGCTTTAGTGCTTGTTGAACTGTAAACTGTTGTATTGCCGAGCGTATTGCCGTCAACTGGCCCCGGAGAATAACAACAATATATTGAATAGATGTAATCTGCTGTTGAGGAAGTTCCAAAACTTGCAGGCATTCCACCTGACCATGTTGCAGTGGATGCTGCCCTTCCGGGAGTACCTGCAGTATAGCGGATGCCGGGATTGTTTTCAAATACCCATGCCAGCCAAAGGGTTTGACCTGAAGCCACATTTGCCGGACTTGTTAAATCCACCTTCTGCCATCCTTCAGAGCCACTAACAGGGGTTGAAGCGCTAACTCCAAGTCTTGTCCCTGGTAAAGCAGATGCATCAGAATACACCCCAAGAACCATATTTCCACTACCTCCATTATGGTATATGGCAATACTTTCAATAGAACCTGACTCACTTGCTGTAACCGGTACAGCCCTTCGGGTTGCACTTGTGGAAGTACTGCTGAATACGTCAGTATAACCCCAGGTATCATCACATAAAACAGGTGGTGGTGCAACACTAACTGTTACCTCCCAGTCTTGAACAGTTGTTCCATCCTGTGCAGTAACTGTATAGATTACCGGGTTTGAAAAATCATTTACCGTTGTACCGCTAACCTGTGTTACTCCCCCAACTTTTGCTGATGCGCCGGTAGAAAGTGTAAAATTGGAAACAAGGTTAGTTACATCTGTTCCATTCTCCACTTCTATATTTATGGTATATGCAGTTGTGTTAATGCTTGCATTTCCTGTTTGCGGAGGTAAGCCAAAAGTGTAGGTTAAGAAATCTGTTTTATTGGATTGAACAGTATAACCTATAATATTAACATTATCTATATACCAACCACTACTCACATTGTTATAACCCAGCCATTCTTCAGAATGAAAATAAAATGCAATTTGAACTGTTGAATCAGTATATGAAGAAAGTGAAATATAAAATGGAGTCCAAATTCCACTACTCGTATTACTAAATTGTGTAGAAATTGGAACCCAATCTCCATTATTAACTCTGATTTGTACTACCCCATAATCCGAATCTGAGAAACTGAACCAATGCCAAAATTGAACTGCTGGATTTTCTGATGCTGGAGGTACTACAAATGGCGGGCTTGCCAGTCTGCTATCTGACGGCTCCTGGTAGTTGCCCTCTAAGTTGGTCCCAACACAATTTTGCCCACTATGGGCATCGCTTGGTCCAAATGTTGGAATTCCGACTTCCCAGCTTCCCTCATCAACCGACCAATCTCCAAATCCTGATTCGAAATCCTCCGGGCTATTTAGTACATATGGTCCTGTAACCAATGATACATCATCTATGTACCAACCACTACTTACATTATTATAACCCAGCCATTCTTCAGAATGAAAATAAAATGCAATTTGAACTGTTGAACCAGCATAAGCTGATATGTCAACTGATCCATAGGACCAGGCATCACTGCCATAATTATTCATTATTATTGATATGGATTCCCACTCACCACCACTTGTCTTTATTTGAACTTCGCCATAATCAGATTCCGCAAAGCTCATCCAATACCAAAAACGAAATCGTGGATTTTCTGATGCTGCAGGAACAACAAACGAAGTATATCTAATCAATCTTGTTGTTACTGGTTCAGAATAATTGCCAGCCAAAACCGTAGCTGCACAATTGTCACCAGCGTGGGCAGCATTTGGGCCACTTGTGGGTGTGCCAACTTCCCATGTACCATTATCAACATACCAATTATTATACCAGTCGCCTTCAAAATCTTCACTCCAAAGTGTGGTTTGCCCTTGTGCTAAAAAAAGGGAAAACAGGACAAATAAAATTGTCAGGTAAACATTTTTTTTCATGATTTTTGGTTTTAATTTATCGTTTAAAATCGCTTTATACCTAATTACGTTCCTGGTGTCACGACTTTTATCACACTTAATCATGAAAGGGTTTGTTGTAAGTAACAATGATAGGGAGCTAAAAGAGAAGAATTTAGTTTAGTTTGAAAAATACAAATAAACAGCGTTTTTTTAATTTAATATTCTCTAAAGAATATCATGTTTTCATCAAAATTGCTGAGTTACCTACAAGTTAAAGAATACAGAAAAGAAAAACAAGCAGAATCTTTCTAAATTATCATGACAAGCACCTAAGATGTAGCGATTTAAGTGTTTTTTTATATGTTTATATTAGGTAACAAAATACTTTCATTTACCGAGGTATCGTATTTATTAAATTTATTGTCAATATTAAACCAGATAAATTCCTTTCCATGTTTTTGTTTTCAACAATCACCATAACTCTCGCCCTTTTATTTTATTCGATTGGCGTATGGTCTGAACGTTGTTCACGCGAACTAAAAAAGTGGCACCTTTTTGCATTCTGGTTCGGTTTTGTTTTTGATGTTACCGGAACCTTAGCCATGCACTTTATTTCTGAAAATCCGTTTGACCTTACAGACTTTCATACATTAACCGGACAAATTGCCTTATGGCTAATGCTGGCACATGCAATATGGGCAACAAATGTTATTGTGAGGAACAAACAAAATCTAAAGAAAAAATTTCACCGATATAGTTTGCTTGTGTGGTTCATTTGGTTGATTCCTTATGTTGGAGGTATGATTATGGGAATGACATCAAGCCATTAAAAATCAGAACAGTTATGTTAATTGGAAAAATGCGGTTACAATATTAAATATTGTAACCGCATTTTTTGAAAACTTTTAATTTTTAAAACACATTAATGTTTATGCCCGGCATGAGAATCATGTTTTTCCCCGGAACGATCATAATGGCAGCAATCGGGAAGTTTATTGTAAACTTCATCTTTGGCTTTGTATTTCCCGGTATCATGTCCGGCTTTGGCAACAGCTTTCTGCACTTTTTCCATATCAGTCTTTGAATTATCAAAAGTTACCTCCAGCTGTTTTGTTTTTTTATCCCACTCTGCTGTGGAAACGCCTTCAACCGAAAGGGCTGCTTTTTCGATTCGTTTTTCACACATTCCACAATTTCCCTTTACTTCTACTTTTTTGTTTACGCTTTCAGCGAAAACCATTACTGTTCCTATAAAAAACAGTGTTAGTAAACTTAAAATTTTTGTTTTCATCATTATATAATTTTTTTTTAATAGAAGTATTACAAAATTTACTCCTTGTCAAAACTGTCAACCACTATAGCTCCCATTGAAGCCGGAAATGCAATTATAATTATTCTTTTTATTGCAATCAAAGGATCTGAAAAAAGTGGCAATTTATTTAAAGCAAACAATACAATTATTACAACTATTAATGTAACTCCATAATCTATCAAAACACGTTTGATGTATGTTGCCATACGATTTTTTACTTTTCCCTGGAAAATACCTTTCCATGCATATAAGCCAATAAAAATTAATGTAAGTAATACTATTATTCCAAGGTTTAAAAAGGGTATTGTTTTACTTAAGTTCCATGCTTCCTCTGTAAAAGCAATAGGTACTGATAAAACCGTTGACCCGATAATTACCTGACTTAGATCTTCAAAATCAATTTTCCTGAAATCCATTTTAGAAAATTATTTACAATTCAAAAAAGTAAAACATTCTCTGATTATTCCAATTCTAATTGCCTAACTTTAAAATCCTAATTGCTCCTCGAATTACAATCAAAAAAACAATCGATCCAACAATTAAATCCGGGAATTTAGAATTTGTGAGTAATACCAATATTCCTGCCAGAATAACACCTGCATTGATAATAACATCATTCGAAGTAAAAATCATACTTGCTTTCATGTGGGCTTCGTTGCTTTTGGATTTCTGAAGCAGGTATAGACATATGGCGTTTGCAATTAATGCCAAAACTGATACTGCAATCATGATACGAAAATCGGGCATTGCTTCAACACCGATAAATCTTCGAACCACTTCAATAATTCCCAGTATTGCCAAAGTCAGTTGAAAGTAACCGCTTAATCTGGCAACTTTCTTTTTTCGCGAAACAGCTGAACCAACAGCCCATAGGCTTAAACCATAAACAAAAGAATCTGCTAACATATCCAGGGAATCGGCAACCAAACCCATTGATTTGGAAATTAACCCTGTTGTCATTTCAATAATAAAAAATCCAAAGTTTATGAGTAAAACTGACCACAGGAGTTTTGATTGTACACTTGTACTTTCTCTTACAAGCTCACTTTCTTCAATACTTTCTGTTTTGTATAATTTTGCCCCTAAATCCAGAGATTCCAACCTTTTTAGAATTTCTGAGTCTTTGTCGGTATGAAAAACTGCGAGATTACGTTTAGCAATATCAAATTCGAGTTTTTGTATAACATTCAAACCTTCCAGTTTCATCCGAATCATGTTTTCTTCGGAAGGGCAGTCCATTTTTGTTATATGAAATTCAGTCTTTAACACTTTTGGGTTTTTATACTCAAACATAACTTAAATCATATTGTTTTAGGACGAAATCTAATTTCGATTTAAGCCGAACTTTTGTAGTTTATTTACCGGCAACTATATCCCAATGAATCAATGGTTTGTTTTGCTTTTTCAATTTCGATATTATCACCTTCCAGTGTAACCGTCTTGTCTGCCAGGTTTACCTGAGCACTTTTTACAAAGGGTAATTTTGCCAGATTGTTTTCTACATTGGCTTTACAATGATTACAAGTCATACCCTCTACTTTAATTGTTTTTGTTTCCATCGTGTTATTTATTTGTTGTTTTAAATTATTTTTTGACTCAAAGTATTTTTGGATGTATCCGTTAATAATCAAAAGTAAAAGCAGAATTCCTGAAGCCAATTGCAACCAGTTTAAATGGTGCTCATGGAAGTGGCCCATATGATTTTGAGTGATTTGTGTAAACCATTCAAGCGGGAGTACATAATCGATAAGTAAACCAAAAGAAAGTGCACTGATAATAATGGTTCCAAGGTATGCAAACAAGCTTCGTCTGCCCAGCACTTTCCAAATCATTGTGATTGTTGCTGCGTTGGTTGCTGGTCCGGCCATTAACAAAACAAATGCTGCTCCGGGACTGATTCCCTTTAAAATTAAAATTGCAGCCAGGGGAATAGAACCCGTTGCACAAATATACAAGGGAATTGAAACCACAAGTATCAGCAACATTTGTAACAAAGGAGAGAGGTTTAAAATTTCAAAAAAATCATTGGGAACCAATGCTGAAATAAAAGCTGCCAATACAAGTCCAATTACCAGCCATTTTGAAATATCCTGGATAAATTCAACAAACCCATAGCGAAAGATATCTTTTATTTTTTCAATTAAAGTTTTGTGTTTTTCTGTTGTCGTTGAGAATTGCTGTTCTTCATTTTCTCTTTTTGTAATTTGTGCAGTTACCAAACCTCCGCTTATACCTGTAATTAATGCAGCGACAGGGCGAATAACAGCAAAAGGCAAACCCATTAAAGAAAATGTTGCCAGTATTGAGTCAACACCGGTTTGAGGAGTGGAAATCATAAAAGACACAGTTCCTCCTTTTGAAGCCCCGTTTTTATAAAATGCCGTACCGGTGGGAATAACTCCACAGGAACACAGAGGTAAAGGGATTCCGAATATCGATGCCAATACGGACGAACGCATTGATTTACCGTTGAAATACTTTTCAATACGCTGTTTTGGGATAAAAGCATAAAGTAAACCTGCAAAAAAGAATCCCAATAAAAGGTAGGGAGCCATTTCTCCAAGAATATTTACTAAGTCGATTAAAAACGTGTAAATGAAATTTCTTACTTCCATATTTGCAAAGTAAATAAGAAAGTGTGTCTATGTTATTACACGATTTTGGAAAAGAATTATGAAATTTTTAGATCATAGCTCATCCAGAAATTTTCTTTTATTTCCTCCTATTTTTTTAAAATGAGACGGCGTTAGACCGGTAACTTTCTTAAACTGGTTGGAGAGATGCTGAACACTGCTGTAGCCAAGTTGATATGATATTTCATTAAGTGTTAGCTCATCATAGACAAGCAATTCTTTCACTTTTTCAATCTTTTGATTGATAATATATTTTTCAATGGTAATGCCTTCAACTGAAGAAAAAAGATTGCTTAAATAGGAATAGTCATATCCCAGTTTCCCGGCGATATAATCTGAACTGTTTAGCTTTTCAAAACCGGAATCTGAATGATGGATTTTTTCAATTATTAGTGTTTTAATATTGCCTATAATTTTGCTTTTTTTATCATCTATCAGTTCAAATCCGTTTTCTTCAAGTACTTTTTTTATCTGACCTGTTTTTTGAATGTCTAAAGCCGTTGAAGTAATTACTTTCCCAAGTTCTATATGCTCTATCTCAATATTCAACTTCGTCAACTCCTCTCCCACTACTTTAATACAGCGAGGACAAACCATATTTTTGATATATAAAACTGATTTCATTTGAAACAAAAATATAAAATCATTCTTTTTAAAATGCAATCTTTTTTTTGCGAACAGTGCGTAAAATTTAATTTACTATCGTTAGTTATATGTTTCTTAAGAAGTAATTTGAATTGAAAGCAATGAACTCCTGTAACTAATGTAAAATTAATTCGTATTTAAAGGTCTTAAAATTACTATTTTGTAAAAAAATGGGTATCTTATATGTGGAAATACTATTATTTCACTCAAACAAGCAAAAAACATTAAAAACATGGTTACTATTTCAATAGAAATTAACGGGAATGTCTTATCAGAAAATTTCAAGGTAGAATCAATAGAAGTTAAAAAGGAAATCAACAATGTTCCCTGGGCGAAAGTGGTTATCAATAACGAGATTCAGGAGCCTTTGTCTTTTGAACTTAATGATCAGGAATTATTAGTGCCGGGAAATGAAGTAGAAATTAAAGCAGGTTATAACCAAAGAAATGCAACAATTTTTAAGGGAATTATTATAAAGCATAGTGTTAATTTGTCGTCTGATGGTTTACCAAAATTAATACTGGAATGTTATGATAAAGCCATTAAGATGACTGTTGGCAGAAAAAGTAAAGTTTTTACGGAAATGAATGACAGTGATGTAATTGGTGAAATTGTAAATCAGTATGACCTCAGTTTAAATCTGCAATTAACATCAACGTTTGCATTACATAATAAACTTGTACAGTATAATTGTACCGATTGGGATTTTGTTCTTGCAAGAGCAGATACCAACGGAATGCTCTGTATACCAAATGATGGAGATTTTATTGTTCAAAATCCTCAATTAGAGGAACGACCTGTTGTCAAACTGGTTTACGGAAGTAATATTCTTAATTTTGATGCGGAAATAGATGCCAGACATCAGATTTCAAAAGTCATATCCAAATCCTGGAATTATTCTAACCAGGAAATAGAAACCAGGGAAGGACATGATCCATATGTTTCTCTTAACAGCAAACTAAAAAGTTCTGAATTAGCTGATGTCATCGGTCTTGAAAGCTATGTACTTGAACATGGCGGAAAATTAAACACCGAAGAACTTCAGGCGTGGAGCGATTCCTTAATATTAAAAAGACAATTAGCTAAAGCGCGTGGGACGATAAGAATTACCGGAGCCCGTAATATAAATCCGGGAAATATAGTTTTGGTTAAAGGACTTGGAAGCTTTTTCAGTGGTAATGCATTTGTAAGCGGCGTGCATCATTTTATTGCAGATGGTGACTGGCAAATGGATATTAAGATTGGAGCAGATCCTCAGTGGTTTACTGAAAAAAAAGAAATTTCAGAAAGGCCGGCAAGCGGACTGGTAGCAGCTTTTCGGGGATTACAGGTTGGAATTGTCGATAAAATTGAAGCCGATCCTGATGGAGAGGAAAGAGTATGCATTCAACTACCGGTAATTGAAAATTCAGATGACGGTATATGGGCCAGAGTAGCAACGCTTGATGCAGGAAACGACAGAGGTGTATTTTTTCGTCCGGAAATTGGGGACGAAGTTATTGTCGGTTTTGTTAATGATGATCCCAGAGATCCGGTAATCCTTGGAATGATGAACAGCAGTGCTAAACCTGCTCCACTTGTTGCCCAAAACGATAATCCCCAAAAAGGTTTTGTTACACGCAGTAAACTGAAACTGATTTTTGACGATGAAGAAAAGAAAGTCCTGATAGAAACACCTGCCGGAAAAAAGGTTGTTTTAAGTGAAGATCAGGATGATATTACCTTGTCAGATGAGCATCAGAATAAATTTGTAATGGATAAAAACGGAATTTTGATAGAAAGCCAGAAAAATATAACCATTTCGGCAAACCACGATATTTTTATAGAAGGTGCAAATACTGAAATGAATGCACAATTATCGGCAAAGATTTCAGGGAGTTCAGAAGCTAAATTGGAAACAGGGGGAATGGCTTCAGTTATTGGTTCCTTGGTAAAAATTAATTAGTTTTTATTATGTCATTAGCAGCAAGAGTAAATGATATGCATACTTGTCCAATTGTAGAAGGATTGGGCATACCACATGTTGGAGGAATAATACTTCCTCCGGGATGTCCGACCGTATTAATTGGTGGAATGCCTGCCGCAGTACTTGGAGATAATTGTATATGCAATGGTGCTTCAGATACAATTGTACAAGGCTCAGGAACAGTGCTTATTGGAGGAAGACCGGCAGCAAGAGTTGGCGATTTAACGGAACATGGTGGGATCATTGTTCAGGGTTGTCCTACGGTGATGATTGGAGGTTAGTGGTCGAATTACAGTTTTTGTAAAAAGTCAGAAAAACATGGATTGATTTATAGACCATTGATGTCAAAAAAAGGTTTTGTATTGAAATTGATTTATGAATTGATAATTACTGAATTATTTTTGATTAAGATAAATCAAACAAATAACTGAAAGCAACAATAAAATGCCAAAAACTGCGGTTACAATGGTTTCACCCTTTTCAAAATAATATCCGGCGGCATTCAAAACTGAATAAACAACCATTGCATGGGCGGCAATTAAAATAATTGACTTTCTTCGTTTAATGTAATTAACTCCACCGGCAATACACAAAAATGCCATAATCACTTCAGAGACCAAATGAAATATCATTTCTTTTAATCCTTCCGATACAAAGTCATTCATTAACAAAAATACCCACATTGCCAGCACTGTACTGCCAAGAAAAATGGAATACCACGCAATTTTATTTATTGTTCTTTCTTTCATTTTTTGGTCAGTTTTTTATCTTCTGATTTGAATCCAGCAAATAAAGATATTTACGAATTCCATCTGTAATTGCCCATGAATCATACTCATAATTGTGGCCCGTGGTTACAATCACAACATCAATATTTGGAATTATAAATATAAACTGACTCCCCCACCCGTTTGCCCAAATTACAGGATAGTTTTTTCCATTTGATTCAAGATTTAAATTCCACCACTGATAACTGTAATTATCACCGGGAATATGACTTTTTGTTTTTTCCGATGTAGATTCCAAAATCCATTCTTTTGAAATAATTTGTTGATGATTAAATTTTCCATCATTTAAAACCATGTTTCCAATTTTTATCATATCTCCTGGCTGTAAACTCAAAGAACCTGACATTAAGGGGAAATCGTTGTTATCATCTCCATCCCATGAATAGTTCAATATATTTAAAGGTTCAAAAAGATATATATTGGCAAACTCATCAGGATTTATTCCTGTCTTTCTTTTTAAAACTTCTCCAAGAATTTCTGTATTACCTCCATCGTATTGAAATTGAGTTCCGGGTCTGGTAATTATTTCACGGTTCAGTGCAAATTGAAACCGATTGCCGGTTTGACTCATTTTTTCTTCCTGAACATCAAACCCGGATGTCATCGTTAAAAGGTGAGAAATCGTAATTTCCCGGTAATTCTCATTTTTAAGGTGAGGGATTTCATCAAAAATCTCATAAATCTTTTGTTCGACATGATCCATAAAACCTTTGTCCAGTGCTATTCCAATCAAAAGTGAGGTAATACTTTTTGTGCATGATTCAATCTGATGGAGTTCATTTTGCATATATCCGTAAAAATACTCCTCACCAATGAGTTGATTATTTTTCAAAATCAGAAACGAATTTATTCTACCATAATCACCCCTGATAATTTCGGGCAAAAGTTTCAAAAGGAAAGCAGAATCATTTTTTGAATTGGGAATTGAAGGAATCAAACCATCTTCCAAATCCTTAGGTTTTGAATAAGAGTATTGGTAATTGGGTTGGTCGCAATCGGGTTTTGCATGAATAAGATAATTCTTAATCCATTCATTTTTTACCAGTCGAACAGAATCAAATGGTTCACCAGGGCAGGCAAATCCTCCTTCAATTCTGTTCTTGTTAGCTAAAACTCCGGAATATGTACAATTCCAGTCTGGAACATAAAACGTAATTCTGTTTTGTGAAATAATAAGACTTTCGATTTCGAACTTTGATTGATAAAAATTATTCTCAGCCCAGAATCCTTTTGCATTAACAGTGTCTTCTGAATTGTCGATTTGAACATAAAACTTTTTATCCGGATTCTCAGGATGTGGCCCTTCCCAAAATCCTGTTAAAGAATTATCATGCTTAATAAATGAACAAGCTGTGAATAGAATTAATGATAAAGCTATAGCTGATTTTAACATATTTTTTACTTCAAGTTAGCGTATAAATAATAATGAAGAACATATATTCGATAAACGGTATATAAAACGGCCTGAACGACAAAAAGCAAATTATGTATTTCTTATTGTTATCTTAGTTTGATATTTATAAAATATCTAATCAACTGTTTTAACGATGGAAGAAAATCCTTTTCATGATCCTAAAGAACACAAAGAACTTCCGATATTTAAAAAAGCCGAAGAAATTTTTGAGGTGGTTAAACAAATTTCTGATTTGATTCCAGAAGATAGTTCCAACCGCAACCTGCTGTTTGTTAAAGGCGAAATGCTGGGCAATGCCTCAACCATACTTGCTAAAATTGCAGGTGCCGAAGGAGGCGATTTATACGATTTGAGAATGGAAAATGCCGCTATTATCAGAAAGGCTGCACGCGATTTAATGGTGACAAAACACTCTTTAAAAATGTTCGGTTTTAAAGAAGTTGAATATTTTGAAATGGTACGCGATCTGATTGAGGAATTTCGTTTACTTTTTATCGACTGGGTTGCCGGTTTTGATAAATGGAACTATATAATCGACCGATGGGGATTATTTAATCCACCGGGTGTTGGGCCACATGACAAAGACCCCGATGACGACATTCCTTTCAATCCTGAGGATTTCGAATAATTGGTGTATAATTGCAAACTTTTATTTGAAAGCTGATGAATCGAAAAAAATATCTGCCGGCCGAATGGGAAAAACAATCGTTTTTGCAGCTTACCTTTCCACATGCCAATAGCGACTGGAAAGAAATGTTGGATGAAGTTTCAGCATGTTTTGTTGAGATTATACAATCTGCTTCTGAGTTTCAGGATGTACTGGTGGTTTGCGATGATATTCAAAGAGTGAGTTCTTTTTTTAAATCACGTAAAAATATATTTTTTGTTCAGGAAGAATCTAATGATACCTGGGCACGTGATCATGGCGGAATTACGGTGATAGAAAATGGGATTCCGGTTGTTTATGATTATGTTTTTAATGGCTGGGGGAAAAAGTTTGAAGCCGGATTGGATAACAAAATAACAAAAAAACTTTTTGAGAAAGGTGTTTTTAAAAACTGTAGAATAAAATCATTCGATTTTGTGTTGGAAGGTGGATCAATCGAAAGTGATGGTAAGGGAACAATTCTTACAAGTTCTAAATGTCTGCTTTCAAAAAACAGAAATGAACCTCTTTCAAAAACAGAAATTGAACTTGTTTTAAAAGAAAACTTTGGAGCCAATCAAATTCTGTGGCTTAATCATGGTTTTCTAACTGGCGATGATACCGATTCCCATATTGATACCCTTGCAAGATTTTGCAATGAAAAAACTATTGTTTATACCGGATGCAATAGTCCTGAAGATGAGCATTTTGAAGAGCTTCAGAAAATGAAAAAGGAGTTGGGAAAATTTAAAAATTACAAAGGAGACCAATACAAGCTGGTAGAATTACCCTTGCCGGATGCCTGTTTTGACAAAGACGGCAACCGTCTTCCTGCTACTTATGCTAACTTTACAATTGTAAACAATGCTGTACTGGTACCTGTTTACGGGGTTTCTCAGGATTTGAATGCTTTAACAATTTTACAAAGTTGTTTCCCCGATAGAAAAATAATTGCAGTAAATTGCAGGGTGCTGATTGAACAGCATGGTTCGTTACATTGTGTTACCATGCAATATCCCGAGGCGGTAAAACTGAACAAAGAAATTTTAAGTTAAAATGAAGAATTTAAAAGTTGGATTAATACAAATGTCGTGTACTTCCAATGTACAAAGCAACATACAAAAAACTAAAGGTGAAATCGAAATTTGTGCTTCTAATGGAGCAAATTTTGTTGTACTTCAGGAGCTGCATAACAGTCTTTACTTTTGTCAAACGGAAGACACAGATATATTTGACCTTGCTGAATCCATTCCCGGCCCCTCAACTGAAATCTACTCTAAAATTGCAAAAGAAAACAACCTGGTATTGGTAACTTCTCTTTTCGAAAAACGAGCTCCGGGTTTATACCACAACACTGCCGTAGTTTTTGAGAAAGATGGCTCGATTGCAGGAAAATACCGTAAAATGCATATTCCGGATGATCCGGCTTATTACGAAAAATTCTATTTTACTCCGGGAGATCTCGGATTTGAACCTATCCAAACTTCAGTTGGTAAACTCGGTGTTTTGGTTTGCTGGGATCAATGGTATCCCGAAGCAGCCCGTTTAATGGCTTTGGGCGGAGCAGAAATATTAATATATCCTACCGCTATTGGCTGGGAAAGCTCTGACGATGTTGATGAAAAAGAACGTCAGCTGGAAGCCTGGATGATTTCGCAAAGAGGGCATGCCGTGGCTAATGGATTGCCGATTATCAGCGTTAATCGTACAGGATTTGAATCCGATCCCTCCGGTGCAACCAATGGTATTACTTTCTGGGGAAATTCATTTGTTGCCGGCCCACAGGGTGAGATTATAAAGCTTTTACCTGCGAATAAAGAAAAAAGCGAAGTGGTTTCAATAAATCTAAAACGATCGGAAGACGTAAGAAGAATCTGGCCCTTTTTACGCGACAGAAGGATTGATGCCTATGATGAAATTCTTAAACGTTTCAGAGATTAGCTTTTAGGCAAAATTCAACCATGAACTGTTTTCCCTGTAATCCTCTATAACTTCACTTTTATTTTGAAATGAAAATCCTGCCAGCAATTTGCTGATATCGCGCTGAAGCATTGAAATACTGTTGTCGATTAAATCTTTTCTAAATCCTTTGTTTGCAGTTTCCAATACCTGGTTCATCGAAATAATTCGTCCTACAATTTGTCCCAATTCAACCAGCTTTCTTTGTGGCATCTGAAAATTGAGATTAAAACTTGTGATTTCCTTTAGATAATCTGATGCTTTTTCTGTCAGATCATAATTCTTTAAAAAACGATACAGGTTGTTTTCTTTGGCACGTTTCATAAGCTTGATTATGCCCTCAGAAATTTGAGCATACAAAATATCATTCGAACCTTCAAAAATCTGGAAAGGCCTGCTGTCGGCTGTCCCTCGTCCTCCAATATGATTAATCCTGTATGCTTTTGCTCCCACCAGTTGTACCAGCGATTGCGCCGCTTCCTGCATTAAATCAGTTACAACACTTTTTACTGCATTGGCTTCAATTCCGTACGGTACCAAATCCACTTCTATGCCGGCCTTTTCGCTGCTATTAATACACATCGCAGAACAAACCGTATAGGATGCCTGAAGTTTTGATAAACGCTGTTGTACCTGGTCGTAAGAAAACAGGCTTTTGCCACCAACCAGTCTTTGTTTACAATGCGAAATTGCCTCGTCGAGCATTCGTTGAATAAAACCCATTCCCATTCCTGGAAATTGCATTCGGCTGCGGTGCAATAAATCCAGCATCATTTTAACTCCTGTTGAATGAGGTTTCAGTTTATGAGTCGTTGGTATTTTAACATCAATATTATTTCTTCCGTAAGGAATCATGTACAATCCGAGATTCTCATAAAACTCTTCAACATCTATTTGTTGTTCGGGCTGATTTACATCGCAAATAAAAAAGTCGATATCACGCTGTAAGTTTCCCGCACCAGTCTGTTGGCGAGCAGTTAATAACCAGAACTCTGCCCAGCCTGTTAATCCGGCCCAGTGTTTTTTCCCTTTTAAATGTGCATAATCTTCGTTTTCGGTATAAGAGGTTTGCATATTTAATGCGTCACTTCCATAATCGGGCTCTGTAATCATTAAACCGCCCATGGTTTTTTCTTCAAGAAAACGTTTAAAAACAGTTTGTTTTGCTTCTTCTAAACCATACTTTCCAACTGGTTGTAAAAATAAAGCCGAATTAATTCCAAACGTTAGCGAAAGCGCCAGGGACTCATACGAGGCAGCAGCTAATAAACCAATGTTTTCCTTCATTATTCCGCCACGTCCGCCGTATTCTTTTGGAATACCTACTGATAGTGGATTTACAGACATAATTTCGCGAAGTGCAAAAGGCGGTAAGCCCCTTTTTAAACTGAATTGATTGATATCTGCTCTTTCATGAAAAACAAGTTTCATTTTTGCTTTTAACTTTTCAATAAAAGCCTCGAAAGAGCTTGTTTGAGAAGAATCGTTTTTTACTTCTTTTAAAATCTCAGGTTCTGAATAATTCATAAATACTTTTTTCTAATAAACGGTTTTTGGCAAATATTAAGCTACAACACATTCAAAGCAATTATGTTTTTAATATAAATTGAGAAAAGTATAAACTATTCATTAATATGATTTTGCATCGCGATTAAAACCTTATTTAGAAAAAATAGCTTGTTAAATTCTGTTGTTATTTGACGTTTTATTTCAAGTTTCATTTTGGATTTCAAATTCATTCCTTCTAATTTATAAACCAGAATTACTATATTCCCGAAAAAAATAAAATGAAGATAATTTCGTGGAATGTAAATGGTATAAGGGCAGTTGCCAAGAAGAATTTTTTTGCTGATTTAAAAAATATGAATCCTGATATTTTGTGTCTTCAGGAAACCAAAGCACAGGATGACCAGGTTGCTGAGACATTGGAATCGGTAAAAGATTACCATATTTATTCAAATTCTGCAATAAAAAAGGGATATTCGGGCACAGCCATTTTAAGCAAAACAAAACCCATTGGTGTAACAAAGGATATGGGAATTGAGATTCACGATACAGAAGGCCGTATTTTGTGTCTGGAGTATGAAAAGTTTTTTCTGATTACCGTATATGTTCCTAATTCGGGAAGTGCACTAAAACGTCTGGATTACAGACAAGATTGGGATTTGGCATTTCTTAAATACCTGAAAAACCTTGAAAAAACAAAGCCTGTTGTAGTTTGCGGCGATTTTAATGTGGCTCATAAAGCTATCGATTTAACGCATCCAAAACCTAATTATAACAAATCGGCAGGTTATATGCAGGAAGAAATAGATGGAATGGATCGTTTTGTAGAAAACGGACTGGTAGATACTTTCCGGCATTTTTATCCCGATAAAACAGAAATTTATTCGTGGTGGAGTTACCGTGCGGGAGCCAGGGCCAAAAATGTGGGCTGGAGAATCGATTATTTTTTGGTGAGCAAATCCTTTATGTCATCAGTAAAAGATGCATTTATAATGAACGAGATCATGGGGTCGGATCATTGCCCGGTTGGAATACAACTAACGGAATAAAAAAAATAAACCGCTCTGCTTAATAAAAGCGTAGCGGTTGAAATATGTAAAATTGGGTATTTATTAACCCGCTATCGAGGTTCTTACCTGCTTTAGAATCGCACGTTTGGTTTTTACTCCAACAATACGCCCCACTTCTACTCCATTTTTAAATATAACCATAGTGGGAATATTACGAACCTTAAATTTTTTTGCCAAATCCTGATTATGATCTACGTTGACTTTACCAATTACTATGTCAGTTTCATTTTCAGCAATTTCATTTAATGTAGGAGCAATTATTTTACACGGATTACACCACGGAGCCCAAAAATCCACCAGCAATACATCCTTTTTTAAGGCCAGTTTCATATTCTTTTTGGTAATGGTAACTATTTTCTTGCTGTTTTTTACCGGTTCCGCATTTTTCATTCTGTAGTAATTTACAGTTATTAAAACCAGTAAAACCACTACTATTGCTGCAATAACTATTAAGGTTGTCGACATATCATTCAATTTTATAAGCTGCAAATTTAAAATCCACTTTGAAATGTCTGAATTTTTCATTCAGATATATGTAAATATTTAGATATTTTTAATAATGTAGTAATGTAGGATTATTTCAGGATTCGTATTGTTCCAATCATCACACATGCGATTATACCATAATCTTCCTGATTTTTCTATATTTTTGGGCGTTTAACTTTCAATTAAACATTAATGAAACTTACTGAAGAACATAAGAAATTGATTGAAAAAGAGTTCGTTTTTACTGCATCAAGAAGCAGTGGCCCGGGTGGTCAAAATGTAAACAAAGTAAATACAAGAATTGAGTTGAGTTTTAATGTTGAGGACTCAAAATACTTTTCAGATATTGAAAAAAACAGGATGCTAATAAAACTGAAAAACAAAATCAATAGTGAAGGAACTTTGTTACTTACGGCACAAAATGCACGTTCCCAGCTGGAAAACAAAAGGATTGTTATTGAAAAGTTTTATGAATTGATTGAAAGAGCTTTATCAGTAAATAGAAAAAGGATTAAAACATTGCCTACAAAGGCTTCCAGACTTAAAAGACTTGAATCCAAAAAAATCCAGGCATTAAAAAAACAATCCCGAAAACCACCTCAACTATAAAACCGTTCAATTTTCCGATTCGCGATAAAATTGTTTCTTTGCACTCAAAATAGAGCAAAACATTTGATGATTCAGTTTCTTAGAAATATTCGTGACCGGTTTATTCGTTTGATAGATTGGTTTTATTTCCCTTTTTTACATTTTTTACCACGCGAGATTTACCGTTATGCTGTAACCGGTGGATTAAATACGCTGTTTGATTTGTTGCTTTATTTCCTGATATATCGTTTTGTCCTTGACAAACAAATTGTAGACCTTGGTTTTGTTGCAATCAGTCCGCACATTGCAGCCTTTTTAATCGTATTTCCGATTACCTTCCTTTCTGGATTTTTGTTGGCAAAATATGTAACATTTAATGCTTCTGAACTAAGAGGAAGAATTCAGCTTTTCAGGTACGGACTTACAGTTTCGGGTGCTATATTTTTAAACTATTTCTTTCTAAAACTATTTGTTGAATATTTTGGTTGGTATGCAACATTTTCAAAGGGAATTACAACGGTTATTGTTGTTATATACAGCTATATTGCACAACGCTATTTTTCCTTTAAAACTGCAGGACTGGAAATTTCGGGTAAATCTGCCGAATAGCTTAAACAGTCTCTTAATATTTCAATTATAAAAGTTAAAGAAAAGAATTGCTGTAATCAATTTTGGTTATCTTTATACTTTTAGAGAAATGAACGAACTCCGGCAAAAATATTACCCTACAATCTTACAGGCAATTCATCTGTTAATACTGTATATTTTTATTCAATCAGTTGTTGACTTTCCCCTTGCATTAATTGATTATTATAAGGACACTGAATACCTGTATCATCCGATAAAAAAAATAGTATTGGGAGTTGGTTCCACCTTGTTTATTTTAATCTACGGTTACAGAAAATCAAAAGCGCCGCTTTTTAATGTTTTCCCGATAAAACTGTTTAATCCTTTAATTATTATACCTGTAATAACTTTTCTTTGGTCGGCACATAATTTACTTGAAATTCCAAATGCCTTGCTCGATAAATATATCCCCGCACCACCCTGGTTTTGGGAAATGTTTAACCGTATTTTTGAAGGAGATTATGGCTGGTGGGGTGCTTTTATGAAAGTTGCGGTGGTAGCACCAATTGTTGAAGAATTAATTTTCAGAGGGTTGATATTACAGGGATTCAGAAGAAATTACAATGCGTTTATTTCTGTTGTAATGTCAGCACTTTTATTTGCTTTATTTCATCTAAATCCATGGCAATTTCCGGCGACATTTGTATTGGGCCTTTTACTTGGATGGATTATGTTGAGGACTAATAATATAATTCTTGCAATTTTGGGACATTCCATAAATAATTTCCTTGTATTATTGTCGATTACCTTTTGGCAGGAAATCAGGTCGCATGCTTTTTATTTAATGGAAAAAGAAAATATTTATTACACAAGTGCTTTAATTGCTTCATTATCATTAATTCTAATCTTTTTATTTAGCATAAAATGGTTTAAAAAGAAAAATCATAGTTGATATGGTCATGGATTATATTCTTATTGGGTTAGGCGTTATTTTTACCGTTGTTGGTATTCTTGGTTGTTTATTACCATTTATTCCAGGCCCGCCGTTAAATTATATCGGTTTACTTTTACTGCATTTTACTTCTAAATATCAGTTCGAAAATAAATTTATAATCATCTGGGCGCTAATTACAGCCGTTGTTTATGGTATAGATATGGTTATTCCTGTCTGGGGAACTAAAAAATTTGGTGGCAGCAAACGCGGCGTTTGGGGAAGTATGATTGGCCTGGTTGCAGGATTCTTCTTTTTTCCTCCATTTGGAATTATCATTGGGCCTTTTGCCGGAGCCGTCATTGGAGAGTTAAGTTCAGGTAAAAATTCTTCTGAGGCCTTTAAATCAGGTTTTGGATCTTTTATTGGTTTTCTTACCGGAACTATATTAAAACTTATCGTTTCAGGCATGATGACCTGGTATTTCTTTAAGGAATTGTTAATCAACTGACAGAATCTTTTTAGTGGATCCTAAAATGATTTGAAATAAAATACGTTTATAATCAAAAATTCGTAAAACTTAAGATTTTGGCAAGCAGAGTTGTTGAATGGGATTTAAATGAAAAATCCAAACCATCAAAAAAAACCAAAAGAAAACCTGTAAAAAGGAAGAAAAAGAGTTCTAAAAAGAAAAAGAACAATTTCAATTTTTGGCAATTTTCATTAAAGGCAGCTGCCATATTGTTTTTAATGGCCTGTTTGTTTTTTATTCTTGTTTTTATAGGGGCATTGGGGCCTGTTCCGTCAAAAGAACAGTTAAAGGCAATAAAAAATCCTGTAGCTTCCGAAGTACTTTCAGGTGATGGAAGGGTTTTGGGACGTTATTACATTGAAAACAGAAGCTATGCCAAGTTTGATGAGATTTCACCAAATGTAATCAATGCATTAATTGCTACCGAGGATGCGCGTTTTTACGAACATCGCGGAATAGATGAAATTGCCTTACTTCGGGTATTTGTTAAATCAATTTTGTTATTCGACAGGAGTTCCGGAGGTGGAAGTACTTTAAGTCAGCAATTGGCAAAAAATCTTTATCCAAGAGTAAAACTTGGTCCGCTTTCAATGCCGGTAAATAAACTTCGTGAATCGATTATAGCATATCGAATGGAACGCGTTTATGACAAAAATGATATCTTGACTTTGTATCTGAATACAGTTCCTTTCTCGGAAAATATATTTGGAATTGATGTTGCGGCTGAACGTTTCTTTTCAAAATCACCTGCCCGGCTCGATGTGCATGAAGCTGCAGTGCTTGTGGGGCTTTTAAAGGCAAATAATTATTACAATCCCCACAGAAATCCGGAAAGAGCGAGAGACAGAAGAAATACTGTAATCGAATTAATGAAAAAAAACGGTTATATAACAGCTGAACAGGCAGCTGTTTACAAAGAAAAACCTTTGGTTCTAAAATACAGTCCGATTACTTATAACATAGGCCCTGCACCATATTTTGTTGAAAAAATAAAACCACGATTGTTGGAATGGTGTTCTGAAAATCAAAAACCAAACGGCGAGAATTATAACCTTTACACCGATGGTTTAATAATTACAACCACACTTGAATATAATCTTCAGTATTATGCCCAGCAAAGTGTTAAGGATAAAATGAAAAGTCTGCAAAAGGTTTTTGACACACACTGGAAAAACCGGGATATTTTTAAAGAAAATCCCGATATTGTAAAAAGCGCTTTAAATAAAAGCGATATAAAAGGTAAAAATCTGGATGAAAAAATACGCACTTCATTGTTTACATGGGACGGTGTGCGTGACACAATTATTTCAAGACAGGATTCTATTAAACATTATCTTAAGTTTCTCAATGCCGGATTTATTGCCATAGAACCACACACCGGTGCATTAAAAGCATGGGTAGGTGGAATAGACTTTCGGTTTTATAAATTCGACCATGTAACCGCTCCGCGTCAAACGGGATCAGTTTACAAACCCTTAGTATACCTCTCAGCTTTGGAAAATGGGATTGCACCAGACAAATATTATCCGAATGTTCATAAAACTTATACCGAATATAATGACTGGGCACCCAGAAATTCGCATGATGAATATGGTGGATATTACACAATGAAGGGATCTTTGTCAAAATCACTAAACACAGTTTCTGTTGAAGTAATTCTGGATGCCGGTGTAAAAAATACAATCAATTTATCCGAAGACTTTGGAATTTCATCAAATCTTCCCGAATACCCTTCTTTAGCTTTGGGAGTTGCTTCTGTTTCTTTACAGGAAATGATTGAAGCTTATGCAGGAATTGTAAATGATGGCAGACCGGTTAAAACAAATTACCTGGTTCAAATTTCTGACAGAGAAGGAAATATTCTGGAAAAGTTTGATTCAGAAGTTTCTATGGATTATGTTGCCTCACCGGAAAACTGCAGGGCAGTAATAAAAATGATGGAAGAAGTGGTTCAAACCGGAACCGGGAAAGGTATCAGGACACGATATGGGATTGAATCTGAATTTGCAGGAAAAACAGGAACGACACAAGATAATTCAGATGGTTGGTTTGTGGGTATCTCTCCAAGTTTAGTAACAGGTTGCTGGGTTGGTGCTGATGATCCACGCATTCATTTCAGGACTACAACTTATGGGCAGGGTGCATATATGGCACTACCTGTTGTCGGAAGTTTCTTTTACAGGGTAAAAAGAGACGCCAAAGTTTCTCACTATCTTGATGGAAGTTTCTCCTCCCCTTCCCCTGAAATGTATGCCATGCTTAACGTTCCTGACTTTGCGGAAGTAATGGATATTAAGGAGAAGGAGTTTGATATGGCTTCAATTTTCAAAAGAAAAACGCCGGAGCAAAAACTTGAAGAAGTTGACCAAAAAACTGTTGCACAGAAAAAAGAGAAAAAAGAAAGACCACTTTGGACCAAAATCAAAGGGATTTTCAAAAAGAAAAAATAAGCCTGATTTTCAACCAGATAACGCAAAGTAAAATTTAGTCCTTACAATTCGGTTATTCCTCAACCTTAAAAACATTATAATTTTTGTCGACTATAATGTCTGCATTTGGTTTTAAAGCCAACATACTTTGGTGTTCCATTTCTAAAACCTGAAAACGGAATTCGTCGTTTACTTCTTTTCCCCGGCTACCTCTTTTTGTTTTTGTTTCGTGGTAGGTTAAATCAATATAAACTCTAAGGTCGACATCTTTGATTTTAATGGCGTATAATCCGTCAACCACCAGGATATCTATGTCAGAGAAATTAGTAATCAACTTATCAATCTGTTTAGAAACAATATCCACACAAGGCATTAAAGCTTCCCTGCCTTCTTTAAATTCCTTGATATTCCGGTTTAATAATTTCCAGTCGTATTCTTTGTAACCAACTTTTTTAACCCCATTCTTTTTTCGCCATTCAGTTCTTTCATTAGGAGTAACTTTATAATAGTTATCTGTATGAAGGATTTTAACACGCATTCCTTCTTTTTTTAGCAATAAGGCCAGCGAATGCGACAATTCTGACTTTCCTGCACCGGACTCGCCGGAAATGGCAACGATAAACCTGTAGTTACTCTTTTTTTTGCTTCTTGCATCTAAAAGATAATCATAGATAGATTTTGCAGCTTCTTTGTGCAAATCGCTTATTAATAGTACATCCCCTAACATTCAGAACAACATTAATTAGTAAAATAAAATCTGCAAATTATTAGTCGGCAAAAATATTTTTTTATTCATAAAAACAATGCCAATCTCCTTAGAAATTTTGGATTTTGCTTCAATTTTTATTTGTGTTTGCAAAACTTCAATTTCATAAATAATTTCTTTAAACGAAAAACTAAATTTTAGAGCGTTCCATTCTTTGGGAAGAGAAGGATGGATATGAAGAATTTCTTTTTTTAAGTTGATTCCAGCAAAAGATGTAATGGCCATTAAAACTGTTCCTCCCATTACTCCTGCATGAATTCCTTCAGCTGTAGTACCTCCCTGTATATCATTAAAATCACTTTGAAGGGCTTCGAAATATAATTTATTGCCTTCCTCTTTGTTTCCATACATATTTGCCAGATATGCGTGTACTACCCTGCTTAATGTTGAACCATGCGAAGTTCTGGCCAGGTAATAATTGTAATTTCTTTTTAAATAGTCTTCAGGTAATTCTTTTGAAGTTTTTGAGAGAATTTGAGTAACATCTTTTTCATCGATATTATAAAATGTCATTAAGGTATCTGCCTGTTTTGCCAGTTTAAAATCATCAGGCGATTTTCCTTCTGCTTTTAAAATCCGGTCGAGACGATAAATGTTTTTATATTTTTTTCGATACGCATCCCAGTCGAGTTCTTTCAAACCAAAGTATCCATCAAACTGCTCAATAATTCCATCTTCAGAAACAGGAATATTCATATTTTCTGCAATCTCTTTCCAGTTCTTCTTTTCGGTAGAATTTAAATTGATTTTTGAGGAAATTGTTTTGGCAGAATTATCTGGCAGCGCATTGAAAATTTCAGCAGATCTTATAAAAAGCCAGGCAACCATAATATTGGTATAGGCATTGTCTTTTAATCCGCCACCTTTGCTGTTTTCGTGTTGCTCATGAAATTCATCTGGTCCCATTACTTTCGAAATACTGTACTTTCCGCTTACATCATCTTTTTCTGATTTGCTAGCCCAAAAACGGCAAATATCAAAAAATAATTCAGCACCATATTCTTCCATAAACTTAACATCGCTAGTGGTTTGAAAATAGTACCAAACATTGTATGCAATGGCTATTGAAATATGTCGTTGTAAGGAGCTGTAGTCATCGCCCCATTTGCCCGATACCGGATTCAGGTGAATAATTTGTGTTTCTTCTCTTCCATCGCTGCCACTTTGCCACGGAAACATTGCGCCCTTGTAATTGTGTTGTTTTGCATATTCACGGGCTTTATCCAAGCGTTTGTAGCGGTATTTTAAAATTGATTTTGCTACTTCCGGGAAAAATAAATTATATACCGGCATAATATACAGCTCATCCCAGAAAATATGTCCGCGGTATGCTTCTCCGTGTAATCCACGGGCAGCAATTCCCGCATCAATACTTACATTGTTTGGCGATGCAGAAACCATTAAATGAAACAGATGAAGGCGAATTAGCATCTGAGATTTTGTATCGCCGGAAATTTTAATGTCTATTTTCTTCCAGATTTTTTCCCAGGCCTTTTTACTTTCCTCAAACAACGAGTCAAAGGATATTGCCTGATTTAAACTTGTAATACAACTTTCCAGCGGATTTGTAACATCATCGCTTTTCGACGTATAAACCGCGACAATTTTTTCAAGGGTAAATTCATCACCTTCTTTCAGGTTGATTTTAAATCCTGTACTTATTTTACCTTGTGATGATTGAGATTGAAGAATATTTTCTTGTTCCGATTTGTTTAGCCATAATTTGTGTTTTACGGCTTCAGCAATTTCTATATCAGATTGTGTTGTTTTTACTTTTAACCATCCCCCCGTTTCGTTGGATTCCTGCTTTAATGTTTTAAGATGGTTTTGATTTAAATCGCGGTAACGAGCAACTCCGTCGTTTATAATGTTACCATCCAGCTCAGACTTAACTTCTATTTTTTCAGAATAATTTAATGCCTGAATTTGATATTGAATAGCCAAAAAATGCGGATTCTGCATATCAGCTATTCGCCGGCTTGTAATTTTGGTTTCCCTTTTTTGGGCATCCCGAACAATCAATATTTTTGTAAGCAGACCGGTTGAAAATTCAAGTTTTCTGTTTATCGAAACTGTTTCCCAGGAATTTACATCAAACCATTCATCATCTGCGATTTTAAAATTTATGTAAAGCCAGTTTGGGATATTAACTAAATCTTCATTTTCAATGTCTTTATCTGCCACCTTCGACACCAACCTGTTATATAATCCTGCCAGATAAGTTCCGGGGTAATTTGTGTCAGAGGCTTTGCATTCCTCCATTGCTCCCCTTGTTCCGAGGTAACCATTTCCAACAGTTAAAAGCGATTCTCTTGATTTTTCTTTTTCCGGATCATAATCATTGTACTCGAGCATCCAGAGATTAAAATCGTCAGGTTTTTGTGACATAAAATATGGGTGTTTATTTATTAAAATCGATAAAAATTTTATTTAATCCTTCCAATCCACCTATTTCTTCCAAATCTTCAACCACAATATCTGCCCCGGCTTCTTGTAATTCTTTGGTGTTGTTTTCTCTTGCAATACCTATGGTTAATCCAAATTTTCCTTTTACTCCTGCTTGTACGCCAGAAACAGCATCTTCAACAACAATCGATTTTTTATAAGTTTTCTTTACAATATCACAGGCTGTAGTAAAAATATCCGGTTCGGGTTTGCCTTGTAAGCCCATTTCTGCTGAAACGACTCCATCAACCCTTGCATCAAAAACATCGAGCAAATTAACTCTCTCCAAAACAGGTTTGCAGTTTTTACTCGAAGATGCAACCCCAAGTTTAATTCCGGCTTCTTTTAATTCATTAATAAGTGATACAGTTGACGGGTATACTTCGGCACCTTCCTTTTCTAAAACAAGGTTAAAAGCATTATTTTTTTGATTTCCAAGCCCACACACGGTTTCCATTTCCGGCCCATCAGAAGGATCTCCAAAAGGAATATTTATTCCTCTTGATTCTAAAAAGGAAGCAACTCCTTTATATCTTGGTTTTCCATCTACGTATGGGAGGTAGTCGCCTTCGTGGGTAAACTCAACAAATTTTTCGCCGTGTTCTTTTTCACGTTTCAATAAATATTCGTCAAACATTTTTTTCCATGCCGCAGCATGAGTAAGAGCTGTTTTGGTTATTACACCATCCATATCAAAAATTACGGCATCGAAAGATAGGTTATTGTTCATTTTTAAAGTTTTTATTTTTTATAACAAATTTCAGTTATATCTGTTTATAATATTTAACAACACAGCCAATAAGTTTGAAGAATACTAAATAAAAGCTAAATTTCCTAAATAATCGAACAATCAATTTTTATCCGGGCCGCAAATTAAATATTACTAATGAAACGAATTTTTATGATAGCAAATCGCTTGCCCATGCAAGTGGTTGATAATAATGGAGAAAAAGAATTAATACAATTAACGGATGGTTTTGATTCGGGCTTAAAAAAATTTTATCAATCATACGATATAAAATGGATTGGCAGAGCAGGTATCAATATCGATGAAATTAGCGAAAAGGAAAAACAAGAAATCGACCAGAAATACAGGTCTGACAACTGCATTCCGATTTATATGGATCAGCAGCTTCGGCACAATTATATCGAAGGATTTTGCGAGAACACTTTGTGGCCGATATTTAATTATTTTACTCAAATAACCCAATACAAGCCCAAATTTTGGAAGGCATACGAAACAGTTAACCAGATTTATGCAGATACCATTTTAAAATACATTGACAGCGATGATATTGTATGGATTCATGATTATCATTTAATGTTACTTCCAACATTAATCCGCGAAAAGCTTCCGGATATTTCAATAGGATATTTTCAACACATTCCGTTTCCTTCGTTTGAAGTGTTTAGGTTGTTGCCATGGAGAATTGAACTTTTAAAAGGAATACTTGATGCAGACCTTGTTGGATTTCATACCTACGATTACCAGAGACACTTTATGAGTTGTGTTAGAAGGTTGCTGGGACACGAATCCTTTTTTAATAGAATTCGATTAAATGAAAGGATTGTAAAAGTTGATGCTTTCCCAAAAGGAATTGATTATAAATATTTTTCAAAGGTTGAGAATGAGGATACCCATATTGATGAAGAAAACAGCTCAACTATCAAACAGGATTTGTCTGAATTCAAAACAAAAGGGAAGAATAGAAAAATAATTCTTTCAATCGACAGGTTGGATTATACAAAGGGAATACCGGAAAGAATAAAAAGCTATGAGTTATTCTTAAAGATGCACCCTGAATACAAGGAAAAAATTAGTCTGTTTTTATTTGTTCGTCCTTCTCGCGAATCCTTAATTGAATATCAGGATCTAAAAAATCAGTTAGATGGATTGGTAGGCAGAATTAACGGAAAATACGGGACGTTTGGCTGGATGCCAATTTGGTATTTTTATCGCTCAACAAGCAGATTTGAATCTATAGAGCTATATAAAAATGCAGACATAGCCTTAATAACGCCAACACGTGATGGTATGAATTTACCTTCGAAAGAATATATAGCCAGCAGGTCGGATAAAACAGGTGTATTAATATTAAGTGAAATGGCCGGTGCTGCAAAAGAACTGGGTGAATCGATAATTGTTAATCCAAACAACCGAACAGAAGTAGCTAATGCCATTTACCAGGCAATGAATATGCCCAAAAGCGAGCAGATTGAACGAAATACAATCATGCAAAAACGCCTGAAAATTTATAACGAAGAACGTTGGGCAAACGATTTTATTAATGGGCTTGAGGGAGTAAAAAAATTACAGGAGTCGAATTACACCAGAAAGATAACAAAACGTGTCATTTCCAGTTTGGCAAATAAATACCAGTCTTCCAAAAAAAGAATTATTTTCCTGGATTATGATGGAACTTTAACAGGCTTCCATAACGATCCGCAAATGGCTATGCCAGACAAAGAGCTATATTCTATCATGGATAAGCTTACTGCAAATAAGAAAAATACTGTTGTGGTAATTAGCGGTAGAGACAAAGAGACACTTTCGAAGTGGTTTGAGAAATACTACGATAATTTAGCCTTTATTGCAGAACATGGAGTTTGGAATAAAAATCCGGGAGATGAATGGAAAATGAACAGTCAGATCGATAAAGAATGGATTCATATTATCGAACCTGTTTTGCAAAATTTTGTAGACCGTACACCACGTTCTTTTATTGAATATAAAAACTATTCACTGGTATGGCATTACCGCCATTCCGATGATGAATTGGGACAACAACGTGCATGGGAATTAAAAGACGATTTGAAAAACTATATTGCCAATCTTAATCTTGAAATAATGGATGGCGATAAAGTGATTGAAATTAAGAATGCCGGAATAAATAAAGGAATAGGTGCGTTGGAAAAAATTGGTGAAAGTAAGTTTGACTTTATAATTGCCCTTGGAGACGACTGGACGGATGAATACACTTTTAATTCGTTACCTGATGATGCTATCACAATAAAAGTGGGGACAAAATCTACGGCAGCAAAATATTATTTAAAAGATGTTTCGGAAGTGAGACAGTTGTTAAA
>ENA-ORCQ01000095-ORCQ01000095.1-marine-metagenome-genome-assembly--contig:-NODE-95-length-62010-cov-4.533141_pt1 | contig 62010 bp, 42 predicted proteins | sample MGYA00237780_ERZ508510 | MGnify/ENA primary metagenome ERZ508510 (study PRJEB26181, sample SAMN06268981) | marine metagenome | isolation source: Tt an E2 anaerobic enrichment on eucalyptus from sediment...
ATATTGACGGTTTTGGTTTAATAGTTGATGATACAAAATACCTTGAGCCATTAAAGGAACATCTTGAAAAAGCCAATTGGAATTTTATTTATAGTGAAATTAATGTTGACACTTTAATCGCAAAGGGCGACCGGCAAACTCCATCCTCATTTTTTATAAAGTCCTGGAGAGACCGACATGAAAGTAATAAAATTACTTTTGATGGTTTATTGGATAGAAAAGGAAGAGCCCGTCAGGAATATTTCAACCTGTTTTATAATTTACAAGGTAAAAATGGAAATTCTGTTAAGCCAGTAATTAAAATTCTTAAACCTGCGGTACCTGTTTATGATAATTCAGTACTTATGTATAATGCACTGTATTATGAGGAAAACTATGGTTGGAGGAGTGGGGAAGACCTTGAGGATTTTGAATTTGAATGGTCTTTAATAAAATGTGATAAATTTGGAAATCATTTGGCCGTTAAAGATGTTGGTACAGGCCCATACATTGATTTATACATACCTAAGAATCACAAGTATTTTAAAATTTTACTCACTGCAATCAACAGAGATACCATAAACAACACAATTTCTACACTGAATACGCCTTTTTTGATAAAAGATGCAGAACTTTTTTGAATAGAGTATAATTTTAGTGTAGTACGATACTTTTAAACCTTAATTTTACCATTTCATTATTCGAATTTCTTCTTAAATTTCTTTGAGTTTTCATCACCTTTTTTCACCCGTTTTTTTAGATAATCATCTGTTCTAACGAACACGTTTCTCAAGGGGCAATACCATCCTTCGGTATATTTACTGCTTCAAAAATATTTCACAAATCACTTTTGGACATTTCGCACTAATTATGTTTATTAATGCGAAAATTATATCATCATTACCTCAATATATATACCTAACAATTAACATATTTATTATAATGCTATAAGTTATGTTGTTTAATTCGCTTGATTTCGCAATTTTCTTACCAATAGTATTTATTCTCTATTGGTTTGTGACAAGTAAGAACCTTAAACTTCAAAATCTTTTAATCGTAATTTCCAGTTATGTGTTTTACGGTTGGTGGGATTGGAGGTTTTTATCATTAATTTTATTTAGTACTCTAGTTGATTATTCGGTTGGTTTAAAATTAAAAACTGTTGAAAATATCGGAAACCGAAGGATATTACTTTGGATAAGTATTTTGGTTAATCTTGGTTTTCTGGGATTTTTTAAATATTACAATTTTTTTCTTGACAACTTTGTTTCTGCTTTTTCTTTTTTTGGAACTCAAATTAAACCCAATTCATTAAAAATTGTACTTCCTGTTGGGATAAGTTTTTACACATTTCAAACTTTAAGTTATACCATAGATGTTTATAAAAGGAAACTTAAACCAACCAGTGATTTTATTGCATTTGCTGCATTCGTATCATTTTTTCCCCAATTGGTTGCAGGTCCAATTGAAAGGGCCACTCATTTGTTACCGCAAATGTATAAAGAAAGAAATTTTGATTATACAAAAGCGGTTGATGGATTGCGACAAATACTATGGGGACTGTTTAAGAAGATTGTAATTGCAGACAATTGTGCAGAATTTGCAAACCTCATATTTAATAATTCTTTTGAATATTCAGGAAGTACTTTATTGTTAGGAGCAGTATTTTTTGCTTTTCAGATATACGGTGATTTTTCTGGTTACTCTGATATAGCGATTGGAACTTCAAGGCTTTTTGGTTTTGACTTAATGCAAAATTTCAATTTCCCTTATTTCTCAAGAGATATTGCTGAATTCTGGCGGCGCTGGCATATTTCTCTTTCTACGTGGTTTAGAGATTACCTTTATATTCCGCTGGGAGGTAGTAAAGTTGGTACCGTGGCTAAAATTCGAAATACTTTTATAATTTTTATTGTTAGTGGTTTTTGGCATGGGGCAAACTGGACATTTATTGTTTGGGGGACATTAAATGCGATATATTTTTTACCGCTTTTATTGTCAAATCGAAATCGTAGTAATATGGAAATTGTAGCTTCAGGAAAAAAAATGCCATCACTGAAAGAATTATTTTCCATAATTATGACTTTTGGTTTGACGGTTTTAACATGGGTGTTTTTTAGGGCAAACAACATTGAACATGCTTTTGGATACCTTTCAGAAATTTTTTCCCTTTCCCTTTTTACATTACCTGATTTTGAAGGGATGAGAATGGCCATTACAACAATTGGACTTGTGATAATTTTTGTAATGATAGAATGGTTTGGAAGAGAAAATCAATATGCAATTGCTAATTTCGGTTTTAAATGGAATCCCGTTTTTAGATATGCAATGTATTATTCAATCGTGGTGGCGATTTTGTGGTTTGGGGGTAACGAACAACAATTTATTTATTTTCAGTTTTAATCATCATGAAAAAATTTGTAAGAAAATTATTGTTAATAACAATGGTATTTATAGGAATAGTATTTATTCTTAGTATTCTTTGGTTTCAACATTATACTTTACCCTTACCCAATTTATCAAATAGCATTTCTCTGAACGCCAAGGTCGAATTTTTAAAAACAAGAGGTGGAAATAATAATGCTAATGTAATGTCCATTGGGTCTTCCTATAGTTTAAATAATATAAATTCAAATGCTATTTGTAAAAATTATGGAGTAGATCAATATTTAAATATGTCATCCTGGGGACTCAATATTGAAGAGGTTTATTATTTATTCAAGATTTATTCCAAAATATACAAACCAGGGCTTGTTATAATCTCAAGTAATTACGGGGACTTTTGCACTTCCAGAAAAAAAATAAAGTACAAAAAGATTTCCGAATTTCTGAAATCGGAGGATTATCTATATTGCTATGTAAACGAATGGAATTTTAAACAATCAATTCTTGACTCCAGAGAATTTGGATTGTATAAAAATGATAAAACTAATTATCAATCACTAATGTTTGATAATAACGGCGGAGTTAACTATCCCGCTAAAAATTTCAAAATAAATTCAAAAAGGTGGGATGGAGGGAATATAACAAAACATTTAATAAATGAGGCACAATATTCATTCTTAGATAGCATTGCGAGTTTTTGTTATGTAAATAACATAAAATTGGTTTATGTAATTAGTCCTTTTCGTGAAGGTTATTATCAAAAATTGGGTGAAGAAGAACTGGAAATTTTATATAATCACAATAAAAAGGTAAACAAAATTCTTAGTCCATATGGGATGTTTTGCATAAATTCCTTGGAAAAAAACTGGAATGATTCTTTGTTCGTTGATTATTCACATTTAAGTGAAGAAGGTAGTTATGAATATACAAAATACTTTTTGGAACAATTGGAATTGATGAATGAATTGGCAATCTCGAAAAAATAAATTAGGGTTTTCTATAAATAGCTTTTAGTGAATATTGGAGTGCTTTCATTTAAACATGATATTGCTTTATTGGCCCCATTGTGAATTGATGATTAGCTTTATCAACTATTAATAAATCAAACAAATATTGAAACCTCAATCTATATAAAGCCAATTTTGTCATCATACGCCAATCATATGAGTTTCTAAATTACGGATTGAGATGAAAAATTTAAGTGCAACTAAAAATGTGGCGATATAAATTCTGTATAACAATTCTACTAGGTCTTTTGGTATTTTCTATTGTGTTGAACTTCTCTGCATACAGAAAGATAAAGGAAATATATAGCAGGGAACAAAAACTTCATTTGAAACCAATAAACAAATCGGTTAATAATTATGTGGAAAATAATTCCGATGATAATAGTTTTTCTGTAATTCTTTTGGGAGATTCCAGAATAAAAGAATGGTGGCCAAAACCAAACATTGAAGAAGTAAATATTATAAATTATGGCATCGGTGGAGAAACAACAGAACAATTGTTGAACAGGATTGAAAATGACATAGGATTATTCAAAGGTAAATTTATAATTCTTCAAATCGGAATCAATGATTTAAAAACAATAGGAGTACTTGAGGAAGAAAAAGAAGATATAATTGACAATTGTTTTGAGAACATTTATGAGATACTAAAATTATTGACTTTGGAAAATAATAGGGTAATATTACTAACAATATTCCCTACTGGAAAAGTTCCCTTTTTACGCAGATTTTTTTGGGATGATTCGATACCGCTTTCAGTGAAAGAAGTTAATGAGAAATTAAAAGACATAAGCCTTCCAAATGTACTGACAGTTGATTGTGATGCTATGCTAATTGGGCAAAACAATTTAATTAGACCTGAATTCAGTAAAGATGAATTGCACTTAAATGAGAAAGGATATGAAGAATTAAATCATATTCTGGATCCTATCGTAACTGCTCTGTTAAGTTCACATAAAACGAAGTAAACCAATGTTATTCAATAGTGTAGATTTCTTTATCTTTTTTATAATTGTTTTTGGATTATATTATTGGTTTAGAAACAATCTGAAAATACAAAATCTGTTGTTGCTAATTTCAAGTTACTTTTTCTATGGCTGCTGGGATGCCAGATTTCTATTTCTTATAGTTGTATCAACGGTAACTGATTATTGTTCGGGCATAATGATAAATACAGGCCGGTTAAGATTGAAACAAAGAATTATTGCTTCTTCTTTTTTAGTAATTTCATTATTTCTTTTTATTGTTTTAGACTGGAATAAGTTAAATATCAATTTGTTTAAATTAAAAATTGATGTACACAATATAATTTCATGGGAAGGACCCGAGAGAAAAATAGTGGTTTGGAGTATTATCGTATTGTTAATTGCCAATTTTTTATACCCATTATTTAAAAAAATTGAATTGCAGTACAGAAGAAAAATATTTCTTGTAATAAGTATAATAGTCAATCTTTCATTATTAGGTTTTTTTAAGTACTATAATTTTTTTATTGATAGTTTTGTAGAACTCTCAAATTCAATTTTTGGACTTCAACCTAATCTTTGGTCTTTAAAAATTATTCTTCCTGTCGGTATTTCATTCTATACATTTCAAACAATGAGTTACACAATAGACGTGTATAGAAAAGAATTGGGTGCAAGTACGGATTTTATTGAATTTGCAACATATGTAGCCTTTTTTCCGCAATTAGTAGCTGGTCCAATTGAAAGAGGGAAGCAACTATTGCCCCAATTCAGGAAACCGAGGGAAATTGCACGAAAAACAGACTTCTGGAAAAGTTTATGGTTGATTTTTTGGGGGCTATTTAAAAAAATGGTAGTTGCAGATAACATGGCATTAATTGTGAATGAAATATTCCAACCATATGATAACGGTTTAACAATTATGCCTGAAAATGGCCTGGTCATAATTGTCGGTGTATTAGCATTTGCATTTCAAATATATGGCGATTTTTCAGGGTATACCGATATAGCCAGAGGTGTTGCAAAACTGATGGGTTTTAAAATTATGATAAACTTTAACCTTCCTTACTTTGCTTGTAGCCCATCTGATTTTTGGAGGCGTTGGCATATTAGTCTTTCAACATGGTTAAGAGATTATTTATATATTCCATTGGGGGGTAATAGAAAAGGTAAGTTAAATACCTATAAAAACTTAACATTAACGATGCTCCTTGGTGGGCTTTGGCATGGCGCTGCATGGACATTTGTTATCTGGGGAGCTTTTCATGGGTTTATTTTAGTGATATACAGGTTTTTAAAAATAGATGAAAAAATAAGGTATTTTTCAGGTCTTTCAAAAACAGGAATGATTGCTTTAATGTTTATTCTTACTTGTATTGGTTGGTTAATGTTTCGTGCACAAAATATTTCAACAATAATTTTATTTTTTAAATCAATCGTATCAACTTCATACGATTTTGTTGCAGGAATTGAAATTTTCAGGAAATTTATTTTTTACGTATGGTTTTTAATACTTTTTCAGGTATTTCAATATTTTACTAATAGTTTAATGCCACAGTATAAAATCCATAAAATTTTGAGGTTTCATGTTTGGCTATTTGTTGTTTTATCGATAGTATTTTTATCAAGTCAGGAGAAACAGGAATTTATTTATTTCGCATTTTAAGAAAATAATCATGAAATTATTTATTAAATCGGCATTAATAGTTGTGTATATTTTTATTGCAGCAGAATTTTTTCTGAGATTTTTTAGTCCGGTTCCAATGCTGCCCAGATATATTGCCGAAACTGGCTATGGAATTAGAGGCAATCAACCAAGTACTCAGTATTTTCATAAGACTCCTGATTACAAGGTGCATTTTAAGATTAATTCAAAGGGAGTGCGTGCTGACAGGGAAATTCCTTATAAAAAGTCTGAAGGAACAAAACGGATTATCGTACTTGGAGACTCTTTTGGAATGGGATATGGAGTTGATTTGAACAATACATTTACAGAAACTGCGAGCAGGCTTATAAATAAAAAAGGAATCAAAAATGAAATTGTAAATCTATCTGTATCTGGTCATGGGAATGCTGAAGAATTAGTAGCGCTAACTCTTGAAGGTTTAAAATATGATCCAGATTTAGTACTTCTCCAGTTTCATCAGACCGACTTTGTTGACAATGTTCGTAGTAAACTTTATAAAATAGAAAATGATTCATTGGTGAGAGATGCAAAAACCTATTTGCCTGCAGTAAGAATCCGTGAGAAACTTTTCAGTTATCCTATATACAGATGGCTCGCTGGTAATTGCCATTTGTACAATTGGATTCGGGATAAAGCTGGAGGTAAAACGAAAAAGATTCTGGCCACTATTAGAGGAATAAAAAATGCAAAAATTAAATCAACAGAAAATGATTCATTAAAACCAGATGATTTCAACGAAAAAGAATCTGAAAAAGATTTGAGTTATAAATATACATTAACTATTGCAATCTTAGAAGAAATGAAATTTGTTTGTGAGAGCGCAAATGCAGGATTTATTATTCTGGAAATTCCAAGGCGGGTAAAACGAGATGAATTTTTCAATCCCATTCGAGCGAATGTCAGGGAACAACTTAATGAATTTTACGTATTGTCTCCTTTAACCGATTTTCAGGCTTACAAAGGACAGTTACTTTATTGGGAAAATTCTCATGGACACTTTACTCCTTTGGGCTGCGAAATTGTCGGTAATTTGCTGGCAAATTTTATAATTGAAAATAATTTATTATCAACAAAATTGTAAGTGTAAATCACTAAATGGAAAGGAAATTTAAAGGCGTTTTTTCAGCTTCAAATCTAAACTGAAAAAATAATATGCGAGGAGTATAAGAATTTGGTATTTAGAATGATTTCATAAGAAAGGATGATTCAATTAGAGGCCGTGTTGTTTAATCGCACGGCCTCTAATTATATTATCTCAATAATTAACGTTTTATAAATTTTTGAACTTTATAGTCATTTTTGAAACTTGTTTTTATCAAATATATACCTGTAGATAATTGTTCAATGTTGAATATCTCATTTTTACTTTGGACAATTCTTTTTTCAATAGTCAGTCCAAGTGAACTCAATAGTTCTATTTCTGTTCCAGATGCAGGTAATTCATTAAAGCTGACTGTTACTAATTCTCTTGCCGGGTTAGGATACAGAAGCGTATTCAAAAGATTTATTTCGGAATTACCACTTATAATTTCGGTATTCTCTATCTGAATAAAAACACTTGAATACTTGTCGAAAACCAATTCTCCTTCAACAGCAATCAACCGTAAATTTATTTGTTCATCAGATTCACTCTTCCAGGCTTTTAATTTGATTGAATTTCCATCAATAAATCCATTGTTTTCGTTTATTTCTGTTGCAGAAGCAGGAATACTGACAGTGTTATTCTCAATATCGGTTTCGGTTAATTTAATTGCTCCTACACAAATATCAAAATCGTAAACAGCAATTTCATCACCAACCTTAAGATCCGATTTTTTTAAATCAAGTATATTAATATTCATGTGGTCAATTCCATATCCATCATAAGAAACATGAAAATGGTTTGTTTCAAATCTTTCTGTCAACGTTTTACCCGATTTAGTGCTTACTATATTATTTATTGTTAATACAGAATTTCCGGTTGCAATCAGAACATATCCTTCTCCACCCTGAAAATCACCAATTCCATTTTTCCATCCCTGTTTTCTCCAGTTCTCAATTGAATTCCCTTTTTCGTCAAGTACTTTATCTACAATTCCATCGTCAATCAGGGATTGAATTACCTCCATTGCATTAAGGGAGCCATTTATTGGAAAAGAAATAAAATTCTCACCTTCCCTGATATCTATGTTTAAAGGAAGCTGAACTTCTGTTCCGGTAATTTCAAGAATACAATCTGACCATACCCGTATCTTATATCCCTCGGTTTTCTGAAAATCTCCAATTTCATTCACCCATCCAACTGCTGCATTTGGTTGAGAATAGGTATTCCCAAGTTCATCAAGAACTTTTATTAAATGTTTCCCTGTTCTTATATCATAGGTAACGTATGCCATGTCTTTGTTATCCGGAACTAAATATGAAGAAACAATATTCCAACCTTTTTTTAATTCGATTGATTGCGAAAGTGCAGTTTCATCTGGAACAGTTGTTTCTTGTAGAATTGTTACAGTCACTATAGCCGATTTACTGTCGGACACGTTTCCGGCCTGGTCTTTTGCCCATGCATAGAGTGTTTTATTTCCTTCAGAAGTAAAAGCATAAGATGAAGGAGGATTTGTAGCCCAGCTTTCGTTACTAGCCGCTGGAGCAGATCCTGATTCGGTAATTAAATACCCGGTAACTTCCTTGTTGTCTGAAGCAGAAAAACTGCTTACCGAAACAACAAGAGAAGAAGAACTTGCCGGGATGGAGAAACCGGAAACAACCGGTTTGGTATTGTCGGGAACAGAAACAGTCACTATAGCCGATTTACTGTCGGACACGTTTCCGGCCTGGTCTTTTGCCCATGCATAGAGTGTTTTATTTCCTTCAGAAGTAAAAGCATAAGATGAAGGAGGATTTGTAGCCCAGCTTTCGTTACTAGCCGCTGGAGCAGATCCTGATTCGGTAATTAAATACCCGGTAACTTCCTTGTTGTCTGAAGCAGAAAAACTGCTTACCGAAACAACAAGAGAAGAAGAACTTGCCGGGATGGAGAAACCGGAAACAACCGGTTTTATAGAATCTTTTTCAGGAATATTAGTTTGAGTACTGTATGTACAATAAATCGAATAAATGTAATCAGCTATACTGGCTTCACCAAAATCTGATGTTAATTGATTTTGCCAGGTATCTGAAGAAGAAGCTCTACCTGGTTTTCCGATGGTGTACCTAATACCCGGATTATTTTCAAAAACCCATGCCAACCAAATTGTTTGTGCAACGTTAACAGCAACTGGGCTTTTTAGAGAAATAGTTTGCCATCCCTCGTAAGAATTAACATTTGTAGCTGGTGTTATCCCTATCAAACTTGAAGGCATACCAGATTCATCAGAAAATACGCCTAATAAAACTTTACCGTCCCCTCCATTATGGTAAATTGAGATGCTGCTAATTTCTCCATTTTTGTCAATAGTAACAGGCATGGCTCTTTTTGATGCATTAGTTGATACTGAGCTGTAAATTTCAGTTGATCCCTGTTTTGTTGGAGAATTGGTTGTTTCAGATTCAACATTTTCTAAATTTTTACCGATTAAAATCTTAGATGTGAACGGTTGCAATGAGAAAGTATCTATAACCTGTAGCCCACTAGCATCGCTAAATATGGTACCTTCAAGATGAAATATTTTGATGCTTTTAGTGTCGTTATAAAATAACATTTCAGTTTCACCATCAGGTAAGGCCTTTCCTTCATATCTTGAATTTGAATCGGTACGTGTATCTGCTTTCCAATCTTCAAAATTGGATGAGCCCTTAAAAATTGTTGCTGAGTAATATGGTGCTATGTATATGTTCGAATCATTTTCGAAGGTAGTGCCTGTTTCATTTGGCCACATAAGTTTTTGATGGGTTTCTGTAGTTATATATGCATGTTTTCCCAATCTTGATGTCTGGTATAATATGTTGTTCTTAAATTCAATATTGTCTGATTCGATGGATTCGTCTTTAAATCGCAGCATTAACATACTATTCATTATAGTATTGTGTTTTATTTTGTTTAAACCGCCACCGTTTACCAACATTCCATATGTTGTTCCTGAAATAGTATTATTTGTTACTGTAACACCTTTTGCAGCCCAGTCGAGATAAATCCCAACTCCTGAATCGTTGTTATTATTTAGCGAACCTGTTCTGTTTCCGTAAACATTAAATACGATGTTATGGTCGATAACAGAGCCGACCGTACGTTCGTTTTTAGGATAACTGCCAGATGAAGACGAGGTAATATAAATTCCACCACCGTCATCAAGGACCTGGCATGCACCATTAACATAGTTGAACCTGACAATCGTATTTAATCCCTGGAAATTTATACCACTGTAACCACTGTTAATAATCTTGTTGTACTCAAATACCCCATTATCATTTCGTGAAGATATACCCGTGCCCATCATACCATCAGCAACTTTATTAATATTTTCAATCTGGCCGGTTTCCTCAATTATATTTCCTGTAATTACTGCGTGCTCACCATATGCAGCAATACCCCTACCATTTGCACCTTTTATCCGGCAATTTTTCACGGTAATATTATTGCAGTCATAATCAGTAAACTCCACAGCATTCAAATCAGTGTTTATTATGTTGCAATTATCAATAGTAATATGGTCGCTTTTTACCAGTTTGATTCCATCGATCCCGTTTTCCATAATTTCCAAATCTTTAATATTAATGTATTTCAGATTAGAAATATAAATACCATAATTTGTAGTTGAAACCCTAACTTTGTAGTTTCCCGGTGAATCTCCATTGGGTGTCCAGAAATAGAGAATTTTCGCTGAATTGTCAAAAAACCATTCTCCAGAGGTTGTTAAAAATTCCAGTTTGTTACAAAGCCAAAAGCCATAACCAGTTTTTATGTTATAAACCGGTCTGCTGGCAATAGTCAGCGATTGGGAAGAAGAATTTCTGATTTCTCTTGATAACAGGGTGAAAGCATTGTTTTTGAAAATACAGGTTGCACCGGCATAGTTCATATTTCCATCCAAGTCTGATGAAGAAATTTTATTTGAACCGTTAGTATTTGTGATTTTGAAATACCCTGAGTCAGGATACCGGGCAATTTTCATTCGTAAACCGTTAATAAATAATTGTTGTATGTCAACTTTATTGATTTTTGTTTTGAAAATATTTCCATTATATTGAGTCCACCCATCAACTTCCTCAGAACCATAAATTATAGGTTTGTCACCAGATCCATATGCACCGTATTCTATTGGATTGTTCTCTGATCCTGATGTTCTGCAAATGATAGTTCCTGTAAATTCATCTCCCCTTTTAAAAAGGACCTTGTCGCCAGGGCCCAATTTAAAATAGTTATTTAACCTGTTTATGGATTTCCATGCAAGTTTTTCACTGGTGCCCGGATTAGAATCGTCCCCCGATGATGAGCTAATATAATAATTGGTGCCACTTGCAAGAAAATTAAAAAATACAAATATTGTGGAAAGTATATATCGGTAATATGTATTTTTAAAACTAAACATTCATTTTGTTTATCTCAATTTTAATAATTGATTTATTCGTGGGTTAAGGATTTCATAACCATACACTTTACTCGTAATAACAAATTGTTTTACGAAATGTTATTAAAAATACGAAAAAAAATATGATTAAATCAACTCTAATTTAAATTTAAAAACACCCCATTCGTAGTGTGTAAACCTGCTAAATATAAATCTGAAGTAAATGAATCTTGTTTTCAGAAAATTAATTGAATTGAAAATTAGGCTTAATAAAAATTCCCGATATGCTGTTTTCTTAAATCTGGTCAGTAAAAATTTGAAGACTTTTAAACGATTTTCAATGAAAATTTACTGCTAATTCGGGGAAATTTTTTGTGCCAAAAATACTTGCTTACTTATCTTTTATGATAACCGCAATATTAAACGAGGACTTAGTGCAGGAGAGCAGTAAAGATTTAATCATAAAACAAAACCAAGATGTTACAAATTTTTTATGGAGATTGAGATTTTGTTTTTTGTAGACGGCATTCCTGTAAACAGGAAATAACAAATGGGTAAAATATATGTATTACCCATTTGATATTGTTTTGTAAAAATAAGATTATTAAATGCTTATTAAATAAGTTGTAAAATCCAAAAAGGAATTATCATTTAGTTAAAACGACTTATTTGTTATCTATCTTTTAAAATAAATCATTTATTAATGATGAGTTTTTTTGTGATTGTTTTTTGTTGGTTGACTACTTTTACAAAATATAATCCGGAAGAAAAATTACTTAAATCAACAGTATTTGTACTGGATAAAATTTGTTGGTTTAAAATTAATCTACCGTTAGAATCAAAAATAACAAGCTTTGAGTCGGACACAGGTATTTGTAAAAAGTCTATTTCGATATATGACGATGCCGGATTAGGGTAAAGTTTAAAATCAATTTGTTCTTCTTCCAAAATATCCAAAACAACCGACTCGTTGTTTACAGTACTATTAAGTTCAGTTGGAATTGTAGCTACTGGTTCAATTATATTTTCATCAGGAATGGTCGTTTTCTTTAAATTATCCAAATTAACAGTATACGTACAATAAATAGAATACTTGTAATTTGCAATGGTTGATGAACCAAATGTTGTTGGCATTCCTTCATCCCATCTAGAATAAGAAAGGGCTCGGCCAGGAGTTCCGGTTGAGTATCTGACTGCAATGCTCTCTTCGAAAACAAATGCAAGCCAAACTGTTTGTCCGGGATCAAATTTAACAGGGTTGCTTAGGGAAATTGTTTGCCAACCTTCCTTCGAACTAACACTTATCGATGGTGTAACGCTAAGCAAAGTTTCAGGTGCACCGGAATTGTCTGAATAAACCCCGAGCAAAACTTTACCTGTTCCTCCATTGTGATAGACTGAAATACTGTTTATTTCTCCGGTTTCATTAAAAGTAACCGGCATTGCTCTTCTGGATACACCGGTAGAAACTAAATTATATACTTGTGTATTTCCTTTATTGATTTGGGGATTTTCTCCGTTCGAAGAATATGAACAATATATTGAATATATGTAATCAGCAATGCTGGATTTTCCAAAATCTGACGTAAGCTGATTTTGCCATGTATCTGATGAAGAAGCTCTTCCCGGTTTTCCTGAAGTGTACCTGATACCGGGGTTGTTTTCAAATACCCAGGCCAGCCAAACTGTTTGCCCGGTTGTTACTGAAACCGGGTTACTAAGGTCAACCGTCTGCCAGCCTTCCGAAGAATTAACATTTACAGCAGGTGTAATCCCAATTAAAGATTCGGGAACACCTGATTGGTCGGAATAGACTCCCAGTAATACTTTGCCTGCACCCCCATTATGGTAAATTGTAATGCTGTTGATTACCCCTGTTTCATTAATAGTATAAGGTACTGCTCTTTTGGTAGGTGAAGTAGAAACTGAATTAAATACTTCAGTTGAACCCAATTTATTTTCAGAGCCAGAATCTTCTTCTGAATCGATCTTATCAAAATCTTTTCCTATCAGAATCTTCGATGTAAATGGGTCAAGAGTAAAACTCCCGGAAATCAATTTTCCATGTATATCTTCAAATGTTGATGTTCCAAGGTTAAATATTTTTGGAATTTTTGTGTCGTTTATGAACAGTTTTTCTGTTTCGCCACTTTCCATTGGGTCATCATTAAAGGTGGAATTGGCATCTGTGCCGGTATCAGATTTCCAATCTTCAAAATCTGCAGACCCTTTAAATATTGTTTTCGAATAGTAAGGTGCAATATACGTGTTAAAATCGTTATCGAAAGTTGTGCCTGTTTCATTAGGCCATACAAGTTTTTGGTGTGTTTCTGTTCTAACGTATGAATGTTTACCTAATCTTGATGTTTGATATAAAATATTATGCTTGAATTCAATAACATCTGATTCCAATGATTCATCTTTAAAACGAAGCAATAACATCCCGTCAAAGATTGTGTTATACTTAATTTTATGTAAGCCACCTGCTCTAACATAAACACCATAAGTAGTCCCCGAAATTGTATTGTTTGTAACGGTAATATCTTTAGGTTCCCAGTCGAGATAAATTCCAACTCCGGAGTCGTTGTTTGTGTTTAGTGAACCGGTTTTATTCCCAAAAACATTTAAAACGATATTGTGGTCAATTACTGAACCTAAAGTTCTCGTATTATTAGGATAAGTACCCATGGCACTTCCATAAATTCCTCCGCCATCATCAAGAGTTTGACAAGCACCGTCAACATAATTATACCTGACAGTTGTGTTTAATCCCTGAAAATTTATACCGCTATAACCACAATTTAAAATTCTGTTGTTTTCTATTATTGCATTGTCATAGCGTGAAGAAACTCCGATCCCGATCATACCATCTGCAACCTTATTGATATTTGATAGTTGTCCAGTTTCTTCAATTGTGTTTTCAACTATAACGGCATTATGTGAATATGCCAAAATACCCTTACTGTTTGCTCCATGAACAATACAATTTTTTACAGTTGTATTTTTACATGAATAATCGTCAAAACAAATACCATTTACATCTGAATCAACAATATTGCAGTTCTCTATTTTATTATATAAGCTAAAGTCGATCTTTATTCCGTCAGTACCACTATGTAAAATTTCTAAATCTTTAATATTGATGTAGTCTTTTTTTGATATATATACACCCTTGTCGATAGTAGTAACTCTAACTTCGTAATTGGAAGGTGAATCTCCCCCCGGAGTCCAAAAATAAAGTACATTGTTCGAGTTGTCGTAAAACCATTCTCCTGCTGAATTTAAAAATTCAAGTTTATTTGCCAGCCAAAACCCGTAACCTGCTTTTAACGGGTACATTGGAGCAGAGTTTATATTAACAGTTTGTGAACTTGAAGAGGTAACTTCCATTGATAATAATGAGAATGCTTTATTTCTCAATAAACAAGTAGCTCCTTTGTAATTCATACTACCGTTTAATTCTGTAGAAACAAATTGTGTTGAGCTGTTTACTGATGTCATTGTAAAATATCCTTCATTAGGATAACGGGCTAGTTGCATCCTTTTATCATTCAGGAACAATTGTTTAATATCCGATTTATTAATAGATGTTTTGTATATATTTCCTGAGTGCTTGGTCCAACCTGTTACTTTTTCTGAACCAAATATTTTGGGTTTATCGCCTGAGCCATAAGCGCCATAAGTAATTACACTACCAGATATCCCCGAGGCTTTAGGTGTAATTGTACCTACCCACGAATCACCCCTTTTAAAAAGTATTTGATCTCCGGGTTTTAGAGTAAAGCTATTTACCTTGGCAAGAGTTTTCCACGGTTTATCTTCACTAGTGCCAGCATTTGAATCACTTCCAGATGCACTTACATAATAATTGGTAGCATTTAAATTTAAACTTAAAAGAATAATAGATATTATCACTAAAATTGAGGGGTAACAGTTTTTACTCTGTAGTTTTATCACAATTAACTGTTTTTAAATTATAAAATGTTTTTGATTTCGTCCCAAATTATAATTTCATTTATCTTACGAAATGCTTTATTTGCGTTAAATAAGATATGAAATTATGGCGACGAAAATAGAAAAAAATGAATTTTCCCAACTACGTAATTCTTATATTTTCAAACGGTCTGAGAAACTAAAATAAAAACTCAACATAATCTTTATTAGAATCATTCTTAGATTACAAATTTTTCTAAATTAAATTTTTGAACATATTTTGCAAAAAATCTAATTTATATATGATAAATAAATTAATTTATAGCAAAGTGGAAATACTTTAGTTTAAAATTTAATTAGAAAATTCTAATTAAATAGTAAGAATTCTAAGTTTGTATTTGGTGTATTAAACAAAAAAAAACAATAAAAAAATAAGGAAAAAATGATAATTTAGAGTAACTAAAAATAAAAATGGCTGCTTATTAAGCAGCCATTTTTATTTAGATAATCAAAAGTGATTTTACTTCTTATAAATCTTCTTATAACCATAAATAGCACTTGCACCTAATTCTTCTTCAATACGAAGTAATTGGTTGTATTTTGCCATACGGTCTGAACGGCTCATAGAACCTGTTTTAATCTGACCGGAATTTGTTGCCACCGCAATATCAGCAATAGTAGCATCTTCAGTTTCACCTGAACGGTGAGAAGTTACTGAAGTATAACCTGCACGGTGTGCCATTTCAATTGCATCCAATGTTTCAGTTAAAGTACCAATTTGGTTAACTTTAATAAGAATTGAATTTGCGGCATTTAATTCAATACCTTTTTGAAGATATTCAACGTTAGTTACGAAAAGGTCGTCACCTACCAATTGACACTTGTCGCCAATAGCAGCATTCAATTTTACCCATCCGTCCCAGTCGCCTTCATCCATACCGTCTTCGATAGAATCGATTGGATATTTTTCAACTAACTCAGCTAAATAAGCAGCTTGTTCATCAGAATTACGTTTTACTCCATTTGGCTCGAAAATACTGTAATCGTAGACACCATCCTTGTAGAATTCAGACGAAGCACAGTCCATAGCGATTGAAACATCACCACCATCTTCTGCACGACCTGCTATGTAACCGGCATCTTTTATTGCCGTAAGAATACAATCGATAGCTTCTTCTGTTCCACCTAACATTGGAGCAAAACCACCTTCGTCACCAACTGCAGTAGAAAGATTTTTTGCACTCAAAACTTTTTTCAATGCGTGGAAAACCTCTGCACCCATTCTTAAACCTTCGCGGAAAGATGGAGCACCAATCGGGCGAATCATAAACTCCTGGAAAGCGATAGTAGCATCGGAGTGAGAACCACCGTTGATAATGTTCATCATGGGAACAGGAAGTGTTTTTGCATTTGTTCCACCAATGTATTTGTACAATGGAAGTTCAGCATAGTCGGCAGCAGCTTTTGCAACAGCTAAAGAAACACCTAACATTGCATTTGCACCCAAATTAGATTTTGTTTTAGTTCCGTCCAATTCGAGCAATTTGTTATCGATAGCAACCTGGTCAGTTGCATCCATGCCTATTAATTCTTTTGCAATAACATCGTTTACGTTTGCAACGGCCTTTAAACAACCTTTGCCAAGGTAACGTTTTTTGTCACCATCGCGTAGTTCCAGTGCTTCATTTTCTCCGGTAGATGCTCCTGATGGAACAGCTGCACGTCCAAATGCGCCACTTTCCAATAATACTTCAACTTCAACAGTTGGATTACCTCTTGAATCGATGATCTCTCTTGCTTTGATGTCACTAATTAACATTGTGAGTAGTTTTTTATTGTTTAACTTATGTTTGTTTTAATCAGAAAATCAGGTGGTTATTCCTGATTTGCCAAAAGCAGCACAAAGATAAGGAATAGTTTGCCACCAAAACAGTAGTTAAAGTAAAGCTTGTGATTATTTGATGTTTGGTTAACTTAAAAAATGTTAACTAATTAATTTGAATATCAGGTTCTGCCAGGAATTTAAATATCAAAGAAAAATTAATTAAGAGCTATTGTAGTTGAAAAGTTCTAGGATTTATATTTCTGTCCTTTTTCGTATCTCAAAACCTCAATGTCCTGAAGTGTAATCAAACCCCCTTTTTTGCTTTCGTCCATTAAGGCATTAGCTTGTGTGGCAAATTCTTTTAGTTTTTCCCTGGTGTCAATAATTTCAATAATAACAGGCATATCGCTTGACAAAGCAAATATTTTCAAAGTATGAATTGAATGACTGGCTCCATACGACATGATTCCCTTGTAAACTGTGGCACCGGCAATCCTGGCTTTTCTTGCTTCAAAAACTATTTCCTCGTAAAGTGGTTTACTGTAAACTCTGTCTGACTCACCTACATAAATTTTTAAAACCCCTTTCTTTTCGTTTGTTTTCATTTTTAATATTTTATGAAACAATTTGTATAAAAATTAATATTATCTTTAATAAAAAATAATTCCTTTTTCTAAATGACCTTCAAAAGAATTGTAATCAAAGTTAAGTTAGATTATCAAATTTTTGTATTAATTGTAATGAAAAATGAATGGAATCAGCGTAATTATTCCAACATATAATAATGAAAAATATATTGCGCAAGCAGTAAATAGTGTTTTAGAACAAGATTATGCAGGTAAAATAGAGGTTATTGTTTCAGATGATGGCTCTAAAGACAATACATTAGAAGTACTAAAACAATTTGGATGCAAAATAATAATCATCGAAAAACCGCATGATTGTATTTCCCAGGGGCCGGGTCCCGCAAGAAATAGAGGACTTAGTTACGCATCACAACCTTACATTTGTTTTTTGGATTCAGATGATTGCTATCTCCCTTATCATTTAAGTAATTTATCCAAAGTCTTGGATTCAAATGAAAATTGCGGATTTGGTTTCTGTAGAATGCTAATTTTTAACGAAAATAGTAATTTGGGTTTATACCGGGCATGGACTAGACTGAAAATTACAAAAAATGACATTAAAAACCCGGTGATTTCTAATAATAACGTAGTGAATACAGGAATTCTATTTTTTAAAAAATGTGTTTTTGAAAAAGTAGGTGTTTTTAATGAGTTGTACAAATATGGTGAGGATGGCGATATGTGGATGAGAATAAGTGAACTTTATTCTGGAATATTTGCAGACTATTATGGAATGATTCATAGAAAACACGAAAATTCATTTTCTTCAAATCATAATAGAGGTGTATTTAAATGTTATTTCTCAGAAGTTTTCAAAGATGCTAGACAACGATATTATGATTTAGGTATGGATGATAAATATCGTATTATGAAGCTTAATTTATTAATTTGGAAATACAAAATTTTGTATCTCAAACCTTTCCATGTGTTATATGGAATTTATAAAAGAATTCAAAAAAGGAAACAATTAAATTTGAGAAATTGGCATAGTTTGGCATATTTTCTAAAGGAAAATGAATTTTACAGTTCAGAAAATAGCTAAACATTTATTAAGGATTGCTCATTATCGAACAAGAGCGTTTTTATTAAAAAGTCCTTTTATTCCTCAAAACTAGCTTAAAATAAAAACACGTTAAAAGATTAACCGTATAATAACTATTCCCAAATAAACAGCCAGAATTCCAAAAAATAAACTGCCCCCGATATTTAAAAACAACTGAACTGTATTTCGTTCTTGTATCATAACAAAATTATTAAATGCAAAGGTTGAGAAAGTTGTAAAACCTCCACATATTCCGATGGCCAGAAACATTCTCCATTCAGCACTTAATAAATTGCCTTTTTCCGCTAAAGCAAACACAATTCCTATTAAAAAACTACCTGCTATGTTCGCAACCAGAGTCCCCAACGGAAATGTTGAATTTAATCCCTTATCGATATATAACTGTACTAAATAACGTAATACACTTCCGATAAACCCACCTGCTCCAATTATTAAAATATTTTTTAGCATCTTGTAATATTGAAATCTAAATACCTTCGTAAAGTTAAATTTTCGATTGAAAATAAATATTGGTAAAAGCAAATAATTGAAAGGTATCTTTAAAAAAGAGTAAAACAGTTACAAGCTTATGAATAGTGTTGTAAAAAAACGTGAAATATTTAATTATTTATATCATCATTTGAAAAATATTATGAAAGTATATACTTCAGTTTTAGCTCTTTTAATTCTTTTTGGAAACCATGTGTTTGCCCAAAATAAAATAGAAACTATAGTTGAACAACTAATTTCAGCCGAAGAATATAAAAATGCCACTGTTGGTCTTCAATTTGTTGATTTGGAATCAGGGAAAACTATTTATGAAACCAACTCAAACAAACCTATTATTCCGGCCTCTGTTTTAAAAATCATTACTACTGCTTCGGCAATTGAAATACTTGGTCCAAATTACAGGTTTGAAACAAAAATCGGTTATAGTGGAAAAATTGAAGATGAAATTTTAGCGGGTAATTTAATATTAATCGGAGGTGGTGATCCAACATTGGGATCCGAATATTTTAAGGATAGAAGCGAGACTTATAATTTTATCGAGGCATGGGTACAGCAAATTAAAGCTGCCGGAATCAAAAGAATTCATGGAGATATAATTTTGGATGGTTCTGCTTTTGATACCGAAAAAGTACCACCAACGTGGATTTGGGAGGATATTGGTAATTACTATGGGGCAGGAGCAAATGCATTTTCTGTTTACGACAATTTATTTAGAATAATTTTTAAGTCCTCAAAAAGAGCGGGTGAGTTAACCGAAATTATATCAACGTATCCTAAAATCGAAGGACTTGAAATTAAAAATGAAGTTGTTTCTTCAAATATCAATCGCGATCTGGCTTACGTTTTTGGAAGCCCTGTTGATAAAACCCGCGTAATCAGGGGAACAATCCCGAAAGGAAGATCTTCTTTTACTATTAAAGCTGCAATTCATAATCCAGAGGAAGTGCTGGCGTATGAGCTATTAAGCAACCTGGCAAAAAACGGGATTTTTATTTCAGGAAAAGTAAAATTTGAGGAAGTTAATAAAAAGAATTTCCGAACGATATACACACACTATTCCCCGGAATTAATCGAAATTGCCAGGGTAATTAATCACAAAAGTGTAAATCTTTTTGCCGAGCATTTGGTTCGTCAGATGGCTTATGAAAAAACGGGTTTAGGAAGCAGAGATACCGGATTGGAAATTATAAGAGAATTTTGGGTAAATAAAGGAATGAACACTGAAAGTTTGTGCATGGAAGATGGAAGTGGTCTTTCGCATTTTAATGCTGTTTCTCCTTCGCAATTCAATTTTATTTTAAGTTTTATGCAAAAACACTCTGCACTTGGTCTGGTGTTTCTACAGACTTTGCCTGTTGCAGGACAAGGAACCCTTGCTTCATTCAATCCAAAGCTTTTTCCTGAAAATACATTAAAAGCTAAAAGTGGCTCAATGACTCGCGTAAGGTGTTATTCAGGTTATTTGATTACTGATTTAAAAAAGAAAATTGCGTTTACAATTATGTTTAATCAATTTAGTGGGAGTGGTGCAAAATTGAGCAAGGAAATTGAAAATCTCCTGGTCGAAGTTAAGCACAATTATTAAAACAGAATAAAAAAGACTATTGACTCGTTTATTGTTTTGTCGTACATTAAACACACCATTAAGTTGAATTCTGCCAGTGATTTTCATTTCAATCATAAACTGAATTCATTAAAAGAAATGTTATGCCAAAGTATCGAAAACCCGGTGTGTACATAAACGAGATTTCAAAGCTTCCACCTTCAGTAGCTCCTGTAGAAACAGCTATACCGGCATTTGTGGGCTATACCGAAAAAAGAGAAAAAAACGGAGTTGTTCTAAATAATGCAACTCCGGTAAAAATTTCGTCGTTGCAGGAATTTGAGGGACTTTTTGGTGGGGCATATGGTGACAATTTAAATGTTACATTAACCGGAAAAAGCACTGCTCTTGCTGATACCTCAATATCCGTTGAGGCCGTAAATAGTATTTCGCCATACAATCTTTACCAAAATCTTAGCCTGTATTTTACCAACGGTGGAGGCCCTTGTTATGTCGTATCCATTGGCCTTTTTTCACAGGATGAATTTTCAGGCCATCCATCGGATGTAATTGAGTCAGATAAATTACTTGAGGGATTGAAAAAACTTGAAAACTTTGATGAAGTTACCCTCTTGGTTATTCCGGAAGCAATTCATTTAAATCAAACTGAGAGAAGAAATTTGCATGAAAGTATGCTGGCTCAGTGCGCTAAGCTTAAGGATAGATTTGCCATTTTCGATGTAGTAAAAGTACCGGGTGGGACTGTAGAAAGTGATGTTTCTACCTTTAGGAATTACATTGGAAGCAGGAATTTAAAATACGGAGCAGCTTATTATCCACCTCTAAAAACCTCCATAAAATTTAAATTTAAAAATGAGAGAACTTTAATTGCCGATTTAAGAACCGGTACTGTTTATCCTGAAGGATCAACCTTGGAAAGTGTCAAAAATGGCTCCCTGGCTGATATCAATTTATACAATAGAATTGTAAAGGAAATTGAAAGCAAGTTTGAGGTTATTCTTTACCCCTCAGCAGCAATGGCCGGTATCTATGTGATGGTTGACAATAGCAGAGGAGTGTGGAAAGCTCCCGCAAATGTAAGCCTGAACGCAGTAAAAGAACCTACAGTTCGAATAAGCAATGTTCAGCAAAACCATATGAATGTTGATGTGAATTCGGGAAAATCCATAAATGCTATCAGGTCTTTCATCGGCAAAGGTGTATTGGTTTGGGGAGCCAGAACATTGGCTGGGAATGATAATGAATGGAGATATATTTCAGTTCGGCGGTTTTTTAATTTTGTTGAAGAATCGGTTAAAAAATCAAGCGGTTTTGTAGTTTTTGAGCCCAACGATGCAAATACCTGGCAAAAGGTTAAAGTTATGATTGAGAATTTTTTGACCAATTTATGGAAAAGTGGAGCACTGGCCGGGGCCAAACCGGAAGAAGCTTATATTGTCAAAGTCGGATTAGGACAAACCATGAGTGCACAAGACATTTTAGAGGGAAGAATGATTGTTGAGATAGGAATGGCAGCTGTAAGACCCGCTGAATTTATTATTTTTCGTTTCTTTCATAAATTACAGAAATCATAATTATTGGCAATATTATTTTTAAAATTCCATATAACAAAGTACATTCTTAATTGTGTTCAGAATTAGACAGAATAATGTTGCTAACAATTTATTGTTAATTGTTTATGTAAAAACTTGTGCTTGTGTTTGATTCTTTTGAAAAAAAGTATTTTCTTTGCACTCCGTTTGAAAAAAGTGTTGATTAAGAATATATAAGAAATATAAATAGAAATGTCACGAGTTTGTCAAATAACAGGTAAAAGAGCGATGGTGGGTAACAATGTTTCTCACTCGAAAAGAAGAACCAAAAGAAAGTTCGATGTAAACCTGTTTAAAAAAAGGTTTTATTTACCCGATGAGGATCGTTGGGTTAAGTTAACAGTATCTGCGGCAGGCATCCGTACCATTAATAAAAATGGAATAAAGGTTGCCATTAAAAATGCGCAGGAAAAAGGTTTTATCGAAAAAATTTAAAGATTTTCAGAGATGGCTAAAAAAGGAAAAGGCAATAGAATTCAGGTTATTTTAGAATGTACAGAACACAAAGATAGTGGAATGCCTGGTACATCGAGGTACATTACTACCAAAAACAGAAAAAATACTCCTGACAGATTGGAAATTAAAAAGTACAATCCAATACTAAAAAAAGTAACAGTACACAAAGAAATTAAATAGTATAAGTCATGGCAAAGAAGACGGTAGCAACATTACAAAAAGGTGCTGGTAAAGGATATGCAAAAGTGGTTAAGGTTGAGAAATCTCCTAAAACCGGTGCATATGTTTTTAAGGAAGAAGTTATTCCTAACGACGACGTAAAAAGTTATTTTAGCAAATAACGATAAGATAAAGGTATAAACCGAAGAACAAAAAAAGCTTTCATCAATGGTGAAAGCTTTTTTTGTATAAATTATGAATTAGGATGATTGATTAAAATATTACTATTTTCGTCCGGTAAATCTATTAACTATGGGAATTTTTGGATTTTTCGATAAAAAGAAAAAAGAAAATCTTGATGAAGGCCTGGCAAAAACCAAGGAAAGTGTATTTGCAAAAATTGGTAAAGCCGTAATTGGAAAGTCGAAAGTAGATGATGAAGTTTTGGATAACCTTGAAGAAGTATTGATAACTTCTGACGTTGGTGTTGACACTACTTTAAAAATCATAGAACGTATTGAAGCCCGTGTAGCCCGAGACAAGTACATGGGGGTCAGTGAATTAAATAATATATTAAAAGAAGAAATTACTGCCCTGTTAGACGAAAATAAATCAACCGATGTTTCTGATTTTGAACTCCCTGAAAGCAAAGGTCCTTACGTAATTATGGTGGTTGGTGTAAACGGAGTTGGAAAAACAACTACAATCGGGAAATTGGCATATAACTTCAAAAAAGCCGGTAAATCGGTAGTTTTAGGAGCTGCTGATACATTCCGGGCAGCTGCAATTGAACAATTGGAAATTTGGGCAAATCGTGTTGATGTTCCGATAGTTAAGCAAAAAATGGGATCAGATCCTGCCTCAGTAGCTTACGATACTATTGCATCAGCCACTTCAAGCAATGCAGATGTTGTAATTATAGATACTGCGGGTCGACTGCACAATAAGGTTAATTTAATGAACGAGCTTTCGAAAATCAAGAAGGTGATGCAGAAGATTGTACCTGACGCCCCACATGAAGTTCTTTTAATCTTAGATGGTTCAACCGGACAGAATGCCTTTGAACAGGCAAAACAATTTACAAAGGCAACTGAAGTGACTGCGTTGGCTTTAACAAAACTAGATGGAACGGCAAAGGGTGGGGTAGTAATTGGAATTTCCGATCAATTTAAAATACCTGTAAAATATATCGGAATTGGAGAAAAAATGGAACACTTGCAAATCTTCAACAGACATGAGTTTGTAGAATCGTTGTTCTCGTGATGTTAATTCAATATGTTAAAAAACAAATCAGAAATTAAATCCAAAATAGAAGCTGAAATTGAGCTTACAATAGCGAAGATTCTTGAATACCAGGAATTAACAAAACCTGTAGAACCTGAAAATGCAATAGGCAGAATTTCCCGAATGGATGCCATTCACAATAAAAGTGTGATGGAAGCTGCTCTCCGAAAAGCAAAAGAAAAACATTCGAAATTAAAGATTGCAATTTCAAAAATCGATGAAGATGATTTTGGAATCTGCATCAAATGTCGAAAACCTATTCCGCTAGGTCGGATTTTAATCATGCCCCAGTCAAGAACCTGCGTAAATTGTTCTGTTTAATTACTCTTGCTTTTCCCGGCTTTCAGTTTGATCCGGTAAAAATGCTTGTAACAATCTGAAAATAGGAATTTCGTTATCGGAAGTTAAATTGACTGTACCCGCAAGTACAAGTTCTTCTTTAGGCAAGATTAAAATAATTGAGCCACCACCTTTTACACTTCCCAGTTTTCCATAGTAAGGATCACCATATTTACTTTGTTGTACAATCCATCCATTTGCAATGGAAGCAGGATTTTCACCTGAGGTTTCCATAGGTGTAAAAATCCGGTCTTTAATATCAGTAGATATTTTATCGGAATATAAAAGTGTATTGCCAAACTTTACCAGGTCTTCTGCATTCGAAAGAATTCCTTCTGACGAGGATCTCGGTCTCATATCAATAAATGTGGCATTTACAACCTGGGCTACAAGGTTTAGGTCGTAAAAATCTGTTCTGCCAATAATTGTCCTGAATGGATTATCAACTTCCGTGTTGCTTAATTGCAGCGAATCAGTAATATATGATTTTAACAATTGAGAATAATTTCTGCCGGAAATCTTTTCCATGATAACGCCAAGTATTCTGTAATTAAACTCACTGGGTGAATTGTATGCTCCGGGAATAAAATCTAGATGATCATTTTTAAAATCGTCAAGACTTTGTTCCATATTAACATTTAGACCTCTCCAACTTTTTTCTGTAAAACTTGGTTCCCTGATTCCGGAAGTATGATTTACAAGATGCTCAATAGTAATTAACCGTGCAGTATCATTAAAGTCGGGCATTGGATAATCAGGCAGGTAAAATTGTATTGAAGAATCCGGATGGATTTTTCCTTCTTCTACCATCATTTGATATATCAGCGAAGTAAAAATCTCAGTAGTGGCTCCAATTCTGAATTTCGTTTTTCGTGATGCCTGTACTTCCAAATCTTTCGACGCTATTCCCATAGCTTCAGAGTAAATGAGTTTTCCCTTTTTTGCAATAGCAAAAGAAGCTCCGGGGATATTGTTCATTATCATAAAAAGGGAAGCTTCTTCTCTTACCTTGGCTATTTCTTTTTTATATGTGCTGTCGTAATAAAAACGGTTTGTGTTTTTCTCGCAATTGTAAAAACTAAATAAGATGATTGCCAGTACAACGAATTGAAATACTTTTCTCATTCTACTTTTGATTAATTGTGTTTTTAAAAATCACACAAAAATAAAATTTTTGATAAAAAGGAGTAAAGGAAATCTTACTGTTTTAAGTGAAATTCTTTTTGTTGAGTAAATTATTAAATGCTATTTTATAGCTGCTGCTCACCGGTATCAATTTGTCTTTAATTTTAATAGCATTACTTTCAATATAATCTATCTTATCAATAGCAACTATATATGATTTGTGCACTCTGATAAATTTTTCCGGGTCGAGTAATTCCTGTATTTTCTTAAAATTTAAAAGGGTCATTATTTTGCTGTCTTCGGTATGTATTTGTAAATAATCGCGCATTCCTTCTATGTAAAGAATTTTGTCGTAATACATTTTTACCGTTTTGTTGCCCGATTTTACAAAGGTATAATTGGGTTTTTCAGGTTGAAGAGCGGCAGTTTCCATCCGCGCAATTTTACTTTGCGACTGATTGTCTTTTAAAAAACGGGCATAAACTTTTTCAACAGCCTTAACAAACCTTTCAAAAGGAATTGGCTTGAGCAGGTAATCCATAACATCAAGTTCGTAGGCTTTTAGTGCATATTCGTCAAAAGCTGTAGTTAGAATTACATATGGTGGATCTTTTAACGTTTCCAATAGCTGGATGCCGGTAAACTCGTCCATCTGGATATCAAGGAAAATAAGATCGATATTATTTTCACGAAGAAAAGAGAAAGTAGAAAGTGCATTGTCGAAGGTGCCCAGCAAATTGAGATAATCAATTTTTTCGGCATAACGTTTTATCTTTTTTAATGCAAGAACTTCGTCATCAACCGCAATACAATTCATCTTCATCTCTTCAGTCTTTTAAATTTATGTTTTGAATGTTTTTGAGCTTTTCCCGTTTTTTATATTAGCGGAATTTTAAGGTAGACATCAAATTTATCCATATTGTTTTGAACTTCAAAAGTGTAATCTTCTTTATATAACAATTTAAGTCTTTTTTCAACGTTTTTCATGCCATTACCCGAACCTGTATCAGGAAGTTTAAAATCATTGCGTTTTACATGATTGAAAGTTTTTAATTCAATACAATCAGACTTTACATTAAAATCGATTACTATACCCGGCGATTTCGATTGCTTGTTACAATGTTTAATTGTGTTTTCTATAATAGGAATAAAAAGTAATGGTGGAATATGTTTTCCGCTTAAATCACCCGATTGGTTAAACTTGAGGAATTCAGGATCCTCAAAACTTAACTTGGCCAATTCGATATAATTGTTTATATAATCCACTTCGTTTTTTAACAGAGCTTTTTCCTGGTTTGATTCTTTAAGCATGTAACGCATGATTTTAGACAATAAAAAAATCGCATTCGATGCTTTGTCCTTATCTTCGTAAATTAAGGAATCGATATTATTAAGAACGTTAAAAAGAAAATGCGGATTTACCTGGGAACGCAGTACACCCAGTTCGGATCGTATACTTCGTTTTTCTAATTCCGATTTTAATAATTGAAATTTATGTGAGTAACTAAATAGCTTTAAGGCTGAAGCCGTGCCAAATATCATGAGGTTATTTACTAACCAGTTAAAAAGTTCGAAAATAAATGGTTTTCTTCCTGTCCAGAAACCAAGTTTTGGTTGAATGTAAATCAGAATGTATTGAGAAATTAAAATGTTCAGTGCAATTACGACACTTGTGGCTAAAACGAAAATAAACAGATTTCTTTTTCGGAAGACAAACTGAGGAATTAATAATTCGATTACAAAATATACGGCCACCATATCGATAGGGATGTATATTATATTGACAAATGCTTCAAAAGTGAATCCATAAGCCGCTATACGTGGAGTGGTGTAAAAGGCAAAGATAAAAATCCAGAAAAGGATATGGTTTAATATTCTGAATCTAAAAATGTTCATATAGAATTATGCAAACTAATTATAATACAATAGTAATGTATTTATGTATAATAAAAATAAGAATTCTGCCAAAGGGATTAAAATTTCGTTACATAAATTTGGCAGATTATATCTGTTGTTTTGTAGATTAAATCGTTCCGTTCGCAGATTTTCGTCGAAAAACTGAAACCAAATGAAAATTGGCCATTTTGTGAAAATCTACTTTTTATCAACCAAAGTACAAACAGTTGCATCACCGGTTACATTAACTACAGTTCGCATCATATCCAAAATTCTATCTACGGGTAAAATTATTGCTATCCACGCCGGATTAAGGCCAACAGATTGCAGTACAACCATCAGCATTACCAGGCCGGCACTGGGAATGGCAGCGGAGCCAATACTGGCCAGCGTTGCAGTAAGAACAACTGTAAGTTGCTGTCCGAGGCTTAAATTAATCATATGCATCTGGGCTAAAAATATAACTGCGACGGCTTGATAAAGACTTGTACCATCCATATTTATAGTAGCTCCAATTGGTAAGACAAAACTTACGGTTTTCTTATCTACCTTCAAATTATCTTCCACACATTCCATTGTTACAGGAAGTGTGGCTGCACTGGAACTTGTGGAAAATGCCAAAGCCTGAGCCGGGCTGATGCCCCTGAAAAACTCACGGTAAGAAATTTTTATGCCAAATATTTTTAAAATCAATGGGTAGCAAGCAAATGCCACTAAAACCAATCCTCCAAATACAACAACCGAGTACCATGTTAATCCCATAAATAATTCTACAACTTTACCCGGATCATCACCTGCAATGTCGATCACGACACCTGCCATTAATGCAAAAACAAAAAATGGTGATACTTTCATAATCATTTCAATCATTTTTATAAAAGCATCGGATAGGCCATTTACCAGATTGATAACCGGACCAGCTCGGTCGGGATTAATATACAATAATGCCAGCCCGAAAAAAATCGCAAAAAAGATGATTTGCAGCATAGACCCATTACCGGAAAGTGCATTAAAGATATTCTCCGGAAATATATCTACCAGTGCTTGTAACGGACCATCTTCCTTTGGTTTTGCTTGTGGAATTTTGTTAGTGTTTGAATCTAATGTAATGTTTTCTTTGTTTTTTATTGCTTTTTTGTAAAGTATATTATTGACCAAACGCTTATTTTCAATTATTTCTACGTTGTTCTCACTGGCCCATTTTTCATAAGTTATTCTGCTTTCAACACGAACTTCATCAGATAATTTTTTCCCGGGGGCAATTAAGTTAACCAATACTAATCCCACTGCAACTGCCATAAAAGTAGTACCAACGTAATAGGAGAGTGTTTTTAAGCCCATTCTTCCTAAATCTTTTGGATTACCCAATCCTACAATTCCCCCAATTATCGAAAACAAAATAAGGGGTATGGCAATTAATTTTAAAAGGGCTATAAAAATATCACCAAATGGAGAAATCCAATTACTGGTAAAATTGCTCCAACCAAGATAACTGGATGCTAAAGCCCATATAATACCTAAAACCAAAGCTATTATTATCTGAAGGTATAAAGGAATTTTTTTAATTTTCATGAACCTCGTTTTTCAGGTTTTAATTAAGGTTTGCTAATTTATTCTTTTTTGAGGGTTTAGCAAACTACAATAGTATGGTTTAGTTATTATTCCGTACTATTATAATCCTATAAAAAAAGTGAATTAATATCCTGAAAGCGTAATCTTAAACATTATACTTTCAAACTTGCCTCCTTTAAATCCTGTAAATACACCTAAATTACCGACAAATAAAAGACTGTTTAAACTGTATCCGGTTTCCCAGTAATGATTAAAATCCGGTGTGGTTAAGTAATTAAGATGAAAACTTTCACTCCAGGTGTTTGTGTTGATAAATGACAGATAACGAAGCAAAATATATTCGGTTCTGATTTCGCCTCCTAAATTAAGATAACTCTTATTTGTGCTTAATTCATAGTCGTTTACATTCTGAAATGAATGAGTAAAGAAATTTAATAGCAAGGGTATTTCGTTTGTTCTGAAATGTTGAAATTGAGAAAAATGCATTTGTTCTGTATTAAAGAAATAACCCATGTTTGCTCTCAAATCGATTCCTGCTGAAGGTGATATATTGGCCTGCTGATGATAGGAAAAATGAATCTGACTAAAATTCGAAACCGAAGAAAAGATATCTTTTACTCCCTGTCTGAACTCAAGTCTGAAATTATAATAGTCTTTGATAAAAATAAATGGTGACTCCTCCAGCCAGGGTTTTCTTTGACGTACATAATAATTAATACCAACTTTATAAGAAAAACTCTTTTGAGCCATTATTTCAGGACTTTGTTCCGTAAATCCATTGGGTAGGTTAGGCTTAAAATCTTTTTTCGATGAAAGCAAATAACTCGCATTATTTTTCAACGGATTAAACTGGTTGTAATTGATTTCGGTAAAAACTCTGATACGGTTTGTCAGCCGATGATCTATTCCAAGTTCAGCAAAAGTTGTTTCGTAAAGTCGCATATAATTTTCAGCCAAAAACCACGAACTTGCTGCATTTAGAATGGGTTGAATTCCTGGTGGTTCGCTTTTAAAATCCCGGCTTTCTTTACCAAAGCCAAAGCTTACAGTTCCTTTGCGCCAGAAAATATCCTTAAAAGTACTGTTCACTGAAAGAAACAAAGCATTTCGGTTTATAGCATATCCGATAACAGGATTAATTGTTAGTCTTTGCCCTGAATCGAGTTTAAAACTCAGATCAAATTTTTGTCTGTATTTATAACCATCAACAGCATTAAAATCAAAATTTTTAAACGAAAGTAGTCCATCATAACTTAAACGTAATACTGAGTCTTTCGCCAGATCCCAATCGCCAAAAAGTATCTTTTTCGTAAGGGTTTTCTTTTTTACAGGTTTTTTTGCCGTTAAAGAATCTGCATTGTAAAGTTTCATGCGCATTAGCGAATCTGTCATTGCATAACTTTCCATTTCAGCCGGTGACAGGGGAATTGCCCTGATTGTATCCCAGTATTCGAAATCGTTTGCCAGGGTATCTTTTACCTCTTTCACATAATAGTTGGTTCTAAAAACATCATTTAGCACCGTATCTTTATATTGTTCTTTTAAAATTTTTCTGTTTAACCGAGCTGCTTTTTTTACCTCTCTGTTCGATAATTCTTCCTGAGCCAGTAAAACATTTCTTTCTGCCCGTAATTTTTTCTCTTTCTCGCCCGGAATCCTAGTGTTTTGTTTTACTTCTTTTTGTTCTTCTTCAGTGGCTGCCTGAATATCTCCAAAATCATTTTCAATCACTTCGTTATATTTTAACGCCACACCATAATAAAACTGTCCGCGTAAACCCAACATCGAAATGGACCCATTTATATTATCCGAAACGGGCAGCCAATTGTTATTTCCCAGATTCTCAAACTGCTGTTTTATGCTGTATTCAAAAAACTCAAATCTCCCTTTCAATTCCAGATTGTATATACACCAGAGTTTATCTACAATATACATGTGCCCTTCAACCAACTCATCACTTTTACGATTGGGTGTTATTCTGATTTTAAAAACATCATATTCCCCAACAGTAATAAATCCTTCATATTTAAAGTCATAATGTTTTATTGCCAAAGACGAAAGGGGAGAAATAATCTGGTTTGGACGTTCTTCATAAAAACTTGAAGACATCAATTCAATAATCGGAGGTTCTTCAAGTCCTACCAAAGATGTTTTTTTACTGATTACTTTTTGTTCGTATCGATTAGGATAATCAAAAGTAATTTGGTTTTGAGATTCAATTACATAGGTAACATTTTCTTTAATTAACTCCTTCAGTTTTCTTCCTTCTATCTCTATTTTATTTTGATAAACTCTGGGAATATTGGAGAAGGCAAAATTGCTTTTGATATATAAATCGGCCTGGTAATGTTTAATTTTTGATCTGTAATAAGGGGCTTTTGCAATAGCCTTTCGCATAATAAACCAAGCCGGGTCTTCTTTTCCTGGAAAGATTTTAACCTCTTTAATTTCAAACGATTGAGTTTTTAATATAACATCAAGATCAACACTGTCAGAATCAATAACTACCTCTTTTATTACTTGTAAATATCCTAAGGAACGAATTGTAAAGCGGTAATTACCCTTTTCCAATTGGATTTTAAAATTGCCTTCTGAATTAGAAATTGTTCCCTCCCTGGTTTCCGAAACAAAAATAGTGGCATAAGGTATGGGTTCATTTTGCTCATTTAAAATTTTTCCCGTAACCACCTGTGCTTGTAACTGTATAGTACTGAGGATAGATAATATAAGTAAGGCCAAGATATCAAAATCCCGAAACTTCATATCTGCTTTAATTTCTGAACAACTGTTAATCAAAAATAGTTTTCTTTTTTTAGAACGAACAAATTGTAATCTATGTTTAACGGTTTTTAAGAAATATGAGTATTGAAAGACTGTAAAAATTACATACACATAAAAAAGTGAATAACTTGTTTCGTGTTATCCAAAACATGATGGGGAAGGTTAATTTTTATTGTAATGAAGTTTGTTTATTAATTGCTAATGTTTGATAATAAACTTATGCAAAATGAATTGATTACCTTTTTTTATTTGAAGGAAATAGATCCCGTTTTTAAGTTTGGAAACATCAATTCCGTTTGAAGTTGACACATTAGAATGGTTTAAAACTTTCTGGCCTAAAAGATTTATTACAGATATTTCTTCCAATGTCATTAATTCGATATTTCTTATATACAAATAATGTTTTGCAGGATTAGGGTATAAAATAAGCTTGCCTGCCAATTGATCATTGATATTGGTTGAAATTCCCCTGGAGCCAACTTTGAAACTAATTAATCCTCCATTACTGTCGATATTAATTTGTGTTGAGTCGTTTGCCACATAAAAAGGCGAATGGACAACATTAAAAGTGTAATCTTCAGCTCCGGCAAGCTCGTATTTCGAATTGAAATCGTGTTCAACCAAATGGCTGTCAGAAAGCATAAAATCTGTAAATTTTAGATTGCCATTAGCTCGGTTTGTAATTGTAACCTGCACTGTATCTGAAGTACTTCCTTTTATCAATTCGCTGTACGAAACCAGCATCAATCGTGGCTCTATATCAGTTGTTACAGGTAGTTGATTGTTATTCCAAGATATTATTCCTCCAATCATTTCATAAACCTCTGCAAATTCAAGCTCTTTCATTAAAGCAAAAGCAGCAGCACTTCTTCCTCCTGACCGACAATGCAGTAAATATGTTTTATGTCTGGGCAACGCATCTATTTTTGTTTCAAAATCCTGATCTCCGGTACTGCGATAAATCGCACCTTGCAAATGTTCCTGTTCCCACTCCAGTTTTGTGCGAACATCCAGAATAACAAAATTTGGATTCGTATCATTGGCTTTTACTAAACTATCACATTGAAGAGCAGAAAGCTGGCGATAAACATTTTCTTCGGTTTCAATATTACCGGCAGCAGAAATCATTACGATTTTTAGCGTAAATGCGACTATGAGAAAATAACCTTTTGAAACAGATTCAAATAACATATAGGATGGTAGTTAATTACAAAATATAGTAACATTTTTAATTTAAAGAGGTTTAAATACAAGATTGAATTTGTGTTTTAAATCATAAAAAATATTTGATATTCTCCGTTTTTGCTTTTTGAATATTTCATATATTGCAGCACAGTACAGGACAGCACAGTTAGGAGTTTGATACTCGTTCCTGGATACCAGATACCGGGCAGGAATACCAGTATCCAGCATCCAGTATCCAAAATAGAGTATCCGGAAACCAGTTTAATGTATCTGTAACAAGTTTAAAAATATTAATTCAAACAAGTATAAAAATGAACAGACTAATTGGAAGACTTCCGAAAGTAGGCATAAGGCCGGTTATCGACGGGAGAGAAGAGGGTGTACGTGAATCTCTTGAAAATCAAACCATGAAAATGGCAAAAAATGCCGCGAAACTCATTGAAGAAAACCTTCGTTTTCCAAGCGGAGAAAAAGTGGAATGTGTAATAGCCAATACCACAATTGGCGGGGTTGCGGAGGCTGCAATGTGTGCCGACCAGTTTGCCCGCGATGGAGTAGGTGTTTCCTTAACGGTTACACCTTGCTGGTGTTATGGAACTGAAGTTATGGATTCAACACCTTTAATCCCAAAAGCAGTTTGGGGATTTAACGGAACCGAACGCCCGGGAGCAGTATATCTCGCTGCAGCTCTGGCTGGTTATACCCAAAAAGGACTACCTGCATTTGGAATTTATGGTCGTGATGTGCAGGATAGAAATGATGAAACTATTCCGGACGATGTACAGGAAAAAGTACTTCGTTTTGTAAAAGCTGCTTTGGCGGTTGCTCAAATGCAGGGAAAAACATATTTGTCATTGGGGTATACTTCTATGGGAATTGCAGGTTCGATGGTTAATCCTGATTTCTTTCAGGACTACCTGGGAATGCGGACAGAATTTGTGGATATGACGGAGGTAAAACGTCGTCTTGATCAGGAAATATATGATAAGGAAGAATATAAAAAAGCCTTTGCCTGGACTAAAGAAAACATTGTTGAAGGCGATGATTATAACGCCAAAGAAATTCAGTCTGACAGAGAAAGAAAAGACTGGGAATGGGAAGTTGTAGTAAAAATGACTTTGATAATGCGCGACCTGATGATTGGAAATCCAAAATTGAAAGAAGCTGGATTTGGAGAAGAGGCATTAGGACGAAATGCTATTGCCGGTGGATTTCAGGGGCAACGACAGTGGACTGATTTTTACCCGAACGGAGATTATAGTGAGACACTTTTAAATACATCATTTGACTGGAACGGTATTCGTGAAGCATTTGTCTTTGCTACTGAAAATGACAGTTTAAATGCAGTGCCAATGTTATTCGGTCATTTACTTACCAATACTGCACAGATATTTTCCGATGTACGTACCTATTGGAGTCCGGATGCAGTAAAACGTGTAACAGGAAAAGAACTAACCGGTTTGGCAAAGGATGGGATTATTCACTTAATTAACTCTGGCTCAACAACTATGGATGCCACAGCTCAGCAAAAAGATGTTGATGGCAATCCGGTAATGAAACCATTTTGGGAAATTACCGATCAAGATGTTAATGCTTGTTTGAAAAACACAAAATTCTGTCCCGCCGATAAAGGATATTTTCGTGGGGGAGGCTTTTCAAGTCAGTTTAAAACAGCCGGACAAATGCCGGTTACCATGAGTCGTGTAAATATTGTTAAGGGATTGGGGCCTGTTCTTCAAATCGCAGAAGGTTATACAGTAGAGTTGGAAGATGATGTGCATGAAATACTTGACGAACGAACAAATCCTACATGGCCAACTACATGGTTTGTACCCAAACTAACCGGTAAAGGTGCATTCAAAGATGTTTACTCAGTAATGGCAAACTGGGGTGCCAACCATGGTGCTATCAGTTACGGACATATCGGTGCAGATTTAATAACCATGGCTTCAATTCTTAGAATTCCGGTTTGTATGCATAATGTTGAAGATGATAAAATTTTCAGGCCAAGTGCATGGGCAGGTTTTGGAGAAGATAAGGAAGGTTCCGATTATCGTGCCTGCGAAAGCTTCGGACCGCTTTACAAATAATAAATAAAGTCATACTCTTACTCAAAGTGAGGGTATGACCTGATTCTAGCAGCAAAATTAAATCTTAAAAGAAACTAAAATGAATAAAAAATCAAAGCTAACAAGGTTTGGAATTTTTAATATTGAATTTTGGAAATTCTTTGGAATTTGGTGCTTGCTGTTTGGAATTTTAATCTCTTGCAATATTAAATCAAAAAATCAACCAGCAATGAACTCATTTAAGAAAGGAAGCTATGGCTATGACCTTCAGTTTTTGAAAAAATATAAAAATCCTGTTGAATTAAAATCAGGCAATGCAAGGGTTTTACTTAGTCCGGAGTACCAGGGTCGCGTGATGACAAGTTCGGCAGCTGGTGAAAAAGGATTGAGCTACGGTTGGATTAATCACGATTTAATTGCTTCCGGCGAGGTATTAAAACAAATTAATCCCGTTGGGGGTGAAGAACGTTTCTGGCTTGGGCCCGAAGGTGGACAATTCTCTGTTTTTTTTAAAGATGGGAAAGGCTTTGATTTTGCGGATTGGGAAACACCCGCTTGTATAGATACAGAAGCTTTTGAGTTACTTAGTTCAAATGATAAATCAGCCGAGTTTGCTAAATCCATTCAGATTAAGAATTTCAGCAATTTTGAGTTTTCTTTCGATGTGAACAGAAAAATTATATTGCTGGAAAATGAAGAGATCAAAAATCAATTAAATGTAGTTTTTCAGGATGATATTAAAACAGTTGGTTATGAAACTTCCAATCGGTTAAAAAATACAGGAACAACCGACTGGAAAAAGGAGACCGGCTTACTTTCAGTTTGGCTGCTTGGCATGTATAATCCTTCTGATGAAGTGACCATTATTATTCCATTTAAAAAAGATGTTGAATCGGATTACATTGTAAAAGACGATTATTTTGGTAAAGTGCCCATAGACCGTTTGGTTGTAAAAGATGGTATCTTATATTTCAAAGGAGACGGTAAACAAAGAGGAAAAATTGGTATTCCTCCACAACGGGCTATGGCTGTAATCGGTAGTTACGATGCAATTAATAAAGTGTTAACTGTTGTGAAATGCGAAATTCCTGAGAGCATTACAGATTATGTAAATTCTGCCTGGGAAATACAGGAATATCCATTTAATGGAGACGCAATTAATTCGTATAACGACGGTCCATTGGAAGATGGAAGCCAAATGGGACCCTTTTATGAATTGGAAACTTCTTCTCATGCCCTTTCATTAAAAGTGGGAGAAAAATATACCTATAAACAATCGACATTTCATTTTGAAGGGACTGAAGAGCAGTTGAATTCACTCTGTCAACAAATATTTGATGTTTCGCTAAATGAGGTAAAAGCTATCTTCTAATAAAATATTTTAAATTGAAATACCGGGTAGTGAAAAAAAATAGTATAAATATTTCCGGAGCATTGGGGCAAACCAAACTTCAGCAACTGGTGCATTCAATAACTGAGGCAATAGGAAGAGGTGAATTGAAAAACGGGGATCCTCTGCCTTCAGTAAATCAACTCAGCAATGATTCAGGATTTTCGCGGGATACGGTATTTAAGGCTTACAACATTCTGAAACAAAGAAATATTATAGAGTCGGCACCACAAAAGGGGTACTTTGTAGCCAATGAATCATTTAAGGTATTTATGTTACTCGATGATTTTAGCGCATTTAAAGAACAGTTGTATCAATCTTTTCGGCAACAATTACCCGATTGTTATTCGGTAGATTTGATGTTTCATCATTATAATCCTGATGTATTTCATCAACTTATTCAAAATAGTTTGGGCAGGTATAGCATGTACATTGTTATGAATATTAATAACAAAAGTATTGATCCAATTCTTGAAAGGATTGATTCCAATAAATTATTGATTTTGGATATGGGCAACCCTGAAAAAGGAAAAATGAATTTCCTGCTTCAGGATTTTAACCAATCAGTTCAAAACTGTCTGGAAAAAGGATTGGAGAAGATTTTAAAATACCGGGAACTGGTTTTGGTTTATGAAAAAAAAAGTACACCTCATCCGTCTGAAACAGTTAATGCGGTTCGTTTTTTTTGTACAAAACACAATATCCCATTTAAAAAATTTAAAAATATCAATACTGCAAAAATTGAAAATGGTCAACTTTATTTTGTAATCAGAGATTCTGATTTGGTAAAAGTGATTAAAACATGTCGTGAAAAATCGATGGAAATCGGCAAGGATGTAGGAGTACTTTCCTATAACGATACGCCAATGAAACAAATTGTGGGGGGTGGAATCTCTGTTATTTCTACTGATTTTGAATTGATGGGAAAACTTGCCGCGGAATTTGTAAAAAACAAAGAAAAAATTACTCATGTTTTACCAACATCATTAATTTTGAGGGAATCATTGTAAATCTGTTAAAAATGAGAAAATGTTTTTTTCTGTTGGTTGTAGTTTTAATTTCTGTTTATTCAGTAAAGTCTCAGCAAATGTTTAATGATTATTCGGGAATCGATATTGGAAATCCAAAATTGAAAGGAGAATTTAAATTTGATGAGGAAATTCAAAAATTTATTGTTAGTGGTGCAGGGTATAATATATGGTTTGAGCGCGATGAATTTTATTTTGTATCTCAAAAAGTTGAGGGTGATTTTATAATGACCTGTAATTTGAAATTTATAGGAGAAGGAGTGGATCCGCATCGGAAAATTGGTTTAATGATTCGTAATTCGTATGCTGAAGATGCAGTTTATATGGATGGAGCCATTCATGGCGATGGATTGACTTCGTTGCAATACCGGGTAAATAAAGGTGCTGAAACACTGGAAAAATCTTTGGAGAAAAAGGAAATTCCTGAAATTGTTCAGCTCGAAAGAAAGGGGAGCGAATTTGTTTTTAGGATATCTAAAAACGGACAACCTTTGCATGAAGTTGCTAAAGTTACTTTGAAAATGAATCAAAATGTTTTTGCCGGAATGTTTGTGGGGTCGCATAATGTAGATGTACTGGAAACCGGAGAATTTTGGAATGTCAGAATTGAAAGACCTGCAGCAGAAGGAATAAGTGGATACGAAAATCCATCGCCAAGCAGATTGGAAATTTTAGATGTGGAAACAGGATTCAGGGAAGTGATTTATGAAACCGAAACTCATATTGAAGCACCCAACTGGTCGAGAAATGGGAAATTCTTAATTTATAATTCTGAAGGAAAACTATATCATTTCGAATTAAAAAAGAAGGCCCCTAAAGTAATTGATAGCGGTTTTGCGACTGCCAATAACAATGACCATGGGATTTCATTTAATGGGAAAAAACTGGCAATTAGCAACCATACCGAAGAAAATGGTCAGAGTCATTCGATAATTTATACTATGCCCGTTAAAGGTGGAACTCCCAAAAGAGTAACTGATTTAGGACCTTCATATTGGCATGGTTGGTCGCCCGATGATGAGTGGTTAACTTACTGCGCGGAAAGAAATGGGAATTATGATGTTTATAAGATTTCATCAAAAGGCGGTAAAGAAATAAGGTTAACAACTGCTGATGGTTTAGATGACGGCCCGGAATATTCACCGGATGGGAAGTATATATATTTTAATTCAACCCGAACCGGTACAATGGAAATATGGAGAATGAAACCGGATGGTTCAGAACAAGAACAAATAACTGATGATAAATTTCAGAATTGGTTTGCTCATCCGTCGCCTGACGGTAAAAAACTGATAATGATTTCTTATCATCCCGAGGTGCCGGCAAATTCACATCCGCATAACAAACATGTAATGCTTCGTTTAATGGATATTGAAAGTGGAGATCTAAAAGTAGCGGCATTCTTATATGGAGGGCAGGGAACAATCAATGTTCCATCTTGGAGTCCTGACTCTAAGAAAGTGGCTTTTGTATCCTATACATACTGAACCTTCTGAAAATAATTTTTATTTGATGGATTGACTATCAAACCATAAAAGTACAATAATGCCACTATTGAAGAACTTTGGTTTGACTTAAAACCGTTGAGCCAATAACTTAAACATACAATCTGAAAAAAAGAAATCTTGAAAATTCAATTTCAATTTGCAATTGGAATACGTTTCCTTTTTAGTATTATGTTTACAATTTAAACCAAAACAGAAGGTTCAAACTATATTTTTTATTGTTCGGTACTATAAATCTGTTCAGGAATTTTTATTCTCACCCAAAAAAACGTAACTTTTTATTCAAATCTTAACGTGTGCATGGTATTGCTGATTGCAAATGGCATTCAAAACTAGAAATTAACTCGTTTTTTATCATTTGAAAGCCAGTAAAGAAAATGTATAAAAACTCAATATTATAGTATAATTAAAACATGGAATTATGAAAAAAATTATTTTTACTTTTTTATCGCTGTTGTTTGTGGCCGTTGCCGCTGCACAAGAATTACCACCAAATCCTGAACCTGGTAAGTGTTATGTGAAATGCATTACTGCAGATGAATTTGAAGAAGTTACCGAAACTGTTGTTATTGCGCCGGAATACAAAAAGTTGGTAACCTATCCGGCAACATATAAAATTGTAGAAGAACGTGTTCTTGTTAAGGAAGCTTCAAAAGAACTGGTTTATGTACCTGCGGTATATGAAACTGTTGAGGTGCCTTATATTGAAAAAGAAGCTACAAATAACCTGGAAGTGGTACCTGCAACATTTGGAAAAGATAGTGAGACATTTGAAATTTATCCAAAAGTAGGGCGTTGGGAATATACCGAACTGGAGGATTGCCCATCGGCGAATAAGGAAGACTGTATGGTAGCATGTTTTGTTGAATACCCGGCAAAATATCAGGTTGTTCCAATTACTACTCTTACTGCAGATGCTTCCACACGTCCGGTACCGGTTAATGAAATTCCTGCTACTTATAAAAAGCAGGTTGTTAAAACTCCAGCCAGAATGGAAGAAATTGAAATTCCTGCGGTTTATGATATTATAAAAAGACGAGTTGTGGATCAGCCGGCGCGTACTGTAGAAGAAGTGGTTCCGGCGGAAACAAAAACGGTAACCAGAACTGTTTTGGCCAAAAAAGGTGGTATGACGGTTTGGGAAGAGATAGATTGTGGTTTAGTGGGAGCTAATCCTAATATATTGCCAATCTTCTACGAATATAACAGTGCCAGAATTACAGCAGATTCAGAAGATATTATTGACAAGCATTTATTATCGCTATTGCGTGATAAACCAGCAATTCGTATTGAAATTATGTCGCATACCGACTCAAGGGGTAACGATGATTACAATTTGGCATTGTCTCAACAAAGAGCTCAGGCGGTGGTAAACTATTTGGTAAATAACGGCATTAACCGCAATAGATTGGTCGCCAGAGGTTATGGAGAAACCCGTTTAGTGAATCGTTGTGGTAACGGAGTTAATTGCTCAGAAGACGAACATCAGCAAAACAGACGAACAGAATTCCGTATTATAAATTGATAAATAAACTGTTTTTGTGTGTCATCCTAAAATAGATTGACAGATTTTTAGGCTATTCCCGAAAGCTATTTCCGAAGTAAAGGCACCTTCAAAAAATTGGGTAAAACTAATTTATAGTTTTACCCGATTTTTTATACTGAGCAAGTTATGTTTTTAGTTTCGATAGATTTTAGGGCTACAACTCGCCGATGTCAGACATACTTTTCCCTTTAGCTTGAAGGTTGCAGATAAATTGATTTGATTTTAGACCAACTGCCTTTCTGGTTTTTCAAATGTCATCTTTCGGGATAACCTTGGGGCTTTGGCAGTGTCTACTCCAAAGAAAATCCAGGGTTCTTCATTCTTCCGGGTCATGGCCCTTATTTTCGTTAAGCCATAATATTCTTTTTCCATGCCAAAGCTTCCTTCCATCCGGGTAGCCCTTTCTTTGCAAAGTACAGAATGAATTATTTTCCAATGCTCTTCATGTTTTACAGCCCTGCCTTTTCGTTTAAAACCATGTATGATATTTTCTTTTTTACAACAGGTGCGGTTGGCATTGGTCGCATAAATATCATCGCCCGACAGGTGTTTTAGTTTCCCAACTAGCTGGCGACCATAGCGAACAGATTGCTAAAGCCGTATTCCTTCATGAAAAGCACTAAAAATTGTGTTACATTTTGTTGGAAAAAAGCAGAACTCTATTGAATGAAAAACCTGGTAACCATTACCTCCTTTTTTTTTATACTAATTCCAAATTCATTCAATAATTCACTTTCCATAAGTTCATCAAATCTGAAATGAAAATTCCAATCGTGTTCTTTGGTATTATCGCCAAAATATTTGAAAATTTTATTTGTTGTATTGCTTAGAATAATGCATAAATCGGCAATTTTCATATTGTCAGCCTGCATTCTGTTCTCGCCTATAAGGTAGTTTGATTCGTTATTGTTTCCCCATTCAATTTGTTTTATATCCCACAATTTGGACTCATCCACTACCTCCATTAAATATACTTCTTCATGTCCTGTTTCCGGTACTAATTTTATGTTTAAACTATTACTTATCAGGTTTAGCACAGTATCAGGCTTTGTTTCCCAAGTTTCAGCCGGACATGAAAAATGAACACTAAAATCCTGTATGTCACGATCAATAATTAATTGGTTGGGAACATTGTATATTTTGGCAATAAGTCCAAAAAGTGAACCTTTGTATTCTACTGAGTTTTTTTCTTTCTTAAATAAAGGGGATTGCTGCGAAATATTCTTTTTAATCATAAAATCAACCTCATTAATTTCTTTTTCAGGTGCAGAATGTTTTTCAGGTTCAATTATTTCAAAAAGATCATGTAACTGGATATTTGGAAATGAACTATGTTTTTGAGCCAGTTTTTGAATAAGATTATTATTAATACCAGAAGGATGCCCCCTCCAAATTAACTCTCCTTTTGTGTTTAGAATAACCGAATATGGTCTTGTTCCTACATTAAACTGTCGTATTAAATTTCCTCCAATATCACGCATTACAGAAATCTGAATTGGATTTCGTTTAATGTAATTCATAACGGTTTCGTGAGTTTCATCAGTAATAGCGACTGCAAAAACATCACTTTGATTGTGCTCTTGCAATATTTCTAACTGTTTTGATGCCGGTTTGCACGGGCCGCACCACGTTGCCCAAAAGTCAATTAATATAAGCTTTTGCTGCTTAAATTCAACTATTTGGTTTTTTGTGCAGATTTCTGAAATCTTTAAAGGAATGTCATTAGCTAATAGTTCTCCACAAAAGAAAAATAAAATTAGCAATAAAACAGTATATATTGTATTCATATTCATTTTGTTAACTTAGCGAAAATGAATTTATTTTTAGCAACATTCATTAGAATTTATAACTGGGATAAATCCATTTCCACATGAAACTAACGTAAAATAATACTAAATCTTGTTTTTGAGGTTGATCTTAAATATAAATTTTTCTGCATATAAAAAATTGTACAATATTGTACTTTTAACTGTACCATCCTTAAAATTTGTTCATTATAAATACGTTGGAAATATAAAATAATAGAAATTCAAAATTACTTTCAAAAAGTTGATCATTGAATAATCAAGCTGTAAACCAACATTAAATATAGTTGTTGATCAACCTAATCAAACAAAGCATATTGTTCTCGGTGTTTCATCAAAACCAACAGAAGTGTAAATTTTAAGTAAATGGTTGTACCAGATATGATACACCGGAAGTTTGAATTCTTGTAATAACATTATTCATATTTAACTATTACTGAGTACTTTTTGATAACACAATTATGGTTTTCATTGTAATGGCCATTTGCATTCAATTCCTGAATCCATTGACAAAAACACTTTTAGATTTCTGGATTTATTTTTAATTCTGAAGTATAAAAAAAAACAAATCTAAATATCTGTAAAGTGATGATTTAAAGTAGTTTATATTAGTTTGCAAGGAATTCTGCTTTTGGCGTAAGCTGTTGAAGTTTTATTGATTTTTTATTAGTTGAAGGAAGTGTGAAATAGAATTTTGAACCATTTCCATGACTCTCGACACCTACTGCACCATCCAGCTTTTCGACAATCTTTTTAACAATAGAAAGTCCAAGTCCGTAACCATCAGCTTTCTGAGGATTTAACCTCACAAAATTTTTAAATAATTTTTTTTGTTCTTCAGTAGTGAGGCCTTTACCATTATCACTTACCCAGAACTTTATTTTTCCGGTTTTTAATTCTTTAGCACCCATTTGAATTTCAGGTGGATGGCCTCCGTATTTTATAGCATTACTAATATAATTCGACCAAACTTCCTCTATCCATGGGGCGTATCCAATTGCCTCCGGCCAGCTTTCCGGGAAAGTAATTTGTGCTTCTGAACTTTCAATCAAATCTTCGTGTTGCCTTAAAGATTCATTGAAAATGGTTTTCATATCTAAAGGTTTGCGTTCTACTTCCGTTTTGTCTGTTGTAGCGAGTAGTAGTAACTCATGTGTAATCTGAATCGATTTATTAGCTGAATGGTTTATTAAATTGGAAAGTTCACACAGCAGGTTTTTGTCGTTAATATTTATGATTTCTTCCATAATTTCACTGGCTGAGAAAATGGAGCTTAAAGAACTTCTCAAATCGTGGGCGACAGTGTGTGCAAATGCATCCAGATCTTCAATCAATTTTTCCCTTTTATCTATTTCAAAAAGAAGCTTTTTATTGGTGTTTTTCAACTCAGCCTCAGCATTGATAATAGATGTGATATCGTGAAAAATTAATATATGTCCCGAAAAATTATTTTCGTTATAAATAGGCGATATTTTAACCTGGTAATAATTCGACCAGTTTTGATGGGGAACTTCCAGTTGGATTGACGCCATATTTTCATTTAAGGCATCTTGTAATTTTGTATATTTTTTAAAAACCTTATTAAAAGGTTCTCTAATTAGTGATTTTTTTTGCCAGTTAAAGACAGCATAAACGGCAGAATTACAATCTTCAATAAATCCCTCGGAGTTAATTACAACAACACCATCGGCAAGAGTTTCAAAAAGTTTTGTTTTGGCTAAAGGAATAATATTAAACATTCTGTAACGGAAAATAGCAAGGGCTATGATTAAACCTGTTAAAACAAAAGATATTGGCGTCCAGTCAAATCCCGGATAAGGATTTAGATCAGTAACATACAATAAATTTCCAATTATCGGGAATAAAGTTGCAATTAACAACGCTCTACCTTGTCTTTTGTAATAAGCCTGGAACTTGTAGATTGACCTAACCAGATTTATCAGTCCTAATGCCAGCAAAATCTGTGCAAAGGCGAAGAATACCCAAAAAGCCGGCCCATGTCCATAATAAACAATATTATTCGTTGCATCTAACGTAACAGATGGCCATACCAACAAATGTCTGTCATTGGTAAATACAAGTACAATAATTATTACAGGCAGAATTAACAACAACGCAATATTTTTTGTGGAGATAAATTTTTTCTTTTTGCTAAAGGCAGTTGTAAAAAGGAAGTAACAAACAGGTAAAAATGCGATTCCTAAATAGGAGATCTTTGACCATAAAATTTTATTTTCAAATTCCGGGCTTGCAAATTCAAAGGCATAAGCAGTTGCCCAAATTCCAACAAAAAATTCGAGGTATATCAGAAACCTAACCTCAGAAGATTTTCTGAATTTCCACAGCAATATAACAGTAAAACAAGCTGCCAATGCTGTTGCAAAATGGATCATACTATTGGTGATGAATTGATAGATCATTACCCAAGAGTCTTATGTTTTTTATGAAATTTGATTTAACAGCAAGGGTAAAAGTAATAAAATAATTTATTTTAAATAGTTTAAACCCAGTAGATTAATTCTAAATAGTGACATATGTCATTTAAAACAAATAATTAACACGGCATAAGTCTCTGTAATTGTATTCTTTATAAAAATTGCCTGAAGTTAAATTTATCAAGAATGAATTGTTGCACCCATTGAAAATATAAGATTAGATATTAAAAGTCAGAAATATATAGTTTTCAAATACAACATAAATTGATTTTAAAATTTTTACATCATTCTTTTTATATTTCGGTGAAATTCGTTGGTAAGCCTTGTGTGAAAATAGGGATAGAAAAAATAGTTTTTTGCAAAGTTGTTGCTTTTATAAAAACTGGTATGGATAATCTCTGTTCTCCCTTTGGACGTTTCTACAAATTGAAGTCTTTGTAATCCGGAAGATATATTTCCTGTCAAATAACTGAATTCAATAACCTTGTTTTCCTTATCAATTCTGACAATTTCAAAGGCTGTTGCCATATTTACTAATCCTTTCATTAATCGGAGGTTTAAATAAACAACCATTCCAGTATCAATTTTAGGCATATTTTCATCTCTGTAAATAATTCGTTTTTCTTTTTTGGAAAATAAAAATCCTAGTGAAACTTTCTTTCCGTTCCATGATTTTTTTGGGTTTAATTGCAAATACTTTTTCCAGACTTCTTCCAGACCTTTTTTTACCCCATAAACGTTTTCCCGGATGAAATACTTCTTTGTGTCTGATACGTTATCTACCGATGGTTCAATTTCATCCAAAGTTTCAAATCCAATTTCCTTTTGAAAATTTATATACTCCAGAACTTTGTCATGTTCGATTCTTGCCAGTTGAATATCACTCAAACATACCTGTGCTCTGGGTGATTTGACAAGTAGTATAAAAACTGCTAATATGATTAAAACTGAAATACGCATCCGGCTTAGTTGGTATGTATTGGCAACAAATAAAATGAAAATTAGAAAAAAATTAAACGATTCATAAAATATTTTTCCAACATATTCATCTTTTTGTCAAATATCATTTGTATTTCAAGGGTTTTTAATTCTTTTTGCATCCGGATTTTTACATAACATTTAAAATTAAGTTTTGATGATTAAAAGATTTGTATCACTGATTTTTTTTCTAATACTGATTGTTGTTCAGTTAAGTGCCAAAGAGGGAATGTGGATCCCTGTTTTGCTGGAGAAGTACAATATTGAAGAGATGCAGGATATGGGATTTAAACTGAGTGCTAAGGATATTTACGATGTGAACAATGCCAGCATGAAAGATGCGGTAGTTATATTCGGGAGAGGGTGTACCGGAGAAATTATTTCTAATGATGGATTATTGATTACCAATCATCATTGTGGCTACCGTCAGATTCAGTCACACAGTACTATTGAAAATGATATTTTGACTAACGGATTTTGGGCAATGAGCAGGGGAGAAGAGCTTCAAAATCCTGGACTTACAGTAAGTTTTCTTGAGTTTATGGAAGATGTTTCTGAAAAGGTATTTGACAATACGGAAGGTCTGACTGAAGAAGATAAAGACAAAATAATTTCAAAGAATATTGCTAAAATTCAGCTGGAAGCTTCTGAAAACGGGAAGTATAAAACACAGGTGAAACCACTTTTTTACGGTAATCAATACTTTCTTTATGTATACAAAGTATATAAAGATGTAAGATTAGTTGGAGCTCCACCTTCTGCAATTGGCAAATTTGGTGGAGATACAGACAACTGGATGTGGCCAAGGCATACCGGTGATTTTTCATTATTCAGAATATATGCTGATAAGAATAACGAACCGGCTGAATATTCTCCCGATAATGTTCCATATAAACCCAAAAGGTTTTTCCCAATTTCTGTAAAAGGAACTCAACCCGGTGATTTTACAATGGTATTTGGAAATCCCGGATCAACAACTCAATATATAACTTCAAACGAAGTGAGTCTGATACTGGATCAGCGTGATCCGGACAGAATAAAAATAAGGGACAAAAAACTTGCAATTATTAAAGCGGATATGGAAAAATCAAAAAAAGTCCGTATTCAATATTCTGCAAAATATGCAAGTATTAGCAATGCATGGAAAAAGTGGCAGGGAGAAATGCTTGGATTGAAAAGACTGGATGCCGTAAACAAAAAAATACAATTTGAAAAAGATTTTCAGAATTGGGCTATTGAAAACGGTGTTTGGAATAACACATACCAGCCTGTTTTTGAAGAATTTGATGAAGTTTATAAAGAATATGCCCCGTATATCCAGGCTGCAGATTATTATAACGAAATAGTTTTAAGGGGAATTGAGGTGTTTTCTTTGGCATCGAAAACGAATAAAATTATAAACGATATAGAAAATAAACAAACAGAAAAGGTTACAAATTCAATCGGAGAACTGCTTAAAAGTTTACCAAAATTTTATAAAGATTATAACCAGTCAACTGATGAAAAGCTATTTACAGAACTGCTTGTAGTTCTTGCTAATGATTTGGATTCAAAATACTTACCGGATGATTTTATTGAAATAATGGAGAAATATGATAATGATAAACTTCTAAAAAAGGTGTATCATAAGTCTATTCTAACCAATCAGGATAAATTAACCGAATTGCTGCATTCAGAGCGGGAAGATGTTTTACAATCATTCAGAAAAGACCCGGTAATAAGACTTTTTAAAAGTCTGAACTTTCATTATGAAGTTGAAATCAAACCTAAAGTTGACAGCCTGAAAAAACAAATTCAAGATAATATGAAAGTATATATGGCAGGTATAATGGAAATGAAATCCGGACAGCCCCTATATGCCGATGCAAACCTGACACTTCGTGTTACCTATGGCAAAGTTGAAGGATACAGCCCTAAAGATGGAATTAAATATAAACATTACACCACGCTATCTGGAATTATGGAAAAGGATAATCCTGAAATTTATGATTACGATGTGCCAGACCGTCTCAAGGAATTGTACCATTCAAAAGATTTTGGAATTTACGAAGAGGATGGTAAAGTTCCGGTTTGTTTTACAGCTTCAAATCATACTTCGGGAGGGAATTCCGGTAGCCCGGTTGTAAATGCAAATGGCGAGTTAATTGGAGTAAACTTCGATCGTTGTTGGGAAGGTACAATGAGCGATATAATGTTCGATCCGGAAATGTGCAGAAATATATCAATCGATATCAGGTATGCACTATTTATCATCGATAAATTTGCGGGAGCAGGTTATTTGCTGGATGAAATGAAGATTGTAAAATAGATTGAAAAGAAAACTATTCAATTTTAACCTTTCTTCTGCTAACTGTACTTTCTGTCAAACCGTTGTATTTTGCAGTTGCATGAATAATGTAATCACCGGAAATGTTGGGCATTTTTAAATTTGCCCAGTACGATTTTTGTCCTAAAGCATTTATCTCCAATTTTTGAGAAGCGGATTCAATGATTTCTCCAAGGCTGTTTTCAATATGAAGTACAAGTTCCCCTTCGACTGGGATGTGTTCATCATTTATTACCATAATTGTAAATCGTTTATTTTGATTTTTCTCAAGTTTCGCTTGCCAAAAATTAAGATAAACACCCACCGGTTTAAATGCTTCTCCAACATAATCCATAAAATGAGGTTCTAATACAGTTTTTTTTATATCAATAAAATTGTCGGAGGTAATAGCACCAGGATGACTTGATGTCAGGTATACGAAATGCTGAATTCCTGCAAAATTCCTGTATGCCCTTAAAAACTCTGTGTGTCCGGCAAGAGCATAAGCATAAAATTTAAAACGTTCTTCTTTTGTACTGTTTTTACCCAACCATTTATCATAAATGCGTTTGGTAATAATTGTGGGAGAACCATCACGGTTTAACCATAACCAGCCGTATTCGTTTACTATCATCGACTGACCTGTTTGTTTAAAAGAATAATCGCTCGGAGTAGGATAGAGGCTCTCAAAATCGGAAAGTTTAAAATATTCTTTGGTACTGTTGAAAGGATAAAAACCCTTGTTAAACAAATATGGATGATATTCAACCACATCGTTTGGACCGGTCGGTGGATTAAAACTAACTTCCCACGGACGATTTGATAAATCCAGCTTCCTTATTTCCTGTATAATCTGACCATTGTGAAGTTTTGTTGATTTTGATTCATTCATTGCATCCCAGATTACAAGGCTAGGATGATTCCACGAGTCAGACATCCAGTCTGTTAACTGTCTTTTTACCTCTTCCACACTCCAGTATTCCGGCAGGTCATAACGTATTCCGTCAAGTGTCCATATAAAAAATTCGTTCTGAATTAAAATTCCTTCCTCATCAGCAATGTCGAACCACTTGTCTGGAACCGAACCAATAACAAACCTGAAACTGTTCCAATTTATTGATTTGGGTATTTCGGCCAGCATTTTTCTTACCCATTTTTCATCCCAGGGAAGTGAACCGCATTCCGGATCTTCAAAAAAACGATGAAGAGCAATATTGGAACCTCGTAAAAAAAATATTTTGCCATTCAGGTAAGCTCTTCTTGTTGAAGTTTCGAATTTAAATTCACGCATTCCAAATCGTTTTGTAATATCATCTCCGGGGGTACGAACATTTATTTCATATAAAAAAGGATTTTTTGTGTCCCACAAAACCGCATCCTGCACAAATAAAGTATCTGTAATTATTACCTCTTCACCATTTGCTAATAAGATTTCTTTCCCATCAACAGCGTTTATTTTCAAACCGCTTTTCCATTCATGAATTTGATAGTTGGGTGAAAATTCGAGTTGTTCACCATAATTTTTAAATTTTGTTTGAACAACGATGGTTGAATTATAAATGTTTGGGGCGATTTGAATTTGCTCAATCACAGGATTATCGTTAAATGAAATTTCAACATCATCGTAGATTCCTGGTGTCCATTTATATTTTTCGTAATCAATCCCATAAGGAATTTCTTTTGGTAAAACACCCGGATGTGCGCCAATTCTAATTAGTATAGTGTTCTTTTTACCCCAATTTAAATACTCAGTAATATTATATCTTTTCGAAGTAAAAGATGCAAAGTTTCCTCCAACACGATTTCCATTAACCCAAAGTGTACTTCCAAACTGGGCCTTTTTAATGGTAATAAAAGCGTTTTGTTTATTCTCTTGAATTTTTATTTTTTTGCGGTACCAGAAATAGTTTCTGTTTTGATGAGATACACCACCGCTATCCACGAAAGTGGTTAATTCATTGATGATTTTCAGATTAAATTTTAATTCAGATGTTGTATATTCATCTACGTTGGGAAAAGCCGGTTCAGACTTGTTAACCAAGCCGGGGACCTGAACTTTATGAGAGAAAAAGGAGGGTGCCGGGAATGAATCTGTACTTTCTTCAATTTCCCATGTTCCGTTCATACTAATGTTTGTCCTTAAATCCTGAGCCAACAGGGAAGAGTTAATGGAACCCAGTAATATAAAAAGCTTTAAAAAAATGGGTATTTGATTTTTAGAATTTCGTAAGATCATAAGTTTCTTCAGTTTAGTAAGCGTACAATTTAAGAAAGAATAGTTTAATGAAAAAGTACCCAAAAGATTCAAGTAAAATTGAATGTTTAACTCAATAAATTATTTCCCAAATACATATAAGATTGAAAGCTGTTGTTGGTTATTTAGTTGCTCCCAGTCGATTATATGAAATGAAATATTGAATTTACCTTTTATCTTTTCATGGTTAATAAAATACCAGATTACATCTGTTCTCAGATAATCATTTGTTTTATAAAAAGGATCCCCAAATGCAAAATTGTGTCCCGCACCTGAACTTAAAACCGATTTGACTCCAAAGTTTTTATATTTCGCGTAAGCTTCTGCAAAAAAACTTGCGGCATTCTGAAATCCATCGGTAACGCCTCGTTCTCTGCATGAAGATGCCAAAACACCGGCCTTGATATATCCTTTAAAATTTGCTTCTTTTAATGATTTTATTCCGACCTGCAATGCAAATCCAAGATGGTCTTTGGTTGTTTCATTTGGATTTCGTTCTTCTGAACAAAATTCATGATTTAACAAAAAGTAATTTTCTAAAAACACATTTTTATAAAAGATTTCTCCCGAAGCTCCTGCAGTAAAAATTTCAAGACTTTTTTCTGATCTTAGACTTATCCAATCTACAAAAGCATTCTGATTTCCCCACGCCCAGTTTACCTTTCCATACATACCTTCAATATTCGGCCGGTAATACAAAAGTGTATCAGTAAGCATTGCTAACGGAAAGTTGATTTTGTCCCTTCGTGGAAATGCGCCAAACAGAAAGTTTGTTTGCTCGCTTTGAAACTGGTAATAAATTATAAGCTTTGGTTTTTGTGCATCAATATCGCTTCCAAATTCCTGTAAAAAACTTAAACCTCCCCGTAGTTTATGACCTTCAAAATCCACTCCAAGTTCAAAAGCTCCACGGGCTCCCAATATAGTTTGTGGATAAGAATAATCATTCGTGTATTCTCTGTTATCTCCAATTCCTTCAAAAAGAATTTGATATTTGAAATCCTGAGAATTGCCAATAAAAAAAACAAAAACCAGTAATAAGGTTAGTCCTAATTTCATTTTGGTTGCTTGAAAATAACGAAATTAATAATTCTTGTGAAAAGGCAGAATGAGGCTTATCAAAAACACAAAAAAATATAATGAAACCAGGTTCGTTAATCACATAAAATATAATTGTCTTTTTGCGGATTAATAATCAATACGGGCAATTTAGCAGCCTTTTTTACAATTTTTTTCTCCGGCAATCCAATTAACAAATCAATAGGTGTAATTGCAGAGCTTCCCAGCATAATTAATAGTTCGCTTTGTGAAGAAAGCGCCAATTCCAATGCTTCATTGGTGTTGTTATAACTCGATTTTTGTCCCCTGAAAATTTTATGTTCAACCCTGAATTTTTGAAATAAACGCCTGCATAAGGCCAGGTTAACTTTAACCTGTCGAACCGAATCTTTTTCCTTATCATTGGCAGCAACTACAATTATTCCCGATGAATTAAAACGACTAAAATAAGAAGCCCAAAGCATACTGTCCTGGTTTTCTTTTCTAAAATCTATAGGGAGAATTACTTTTTTAAAATCAGGTACCTTCTCTTCCTTCCCGTTAACAAAAAGAAATGGAACCGGACTTTCAGCAATTGCATTCCTGTATTTTTTAAAATTATTGGAGTCAGCGAGCAGCACAATTGCCTCATAATCATCAGCAAGCTTTTCTGGCAAATAGGTCATGTTTTCTGCCGAAAGTAACGTGGATACTGTTAACCCTTTTACATCATTTTTTATCGGTACGGTATATGCTGTAAGCTTTTCCCTGATACTTTCTTTATTCTTTTTTTCCTTTTTTGAATAATTGTAACAAAGGCATAACTCTTTTTTGAAAATGCTTGCTATTCTGATTCCGTTTAGAATCAGGTTTTTATCATTTTCGTTAAACAATACAAATACAATTATCTTTTGTTGTTTAGTTTTCGACATGTTCAGATAAAAAAAAACAAAACTACAGGTTTTTGATATAAGTCAGCACTAAAGCAGTAAAAGTTGGTTAATTTTATCTCTGTAAAATCAAGTCAATGCTCAACGAACAATTATTAAATCCGAGAAGTATAGCAATTATCGGAGCTTCCAATAATATTTCAAAACCGGGAGGAAAAATTGTTAAAAACCTTCTGGATAACAATTTTAAAGGAAAGTTATACCCCGTTAATCCGAAAGAATCAGATATTCAGGGAATACCCTGTTTTTCTGAATTAGATGAATTGCCTGAAGTTGATTTGGCAATTTTAGCTATTCCGGCAAAATTTTGTTTGTCCACGGTAGAAAATCTTTGTAAAAATAACAATACCAAAGCATTTGTAATTATTTCAGCGGGTTTTGGCGAGTTAAATGAAGAAGGAAAAAAGCTTGAAAAAAAGATTGCAGAAATTGTAAAAGTATACGAAGCCTGCCTTATCGGCCCAAACTGTATAGGAGTAATGACTCCAAAACATGCCAGTGTTTTTACAACACCTATTCCTGAATTAACTCCTGAAGGCTGTGATTTTATATCAGGATCAGGAGCAACTGCTGTTTTTATCATCGAGTCGGGAATAGCAAAAGGATTACGTTTCGCAAATGTTTTTTCGGTAGGAAACAGCGTACAAACCGGAGTGGAAGATATACTCGCTTATTTAGATGAAAATTATATTGAAGGTATAAGTCCAAAAGTAAAACTTCTTTACATTGAAAATATTGAAAATCCTGATAAATTATTACATCATTCAATTTCTTTAATCCGAAAAGGTTGTAAAATTGCCGCGATAAAAGCCGGAAGCTCGAATGCAGGAAGCAGAGCGGCTTCTTCACATACCGGAGCCTTAACAAGTTCGGATGGCGCGGTTGAAGCACTTTTTCGTAAGGCCGGAATTGTGAGATGTTATGGGCGAGAAGAATTAACTACGGTGGCATGTGTGTTTATGTGCAAAGAACTGAAAGGAAGAAAACTTGCCATCATAACTCATGCAGGCGGACCGGGTGTTATGCTTACCGATGCATTGGAAAATGGCGGATTAAAAATACCACAAATAGAGGATTCGAAAGAAAAACAAGCACTAAAAGAAAAACTTTTCAGCGGTTCCTCAGTAGAAAATCCAATTGACTTTTTGGCCACAGGAACTGCTGAACAACTGGGAGAAATTATTAATGCATGTGAAAAAGATTTTAATGTGGATGGAATGGCTGTAATATTTGGCAGCCCGGGTTTGTCGCCAATTAGCGATGTTTATTCCTTACTAAATGATAAAATGAAACAAGGAAAGAAACCTATATTTCCAATCTTACCCTCAATAATAAACGTAAAGGATGATGTTTCTGAGTTTTTGTCGAAGGGAAATGTAAATTTTCCTGATGAGGTTTTACTGGGACGGGCCCTGACAAAGGTAATGAATACACCTCCTCCATCACAAAACGAAATTAAGATTGATGGAATCGATATCAAAAAAGTAAAGGAGATTATTGGCAATGCAGGGAATGGATATCAAGCGCCGCAAATAATACATGCCTTACTTGATGCAGCCGGAATTCCACGTGTAAAAGAACTTGTTGCAAAAACTGAAACTGAAGCCGTTCTGGCGGCTATGAACATTGGTTTTCCTGTTGTAATGAAGGTAGTCGGGCCAATTCATAAAACCGATGTGGGAGGTGTAATATTGAATGTGCGAAATGTAAATCAGGTTCGCAAAGAGTTTCATCATTTAGATGGAATTGATGGGGCAGAGGGTGTGCTTTTGGCGCAAATGGCATCGGGAACAGAACTGTTTTTGGGAGCCAATTACGAAAATAAGTTTGGGCATATTGTACTTTGCGGTATGGGAGGTATTTATGTAGAAGTTTTAAAAGATGTTGCTTCCGGACTGGCTCCTCTTACGTATGATGAAGCCTTGTCGATGATAAAAAGTTTAAAATCGTACAAAATATTAAAAGGATACCGAAAACAACCGGGAGTGAATATTAAAAAGTTTGCAGATATTTTGGTTCGTCTTTCCGGATTACTCCGTTTTGCAACAGAAATAAAGGAAATGGATATGAATCCTTTGCTGGGAAATGAAAAAGAAATTTTGGTAGTGGATGCACGCGTAAGAATTGAGAAGCCCCCATCCCAACCTTCCCCCAAAGGGTGAAGGAGAAAGAAATTAAGTTGAAGTGTTGTAGATTAAGTTGATATGAAAGACGAACAAAATAAATTCTATTCTTCTATATCGAAATACTATTCTGAGATATTTCCATATAAACCAATGCAGGTCAATTTTGTCAAGAAAAATATTGGGAAATTAATGGATAAGAAAATCCTTGACATTGGTTGCGCAACAGGCGAATTAGCTTATAAATTAGCAGTTGAAAAAGCTTTGGTTACCGGTATCGATTTGAATGAAGATTTAATAGTGCAGGCAAAGGAGGGCGCCGTATCTCAATCTGCCGGTATGGTAATTCCCGATTTTAGAATCGGAAATATGTTGGAAATAGTAAAGGACTTTGGCAATGAAAATTTCGATGCCGTGTTGTGTTTTGGAAATACTTTGGTTCATCTTTTATCCTTGAATCTTATCCGGAAATTTACAAGCGGAGTTTACAATGTTCTTAAGCCTGAAGGGATTTTTCTTCTGCAAATTCTGAATTACGATTTTATTCTGGAAGAAAAAGTTGAGGAGTTGCCTTTGATTGAAACAGAAAACATAAGATTTATCAGGAAGTATAAGCTTGAAGAAAATAATCCTTTGATTCGTTTTAAAACTGCTTTGGAAATAAAAAAAGAAAAGCAAATCGTTTCCAACGAAACATCACTTTTAGCTTTAAAAAGTAGTCAACTTTATAAAATTCTGGAAGCTTCAGGATTCAGAGAGATTAAGTTCTTCTCAAATTATAAACAGGATGCTTTTTGTGGAAAGCATTTGCCATTGATTGTGAGTTGTAAAAAATAATGATGGCAGATTCCCTAAGTTCTATATACATCGATTAGTTGTTATAGCATAGATTACAGTAACATTCTGTTTGAGTTGAGAAGAGGAAAGAACAGTTCTGACAGTAATCCGTTTTAGTTTCCCCGATATAATTTCCACCAAATGAAGAATCCGCTAAATAGAACAATCAGCATACAAATTCCGGCAATTGGGACTATCAGGATATAAAACATTCCCAGTATATTTTCAAAGATTCTTCCGGTGTGCATTTCAAGCGAAACATTCCAAAGTGACATGGGGGAGACTTTTCTGATTTCCTCAGTCATTTTTGGAAATTGTGGTAAGGGATTTCCATCTTTGGAAAAAAGTTTTTGCACCCCTTCATTATAACTAAACCAATATGATTTAGTATCGCTTTGTACCAATCCGGCAACCATATTTGCTCCAATCGGACTTTGCATTCCTTCAGGTTCTGCATAGGATTTTTGAGTAAAAAAATCAGCAACTTTACCGTTGTTTATATTCCATAAAAACATTCCGCTAAACGAACCAACCATATAAATATTTTCCCCAAGAGATTCAAGTACATTACATCCCATAACACTGACCGGTGGTTGCGAACCGGCAGATTGTAAGTCAGTTGTTAAATTCTCATCGGCGAAATAAAATCCTTCTGAAGTTGAAAAGATATACTGATTTTTATTTTCGTCCCACTTAACCCTGCGCAATTTGTCGAACCATGGATTTGGACTGTCCATGTGTGTACCGGGAATAATGCCCACTTTTTTGGTTGCAATGGCTATTAAAAGTGGCGGGCGAAGGTGCATCCCCAAAAATGTATTTAGAATAAGAAATGTCACAAAAATATACCCAATTACATTGTGCCAGCGAAGATTCAGTTTTTTCATCTTCACCAAAGATTGAAAATTATTGTTTTCCGCATTATTGATTACGAAATTTCCCCCTTGAGGGGGCAGGGGGTGATTTTCTATGTCTTTATTTTTATGTTTTTTAAGCAATTTCTTTCTTCGTTTTATGATTTTTGGGAAAAAGAAATGAAGCAAACCGGTAACAGAAAGAAAGATGGTTACAATACCCAATAAATCAACAAGTAGTTTTCCGGGTAAACCAAACATTTCGCCACTATGTAATTGCCAAAAAGTTTCAAATAATCCGGCTTTTCTTTCGTATCCATAAGGTGCTGGAAGTTGTACAACTTTAAAATTATTTCCATCCGCACTTTTGAGAAGATAGTGTCGGGTTAAAACTAAAAGTGTATCATTTTTTAAGCCGAGGTCTGCAATCCGATCTTGAACATTCAATTCTATTTTTTGCCACTTTTCCCCATTTTTCCGTTTGTATAAACCCAGTTGAGTTCCTGCAAAAAGTGAATGTTTATGTTGTACTACTGAATATATTTTGCGATTATCTATTCCTTTTGGAAATCCCTGGTTAAAATCTTCAAAGGAGGAGAAATCGTTATTACTTTTCCAAATGCCAATGTTGCCATAAATAAGATTGTTTAAACTATCCAATTTAAGTGAACCCCTTACAGCGGCCAGGTTCCAGTTTTTATAGGTGTAACTGGAAGGAAGTAAATTACGCGAAACATCGATAGAAGAGAACAGTTGCCTGTGATTCATAATAATGCCGGAAAAGGCAAAAACAATGGCAAAAAAAGCAATAATTATGGCCGGCCATTTATGCAATTTTTTGAATATTTTAACTCCCCTTTTTTTTGTCATTTTTCAGGCATTAAAAAACTTTACTGTTTGACTTTAAAAAAGAAACAGTAAAGTTTTGTTATAAAAATCGGTTAAAAAATACTCTTTATTTATTAATGAAAGATGGCGTTACTGCTAGCATTATATATCCCCAATACTGCCCGGTGGTATGATCTCCGCCTTTTATCAATTGCATACTTTCTGTTGCAAACATGGTTGAAAAACCAGCACTTAATGCAGCTATTTTATGGGCCTGGTAGGTAAAGAACAAATCCAATTCGGTTCCAAGTCCGTTGCTTGCATCTTCTGCAATTTTTCCCGCCGACATATAATAATGAATATGTGCACCACAGGAAATCTTGTTTTTAGTGTATTTGTATTTTAAATAAATGTCGTTCAATCCCACAGAATATCCTGTTGAGGAGTTTATATGGTTTCCCACATAAAAATAATCCATAAAACCATTGAATTTATGGTTGGTTCCGTAAAAGGGAGTAAAGGCATATACCTTATCGGTTTTATCATAAGAATTTCCCGACAGGTATTCAAATCCTCCTGAAAGACCAAAGTCTAAGGCAGCTTCAATCAGAAAGTTCATTGCACTGATGTTTTTGTCAGATTTATGTTTTCCCATTTGATAATAAAAGTTGGTAGCAAAAGAAACCTTTTCCAAACTGAGCGAGTATCTACCTCCCAAAGTTTGACTGAATTTTACAATCTCTTTTGTTTCACTTTCCATTACCGGAACTCCATTATTTAAAATCAAAATACTTAATACACTCTTGTCCCATTTTTTATTGAACCAGGCAAACTGTAAATCTTTATACGCATCGGGACCGTTATAAATATTATCGGTTAACGTACTGTTTTCGTGATGCGCTATTCCAAAATGGATTTTAAAGTCTTTTTCGTATTTGAAAAGGGCCACATCGTGAGTACGTCCCTGCTGTGCCCAGCCTACGTTACCAAAAATCCGGCTGTCATCGTAAACCAATTCCTGCCGACCTGCTTTTACAAAGAAATTTTTAGAGAATTCAACATCTGCCCATGCTTCGTGAATTGAAACCGCATAATCCTCGTTTGTAACCAATTGTGGCTGGCTTCCCCAATAGCGTACATCCTGTAGTGTAAGTTTGGTTTTAATAATTTCGTATTGGAACATGGCATTTAAACGCGAACGTTGCGTAGTTGGAATCGACCAGTCCTGATCTGCATCCGCCAGTGTTTTGTAACCACGGTTAAATTCAGTTCTTGGGCGGAATTCGCCGGTTAACGAGAATTGTGCTTTGCCTAAATTCGACATTAAAATTCCCGCCAAAATTAAATAGATTAATTTCAGATATTTCATGATATTAAAGTTCTTGGTTAATATATTTACTTGTTAATGGTTGAAACCCTGCTCCCGAAAACTCTTCTGGATCATTGCAGTTACTTTAGTTTTTATAAAAATTATCTTTGGGCCAGAAGCTCGAAGCAAGAAGCACGAAGTTTTTTTTCAAATGGAAATGTTTCTCTTCCTTCTTCTGTCTTCAGTCTTCTGGACAATACTCATTCTATTAGTTGAATTTTTTCGATAATAAACCTATATATTTCTAATGCAAAGTGATTTATTTATTCGCTACAATATCATAGGTTTTTTCTCTTTCTTCGGCTTCCTTCATCCATTGTGGAACAACAGTTTTTAGGAATTCCTGTTTGTCATTATTCAGTTTTTCCATATCCAAACCAATAAATTCCTGGGCTTTTTCTTTGGTTGAAATATCCGGATATGGAACTTCTTTGTTGTATCCTAAATCTGCTAATAATCGTGCAAGTTTAATACGAGTTTCCTGTGCGATTGTAATTCCGGTAGATATTGTTCTTCCGATTTCAATTGGTGAATGGAACGAACCCCCATGAGCTGCTGCGGCATAATCCCAGCGCCATTGAGAATGACGGATTCCCATTAGAATATCTTTCATCTGAGTTTCTGTCGCTCCCAATTCCCAGGCTTTTCCTGCTTCCACATGTGCTCTTACAATTAACTCTTCAAGTTTGTCTCGGTTCTGAATAATCTTGTCTTGTCTTTCGTATACATTTGCAATTAATGTGGCGGTTTCCTGACGGTGACAAACCTGACAGGAATTAGCAACATTGTTAAGAGGTGATTGCATTTTGTGATCGGTATATTTTACCCCACCTTCGCTTTTATAAGGCATATGGCAATCGGCACATGCAACTCCTCTTTGTGCATGAATTCCAGTTAAATAAGTTTCATAGCCCGGGTGTTGTGCTTTTAACATTGGAGCCTTACTAATGGCATGAGTCCAGTCGGCGAACTCCATATCATCATAATACTCTTCCATCTCTTCTGCAGTCATCCCTTTGTCCCATGGAAAAGTAAGATAGTTAGCTCCTTCTGCAATGTTTTTATTAAAATAATATTCCACATGGCACTGCGCACAAACCAAACTTCTCATTTCCTGATGACTTGCTTTTGTGATGTCTTTGCCCATTCTTTCAAAAGCTTCAACCAAAGCCGGACGAGTAATTACGAGATTCATATTCTCATTATCGTGACAATCAGCACAACCAATTGGATTTACAACCTCTGCTCCTAATCCTGCCCATTTTCCTGTATAAAACTGTGCTACACCTCTCTCGTTCATTAACCGCGGAACATCGGGACTTTTACATGTCATACAAGTTGAAGGCATTGGCCCGTCGGTTGCAGATTTTGGCGCTCCTGTGCGCAAAGTATTTTGAAGATCTTTTACAGCATAATAATGCCCTCTGCCCTGGTTGTAATCTTTCGAAAAACCATAGCCTGCCCACAGAACTACCAATCGGGGATCTTCTTCCAGCATATCAATCATTGCACTGCCGTTATATTTACTTCTGAAAAGCGTATCTGAAGTTTCGTAATAAGATTGAAATTCTCTTGGGTAGTTTTCGCCCCAAACCTCATTTCTGGGCTCAAATTCTGTAATTTTATTTTTAGGAACATTTACATAAGCAGCTTCAGCTCTGCGTTCAACAATTGAAGAAGCCAGTAATCCTAGTAAAAAAACAACAACAATAGTTACGAGGAAAATTAACCAAGCCAGCCATGGGCGTTTTTCTGTGATTTTTAAAATTGAACTCATTTGTAGTAGTATTTAGTTATTGATTATATTCTTTTATCCATTGTGGTACAGGACTGGTTGGGAGCGGAACTCGTGCATTGGGAACACTTGATAAGCTGTTTACCCTTCCATGAGGAACTTCGCGATGACACTCTATACATTTCCTCTCCGTACGGTGCACATTATGTCCTTCAACAGTTACTGCCAGTTTTGGATCTTTTAGTACTTTGCTATGGCAACGTACACAATTGTCGTGTACTACATTCGAACCGGCTTCGTGAATAAAAATTACCTGCGGTTCTTTGCGTAATGTAAACATGGTAGCATGCCTTAAACCATCTTTTGCTTTAAAATAGTATTTGTTAAGCACGTTGTTATGAGGAACGTGACAATCATTACAATGTGCAACTTCACGATGTGAACTGTGAGTCCATGTTGCATACTGTGGAGACATAATATGGCAATTTGTGCATGTTGATGGATTATCGGACAAATATGAATGAGCTTTAGAAACATAAAGAATAAAAGCTATAAGTCCTACAAAAATTCCGGTAACAATTAGAACAGGAAATCTCCATTTTGGAGGTGGTAGTAGTTTGCTCAGCATATTAATCAGGTTTTATAATAGTGCAAATATGATGTGGATTATACCCGTAATTTGTAACGAATGTTACATTTTAGGTTTTTTTAAATACGAGATTCCCATTATTTAAAATCAAAATAAATAAGCCGGAGATGTTTTTCAGCAATTTGAATTTAAAAGAAGGGTAGTTCAATAATGTTAATTTTACCCATCTCAATAAAAATCAACCTACGTTTCAATCACAAACAAATTATGTTTGCGAACTTTTAAATTAACACCATGAATAAATTAACCTTATTAACCTTACTATTAGTACTTTCTTTTAACTCTTTTGCAGAAGGATTTGTTAGCGCCAAAAATGTGAAAATTAATCTGGCCGGATTTGTTCGTAACGATTTTATTTTTGATTCGCGCCGCAACCTTGATGCATGCGACCATCTACTTGAATTATATCCGCTTGCACCGGAATACGATTCAAATGGTAATGATATCAATGCAAAATCCAGTGCCCAGTTTTTAAATACTTTTTCAAGAATTGGTACCCAATTGTCTGGTCTGGAAATGGGCAAAACAAATATCAGTGCATTTATAGAATTTGATTTTACAGGTGGAAGCATGACGCCTACAGTTAGGTTGAGGCATGCGTTTACAAAAATAGCCTGGCCTAAATCGCAATTATTAGTTGGCAGGACCTGGCATCCTACTTTTATAGAAAAAGTATACCCGGTAACTTTGAATGAAAATACAGGAATACCCTTTCAGGTATTTAACAGAAGTCCGCAATTGCGCTGGACATACAATTTTGCACCAAACTTTGATTTTATAGCTGCGGCCATTTACCAATATGATTACAGTAATACAGGACCTTCAGGAAAAACATATCAGTATCAGCGGGATGCTATTATTCCAAATCTTCATGGGCAAATTCAGTTTTATAACGACAATTGGGTAATCGGTGC
>ENA-ORCQ01000100-ORCQ01000100.1-marine-metagenome-genome-assembly--contig:-NODE-100-length-59314-cov-4.200753_pt1 | contig 59314 bp, 56 predicted proteins | sample MGYA00237780_ERZ508510 | MGnify/ENA primary metagenome ERZ508510 (study PRJEB26181, sample SAMN06268981) | marine metagenome | isolation source: Tt an E2 anaerobic enrichment on eucalyptus from sediment...
TGACGGTAATACGGACGCACATTGAATCCTTCGTAAGTTTTCCAAACCAATGCACGTTCGTAGTCTTTGCCTTTTAAATCGGCATTAATTTTTGCTTCCCACTCTTCTGTGGTAATGGGCGCAAAATCAGTAAACAGTTTCTGTTCTCTATCTGACATACTATTAGTAGTTTTTGAAAATCGTGCGGCAAAATTAGTGGATTTAATACATTGACAAACAGAATATCAAAGGTTATTTTATCAATTTGTTCAAAAATCATATTTAGGAAACACACGATAAAAAAAGATACTTCAAATAATTTGATTTTTCATAATAGTAACTGTCAAAATTATCTTCATTGAATTATTTTGGATATATATGATCATGGTTGTTAACATTATTTAACAATCCTGCAATATTCTGATAAAGTTGTATTTAGGGCTAATTAATATTAATTGTTTAAAATAAATATTGAAAACATAAACAAATATTGTTTAATTTTTATTATATTTGTATAAACAAAATGAAAACAATAACAATTTCAGAAACAGAAAAGTAAAAGGAAACAATTAAAACAACTTTTAAAATTTTAAACAATGAAAACAATTAGAACAATTACAGCAGGTATTTTTTTAATGGCATCAATGATGTTTGCCAGTGCGAGTGAAAACATGTCAAGTTTAGAAAGAAGACTTCATGTTGATGATTACAATTTGAATTTCGAAGAATGGATGCTCGACACTGAATATTTTGGTTCAAAAAAATCGAAGTCGGAAGCTATGGGTAGTGTAGTAGATATAGCAGTTGCAAATCCGGATTTTAGCATTTTGGTTGAAGCTGTTACAAAAGCGGATCTGGCAGGAGCGTTAAGCGCAGAAGGTCCCTTTACAGTTTTTGCTCCGACCAACGATGCGTTTAAGGCCTTATTTAAAGAACTTGGAGTAAGCGGAGTAAAAGATTTAAGTGCCGAGCAACTTACGCCAATTCTTACTTACCATGTAGTTTCAGGAAAAATTATGTCGAGCGATTTATCCAATACTAAAGTTAAAACACTTAATGGAGAAAAAATTAAGGTCGACATTTCGGATGGGGTAAAAATTAATGAAAGTCATGTTACAAAAGCAGACATAAGTGGCAAAAACGGAGTGGTTCATGTTATAGATAAAGTTTTAATTCCATAATATATTTTAGTCTACACCATGATAAATGCCGGTTCTAAAGCCGGCATTTTTTGGTTGAGGGATTTACTTTTGTAAGTCCCTCTTTGATTTTTTATGTCAAATTTTACCTGAAAAATATCAGTTTCAGGAAGGAATTATGTATTCGTTAAAGATTCTAAAAAAATGATTCAAACAAATGCTTGAAGGCAATATCTGTCAATTCTTTCACAAAAATTTTCATAAATTGCGTGACCGTTGATAAAGTGAGAACATGGATAAGCTACAGTGGACAAAGGATATTTTTGGGTCGAAGCTTGAGTTGAGACAAGGTTATGAAAGTATTGGAAAAATCCAGTGGGAAAGTATGGTCAGTTCGAAAGCGCAGGCTATGATTAACGGAAAACTTTTTGTATTAAACCGTGAATTCTTTCTTTCAAAGCTTGAAATTTATGATGCCAACGACCAGTCACTTTTGGGAATGGTTATGGTTAATATTTTTAATCCACGCAGCGATGTTTTAATCAATGGAAAACGTTTTGAACTGGAGATTCAAAACTTCTGGCAGTCGCGCTGGAGTTGGAAATATAACGGTGCCGAAATTATTCGATTTACTTCAAACGAATTTATTACCAAAGACAAAGGCGATATTGAACTTTTTACGGCCTGTAACGAAGAAGTTGAAATTCTGATTTTATTGGGTTTGTTTGTTAGAAATCAGTTTATACTATTTATCCTACTTATTTTGTTGGTTTTACTGGTGGTGATTGTTTAAATTATTGAAGATATACTTTGAGCGTTGAATTGACCACTTCAATTGACCGAGAATTCAAAAGCAATTTTAATTTGAGGATTTATTGGAAATCTATTTTATTGGTCATTTGTAAACTATATATTACATTTGTAATGTAATTTTAACTTTTCAAACGATGAAACTACTCCCTCATTATTTTAAACGTATTGGATTATTTCTGTTTTTTTTAGGTTTTATATTGGCACTTGATTCTGTCAGAGAAGGTTTTACGGAAGGATACACAAGAGCTGAAGTCGAGAATTTCACTCATATTCTGCCTGAAGCCTTTCGATTCTGGGGGGACTTCACTTCGCTTTCGGGATTATTGTTGTATGTTTTGTCAAGGAATAGAACGGAAGATGAATTTGCTCAAAAACTAAGATATGAATCAGCATTTTTGTTAATGGTTCTTACAATTCTTGTTGTTTTGATATTGTATGTTTTTAACCATGAAATTTTGATTGAACCTTCAATGTTTCTTGCATTGCAAATGATTGCATATTTAATAATCCGTGCATTTAAACGAGGTATTATATTAATGAAGGACTGATGAAAAACAAAGTGAAATTAAATCGTGTAATGTTAGATAAAACCCAGGAAGAGTTGGCACAAGCAATTGGTGTTTCGCGTCAAACGATTCATGCCATTGAGCGAAATAAATTTGTACCATCGGTTCAAACCGCCATGCGATTAGCAAATTATTTCAAATTATCTGTTGAGGAATTGTTTGAGTTGAATGATTAAAAAACCGCCTTTGCGTACAAAAGCGGTTTTGATATGTTGAGTAAATTACCTACCCGAATTAATCGGCAAGGCAACTTACGGAAAAGCACCAACAGTAGTTGGTACTTGTATTTTTTCCCTCGTCCCCCTTGGTGAAGGGGGAATAAAAGGGGGATTGATACAACTTTTTTCTGATAAATTTACAATCCTCAGACCTCGTTCCTCGGCCACCTCCTTTACAAAGGAGGACTTTCCCCGGCAAAGGTCACTGGTCTTTACTTTATCTCCGAACCAGGCTTTACCTCTATGTCAGGCGAAACAATCGATAAGGATCCATCGGCATTTTCAGCACAAAGAATCATTCCCTGAGATTCGATTCCCCTCAATTTTTTTGGAGCCAGATTCACTAAAATCGAAACCTGCTTACCTACCAAATCCTCAGGGTTATAAAACTCTGCAATTCCTGAAACAACTGTCCTTTGGTCTATCCCGGTGTCAACTTTTAGTTTTAAAAGTTTTTTGGTTTTTGCCACTTTTTCGCATTCCAAAACGATTCCGGAGCGAATATCCATTTTGCCAAAGTCGTCAAATTCGATGTTGTCTTTTGCCGGGGTAGCTTTTGCTTCTGCCATTTCATTGGCTTTTTTAGTATCCAGTAACTTTTGCAATTGTGCTTCAATTACTTTATCCTCAATTTTTTCAAAAAGCAATTCGGGTTTATTTACTTTATGCCCGGCAGAAATTATATCCGTTTCACCAAGTTTGTCCCAGTCCATTTTTTCAATATTCAGGAATCCTCTAAGTTTTTCCATGCTAAATGGTAGAAATGGTTCCAGACAAATGGTAAGATTTGCAGTGATTTGTAAACAGATATTCATAATGGTTTTTACCCTTTCTGCATCAGTTTTAACCACTTTCCATGGTTCTTCGTCGGCAAGATATTTATTACCTAAGCGAGCTAAATCCATTGCATTTTTCAGAGATTCACGAATTCTGAAACTATTCAGACTTTTTTCAACTTCACCCTTTAATTTTGCTATTTCAGCAAGTGTGGCTTTGTCAGCATCGTTTAATTCTCCTTTTTCAGGAACTATACCATCATAGTATTTTTGAGTAAGTACCAGGGCACGGTTTACAAAGTTTCCAAGAACAGCTACCAATTCGTTATTGTTTCTTGTCTGAAAATCTTTCCATGTAAAGTCGTTGTCTTTGGTTTCCGGTGCGTTGGCTGTTAAAACATATTTTAGCACATCCTCTTTTCCGGGAAATTCCTCAAGATATTCGTGTAACCAGACAGCCCAGTTTCTTGAGGTTGAAATTTTATCGTTTTCAAGATTTAGAAATTCATTTGCAGGAACGTTTTCTGGCAAATTATAAGTTCCTTCAGCTTTTAACATCGACGGGAAAATGATGCAGTGGAAAACAATGTTGTCTTTTCCAATAAAGTGTAACATTCTTGTTTCGGGATCTTTCCAATACGTCTCCCAATCACTGGTGAATTCTTTTGTTGCTGAGATATAACCAATTGGTGCATCAAACCAAACATAAAGCACTTTGCCGTCAGCATCTTCCACCGGAACCGGAACACCCCAGTCCAAATCACGGGTTACAGCACGTGGCAATAATCCACTGTCAATCCATGATTTACACTGGCCATAAACATTCGATTTCCATTCTTTATGACCTTCCAGAATCCATTCTTTTAACCAGGGCTCATATTGGTCAAGGGGTAAATACCAGTGTTTGGTTTCTTTTAAAACGGGTTTGTTACCGGAGATGGTTGAAACCGGATTTATTAATTCTGTCGGACTCAACGATGAACCACAACTTTCGCACTGGTCGCCATAAGCTTTTTCGAAACTACATTTTGGACAAGTTCCTGTGATATAACGATCGGCTAAAAACTGTTTATTCTCTTGGTCGTAATACTGCTCGTTCGATTTTTCTACAAATTTTCCCTCATCGTACAACTTTCTGAAAAATTCAGAAGCAGTTTGATGATGAATCTCTGCACTGGTTCTTGAATAAACATCAAAAGAAATCCCAAAATCCTCAAACGATTTTTTAATTATACCGTGAAACTTATCTACAACATCCTGCGGAGTAACACCTTCATTTTTTGCTTTTAATGTTATTGGAACACCGTGCTCGTCGGATCCACCCACCATTATTACGTCCTCGTTTTTAAGGCGAAGATATCTTGCATAAATGTCAGCAGGAACATAAACTCCTGCTAAGTGGCCAATATGAATTGGGCCATTGGCATATGGTAAAGCGGTGGTAATTAATGTACGTTTGAACTTGCTCATTGTAAATATTTTGTCTGTTCCAGAATTTTAATTTTAGGGCTGCAAAGATAATGAAAAAGAAATTCCAAATTACAGGCACCAAAGAACAAAATAAACGCACCAAAAAAAATTGATTACAATGTCTTTGATTAATCCGAGTTTGAAGTGTTTGGAAATTAAATATTGTTTGAGATTTGCTTGTTATTTGAGATTTGGGATTTGTAAATTGGAATTTCAAAATGTTACCTTCGCCCAAAAATTGATTTTATGCCAAACTTTTCTCACATTATTTTCGACCTTGATGGAACGCTAACCGATAATTCTCAAGGGATAGGCAATTCTGTACAATACGCTTTGAAGCAATTGCATATCGGTGAATGCCCCGATGATATTTTAAAACAGTTTATTGGGCCGCCTCTTCAGTGGGGTTTTAAAAACCTGATGGGCCTGAATGAACGTAATACAAAACTGGCAGTGGAATACTTTCGAACCTATTATGGCGAAAACGGATGGCATCAAAACTCACCATACGACGGAATTCTGGAGTTGATTGCTGAATTGGACAGACTGGGAAAAAAGATGTTCATAGCTACCTCGAAACTTGAAAAGTATGCTATGAAGATTATGCATCATTTTGAGTTGGATAAATATATCATCCAGTTAAAAGGGATTGATTATAGCGGTAAGCATTCAAAGTCGGATTTGATTTCTGATATCCTGGATATTAACAGAATCACTCCATCAGAAAATGTAGTTATGGTTGGAGATACTGTTTTTGATATTGAAGGAGGAAAAGAAAACGGGCTTTCAACCATTGCAGTAGCTTACGGTTTTGGGAAAAAAGAGGAGTTGAAAAAATCAAATCCGGATTATTTTGCGGAGGATGTGGATGAGTTGGGTGAGATTTTGATGGAGTAGTTTCGTCAAAATCAAAAATAAATATCCGTAATCCCTAACGGGACATAATACTCTTATGATTAAAAAAAATCAACAATTCATTTTAGGTATTAAGATTCAAATTTGTAATTTCATTTCTAAAACAAAATAATGATAATTCCACCCTACATAAAACCCGGCGATAAAATCCGCATTGTTTCTCCAGCAGGGAAAATAAAAAAAGAGCATGTATATCCGGCAGTGGAATGGCTGATTCAAAAAGGTTATAAAGTTGATTTGGGAAAACATGTTTTTAAGGAATATTTCCAGTTTGCCGGCACCGATAGAGAACGTTTGGAAGACTTGCAAAATTCTTTTGACGACCCGGAAACCAAAGCAATTATTTTTTCACGTGGCGGATACGGAACCATAAGAATAATTGATCACATAGATTTTACAGAATTTAAAAAACACCCAAAATGGCTGGTAGGTTTTAGTGATATTTCGGTTTTACATGCTGCTATATATAAAATGGGTTTTGCTACAATTCATGGTGTGATGCCACGTTATTTTTTTGATGGTGAAAAAAATCCCAACGAAAATCTGATTTCATTGATGGAAATCCTGGAAGGCAGGGAAGCAAGTTATCAATTCAAATCCCAAAATTACAATAAGCAAGGAATTGCAAAAAGTGAAATAGTTGGAGGCAATCTTTCCATCATATGCAGTTTGCTGGGAACAAAATATGAATTGCACACCAATGGTAAAATTCTCTTTATTGAGGATATTGATGAGTATCTTTATCACACCGACAGAATGATGTTTCAATTAAAACTTTCAGGAAAGCTGGATAATCTTGCCGGTTTGCTTGTGGGTGATTTTACCGATATGAAAGATAATCAATCGCCTTTTGGTTTAAGTGTAGAGGAAATAATTCTTGATGCAGTTAAAGAATTTGATTATCCGGTTTGTTTTGGATTTCCGTCAGGGCATGATAAAAAAAACCTTGCCCTGTTACTGGGCAAGGTTTGGGAATTGAAAGTGATGTCAGGCACATGTGAATTAAACCTGACTTAAAACCTCAATTATCTCAGTCAGCTTATCTTTTTAGTATCACTTTAAATGTTTTAGAATCTCCTTCATCGTTGGTTATTTTTAAAAAATAAGCTCCTGGATTAAAACGGTGAAGGTCAACTTTTGTATACTCTACAAATTGTTCTTGTCCACTTAAAAGCAGCTTTCCACTTAATCCGAATATTTCATAATTAAAACTTTGATGGATATCCCAATTTATAATAAGCTCGCCTGAAGTTGGATTAGGATAAACTGTAACATTTTGCAAACTTTCAATGGTTCTTGTTGAAGTAGGAAAAGTATTAACTGTTACAATTGACGGGACATTCTTTTCTGTATTTCCCACATTATCGGTCGAGATAGCATAAAAGCGGAAATTATTGGCAACAGTATCCGCAATGTTATATAAAACTTTATTGTCCGTGCTTACACCAATTTCTTCAAACATGGCACCGTTTTTCGACACAAAAAATTTGATATTGTTGATGCCAGAACCATTTTTATCATCCGCTATACAAGATATAGTTACCAATGAATCACCGGTGGTTTCTGCCATAGTTTGCATTTGAGTTTCAGGAGCTTCAAAATCGAGTGTATTTACCCAGGTATTGGTAGTTATGGCTTCATTCATATCGAAAATTATTGTAGCCCCGTTTTCTATTGCATCCCCGTGTTTTACATTCTCATTTAACTCAACCGAAAATTTTACCCAACCTTCTCCTTCGGGTGGATTTGTATTTGGCGGAAGCTCGATGCCTTCAATATCCCATTTTAAAATATTTCCGTTACGTTCCATTTTCCAATTGTAACCGGAACCGGAATGACTTGTTTGACCAAATTTTACAGATTCGATATTGAATGCTGCTGAGAGTGTATCCACAATTTGTACACGATAAGCCGGAGCGGTGGCTTCTTTTTTATTCTCGAAAAATATAGTGTAATGCATGGTTGGTATTTCAGCCATAAAATTCTTTTCCCCATAGCCGGTAGGACCAACAATTTTGTTGGGATCCCAAGAGTTTACCATTTTTCCTTTTACCTGTTTCCCGGATTTTACTTGCAAATCTTTGTCTTTAATCAGACCAATTTCTTTGTAAAACCAATTAAAAATTCTTCTTCTGAGATTATCTTTTATCGATGCTACTTTCTCGACTGCGTTTCCAACAGTAGTAATAATTTTTCCTCCGGGAAAAGCTTCGATTACCTTGGTTCCAAAATCCTTGGCAACATGTCTAAATGCCTCTACAGGAGCCGAATAGGTCTGTTTTTTTATTTTATATTGATCAACAGTAAGGTTCATTGCTTTGCGATAAGCTTCAGCTTCGCCATCCTGTTCGCATAATTCAAGTTTTTTGTTTATAAATTCTTCAATGAGGTATTCTTCTACTTTCCCTTTAACAAAGTCCGAACTTAGTCCACCGGCTGTTATGGTAGGCACTTCATCGTTAGCATTTTTTGTGCTTTTCGGAAGTCCATAAACAATCACATCAAAAGAGATATGTTCGTTTGGAGCTAAAAACGGGATAAAAAATACCTGAGTTAAATCATCTGTATTTCCCATAGAATCAACCGGTATTACAACAAGCGAATCTCCAAAAGGAAGAAGTGCTTCTTTAAATCGAATATCCTCTGTGACATTTACCCCGACTAATACAGGTTCCGTTTCTCTGTCGGTTACATTATATACATGAATCGTCCAAGGATTTGGTGCACCAATTCGTATATCATCACGTCCAACCATGTCAATTTTAATATTTGATTCAATGGGTACACTGCCATCACCGGCACTAATTACAAAATCGCCAAACTCGGTTAAATAAGATTCAGATTTGTCCCATCTACCCACTGTGATGCAGTTGTTCTCTGTATCGATTTCGCAATATTCGCCAACAGAAATTACATTCCATGTTTCTCCTTCATCAGTACTTTGATAAACTTTCAGGTTTTCTTCTTTTTGTCCGTTTAGCAAACTTTCATCGTAATAAAACTTTGCATAGTACCCTGTTACTTTTCCTGTGCCTTCCGGAGTTACACGCCACCAGCGCTTTGCGGATGCAGGCAGCCCCGGATAAGTTTGATTATTATGAACTTCAATATTAATGTTTTCGATTCGACTATCCCAATCTCGTAAATACACATTGACAAAAGTTGCGTTTGCCGGATCTTCAAAAGTATTATAATTCCAGCTATCATTTACAAAATGATTATATATCAAAGTTCCGTTATTGGTTATTTGTGCTTCTGTATTTCGAACATATAGCGGGCCAAATCCTGAGTGATGAATTTTTAAATATCCGCTTTGTGTTATTTCAAGATCTGCATAAACATCTAATTCTCCATAAAGGTTAAGTTCTGAGTCAATAACTACTTTACCCCCGGGTTTATCACTTTCCAGACTTTGTGTAAATTCAAGATTGCCGTTATAATTACCATTAATTGAAAGATTGTTTCCGTTGGTTATTAATCTTGTTGTAACTGACTTTCCAATAATTCCCGGATTAGTCACATTGTTCATTGCATTGATGCTAAAGCTGAGGGGGGCTACCTGTTTATCTCCAACCAAAACAGTGTCGGTACAAAATCGTCCATAATTGTTGAATGCTCCATCAATGTTTAGTTTATTTAAGCTTCTTTCACTCAGAATTTTTGAGCCATTATTTATGGTCAATCCTCCTTTAACTATAAAGTTGGCCAATAATCCATAATCCGTGCTTTCCAGTGTCAAATCACCATCAAAACTATTGCTCAAAATGGCTTTGTTAAGTATTATTTTTCCTGACGATTCAGATTTCAATTTTATCCTGGAAATGCATTTACTGCTAAATTTGTTATAATAAGAATCAAAGCTCACCTCGTCGGCGCTCAAGGTAAGGGTGTAATTTCCAATATTTAAAAAGTTGTCGTTTGAATTATTTGAACGTAGCTCGCAGTTATTAAAATGCAGATTGGATTTAGCTGTAATAACATTGTCCTCCGGATTAAAATTTAAAGTTTTACATTCTATTTTGTAATTTGCGGAAATTTGAGCATTGCTACCGTTCATTGTCAACGACCGGGGTTTACATACTCCATTGTTTTCAAAATTACCTGAAACTTTGATGTCAAACCAGTCAGCGTTATCGGTTATTTCTCCGTTATTGGTAAGGTTGCCTGAAATATTCAGATTAGAAAGGCCTCCTACTTGTTCTCTTAAAATGATACCACCGGTTTTTATTGTGACACTTTTTGCGTAATAATTAGATGTTGAATAACTGCCGCCATTAACTGTAACGGTTGAAGTAATAATCACATCATCGTCTTTTGTTGGTACCGTATTTCCTTCCCATGTTGATGATTCTTTCCATGCGCCTCCTGTAGATTTTGAGCTTATTGTTGCCGCATTTGTAAAACAGGGAAAAATAATAAACAGGAATCCTGCTAATAAGAATATTTGTTTTTTCATGTTTTGGTTTTTGTGTTATTATCTAAAATTAGGTTGATATCGATTGTTTGGTAAAATAGAACCTGAATTAAATAATTCGCTTAAAAGATTTACCTTCACACAAGATTAAACAAAACAGTATGTTTAATATGTGCAAATTGTAAATTTATTGAACAAAAGGTAAAATTCTGATATGGCATCAGTACACAGTAAATAATATTGAAGGAATTAAGTTATTGACATAAACACAAAAAATGGTCTCCCAAAAAGAAATAGGAAAACTGGCAGAAGAATTAGCCAGACAATATCTCAAAAGAAACGGTTATGAAATTAAAGTTTCCAACTGGCATTATGGCCATTTGGAGTTGGATATAATTGCTCAGGATGGAGATGAATTAGTTATTGTGGAGGTAAAAGCCCGAACCGGAATTCGATATGAGCATCCTTCAGAAGCTGTAACAAATGGTAAAATAAAAAGAATTGTGGAAGCTGCTGAAGGATATATCCAGGAAAATGAATGGCAGGGGGAAACACGTTTTGACGTTATTACTGTAATTTTCTTTAAACAAAACCATGAATTAGAACATTTTAAGGATGCATTTTATCCTACTTTGTAAAAACAGAATTTCCATAAACAGAATTTCCGATTAAAATAAATCATTTTGTTTTATGATTGATTAAACTATTTTTAACGCTCTAAATTTTTAACCATGAATGTTGAAGAAATTCGAGAATATTGTATTGCAAAGAAAGGCGCAACTGAAAGTTTTCCTTTTGATGAAACTACTTTGGTTTTTAAAGCGGTAAAAATATTTTGCTTGCTCGGATTAGACGATTCACGGGTTAGTTTGAAGAATAATCCTGAAAAAAATATCGAACTTCGTGCTCATTATCCGGCCATTTATGGAGGGTATCATTTAAACAAACAGCATTGGAATACTATTGAGCTTGACGGTACGGTACCTGCAAGTTTGATGAAAGAATTGATAGATGAATCGTACGATTTGATTGTTAAAAGTTTAACCCGAAAACAAAAAGAAGAACTAGATAAATTATAGAATAAATGAAGTTATTTGCAGTATTTTTAGTGGTATTTGTATTAAGTAATTCAGTGTTAAGTGTAGCACAGGAAGAAAATGAAGTATTTGTTATTGAAAAAGAACTTCCTCATCTTTCTGTTATCAGCCAGGGAAGCACAGGAACCTGCTGGAGTTTTGCCACCACAAGTTTTCTTGAATCTGAAATTATTCGAAAAGGATACCCGGCAGTGGATTTATCGGAAATGTTTTTTGTTTACCACAATTATAAAAACAAAGCTTTTCAATATTTGCTTTATCACGGGAATAACAATTTTGGACAAGGAAGTTTGTCTCATGATGTTATTAAAATTTTGGATGAAAAGGGGATGATTACACAGGAGTCTTTTCCTGGTATTTTGGTTGATGGAAAATACAGGCATGGAGATTTGATGAAACAGTTGCGGGAAGAACTCAATAAAATAAATACGACTCCAAAAGGAAAAATAGATGTGTCGGATTTAAGTAGTTTTGATTCGGTACTTAAACAGGAGATAGGTAAATTGCCAAAGAAAATTAAAACAGAAAAAGGTAATTATTCTCCCATCGAATTCAGAGATAAATACAACATTAATTCTGATGACTACGTAGAATTGACCTCTTATAATCATCATCCTTTTTATCAAAAAGTAGTTGTGGAAGTGCCCGACAACTGGGCTCATGAATTGTACTTTAACATTCCCATTGATGAGTTGATGGAAGTAATGCATTTTGCCCTTGACAATGGATATTCAATTGCATGGGATGGCGATACAAGTGAAAAAACATTCCAGCATAAAAATGGGAAGGCAGATGTAGATAAAAAATGGACAGGAAAAGTAGATCAGGATTTAAGGCAGAAAGCTTTTTACAACCGAACTTCTACCGATGACCATCTAATGCACATTGTTGGATTATCAAAAGATTCGGAAGGAAAGACATGTTTTTATACTAAAAACTCCTGGGGTGCTGAAAGCAATGAATTTGGGGGATATTTGCATATGTCGGAAGACTATGTAAGGCTTAAAACAATAGGTATTTTGTTACATAAAGATGCGATTCCTGAAAGTGTTAAATCTAAACTGGATTTGTAATGCTGGAATTTGTTTTGAAGTCGGAATATATTGAACTGGTAAAACTTCTGAAACTGATTGGAATTGCAGAAACCGGTGGCCACGCAAAAATATTGATCGAAGAAGGAGAGGTATTTCGTAACGGGGAGCAGGAATTTCGTAAACGTGCTAAATTGAAGGCAGGTGATAAAATTGAAGTTTTAGGAGAAATAATTATTATAAAGGGATAACTATTATTATCTCCAATCAAAATATAAATAAAAAAAAAACAGCTTAAAATATTTTAAGCTGTTTTTCCCAGATATTGTATCGTGTTCCTGATGTCGTGCAATTTATTTAACTCTTCATCTTTAATCGATATATCGAAAACCCCTTCAAGATAAAAAGCAAAAATTGACCAGTCAACATTATCAAATCTTAAATCATCGTCAAAAGAAGTATTGAGTTTGATTTTCTGTTTTTGAACACCTGTTTTCCGAAGAACCCTGTACAAATTCCTCCTGATTTTTTTGTCTTCCATAGCTGTTTTTTTATTTTCTAAAAAATCGAACAAAAAATTCAATCGGTCAAAAATATGAAAATTTTAAAACAAATAACAATCTTTCATTATTAAATATCGCAATAAAAGTCCGTAAATGCAAGTTAATCAGCTATTTATTTGATTTTTGGTGAATAGGTTATTTAATGTAGGGTTTATATAAAAATGGATATAATCTTTAGTTTATTGTTCAACTAATTATATTTGCGTGAAATTGAAAGATTACAAAATCTATGAATATGAAGAGAATTGTCTTTTTTTCCGTAGTTGCCATTTTTATATTGGGAGTTTCATGCGGAAGTGGTTCAAACAAAACCAATGAAACTGTTGTCAGCCTTAAAACAGAGTTTGGTGATATTAAAATTAAACTGTATGATGATACACCAAAACACAGGGATAATTTTATAAAACTGGTAAATGAGGGATTTTATAACGATTTGTTATTTCACCGGGTAATAGAAAATTTTATGATTCAGGGTGGTGATCCAAATTCTAAAGATGCAAAACCGGGTGAAGCGCTTGGAGGAGGAAGTCCGGGATATACGATCCCTGCTGAAATGAATACCGGGCATTTTCATAAAAAAGGAGCTTTGGCAGCAGCACGAATCGGTGGTCCGAGAAATCCTGATAAGGAGTCAAGTGGTTCACAGTTTTATATTGTGCAGGGAAGAGTTTTCCGTCCGGGAGAATTGGATACTTTGGAATTTGCCATCAATGCACAAAGACAAGAAGCATTAATGAAAGAACAGTTTAACCTTGAAAAAAGTAAGTTTGACGAAGTGCGTGGTAAAAACGATCCGGCTGCGTTTAATATATTAATTGCGGAGTTAAGAGAAAAAGTGGATAGTATGTATAAGACAAAGCCTCAATATGTAATTTCTGAAGAGCGAAGGAAAGTTTATACAACAGTTGGAGGATATCCTTCACTTGACCACGAGTATACAGTTTTTGGAGAAGTAATCGAAGGATTGGACGTTGTTGAAAAAATTGCAGCGGTTAACGTAGATGGTAAAAACAGGCCACTTAAAGACATAAGAATGGAAATAGAATTGGACAAATAAAATGAAACAATTCTTTATAATATTGTTACTTTTTTTGTGTGTAGGAAAGGTTTTTTCTCAATCAAAGGAGATTGAAATTTCAACCAATTTTGGGAAAATGAGGTTCCTGTTGTATGATGATACCCCAAAACACCGGGATGCTTTTATTGATTTGGCTTATGAAGGATATTACGACGGTACACTATTTTACAGGGTAATTAAAGACTTTTTAATTCAGGGAGGATCAAAAAGTTCACGGGGAGCCGCTCCGGGAAAACGTATCGGATATGGTGATCCGGATAAAACTGTCGATGATGAAATTCTACCAAATCGTTTTCATAAAAAAGGTGCTTTATGTGCGCCACGCCAGCCCGATGAAATCAATCCATTCAAACAATCCGATATTTCACAGTTTTATATTGTAAAGGGGAGAGTGCATACCATTGGCGAAATTGATACCATGGAACTCGCAGTTAACCGGCCAATTCGAAATAAAGCTAAACGAAAAGTGATGACCGACGATGTGCGAGCCGAACTGAAACAGCTAAAAGAAGAAAAGAAAGTTGTTGAGTTTCGCATGTTGGCTGAGGAGATAAAGGATGAAATCGAAGCGGAATACAATTTAAGTCCGGGCATTCTTGAATTCTCGGATGAACAGAGAGAAGCTTACACAACCATTGGCGGATATCCTGAATTGGATGGGAAATTTACCGTTTTTGGTGAATGTATTTCGGGATTTGATGTGATTGATAAGATTTCGGAATTAAATGTAGACAAGAATAAACGACCTTTTACTGATGTAACAATCCAGGTTAACGTTATAAAAGACTGATATGAAGAATCTGGCACAGCTATTGATTATTGTTTTTGTACTTTTTTCATGCAGCGGAAAAGAGAAACAAAAATCAGATTCGCCTAAGCCAAAATCGACAGAAACTGAAAATCAACAAAATTCAAATGCCGCTTGGGAAGAAATAAGGAGTTCGATTGTTACCTTCAATTCGTTTGATGATGATAGAATTTTGGAAAAAGGACAGGGATTTTTTGTTGGAGAAAACCTGATTGCTACAAAATATTCTTTGGTGAGCAGGGCCAGTAAAATAGTTTACAGCCCCTTAAACGAAAATGTACAATTTACTGCCGATAAGTTTGTTGCAGTAGATAGAATAAACGACCTGATTATTTTGTACACTGACAGTGTACAGCGTAAACCGATTGAACTTTTTAATGGTGTTGCGCCAAATTCAGCAAAAACAAGTTATATAGGCAGTACTCCCGGAAAACAGGTTCAGCTTTTTTCAGGTAAGCTGTTAAACCTGGCAACCGTAAAAGGAACAAAACTATACCGCATTACCAACCGGGTCAGGAAAGCGAATTTTGGAATGCCAATTCTGGTTTCCAACAAACAGGCCATAGGAATTGCATTTTCGGCAGTTGAAAGTTATGAAATGCAGAGTTTTGCTATTCCTTCAATGTTTATTTCACAATTGCTCGAGAAAAGAAATCAAATTCCCGCTACTTTGGAATCCTTGCGTTCAAACACGAGTGAAGCTGTTGCTGCTGAAAACAGAAAAATTAAAGGATTGGTTTTGGAAACCGATTACGGAAATATTACAATTCGTTTATTTAATGAAACCAGGGCGTATCGCGATAATTTTATCAAGCTGGCCAAAGAACATTATTTTGATAGTTTGTTGATTCACAGGGTGATTTCAAATTTTGGAATTCAGTCGGGGGCTGCAGATACAAGGTATGCCGAAAAAGGTGATATTGTGGGATATAAAGGACCAGGATATACAATTCCTGCTCATATTGTTCCGGGATTATTTCATAAACGGGGTATGATTGGTTCGCCTCGAAAACCAGATACAAAAAATCAAAGACAGCGTTCCGATGGTTCACAGTTTTATATTGTTTCGGGAAGAAAATATTCCGATGCCGAAATGAATGAACTGGAAAAGGAAAACAATTATAAATTTAGTGCAGCCCAACGCCAGGCATACAAAACTGTGGGAGGCGCTCCTCACCTGGATGGTTCGTACACAGTTTTTGGTGAAGTTATATCAGGAATGGATGTGGTGGATAAAATAGTTCAGGTTGAAACCGATGATCAATGGAGGCCACTGGAAGATATCAGGCTAAAAAAAGTTACAATTTTAAAGTAATGTATGTATTCAATCTTTCATTGGCTCAGGGAAATAAAATATTAATGGAATTGAATTTTTATGCCAGGTTGCAGCATGGCTCAATATCAACAGTAACACTAAGTGAAAACATTTCTGCTAGAAAATATCGACCATCTCCATACCATCCTTTAACCAGTATGTTTTAAGTCCTGCTTCCTGAGCGCCGATAATATTTTTTTCAAGGTCGTCAATAAATATCGATTCCTCAGGATTTATTCTTGATAACTCTATCACTTTTTGGTAAGAAATTAAATCCGGTTTACGCTCGTGAATCTCATGAGAATAAAAAGCCTTTTTAAAAAGAGAAGAAAATTCAAAACCATATTCTTTTTCAAAAACCTTTTTTAATCTTTCAATATGAATTTGATTTGTATTGCTAAACAGATAGATATTGTAGTTTTTACTTAATTTCTGTACAACCTTCACCCGGTGCGAAGGAATATTAAGTATCATTGCATACCAGGCATCCTCAATTTCTTTATCACTAAGGTCTGGATTATTCAGAACCCGGCGAACCCCATGGCAAAACTCTTTTGGAGTAACTTTACCCACTTCAAGCTGATAAAAAATCGGATCGGAATAGGCTTGTTGGCGGTCCAAAACATCATCTTTTAAACCTAGTTTCTGAAATGCTTTTATCGATGCATCAAAATCGAGATTTAACAATACTTTACCTAAATCGAAAATGATATTATTAATGTTAGTGAGGTCTATCTTCATTTTAATTATTTTAGCGTGCGAATTTAATGAAATAAAAGAAATCATCTAAAGTAGATATTAGAATAAGAATTGGAAAACAGATTTGAGGTTGACTTTTATTCTTCGGTCTTCCGACTTCTGACTTCCGACATTTTTTTATGAGAATTCAGGGAAAATCATATCACACCATTTGGATAAAAGAGTCGGATAATAAAATAATTCAGGTTATCGACCAAAGAAAATTACCTTTTCAGTTTGAAATTTTTGAAATCAAATCTGTTGAGGATACATTTTTTGCTATTAAAGAAATGGTGGTCAGGGGAGCACCTTTAATTGGCGTAACTGCAGCTTACGGAATGTATTTGGCAGTTTTGGCTTACAAAAAGGGTGATTTTAAAAAATATATTTCTAAGCAGGCTGAATATTTAAAATCATCACGGCCAACTGCAGTAAATCTGGCTTATGCAATTGATGAAATGTGCAAAGTAATTTTTGAAAATAAAAAGAAGCGGGATTTACTGCAAAATGTACTTCAGAAAGCACATCAATTAAAACAAACAGAAATTGATTTTGGCAGTAAAATTGGTGAATATGGACTCAAATTGATAGAAGAAATTTACAATAAAAAGCAAGATACAATAAATATTCTCACACATTGTAACGCCGGCTGGCTGGCCTGTATTGATTGGGGAACAGCAACAGCACCAATTTACAAAGCACATTTAAAAGGAATTCCGGTGCATGTTTGGGTTGATGAAACCCGGCCAAGAAATCAGGGAGCAAGATTGACTGCTTACGAGTTGGGAGAGGAAGGTGTATCTCACACAATAATTCCGGATAATACCGGAGGACATTTAATGCAACATGGCAAAGTTGATTTGGTAATTGTTGGCAGTGACCGAACCACTGCAACCGGTGATGTGGCAAACAAAATAGGTACCTACCTCAAAGCACTTGCAGCAAAGGATAATAATATTCCTTTTTACGTGGCTTTGCCTTCCTCTACTTTCGATTTTAGTTTAAACGATGGAATTAAGGAAATTCCAATTGAACAACGTGAATCTTCTGAGGTTTCTGAAATTGAAGGTTGGAATGGTTCGAAAGTTGAGAGGGTAAAACTAATCCCTGAAAAGAGTACTGTGGCAAATTATGGTTTCGATGTTACTCCTGCACGACTTGTAACCGGTTTAATTACAGAAAGAGGAATTTGCAAAGCAGAAAAAGAAGCAATTCTTAAGCTATTTCCTGAAATGATAAATCACAAAAATCAATAATCAAAACTCAAATAAATTACAATTACCAATTCATAAATATCTCAAAGGGTTTGTTATTTGAATCTTGAGAGTTGGAATTTATTTGTTTTTTGAATTTTCAAAAATTGGAATTTTATGAAGAAAATAGCAATTATAGGAGGATCCGGATTTGAAAATCCTGAAATTTTAAAAGATATAAAAGAGATAGAACTGCAAACACCTTTTGGTAAACCAACTTCGAGTTTTAAAACCGGTAAGATTAATGGCATTGAAGTTTGTTTGTTGTCAAGGCACGGGCGCGACCATTCAATTCCACCAACACAGGTTAATAACAGGGCAAATATCTGGGCTATAAGAGAACTTGGATGTTCTCATATAATTGCCACAACTGCTTGCGGAAGTTTAAGAGAAAAAATTAAAAGAGGAGACCTGGTAATTTTAGATCAGTTTATTGATTTTACACGTCATCGCGAAGTTACATTTTTCGAATCTTTTAAAGAAGGTGAATTAAATCATACTCCTATGGCCGATCCGTTTAGTGAAGAATTAAGACAAAAATTGATTGCTGTAGCTGCAAAACTGGAATTGAATTATCATCAGAAGGGAACCATGGTTACAATTGAAGGGCCTCGTTTTTCTACCCGTGCAGAATCGCACATGTTCAGAGCATGGGGAGCGGATGTGATTAATATGTCGGTTGCCCCTGAATGTATTTTAGCCAACGAATTGGGAATTCCATATGCGGCAATTGCCTTAAGCACCGATTTCGATTGCTGGAAAACTGATGAAGAACCTGTAACATGGGAAGAGGTTCTAAAAGTGTTTCATCAAAATGTGGAAAATGTTATTCAACTCATCATTTCTGCAATTTCAACATTTTAATCTGACAAATTCCCCGAGGCTTTGCCACGGGGATAGTCAACTTCAAGAATTTTCTTTTTTTGCATATAACCTTAATATGCCGCTTAACATATTTGTTGAAAATGTTTCTGGCACGGCATTTGTAAAGAAGTTAATACTGTTTCAAAGCCATGAAACATTGCTTTTTTTTCACAAATAGTTACTATATAATTCTGTCGTATTAAACGACATTTATTCCCCGCGACATCCCAAAAGGATGTCGCTTCTGTTTTATACAAGCCGTTAAATTATAAGTTGTTGAAATTCTCATATGATATTAGTAGATTTATAACACTTTCAAGGAGTTCATAACATCAAAAGAATCGAATATGAATCGTAGAAAATTCTCAAAAATTTCGTTAGCCACAACTGCCGGATTAATGGCAACTTCAGGTTGGGCAAATACAAAGGGTTTGAAATCGTCGACAATCAGATTGGGAGGCCCGGTTTTTGAAAAATATAATAATCCTGAAGAATGGATTCAGGCATTAAAAGAATTAAATTACAAAGCAGCTTATTGTCCGGTAAACCCCGGCGTCAGTTCAGATATAATCGCACAATATAAAAAGGCAGCAAAGGAGGCTGATGTCGTGATTTCAGAAGTTGGAGCCTGGAGTAATCCGATAGATCCGGACGAGGAAAAAAGAAAAGCTGCATTTAAAAAATGTACTACATCCCTTCAACTTGCTGATGAAATAGGAGCCAGCTGTTGTGTAAATATAAGTGGTTCGCGAAATCCTGAAAAATGGGCAGGGCCGCATAAGGACAATCTAACACCCGAAACCTTTGATATGATTGTTGAAACTACCCGCAAAATAATCGATGAGGTAAAACCCAAATACACTTATTTTGCTTTGGAAACCATGCCCTGGTCGTATCCCGATTCAGTTGATTCGTACGAGAAACTTTTAAAAGCGATTGACAGAAAACAGTTTGCAGTTCATTTTGATCCAGTAAATCTGGTAATAAGCCCACAGGTATATTATAAAAATGGAGAAATGATAAAAGAAGCGATTAAAAAATTGGGGCCTTTTATTAAAAGTTGCCATGCAAAAGATATTCTTTTGTTGGAGGATGAATTAACTCCACACATGCCGGAAGTTAGGGCAGGACTTGGAAACCTGAATTATGCAGTTTTCCTGAAAGAGCTATCGAAATTGGATAATGTCCCCTTAATGATGGAGCATTTAAAAAGCGGCGAAGAGTATAATTTGGCGGCAAAACATATCAGGGAGGTAGGAAAACAAAATGGAATTATTTTGTAATCCTCCGCAGTTATGAGATTTTCAATTCTAATATTCAGTATTTTTATATTTGTTGGATGCGCGCAAAAAGAAAAGATTAAACCCAATGTGATTTTTGTATTTGCCGATCAATGGCGGACACAGGATGTAGGTTATAACGGGAACACTCAGGTTTGTACTCCGACACTTGATAAGTTATCACAAGAAAGTGTGCTGTTTACCAATGCAATTTCAGGATGCCCGGTTTGCAGCCCTTATCGGGCAAGTTTACTAACCGGGCAATATCCTTTAACACACGGTGTATTTTATAATGATAAACCTTTGGATCAGGATGCAAACACAATAGCAAAAATTTACAAAAAGGCAGGATACAATACCGCTTATATTGGTAAATGGCATTTAAACGGGCGTGAATCAGGAGAAAAAATATTAGAATCAAGACTTAAATTTATCCCAAAAGAACGCAGACAGGGATTTGATTTCTGGCAAGTGCTCGAATGTACCCATGATTATAATAATTCTTTTTATTATGAAGACTCTCCGGAGAAACTTAAATGGCAGGGATACGATGCCATTGCTCAAACAAAATCAGCAGTAAATTTTATCAGTGAAAACAGTAAAAAAGAAGCACCATTCTTTTTAATGCTTTCCTGGGGACCGCCTCATGCACCATATATTACGGCACCTGAAGAATACAGAAATATGTTTCGCCCTGAAAACATAAAAGTCAGGCCAAATGTGCCGGAAGAATTTCGGGAGAAAGCAAGAAAAGATATTGCAGCTTACTATGCACATATCGCTGCGCTCGACGATTGTATCGACGATCTTTTTATGGCATTACAAGAAAACGGAATTAAAGAGAATACCATTTTTGTTTTTACTTCGGACCATGGAGATTTGTTGTATTCGCATGGACAAATTAAAAAGCAGCAAGCTTATGATGAATCGATTCGTGTACCCTTTTTACTAAATTATCCTGCATTACTTGGAAATGGACAGCATATATTTGATTTCCCAATAAATACTCCGGATATTCTGCCTACATTGTTGGGATTGTCAGGAATTGAAATACCTGAAACTGTTCAGGGTAATGATTTTTCAAAAGTCATAACCGGAAAGGCAAGCACAAATATAGAAGCCGTGTTGCTGCAATGTCCGGTTCCTTTTCATCAATGGAATTATTCTAAAGGAGGAAGAGAATACAGGGGTGTTCGCACAAGCAGATTTACTTATGTTCGGGATTTAAATGGACCCTGGCTATTATTCGACAATGTGATGGATCCTTATCAAATTAATAATCTTGTAAATTTAGATGAAATGACTTTTATACGGGCGGATTTGGAAAAACAATTACAAAGCCTTCTGGAAAAAACAAATGACGATTTTCTTCCGGGTGAAGAATATATGCAAATGTGGAATTATACCTGGGATAATAACGACAGTATTAAACCCGCCAAAATCCATTAAGTTTCTGCCTTGACTTTTGTTTCCGGATTATAAATTAACTGTACCAGAATAATAGAACTTCTGTTTTTCTTTAATACGGTGAAATTGTAATTGCCAATGGATATTTTTTCCCAGACTGCCGGTATTTTTCCAAAGTGTAAAATTATATAACCGGCAAGTGTTTCGTATTGTTTGTCTTTCTCAATAGGATGGGGCAGATGCTCGTTTATATCATCCAACGAAGCTGTGGCCAGTACATTAAAAACATTTTCTCCTTTTTGCTCAACAAACGGTATTTCATTGTCCGACTCATCCTGAATTTCCCCAACCAGTTCTTCTAAAATATCTTCCATTGTGATTATTCCTTCCGTACCACCATATTCATTTACAACCAATGCCATTTGTTGTCTTAAGGCCTGGAATTCATTTAAAAGTGGCCGGATTCTTTTTGTTTCAGGAACTACATGCATATCACGAATTAAATCCTGGATATTAAAAGGCTCATTCCGTCGGGCAGCAATTAGGATATCTTTTACAGAAACAACGCCGGTTATATTATCAAGGTTGTCTTTGTAACAAGGTATTCTGGAATGGCTGTTATTAACAATCTCATCAATTGTATCGTGGTTAAACTCGTTAATATCGATGGCAAAAACTTTGGTTCTGGGCACCATCACCTGTTTGGCAGTTTGTTCTGAAAACTCAAATGCATTTTTTATGAGTTTATATTCTGCTTCATCAAATTCACCGCTTTTTTGGCCTTCATCGACCAGGTATTTTAATTCTTCGCTGCTATGTATATCTGCCCCATGAACAGGCGCAATTCCCATTCCTTTTAATATGAGATTTGCAAAACCATTCAACACCCAGATAAAAGGGCGAAAAATGATAAAGAAAAACTGAAGCGGATAAGCAATAAAAAGTGTTGTTTTTTCTGAACGCTGAATCGCCAAGGATTTTGGAGCCAGTTCACCAAAAACAATATGCAAAATGGTAATAATAATAAATGCAAGTGGCAGGGCGATTTTGTGAGCCAATTCCTGATTTGCTTCAATACCGCTAAACTCCATGATATTGATAATGATTTTTGAAACTACCGGTTCTCCTATCCAACCGAGACCAAGACTTGCCAGTGTAATTCCAAGTTGTGTTGCAGCCAGATATCCATCGAGATGTGAAACAATATGTTTTGATAATTTGGCAAATCGGTTTCCTTCTTTTATTTTTAACTCTAGCTGTGAGGAACGTACTTTTACAATGGCAAACTCTGCAGCCACAAAAAATCCATTTAAAAATACCAGGAAAAAAGTAAGCGAAATATCCAATACCATGTAAAACGGGACTAATGTTTATGCCGCAAATCTACTAAAATTTTAGTCGGTGTTAACGAAACAGAAAATCTTGCAATAAAAAGTAATGCCTTAATAATACTGCAAAATATTGTATTCTACGCATGCATAAAAATGGGTTTTGTTGAGTTCGCCAGGGTCAATAATTTATTGGTTTCTATTTCGCTTATGGGCTGGTAATCATTCATAAACTCCAAAGCTTTTAAAAACAAAGTATTTTTACCCGGAGGCACAGCAGCAGTAATGTTTTTCGACAAGGTATATTTTAATGCCATTTTCATTATTTCTTCGTCCTGGATTGGTCTGTACCAAACATTTTTATAGAGCTTTTCTTCTCCCTTTTCAAGCCTGGTAAGTGCCATAGCTTTTAAGGCAAGAATTCCCATTCCACGTTTTTTAGCTTCTTCAAAAACCTGTGGGCCAAAATTTCCGGAGTTCCAACAGACGAAATTTATTGGAAACAGAATCGAATCAAAATCATAATTTTTCATGGCCAAAATTGCCGCATCAACAGAATGTGCTGAAAAGCCAACATGTTTTATTTTGCCCTCTTTTTTAGCTTTAACCACAGTTTCCATTGCTCCTCCCGGGCCAAATGCTTTTTCAACCTGTTCAACCGAACTTAAAGCATGCAATTGGTATAAATCGAAATAGTCGGTTTTTAATAATTCAAAGGATTCTTCAAGATTTTTTTGTGCACCTAAAGCATCCCGCTCGTGAGTTTTACATGCCAGGAAGCAATTTTTTCTATAAGGTTTTAATGCCGGTCCGAGTTTCTCCTGAGCATTGCCGTAGTTGGGAGCTACATCGTAATAATTCACGCCTAAATCAAATGCCTTGGCAACCAGTTCGTTGGCAAAATCCTGTGGATTATCATTCAGCATAATTCCACCAAAACCAATAACTGAAAGTTTTTCGCCTGTTTTTCCCAATACCCTTTTGGGAATATGGTAATTTGCAGAAAAATTATTTCCAAAACTACGGATGGCCGGAATGGATAATGCCATGGCTCCAAGGGCACTGTTTCTGATGAAAATTCGTCGCTTCATTTTATTTTCTTGTTTGATTAGATTTCTAATTTACGAAATTGATTTAAATAACTGGTTTTTAATAGCCAACAGTTTATGAATTGTGTTAATTTTAAATCTTTCAAAAAACGAAGAATAAACCAATAACTTATTTATGAAAACATCAAGAAGAACATTTATTAAAACCAGTGCAATTGCCACAGCAGGATTATCAGTAATGGGGCAAGCAGCCTGCACGGCAAATGCAGCAGAAGTAAATCATACTGTTGCGGTACAACTGTATTGTGTTCGCGTCGACATGAAAGCCGATCCGTTGGGGTCGCTTACCAAACTGGCAAAAATGGGATATACCCATGTTGAACATGCCAATTACGTAGATCATAAATTTTATGGTTGGACTCCGGCAGAATTCAAAAAAGTACTGGATGACCTTGGACTTAAAATGCCTGCCGGGCATACCGTTTTGGGGAAAAATCACTGGAATGAGACAGCCAGCGATTTTACCGATGCCTGGAAGAAAACAGTGGAGGATGCAGCCTATATGGGACAACAGTTTGTGGTTAGTCCGTGGCTCGATGAAAATCTCAGGAAGACTTACGACGATTTGATGCGTTTTCTGGAAGTGTTTAATAAATGTGGTGAATTGTGCCGGAAATCGGGGATGCAATTTGGTTATCACAACCACGACTTTGAATTTAGCGCTACTTTAAATGATGAAAAAGTATTCGACCTGATGATGAAAAATACGGATCCGGATAAAGTGGTTATGCAGCTCGACATGGGAAATATGTACATTGCAGGCGCGTTGGCCAAAGAAGTTATTGGGCAATATCCAGGGCGGTATGGAACAATCCATGTAAAAGATATGATTAAAACAGACGGAGAAGGACATGGAGGTTTTGAAAGTACAATTTTAGGTCAGGGATTGGTTGGCTCAAAAGAGGTGACTGATTTGGCAAAATCTTCCGGTACCACTCTTTTTGTTATTGAACAGGAATCGTACCAGGGAAAAACACCAATGGAGTGCATGGAAGAAAACCTAAGGGTGATGAAATCATGGGGATATTAATCTAATTTTGAATTTAAAAAAGGTCGTCTCAAAAGGGCAAAAGAGAAAAATTTAAGTTTCAATTTGAAAATAAATGACCCCTCCTAACCTTCCGCCAGTTGGCGGAGAGGAACTGTCCCCCTTTGGGGGATTCAGGGGGTCAAAAAACATTTCAAGCTTTTCAATTTGAAAATAAATCATTTTTAAAAATTCTTTTGAGACATCCTCTTTTTTTTGCTCAATTTTTATCCTTCGTATTTAAAGGATACTTTAATTTTAGTCCGGTAACATTCAATTTTGCCATCTTTCAGGTGCATGTCCATCTGGACTACCTCGGCGATTCTTAAATCGCGCAGGGATTCTGATGCACGGGTTATGGCACTCTGGGCAGCATCTTCCCACGACTTGGTGCTGCTGCCTACGAGTTCGATTACTTTGTAAACACTATCAGGCATGATTTTAAAATTTAAGTGAAAAGAATTTATCAGTTTAAATTCCTTATTGATTTTTGACTGTAGGATTTTACGGTAATTTTACAGAATAGTTTTGGCTGATTCATTAATTAAATAATGCTGTTGAAAGTCAAATACAAATAATTTAATTGATAGATTGTTGGTACGAATTGTAAAACAGGAGTATAGTTTAATTATTATTACTCACCCTGATTGCAACTTCGTTACAATCGTCCCTCACTGCGCGCAGAGAGGGAGAAGAGGGAAAGTTAAAGAGTTTAATAAGAAAATCATGATTATGAGTTTCAACTTTTGACAATTAAATTGAATAGAAATAAAATGACATTTGCGGAACTAATAAATAAAAGACAAAGTGTTAGGAAATACCAAAATAAACCGGTAGAAAAGGAAAAGCTGCAACAAATCATTGAGGCGGTTCACGTATCTCCATCAGCTTGTAATTCTCAACCCTGGAAATTGATAATAGTAGATGAACCTGAATTAAAGACAAAGGTTGCCAAAGCCACTTTTAGCAAAACCGTTTCATTTAATCGTTTTAGCCTGGATGCACCGGTAATTGCAGTTTTGGTAATTGAAAAAGCCAAATTGATTGCTCAAATCGGAGGCAGCATTAAAAACCAGGAATATCCGCAATATGATATTGGCATTGCAGCCGAACATTTTTGCTTGCAAGCTATGGAACTTGGACTTGGAACTTGTATAATCGGCTGGTTTACTGAAAAGAAAATCCAGAAACTTTTAAATATCCCAAAAAAAAGAAAAATAGGTTTGGTGATTACTTTGGGCTATCCTCCGGAGGATTACAAGCTTCGAAAGAAAATCAGAAAACCAATAAATGAAATTGTAGGATTTAATTCCTATTGACAGGAATCAGAAACCTTATTCTTTTTAGATCCGGTATTTTCCATTTGAATCCCGTTCAATTTCATCCAAAGTCAAAACTTTTTCTGAGAGCATTATTTCTTTTACTATTTCAGGTTCATCAAAAACAAACAAAATCCAGCCCCATGGCATAAACCAGGTCCAGCCGGGTTGTTGTTCTAAAATCTCAAGAGTTGGAACATTCCCCACTTCGCCCAGCGCAATGGGTTTTCCTCCTCCAAGCACAATCAAATCATCGTGATGAGATTGTTTATAATCGTTACGGTAAACATCGGCAGCAAGGATATCCACATATTCACTTCCAGGATAAAACAATTCATAATCCCAGGCTTCATCTCCCGGAATATCGCGGGGAGCGTTGGTATTCCAAACCCAGATGAGGTTGTTTAGTTTATGCACATCAGTAAAATACTTGTACATCATAATCCACAGTCGTTTAAAACCCTGCTCGCCCTTATGGTTACACCACCAAAACCATACACCATTCATTTCGTGGTAGGGCCTCCAGAGTACAGGGATTCCTTCATTCTGAAGTTGTTTAAGATATGCAGCTATTTTATCAGCACCTTCTTTCCACGCATCGTTTAATTCTGTTCCTTCTGTTACCAGTTCATCCCACTGTTCGGGTGTTGGCCTGTTTTCCATTGCCCAGATTGAAGAGCCATTGCAACAATCTCCTTCTGTAGGGAAACAACCATGCCACATCAAAGTAATAATGTGCCCCTCAGAATACTTTTTTATTGCTTCCTGAATCGACTTATCCCGGGCTTCCTGAAGTGTAATGTCCAGAAATTCCAACTCTGGTAATTCTCTCGGTCGGGTAGTATCCCTTGGTTGTTTAAATCGTTCCTGAGAAATGGCAGGTAAATTTGCCGGGCCACAATGCTGAAAGCGCATGGCATTATCCCCTTCAACACAAAAACTAAAATCGGTACCCCATACAATTCCTTCCTTGCCGGTTAATTGTTCCAATTGGTCGCTGTAATCAGAGCCCTTACCCAAAAAATTATGCATTCCTGAAAGCGTATAGTTTCCGTTGATATCCTGAATAAAATTGTAAAGTTCCTGCGTTTTTTCAGTGGCATTTGGATTCACCAATTGGATATATTGTTTTTGATTATTTTGCTCGCAAGAGCTTATTATCAGACCAGTTACAAGAATGATTAAAAATCTTAGGTTTTTCATTTTATTCTGATTTAAGTTCCTGTTATTTCAAAAAGCGGAATGAGTCAAGTTCAAGGATTTCATTTCCTCCATGAAATTTCAACCATACTGCATGCACTCCTTTGGTCTCTTTTATTTCCGATTTAATGGTTTGCCATTCACCTAAATTAATCTCCGGAATATTTACCCATGCGATTTGTTTTCCCCAGGGTTGATCGATATGAACTGAAACTGCACTGCCGGTTTTAAGTTGTTTTAATTTGAATTCTATTTCCGATGCCCCATCTTTAAAATCGATGTATTTATACGCCGCATTATCGCCATCTTGTATTTCGGCAAGTTCTTCCTCACCTTTTGCAAATTCTTCGATTCTTGTATTTCCAAAAAGCAAACAGGCGCGTTCAGCTTCAATGGTACTAAAAGCATCGAGTGCCGGCCCGGCTCCTTGTGAGGTCATTTCAACTTCATTAATACTTCCGTCTTCATTAAAAGTAATTGGTTCAACACAAGCTTTGCGCATCATAAAACTGTTATGTGTGGAGCGATGATAAAACACATACCACTGACCGTTAAACTCAGCAATAGAACCATGGTTATTCCACGATGAAGGATCGCAATAAGTATTGTCGACAATTACCCCACCATATTTAAACGGCCCCATGGGAGATTTGCTGGTTGCATATCCGATTGCGGTGGGGCGGTTTCCGCGGCTCATATCGGCATAAATAAAATAGTAAATGCCATTTCGTTTGGTCATATATCCACCTTCATGAAAAAAATGTTCGTCTTCAGTTACCAGGTTGGTAATAATGGTCGAGGTATCAATTTCTGTCATATTGGGTTTAAGTTTGGCAATTTTTGCGGTAAATTGTCCCCACATATAATATGCCTGTCCATCGTCATCAATAAAAACCGAAGGGTCGATTTCTTCAATTCCGTTCAACTCCATTTTTTTCCCCTTCACAAAAGGACCATTTGGCGAATCGCTTGTGGCAACTCCTTCTGCTCCGGTATGGTCAGGTTGACAATAATACATGTAATAAATGCCTTCTTTATAAGCACAGTCGGGGGCAAAAAGTAATTTATCTGAATAAGAAATTTCATCTTTTTCTCCGCGGGAAGCAAAAACATCTTTTTCAATTTCCCAGTTAATCATGTCGGAAGTTGAAATAACATGATGTTTGAACGAACAGTAATATTCCGTGCTTTCATCGACAGAAACATAAAGATAAAGTTTCCCGTCTTTCCAGACATGTGCCGAAGGGTCGGCCATATACATTCCAGCCGGGATAATTGGATTTTGTGAGTATGAGACAGCACTCCAAAGCAAAAAAAATATTATATAAGTTGTTTTCATGAATAGAGAAGATTATTGTGTTTTTACTTTTTCGAAATTGTATAATTCACGAACTTTTTCAGGGTCATTGTGTCGCCAGATAAACCTTGCCCAATCCATAAACCAAACCCATTCGGTTTGTTGTTGTAAAAACTCGGGGGTTGGCAGGATTCCACATTCACCAATGGCGATGGGTTTCCCTTGCCCCAATTCCACCAGCTGGTCATGGTGCGATTGTTTGTAGTCGTTTTTATAAATATCAGCCGCCAATACGTCTACATAATCATTGCCCGGATAAAATAGTTCATAAGGATAGGCTTCATCGTCCTTCCAATCGCGCGGTCCGTTAGCATTCCAAACCCAGATCAGGTTATTTAATTGATGATGATTTACATAACGGTCGTACATAATTTTCCAAAGTTTAACAAAACCTTCGGGACCGGGGCGGTTACCGTACCAAAACCACATGCCATTCATCTCGTGATATGGCCGCCATAAAACCGGCACTTTTGCCTCCTGAAGTTGTTTTAAATATTCGGCAACGGCATCAATTTTTACAATCAGCATGTTATAATAATCGGTGCCGGGAGTAACAATTTGTTCCCATTGTTCGTCGGTAACCATTCCTTTTACACTTCGCTGAAAGCCCAGACTGTCGTGATCAAATGGTTTTACCTGGTGATACATTAAGGTAACTATACTTCCTTTTTTATATTGACGAATGGCTTCATCTACCACATCCTGGCGGGTACTGTTTCCTAAAAAATCGCTTCCCCAAACTACCGGGGTTTTTCCGGTAATGGCAATCACACTATCTGTAGAACGCAAAAGCTCGTTTGCATAGTTGTGTTGTCCGGAAAGAATTTCTTTGCCTTTAATCTGATACAAATAATTGAGCAATTTATGAACTTCTTTCGATGCGTTTGGATTTACAGGGGTTGGGGCTTTTGTGCACGAAAAAATAAAAACGGATAGAAATAGTAAAGTAAAAAGTAATTTGTTCATTTCTGATAAAGGTAATCTGTTTGATATTTTATATAACAAAAGAGGGAATTTCCCTCTTTTGCTTTTTAAATCAAAATCTGATGTTTCTTAAAAATTCACCACTCGATTTCAGGCATCCGATTCCATCAGGTTCATTATCGCGTTCAACGATATAATGTTCGATTCCCTGTTTCTTTGCTTCTTTAAAGATTGGTCCAAAATCAATAATTCCTGAACCCGGGCAAATAAAATCCTGTTCCGGTCCGGGAGCCATATCTTTTACATGAAGAATTGGAATTCTGCCTTTATATTTCTTTAAAGTTTTAAGTGGATTACCGCCTCCTTTTTTTACCCAGTATATATCCATCTCGCAATTTACCAGTTCAGGATCTGTGTTTTCCATTAAATAATCAAAAGGTAATCCGTCTTCCATTTCGTGGAACTCTTTATCATGGTTGTGCCACAGGAATTTTAAACCGTTGGCTTTTGCTTTTGCTCCAAATTCATTCATCATTTCAGCTGATTTTTTACAATCATCCAGCATAAAAGGCCCGCCTCCTTCCCAGGGCCAATAGCAAATCACATATTCCATTTGCAATTCGTTATGTTCATCGAAAAAACGTTGAGGTTCTTTCATCATAGAAACTAAATTCGAACCACTTCCTATTGGCGTTATTCCTAACTCTTTACAAACTCTCAAAAATTCCTGGGGTGTATCTGCTGAACCTGCTCCGCCTTCAATTTCGGTAAAGCCAAATTCGGCAGCCTTTTTTAAGGTTCCCTTCCAGTCGGCTTTCATTGCATCCCTTGCTATTCCTGAGATAAAACCAAATTTTTCCAATTTGTTTTTTCCCTCGGCAGCGATAGTTAAAAGGGGATTTGCAGCTAATATTCCAGCAGTTGCAAAAACACTTGTTTTTATAAAATTTCTTCTTGAATTCATTCTGTTAAGTATTTGATTTAATTTGATTGATATTGACAGGAATATAAATTACACTTTTGGCAATTTCCAGGGAGAACGATAAACTGGAGTGATATATTCATTTGCTTCCTTATTGTTGGTAAATTTGTTTTTGGCATCATCCCATTCCAAAACTGTTTCGCCAATTCGTGCTGAAATATTGGCGATATGAACATGCACTGCTGCAGCTCTTCCAACTTCAGGTGGACATGTTGTTTTCTCCCTGGTTTTAATACATTCAAGAAAATTATCAACATGTTCTCTGTGTGATTCATGGCCATCATCAAAAGTAATTTCTTCAACTTTTGGAGCTTGTTTCTTTCCGTCCCACTCCGGGGATAAATGGTATTTATGGCGGTCGGCAACCAAAGTTGCATTTTCGCCAATAAACTGAACTCCATATGCAGAATCATAGGGGCCCTGCTGGATTCCTGCAGTTAAATCATAATTAATCACATAGTCCTTTTTGGGATAGATTACATTCATTGTATCAAAGGTTTCCCTGTCCATTTTTCTTTTTGAGAGATTGGATGCATAAGTAATTACTTTTTCCGGAGCTTCAACCAAATTGGTTGCCCATAATCCCATATCTATTAAATGTACTCCCCAATCACTCATCAGTCCACCGCCATAATCCCAGAAATGGCGCCAGCTACCATGAAACCGGTTGGGATTGAATGGTCTTTCAGGAGCGGGTCCCAACCAGAAATCATAATCCACACCGGCAGGAACAGGTCCGTCTTCCTTAGGGCTGGCTCCCAGTCCATAATTAAAGGTGGCCCAGATTTTTACTTTTCTTAATGTTCCTATTTCCCCACCTTTTATAAGGTTCATACAGTCATTAAAAACTTTTGAATCGCGTTGTTGTTGTCCGACCTGAACCACACTATTATAGCGGTTTGCAGCTTTCACCATTATATTGCATTCGCCAATTGTGTTCGCCATTGGTTTTTCGACATACACATCTTTTCCGGCCGAACATGCTTCTACCATTTGTAAACAGTGCCAATGATCAGGTGTGCCAATTATTACTGCATCGATATCCTTTCTTTCAAGAACCTTACGATAATCACCAATAATTTCAGGATTTTGTTTGTAATCTTTTTTAACAATATCCTGCTTTTCTTTCGATACATTTTGGTCAACATCGCAAAGCGCCACGCAATTTACAATCCCGGTATCGAGATGGTGCTTCAAAATACCAAATCCCATATTTCTGCAACCTATCAAAGCAACATTCACCTTGTCGCTGGGTGCAGGATTTGATGACCATACTTTTGAAGGGATAATTGTTGATGCAGATAAAGCAACTGCTGAGTTTTTGAGAAAACTTCTTCTTGATGGAATCATAATTAGTTTTTTTGTTGGTTTATTGAAGTGCAATTTACAAAATTCAATTGCAAAAAAAGGTTTGAAGAAAAAGAATATTGTGGTTTATTTGTCTGAATATATTATAGATGTTTAATATCTTGGTATTTATTTTAATATGAAAAATTGATATATCAACTATGTGCAAAAAAGTAAAAATTGAAAGACAGTTTGAAGTTAACAGTGAGATATTGTGGAAAGCCTTAACAGATAAAGATGAAATGAAAAAGTGGTACTTTGAAGTGGAGAATTTTATCCCGGAAGTAGGTTTTAAATTTCAGTTTTGGGGTGAGTCGGAAACCAGAAAATACCTTCATTTTTGCACCATTACCGTAGTAGAAGATAGGAAAAGAATTTGTTATAGTTGGGAATATGATGGAATTCCGGGGACAACATTGGTTTGTTTTGAGATAACTCCTGTTTCTTTAAATTCTTCTGAATTACTTATTGTACATTCCGGCTTTGAAACTTTCCCTCCTGAATATGAAGAACTTTCTGTAGAAAGTTTTGAAAAAGGCTGGAGTGGAATTTTAGATACCTCTCTAAAAAACTACTTAACCCAAAAGAAACAGTAATTATTTTACTTTATACACCCAAAGTTTCCAGTCAGGCTTTGTTTTAAAATAGCTATTTAACGATTTATTTGCTTCTTCTTCTGTCTCAAATTCTTCAATTCCTACAAGAATCAGCCGACCGGTTTTCCCAACAACAAAACTTTCGACTCCTTCTTTTTTTAACTCCTGCATGTACTCTTTTACATTTTCTTCTTCTTCAAATCCTCCACGTATCAGATAAAATTTTCCAGATTTACCTTGAAAAGCTGTATTGGATTCTTTAGGTTTACTGATTACAGGTTCAGGGATTTTTTCAGTTGCCTGAGTATCCTTTTTAACCGTATCTTTTACACTGATTTTCGACTCATTTACAGATTGTTCGTTAACAACGGAAGAAGTATTTTGAGTAACTTTGGTTTCCGGTGTTTCCGGTTGGTTCATAATTATGTAATATACTCCAATCATAATTGGAATTAAAATTAACAGATACCAATACCATGCAAATTTTTTCTTTTCTTCTTCATCTTCTTCAATTGCTGGCGCAGGCTGAAACTCAGGAAGCCTAAAACTTTCAGCGGATGAATTTTGCTTTTCTTTCTCGTTTTTGTTTTCAGAAGATTCTGATTTAACTGAACCAACTATGGGTTTTGCATCTTCCTTTTCAATTACAGCTGATTTTACATCAGCAGATTCTGAAATGTTCTCTTTTTTTGAAACAGGCTCAAATCCAAAAGAATCGATAAGCAGGTTATTTTCTTCGATTGGTTGAAAAACAATTTCATTTTTTTCATTATAAGAAAGATTACCAATATTTTCTAAAGTAACAGTGTTTCCTTTGTCCAGCTCGTAAAACATATTTTCACGAGCTTTTTCAATTCTTTTAAGTGCATTTTTTTGAGAAATTTTTGCACTTCTTGCAATAATTTCTACCAAAAGGCCATCATTATTTTTTATCTTATTGGTAAAAGTGATTTCTTTTGCAGGAGGTTTAATCTGGCTTTCACCTATTTCTGCTGGTTTATAGGTGGAAACAAATGCTCCAAATCCAGGTATTATTACCGTTTCATTTTCCAGTAATAAACTATGAATAAAATTACTCAGGTTTAAAATCATAAGATTAAAATATTGTAATGAAAACAAAGCTTAATTCCCGCCGAAAATACAAATATTAGCAGGTAAAAACAAGATTCTCAAAAAGCCGACATAAATTTCAATTTTGAATATAATAGTTTCACTTCTTACAAAGTCAAGAAAGTGTTGGTGTATCCAAGTGTTTTTCAGTTTTAAAAAATGATAAGTAAATAAAGTATTTGCGCTAAATAAAAGTATTGTGGATTTTAGAATTCTTTTTATAATGGACAAGAACCTTAATAATGATTTTAAAAAGCTATTTTTCAGCAATCTTTTAAAAATTTATAATTTATCATAATTTGCTATGTCATATATCACTTTTAGTTCATAAATTGTACTTTTTAAAACTCTAAACTGGATGATTAATTAAGTTTTCTGATAGTTCTATTTTGAAACATTTTGTTTTAAATTAAGAAATTGAAATATAAGGCACAGAATTTAAGTATCAGTAATTCAGGTTTATGATAGTATTGGTATAATTTTGGCAATACAAAAAATTGTAATTTAAATTTGAAAAAATATGAAAATTTCAGTCGTTGGAACAGGTTATGTAGGTTTGGTTTCGGGAACATGTTTTGCTGAAACCGGAGTTGACGTAGTTTGTGTAGACATTGATCAAAGTAAAATTGACAAACTTAATAATGGGCAAATTCCGATTTATGAACCCGGATTAAAAGACATTTATCTTAGAAATGTAGAGAAGGGAAGATTAACTTTCACCACGGATATCAAATCGAGTCTTGAAGATTCTGATGCCATTTTTATTGCTGTAGGAACTCCACCGGATGAGGATGGAAGTGCTGATTTAAAATATGTTATAAATGTAGCGCGTGAAGTTGGAAGGTATTTGGATCATTATATGGTTGTTGTGACAAAAAGTACAGTTCCTGTTGGAACATCCTCAAAAGTAAAAAAAGCTATTCAGGAGGAATTGGAATTAAGAGGGGCTGACATTCCATTTGATGTAGCCTCAAATCCTGAGTTTCTGAAAGAAGGAAATGCTGTGGAAGATTTTTTAAAGCCCGACAGAATTGTGGTTGGAACTGAATCTCCTAAAGCCGAAAAAGTGATGAAAAGGTTATATAAACCATTTCTGTTAAATGGTCACCCTATAATATTTATGGATATTCTGTCTTCCGAAATGACAAAGTATACAGCAAATGCGATGCTTGCCACAAAGATCAGCTTTATGAATGATATTGCTAATTTATGTGAGATAGTAGGAGCTGATGTTAATTTTGTTAGAAAAGGAATAGGCTCCGATAACCGTATCGGTAATAAATTTATTTACCCGGGAACAGGTTATGGAGGTTCATGTTTTCCAAAAGACGTGCAGGCTTTAATTCGTACCGCTGATGAAAACCAATATTCACTTGATATTCTAAAAGCAGTAGAAGCCGTCAATTACAGACAGAAATCGGTACTTTTCAGTAAAATAAAAAATCATTTTAAGGGTGATTTGAAAGGGAAAAAATTTGGTTTGTGGGGATTGGCTTTTAAACCAAAAACTGATGACATGCGTGAAGCACCGGCCTTGGTAATTATTGAACACCTTTTAAAGGCAGGTGCTCAGGTGGTTGCTTATGATCCGGTTGCCATGGAAGAAGCTAAAAGGATATTGGGAGATAAAATAACTTTTGCAAAAGATGAATATGAAGCTTGTATTGATGTGGATGCGTTAATTGTTGTAACAGAATGGTCCGAATTCAGAATTCCTAACTTTAAGGTGTTAAAAAAACTATTGAAAAATCATGTCATTTTTGATGGTCGGAATATTTATGATCCGGAAGAAATGAAAGAACTGGATATTGCTTATCACAGTATTGGACGTAAAAGTATATTGAATAACGGAGTATGAAACGAATTCTTGTTACCGGGGGTGCCGGTTTTGTAGGTTCTCATCTTTGTGAAAGATTGTTGAACGATGGGAATGAAGTAATTTGCCTGGATAATTTTTTTACAGGTAAAAAAAGAAAAGTAATTCATTTACTTGATAATCATTATTTCGAAATGGTAAGGCATGATGTAACTCAACCGTATTATATCGAGGTGGATGAAATTTACAATCTTGCATGTCCTGCTTCACCGGTCCATTATCAGTACAATCCAATAAAAACAATAAAAACTTCAGTAATGGGTGCCGTTAATATGTTGGGACTGGCAAAACGAATTAAGGCAAAAATATTGCAGGCCTCAACCAGCGAAGTTTATGGTGACCCGGCAATTCATCCGCAAACTGAAGATTACTGGGGAAATGTAAATCCTATTGGGATACGCTCTTGTTACGATGAAGGGAAAAGATGCGCAGAATCACTGTTTGTAAATTATCATACGCAAAACAATGTAAGAATTAAAATCATCAGAATTTTTAATACTTACGGGCCACGAATGGAACCTGATGATGGGCGTGTGGTATCCAATTTTATTGTTCAGGCCCTCCAAAATAAGGATATTACTATTTTTGGTGATGGTAAACAAACAAGAAGTTTTCAATATGTTGACGACCTTGTTGAAGGAATGACCCGTATGATGAATACCTCTGATGATTTTACAGGTCCTGTGAATATTGGTAATCCGGGTGAATTTACAATGTTGGAACTTGCACAAAATATAGTTGAAATTACGGGTTCTAAATCTAAAATAATTTATTTGCCTTTACCAAAAGATGATCCAACTCAAAGACAACCAGATATAACATTGGCAAAAGAAAGACTTGGCGGTTGGGAACCTCAAATTCCTTTGCGGGAAGGATTGGTAAAAACAATAGAATACTTCGACAATCTTTTAAAAGAGTAATTACTTCTTAACCACATAAATTGAAAACTAAAAAATTATTATAACTTTTCTGAAACATACAAAAACAGGAAAGTGCTGAATTTAATTATTTACTTTAGCAGGGTAAAAACTATTCGATGAAAAACAAAATATTAGTTACAGGAGGTACAGGTTATATAGGTTCTCATACAGTTGTTGAATTACAGGAAACAGGTTACGACGTTGTAATTGTTGATAATCTTTCCAATTCAGGGATTGATGTATTGGATAATATAAAAAAAATTACCGGGATAAAACCTGAGTTTGAAAAATTCGATTTGGCAGATCAGAGAAAAACTGATGAGTTTTTTGGCAGGCATAAGGACATAAAGGCAATTATTCATTTTGCAGCTTCAAAAGCAGTTGGCGAATCGGTTGAAAAACCTTTATTGTATTACAGAAATAACCTGGTATCCTTGATGAATATTCTCGAATGTCATATAAAATATAATATTCCGAATATTGTTTTTTCTTCATCTTGCACTGTTTATGGTCAACCCGATCAATTGCCTGTTACAGAAAAAACACCACGCAAAGATGCAGAATCTCCGTATGGCAATACAAAAAGAGTTAACGAGGATATTTTACAAGATACAATTGCTGCGAATTCAGAAATCAGAGGGATTGCGCTTCGGTATTTTAATCCTATAGGTGCTCATTCAAGTGCTTTAATCGGGGAGTTGCCGTTGGGTGTTCCTCAGAATTTGGTGCCCTTTGTAACTCAAACGGCTGCAGGCATTCGAGAGCAATTGAGTGTTTTTGGTGATGACTATAATACACGTGACGGATCAGCAATAAGAGATTATATAAATGTAGTTGATTTGGCAAAAGCTCATGTTGTTGCAATCGATAGATTGCTTAAAGGCAAAAATAAATTGAATTACGAAATATTTAACCTTGGCACAGGAGACGGACTATCAGTTTTGGAAATTGTTAAAAGTTTCGAAAAAGCAACCAATATAAAATTGAATTATAAAATTGTTGGCAGGCGGGCAGGAGATATTGAGCAGATATGGGCCGACACAACTTATGCTAATGAAGAGCTTGGATGGAAAGCTGAAAAAGAATTGGATGAAACACTTTTATCAGCATGGAACTGGGAGAAAAATATAAGGGGGATTCAATAAACATTTAATTCCTGATTATGTTAATATTGTATTGATTTCTAAACTAATCTTAATTTCATAAAGATGAAAACTATTCTTATTACAGGTGGTGCCGGTTTTATTGGATCACATGTTGTTCGACTTTTTGTAGAAAAGTATCCTGAATACAAAATCGTCAACCTTGATAAACTTACCTATGCAGGAAACCTGAACAATTTGAAAGATATTGAAGACAATGCCAATTACGAATTTGTAAAAGGCGATATTGTTGATGATGACTTCATTCAAAAACTTTTTGAAGAACGCAGGTTTGACGGAGTTATACATTTGGCTGCTGAATCGCATGTGGATAGGTCAATTTCAAATCCAACAGAATTTGTTTATACTAATGTTATAGGAACAGTAAATCTTTTAAATGCAGCAAAACACATTTGGAAAGACGACTTTTCTGATAAGTTATTTTATCACATTTCAACAGATGAGGTTTATGGATCGCTGGGAGAGGAAGGAATGTTTACGGAAGAAACAAGCTACGATCCGCACAGTCCGTATTCGGCATCAAAAGCGAGTTCAGATCACTTTGTAAGGGCTTATCTGGATACATTTGGATTGCCAACTGTAATATCAAATTGTTCAAATAATTATGGATCATTTCAATTCCCTGAGAAATTAATCCCTTTATTTATTCATAATATTAAAAACAATAAACCTCTGCCTGTTTATGGTAAAGGAGAAAATGTACGCGACTGGTTGTGGGTTGTTGATCATGCCCGTGCAATAGATGTTATTTTTCATAAGGGTAAAGTAGGAGAAACTTATAATATTGGTGGATTTAATGAATGGACAAATATAGACTTAATTAAAGTCATGTGTCGCAAAATGGATGAAAAACTGGGTCGGCCAATTGGTGAATCAGAAAAACTGATTACTTATGTAAAAGATCGTGCCGGCCACGATTTGCGCTACGCTATTGATGCCACCAAAATAAAACAAGAACTTGGGTGGGAACCATCTTTGCAATTTGAAGAAGGAATTGAAAAAACTATTGATTGGTATCTTAAAAATACAGAATGGCTTGAAAATGTAACCTCCGGTGATTATCAAAAATACTATGAGGAACAGTATGTTAAGAGATAATCTTAATTCTCTTTTCCTGAGTCAAATTTCAATTTTAGTATCTTGTATCTTACTCAAATTTAATATTTTGAGAAATAGTTAATATTGAGTTTTTTAAATAGTTTTTTATACTATCTTTGCGCCCGCATTTCCTGTCTACTGTTTGGCAGGAACAAAAATTAGAATTATGCCCGTAAAAATGAGATTAGCGCGGCACGGCCGCAAACGTTATGCTTACTACCACATTGTGGTAGCAGACAGCAGGGCGCCACGAGATGGCAGGTATATTGAAAGAGTTGGCACTTACAATCCCAACACAAATCCTGCAACGATAGATCTCGATTTCGATAAAGCCTACGATTGGCTTGTTAAAGGCGCACAACCTACCGACACCGTAAGAGCAATTTTGTCTTACAAAGGAGTATTGTACAAAAAACACCTCATGGGTGGTGTTAAAAAAGGAGCATTTGATGAAGCTGAAGCTGAAAGACGCCTTGAAAATTGGCTAACTGAAAAAGAAGCCAAAGTTCAGGCAAAAATCGATCGCCTTGCAGGTGAAGCTGATGCAGAAATTAAAAAACAGTTAGAGGCTGAAGCTAAAGTCAGAGAAGAAAAAGAAGCTGCAATTGCTGCAAGAAATGCAGAATTAGCGGCGGAAGCTGAAGCAGCAAAGGCTGAGGCAGAAGCAGCAAAAGCTGCTGAAGAAGCTGAAGCTGAGAGTACAGAAGAAGCTGAAACTCCAACTGAAGAAGAGGAGACTCCAAAAACTGAAGGTGCTGAATCTTAATGTAAAGAAATCATCACAAAATAGAAAACCATTTGCTGAAAAGCAGATGGTTTTTTTGTGTCTTCAATAGAATTTTGTGATAAATAGTTTCCTGATTCGAAACTTAAAACTTATACAAATCATTAGTTTTTTCAAACCAAATCAGCTTATCTTTTTTTAGTTTAAATCTTCAATGCCTTATATTTGTGTTAATGGAAACAATACCAAAAGCTGATTGCGAAAAAATTGGATTCTTCAGGAAAACTCATGGTGTAAACGGGGAGCTTGTTTTAGAGTTTGAGAACCAGTTTGAAGAATCTATTATAAATACAAATCGTTTTTTTGTTGAACTTGAAGGACTACTTGTGCCATTTTTTATTTCTGAAGATGGATTTAGATTTAAAACAGACAACACTGCTTTAATAATTTTCAGTGATGTAGAGTCCGAACAATATGCCAGGAGGTTGGTAGGCAAAGCCGTCTATTTATTTAAAGAAGAAATAATTCCGTCTGATGAAATTTTTGATTCTGAATTGGAAGGTTTTTTGCTTTTTGATACAAAACTGGGTGAAATTGGAAAAATCGATGAGGTGAACAACTATTCAGGAAATATTGTTTTGGCTGTTAGATTTAAAGAAAAGGAATTATTAATTCCTTATAATGAAGATTTTTTAGTTTCAATAAACAAAAAAGCCAAACAACTTGAAATAACCATTCCGGAAGGAATAATTGAATAATAACATATTTTTTATCTCAGGAAAGCAACTTTATTGTTATTTATCCGTCATTGTATGTATTAGTTTTATTTTTCTAAAACAGTGCAATCTATTAACTAATTAAAATATATAAAATGAAAAGCAGAATTTTAGTTTTAACCATCCTTATTACGGCATTTCTATTTTCGAATGCTGTATTGGCAGAAGAAGAAAAAAGGGATGTTGCACCCTTTTCTAAAATCGCGTTAAAAATAGACGCAAAAGTATATATTGAACAGGATGATGAACAGGTTATTCGAGTTGTAGCAGGAGAGGAAACACTGGAACAAATAATTACTGAAGTTAAATCACGTACACTCACTATTCGTTACCCCACAAAAAATATGTTTAAGAACTGGAATCCGGGGAAAGTAGAAATTTACATTACAGTGCCGGATATTGATGTATTAAATGTATCAGGTTCGGGAGATGTAATGGCAGAAGAACTTAAATCACGCATTTTAGATCTTACAGTTAGCGGTAGTGGTACGATTCAGATAGAGGAGCTTAAATCTGAAACTTTGAGCGTAAATCTTTCCGGTTCAGGGAAAATAGAAATTGAAGAAGGAGACTTAATAGAGTCACTTAAAATCAGGACTTCAGGTTCTGGAAAATTTGATGCAGGAGAAATGGAAGCTAACAAAGTGGATGTGGTAACATCTGGGTCCGGTAGTGCATATGTGAATTCGAATGGGGAAATTAAAGCAAGAGTTTCAGGATCCGGAAACGTTTATTACAGTGGAAATCCAGCAATTGATTCATCGGTTGCCGGATCAGGTGGAGTGAAAAAAAGGTAGTACAATTTTGAAAATAATAATGAGCCGTTGTTTCAAATAACGGCTTTTTTATTTTCTGATGATATCAATTCTTCCACCGGCACCAAGTTTTATTATACTCGATGGTTGAGCCGGTGCATTATCATCCTGTCTGTATTTAACAATATAATTAACTTTACTTTTTATTTCATCCGAGATATCGGAAAAAACTGCAGGCGATTTGTCACCGCTTATATTTGCTGATGTCGAAACCAGCGGTCTGCGAAATCTCTGAAGTAATTGCGAAGTAAAAACTTCTTTAGTAAATCTGATGCCAATGGAACCATCTTCGGCAATCAGGTTGTTTGCCAGGTTTTTTGCATTCGGATAAATAACGGTAAGTGGTTTGTCCGAAACTTCTACCAAATCCCAGGCAATTTCAGGGACATCATCAACATAACGTTCAAGAAGTGCAGGATTTTCCATCAAAACCAGCATACTTTTACTATCCTCTCTTTTTTTTATCTGATAAATTTTTTGCACCGCTTCTTTGTTGGTTGCATCGCATCCGATTCCCCAGATTGTATCGGTAGGATACAAAATTATCCCTCCTGATTTTAAGACTTCAAGCGCTTTCTTTATGTCATCCTTCATTTTCTAAACTGATAAATTACTGTACAACGAAATCATGTTTTCAGCAAATTGCTGAGGGTGAAAATCCCTTGCTCTTTCAATCCCCTTTTTGATGTACTTAACTCGATTTGTTTTATTGGCGAGCAAATTCTGTAAATGGCTTTCTAATTCATCAATATCGTTTGGAGTACACAAAAGTGCTGCTCCACCGGCAGTTTCCGGCAAACACGAAACATTGGATGTAATTACCGGGCAGCCACTGGCCATTGATTCAATTACCGGAAGTCCAAATCCTTCGAAAAATGAGTTGTAAACCGAAAGTGTGGCAATTTGATATAATCCGGGAATATCTTTTCCCGGGAGATTATGAAGTAATTTTACCTGCTTTTGCATATTATTTTTCTGAATAAAGCTTTTCATCTTTTTGGTGTATGAAGTAGCTTTTCCCACAAAAATAATTTGTGTGTTAATTTTTCCGGCCTGTACCGCTTTTAGTAATGAAAGCTGGTTTTTTCGTGGTTCATGAGTGCCCACCGATAAAATAAACTCTTCTTCTAAATTATATTTTGTCCGAAGGTTTTGTAATTCACTCTTTACATAAAAATCGGCAGAAACCGATTGGTAAATTACTTTTATTTTTTTCGGGTCAACCTCGAAAAATTTGATGATATCGTCTTTTGTTTGTTTGCTTATTGCAACAATAACATCTGCTACAGAACAGGCATATTTTACTTTGTTGTAATAAATTTTTCTGTCTATTGCTTTATAAAATTCCGGAAATCTAAGAAAAATCAAATCGTGTATGGTAACTACAGAAGCCACATTTGTTTTGTAAATACCTGCAGGCAATTCATTACTTAGTCCATGAAAAATATCGATTTGGTGTTTTTTAAGAAGCCGTGAAGAATAGTTTCTCCAAACCGGTTTAAAAATTTTTGCCAACGAGCTTTCAGGAGAATGGATTTCAAACTTTTTAAAAGTATCAAAAAGCTGTGTTTTTACTTCAGGTGTATATAAAATGTACTGGTTATTACTTCCGTATTTTAGTAATGAATTTAACGTGTTTCGGCTGTAATTACCAAGTCCTGAAGAGTTTGAAAAAGCTCTTTTTGCGTCGAATCCTATTCTCATTGTTCTAATTAAAGCAGGATCTAAAATACAAAAAAGACCGGTTTATGTTCTGGCCAATTCATATTTCTTTTTACTTAAACTTTGAAGTCTTTTAGTCCGTTAAAGTTTATTGTTGTAAAATAATCTTCTATCGTTTCTGCTCTTCGAATTTCTGCAACATCCCCATTTTCCCGAAGTAACAATTCTGCTGATTTTAACTTTCCATTGTAATTAAATCCCATTGAATGACCATGTGCACCGGCATCATGAATTACCAGGATATCATTGGGTTCTAACTCAGGCAGCATGCGGTCGATCGCAAATTTGTCATTGTTTTCGCATAACGAACCTGTAACATCATATTTTACATTTGCATCCTTGTTTTCTTTCCCCAAAACACTTATATGATGATAAGCTCCATACATTGCAGGGCGCATTAAGTTTACCATACATGCATCGAGACCCGCAAATTTTTTGAAGGTATTTTTTATATGACGAACTTTTGTAACCAAATATCCATAAGGTCCGGTTATTGCGCGACCTGATTCAAAAAAGATTTTTAACGGAGCCAAATCGTTGGCAACAATAAGTTTGTCGTACAGTTTTTTGATTCCGGCACTTACGTAATCTAAATCAACTGCTTTATCTTCGGGTTTATATGGGATTCCAATTCCGCCACCAAGATTTGCAAATTCAATTTTGATTCCTGTTTTTTCTTTTATTTCAACAATTAGTTTAAACAAAATTTCCGCGGTTTCAATAAAATAATCCGAATCCAATTCATTGGAAGCCACCATGGTATGAACCCCAAAATGTTTAACACCTTTTGCCTTTAGTTTCAGATATCCTTCAATCATTTGATTGTGCGTAAAACCATATTTGGCTTCTTCCGGATGACCAATAATCAGGTTTCCCTGTTTTAAATCTCCGGGATTATATCTCATACATATTGTATCCGGCAAGCCAACATGTTTATCAACAAAATCGATATGCGAAATATCGTCAAGATTGATGATGGCACCTAAGTCTTTTGCCAGCTGAAATTCGTACGCGGGGGTATCATTCGAAGTCAGCATAATTTCATCGCCCCGCATCCCAACTCTTTTTGCCAGTTCTAATTCTGCAATGGAACTACAGTCAATTCCAAAACCTTCTTCACGCAAAATTTTCATCAGGTAAGGATTTGGAGCAGCTTTTATGGCATAATATTCCTTAAAACCTTCGTTCCAGGAAAATGCATTTTTAAAATAGCGCGCATTTTCACGAATTGCTTTTTCATCATAAATGTGAAATGGTGTTGGGTGGCTTTCAGTTATTTTTTCAATTTGTTCTTTTGAAAACGGAATATTTTTAGCTGCCATAAGTGTAAAATTTAAAAGTGGAACAAATTTACAAAAACTATGGTTCGTTTTAGAATTGATCTAAATAATGATGCTGAACTTTAAACAGAATTAACCGGAAGTTTACAAATTCAAAATTTGTTTTTAAGATAATTTGCAATCCAATTTCAAAATATCTTAGTTTATCTTGTTTGCATATCCCATGGCTGCCTTTATTCCATCGGCAGCACTCGAAATAATTCCTCCGGCATATCCGCTTCCTTCACCAATCATATAGAGGTTTTTAAATCCTTCGCATAATCCATTTTTCTCTCGAATTACCTGAATAGGCGATGAAGTTTTGCTTTCGAAACCCAATAAATTACCGGTTTCAAATCCCCGCATTTTTCTTGAGAAATCAAACAATCCTTCTTGCATCGAATTAACTACCACCTTAGGCAACATTTCCCAAAGCGGTGCGGTTTGAATGCCCAAAGGATAACTTGTATTCAAATCGTTGACAGATATTTTTTGTTTTAAAAAATCGTTTATTGAGACTGCCGGAGCGGTGTAGCCACTGGAGAAATCAAAAAACTGTTCCTCAAGTTTTTGCAATTGGTCGAGTGCTTCCATTGGAGAAACTGTTTTTCCTGCCAATTCATCAGGATGGATTCCGGCCACACAGGCAGCATTGGCAAACTTTCCGTTTCGTTTGTAGTAACTCATGCCGTTTACAATATTCGTATTTTCATAGGCCGCTGCCGGCACAACAATTCCTCCGGGGCACATACAAAACGAAAAAACCTGGTGTTTTCCATCGGCTGTTGATGTTAGCCGGTATTCAGCAGCCTTTAAACCCGGCAAGGTTGGTCTTCCCCATTGTGCTTTGTTTATAATTTCCTGGGGGTGTTCCATCCGGCTTCCAATTGCAAAGTTTTTGGTTCTGAATTGTACTCCATTTTTTATCAGCATCCTGAATGTTTCGTAGGCAGAATGACCTGTGGCCAAAAACAAGGCATCGGCAGGTAAAATTCCATTAGTTGTTACTGCTTCTTTTACTTTTGAATTTTTAACAACTACACTTTCCAGTAAGGTTTCGAAAAGAAATTTTCCCCCCAACTCATGAAAAGAATCTCGAAGGTTTTTTACTATTTTTCTCAAATTATCGGTTCCCAAATGAGGGTGAGTCATATATAATATCTCCTCAGGAGCGCCTGCTTCGACATAACTCGAAAGGATAAATTTCTTTTCCAGAGAAATGCGTTTAGAGCGCGATGTAAGTTTTCCATCCGAAAAAGTACCTGCACCTCCTTCGCCAAAAGAATAATTGTTTTGAGGATCAAAAACACCATTTTTTTCAAATTTTCTGATTGAAGAACTTCGTTTGGAAACCTCCGATCCCCTTTCGATAATTGTTACATTAAAACCTGCTTTTTGTAATACATAGGCGGCAAAAAATCCGGCAGGTCCACTTCCAACCACCACAATTTGTTGTTTTCTTTTTTTGTACGGAATATCCAGCACCTCATATTGATAATGCTCTCCGTATTTTATCTCATTCGATTTGACAACAATTTTCAGAAACCAGAATATGTTTCTTTTATTCCGTGCGTCGAGACTTTTACTTTCGATATGAAAAGTAAAATCTTTAATAAGTAATTGCCGCGAAATTTTTTTTCGAAGTAATTCTGTTGAATAGTCGGTAGGAACCTTTAATGAAATCGTTTTAAATCCCATGTTTAATTATTTGTTTCAAAAGTAAGGATTTGAATGCTCTTTTCAGTCGAGGTAAAATTCCAAATTTAAATCAAATCAAGATAAATGTTTATTTACCTGTAACGAAACTGGAAGTTCGACGTCTGATAACAAACAGAAACGAAAAACAATTAAACGATTAAAAGTACATTTTGTCTGTTTCACACTAAAAATTCTTCTGTTTATCGAAAAAATAAAGTATTTGTAAAAATAATTACAGAGTTTTATACTCAACATTACAGAAAACAGCCAGATTAGTAAAGCCATGATTAATTTAAGCAATATTCATAAGTCGTATCAAATGGGTAGCAATTCGCTGCATGTTCTTAAAGGAATTGATTTAAAAATTGAACAAGGGGAGTTTGTTTCCATTATGGGTTCTTCAGGTTCCGGAAAATCTACACTTTTAAATATCCTGGGTATTCTGGATAATTATGATGAAGGGACTTATCATTTAGACGGGAAACTGGTAAAAGATATGTCGGAAAAAAAAGCCGCACGTTTACGTAACGAAATGTTAGGATTTGTATTCCAGTCTTTTAACCTGATTTCTTTTAAAAACGCCATGGAAAATGTGGCTTTGCCTCTTTATTATCAGGGAGTTGGCCGTAAAAAAAGAAATAAAATAGCTTTGGAATATCTGGATAAAATGGGATTATTAGAGTGGGCCAATCACATGCCTAACGAAATGTCAGGAGGTCAAAAGCAAAGAGTAGCCATTGCCAGATCTTTAATTTCCAAACCCAAGATTATTTTTGCCGACGAACCCACCGGGGCACTCGATTCCAGCACATCGTACGAAGTTATGGAGATTTTAAAAGAAATTAATGCTGAGGGAATTACCATGATTTTGGTAACCCACGAACATGATATTGCTGCTATGACACAAAAAATTATACGCTTAAACGATGGAGTTATTGCAGAAGTAATCAAAAACGGAGAACTGGAAAACTGGAAAGATCAGTTTTCCAAAAAAGATAAACTTGAAATAGCCTAATCGGGAAAAGCTGTAAAATAGAATGATTAAAGATTGAAGAAGGTTATATCAGATTGAAAAATACAAATCATTTTAATCTATTTAATTCAATCCAATCAATCTCATATTTAAACATGAAATGTTTGAGAAAAAAACAAAAATATTACCTGCAACATATTGATTGCAGAAAATCTGAAAACCATGTTCGACATCGATAAATGGCAGGAAATTTTTGCCACCATAAGAAAAAATAAAATGAGGACTTTTCTCACAGGCTTCAGTGTTGCCTGGGGAATTTTTATGCTGATGATTTTATTGGGTTCCGGTAATGGTTTGAGTAATGGTGTTTCTCAGAATTTTATGCGCGATGCAGTAAATGCCATGTGGTTATGGAGCGGTACAACTTCAATCCCTTACCAGGGAATGAACGAAGGAAGACAAATCAGGTTTACCAATACCGATTACGATATTTTAAAAGATTTAGACGGAATTGAATATACCTCCGGCCGTTATTTTATAAGCGGTAACTTGTTTTCTTATGGGAAAGAATACGGAGAATACACCGCGGTCACCTGTCATCCTGATCTAAAAGATGTGGAATCACTTGGTATTGTTGAAGGACGTTTTATTAATGAAGTAGATATCAGGAACGCAAGAAAATCGGTTGTTCTGGGAAAAGACATTTACGATGCACTCTTTAAAGGAGAAGAAGCCATTGGAGAATATATTCGTGTAAATAATATCCCGTTTAAAGTAGTTGGGATTTGCACAGAAGGCGGTGGTACCCGACATCGGAATGCTTATATCCCTGTCACTACCGGGCAAAAGGTTTTTAACGGCTCAAACCGCTTGCATAATTTTGCATTAACCATTAATGCTGAAACTTTGGAAGAAAGTCAGGCCATAGAAAAACGTGTTCGCGAAACTATGGCCAGAAAGCACAAATTTGATCCTACTGATGAATCTGCTCTTGGTTCTTACAACAAACTTGAAGATGTAATTCAAACCATGAAAATATTCCAGGCCATAGATATTTTTATATGGATCATAGGAATAGGAACATTAATAGCCGGGGTAGTTGGAGTTAGCAATATTATGCTGATTGTGGTAAAGGAACGTACAAAAGAAATTGGTATTCGCAAAGCAATAGGAGCAAGTCCGACATCTGTTATTGGTTTGGTTTTACTGGAATCGGTAATTATTACCACAGTCGCCGGATATATAGGATTGGTGCTGGGTACTGGATTAATGGAAGGGATAAACTTTATTGTTGAACAACAATTCCAGGCTTCAGCAGCAACAAATGCAGGGCAGGGAGAAACGCTTTTCCGTAATCCTACGGTTGATTTAAATGTAGCAATGTCAGCAACAATGTTACTAGTCATTGCAGGTGCCATTGCAGGTTATATTCCGGCAAAACGGGCAGCACGAATAAAACCGATTGAAGCATTAAGAGACGAGTAAGAAAACAATAAACATTAAACTTTGAACAATCATGTTCGATTTAGACCTGTGGAAAGAAATATTAAGTGCCTTAAAGAAAAACCGGATGCGGAGTTTTATGACTGCTTTTGGTGTTTTTTGGGGGATTTTTATGCTCATCATAATGTCGGGAGCAGGCAAAGCACTCGAGAATGGTGTAATGGATGGAATTAAAGCTTTTGCTTCAAATTCGGCTTTTTTCTGGACAGAAAGAACCAGTAAACCATACAAAGGATTTCAACGTGGAAGAAGATGGATATATAAAAATACCGACATTGAATATATCAGAAACAATATCAGCGATGTAGAATACCTTTCACCAAGATTATTTGGTCCAAGAAATTATGCAGGTGATAATACCATTCGCGGTAAAAAAACAGGAGCGTTTAATATTTATGGGGATTATCCGGATTTCTTTAAAATAGATCCCTGGACTCCGTTACAAGGTCGGTTGATTAATGAAATTGATATTCAACAGGCACGAAAGGTTGTAAATATTGGAGAGCGGGTGGTCGAAGTAATGTTTGATAAAGAAGAAGATCCGATTGGTGAGTACCTTAAAATAAACGGTGTTTATTATCAGGTGGTAGGAGTAATAAAAGGAGAAACAAGAGTAAATATTGGTGGAGGTAGAAAAACTGAAACGATAATTATGCCTTTTACCACCATGCAAAAAACCTATAACATGGGCGACGATGTACATTTTTTTTCGGTTACGTCCGACCCTGGTGTTCCGGTTAGTAAAATCGAAACACGCTTAAAAACCTTGTTAAAAGAACGACACAGTATTGCCCCTGATGATCTTCAGGCAATTGGTTCATTTAATATTGAAGTAGAATGGAAAAAATACATGGGATTGTTTACCGGCATTCAGATTCTTACCTGGATAGTTGGAGTGGGAACTTTATTTGCCGGAGTTATTGGTGTCAGCAATATTATGCTGGTAATTATTAAAGAACGAACCCAGGAAATTGGAATTCAAAGAGCCATAGGAGCAACACCTGCAAAAGTAATAATGCACATTGTTGCTGAGAGTGTATTCTTAACTGTGATAGCCGGTTATATTGGATTGGCTCTGGGGGTCGGAATACTTGAAGTATTAAATTTTGCACTGGAATCAGGGGGAGATGCCAACGATATATTTTTCCGACGACCCGAAATAAGTTTTCAAATGGCCGTGGCAGCCTTAATGGTTCTGGTAGTGTCTGGAATTTTTGCCGGACTAATTCCGGCTAAACGGGCGGTAAGTATAAAACCTATTGACGCACTTCGCGATGAAGGAATTTAGAAAACAAATAGAAAAATAAAATCAAAGAGTCATGAAAAAAGTATTTAGAATATTAGGAATTGTAATCCTGGTTGGAATTTTCTGGGGAACTATGTATTTCCTTTATGAAAAATCAAAAAAGAAACCGGATGTTTTTGAAACAAAAAATCCTTTTGTTAGCGATGTTATTATGAAAACAGTTGCAACAGGTTCGGTTGTGCCTCGTTTCGAAATTGAAATAAAACCACAGGTTTCAGGAATTATTGACGAATTATATGTGGAAGCCGGTGATAAAATTACCAAAGGTCAGGTTGTAGCTCGTATTAAAATTATTCCGGATATGGTAACATTAAATGCTGCAGAAACCCGCTTAAACAGGGCGAAAATTAATTATGAAGATGCTCAGATTGATTACGACCGCCAGCAAAAACTTTTTGATAAAAATGTAATTTCTTACGAGGAATTCAAAAATGCAAAAGTGAGCTATGATTCATCAAAAGAAGAATTAACAGCTGCAGAAAATAATCTCGAATTAATTAAAAACGGGGTTACAAAAAAGGCAAAAACAGCAACCAATACTTTAGTTCGTTCAACCATTGATGGAATGGTTTTGGATGTGCCCATTGAAGTCGGTAATTCTGTAATACAGGCCAATACCTTTAATGCCGGTACTACCATTGCTTCTGTTGCCGATATGAAGGATATGATTTTCGAAGGAAACGTGGATGAAACAGAGGTTGGAAAAATCAGAGAAGGTATGCCAATCGAACTGGAAATTGGTGCAATCGACAAAGAAAAATTTGAAGCTGTTTTGGAATACATTTCTCCTAAAGGTAAAGAGGAAAACGGTGCCATTCAGTTTGAAATAAAAGCTGATGTTAATTTAAAGGAAGGTCAGTTTATTCGTGCTGGATATAGTGCAAATGCTAATATAGTACTGGACAGAAAAGACAGTGTAATGGTTATTCCTGAAGGATTATTGAAATTTGAAGATGATTCGTCGTATGTTGAAATTCTGGTAAACGAAGAAGAACATACTTTTGAAAGGAGATATGTGGAAACAGGTTTGTCGGATGGAATTAACATCGAAATTACAGAAGGTCTGAAAAAAGAGGATAAAGTAAAAGGAGAAAAAATTGATCCGAAAAAATTGAAAGAAAACGAAGCCAGTTAACAAGGAATTTGTTAGTCATTCAAATTGTTTAGTTAAATTAGCACATCAAAAAAAATCAAACAACAATGAAATCTCTTTTAAGCATATTCTCAGTGGTAATGGTTCTTTGTGGATTAACATCGAATGGTCAAAACATTTGGTCATTGCAAACCTGTATCGATTATGCACTGGAAAATAACATTCAAATTAAACAACAGGGAATAAACACTAATTATTACGAAAATCAGTTAAAACAGGCAAAATCTGAAAGACTGCCCAACTTAAATGCTCAAATTGGAAACGATTACAATTTCGGAAGGTCTTTGACTTATTATAACACCTACGAAAATGTAAACTCAGCAACAGTTTCCGGTGGACTTGGAACAGATTTTACCATCTTCAACGGATTGACAATAAAAAATCAAATCGAAAGACAGGAACTGGATCTGCAAGCTACCCTGATGGATTTGAATAAGGCAAAAGATGATGTGATGCTGTACATTGTTCAGGCCTATATGGAAATACTTTTTGCCGAGGAATTGGTTTTGGTTTCGGAAGCTCAGCTTGAAGTGACTCAGCAACAGATAAGTCGTGCCGAACAGTTGGTGGAAGCCGGTAGCCTGGCAAAAGGTTCGTTACTTGAAATTCAGGCCCAACTGGCACGCGAAGAATTAACTTTGGTAAATGATGAAAATGCAGTGAAGCTGGCATATCTGAATTTGTATCAGTTGCTTGAACTTCCTATTTCAGAAAGTTTTCAAATTGAAAAACCGATTCTTCCTGAGGTGAAGGCAAATCTTTCTATATCAAATTCTATCGATGTATATAATAATGCTTTAACAGTCAGACCAGAAATTCAAGCTGCAATGCTAAGGGTTAAAAGTGCTGAAAAACAACTTGATATTGCAAAAGGATATCGTTGGCCAACTTTAAGTTTAAATGCCAATTATTACAATTTGTACAACAATCAATACAAATACATTAATTCGGATAATACAATACCTGTCGATGAGCAATTAAAAAACAACTCACGTGCTTCGGTGGCGTTAGGATTAAGAATTCCTATTTTTAACAGGTCGCAGGTTAAAACCAGTATTGCAAATTCTGAACTGCAAATCAGTAATACTCAATACGAATTACAGACGATTAGCAACACATTGAGAAAGGAAATTGAACAGGCATTTGCTAATGCAGTAGCTTCCTTAAACAAATATGTTTCTACTGAAAAAGCGGTGGAATCAATGTCGGAGGCTTTTCGGTATATTGAAGAGAAGTTTAATGTTGGTATGGTAAATTCAGTGGACTATAATATTCAAAAGAACCAGTTAACGTTGGCTCAATCGCAATTATTGCAAGCTAAATATGAGTTTATTTTCCGTACTAAAATTTTGGATTTCTATAATGGTGTACCGATTGAATTGTAAAAATCAAAAATTAAATATTTTAAAAATCCTGCAGATTTTCTGCGGGATTTTTTTTGTCTTGTTATGACTGCTGCTTGACAGATTGAGATAAGATTCCTCGCTACACATACCAATGACAGATCTCTTATAAGACCCTGAAACGAGTTGCTAATGACATTGAAAGAAAACAACAAGATTCAGACTTCGACTACGCTGCTAATGACGGTCACAGTGAGCGGAGTCGAACTGTGGTTGTGGAAAATAATTGCGAAATAGAATGAAGTGAAGAATCTTCAACTAAATTACTAAATTGTTCATCAACTCTTAATTATGTCACCTGGACAAGAATTAGAAAACCTCAATTTCTTCAAACTCCAATATTATTTTACCGCTTACTTTACCTGTTGAATCTTTTACACTTGAAAAATCAGACTTGCCCATAAATTTTAAAGGGAGGTTAAAACGGTCGGTTTCAAAATTAATTTCAGATTTAACAGGATAATTCATTTGAATATATTCATGTTTTACATTAAATTCTCCTGCTTTTCGGGTGGCAATATTTAATTCCTCAATTCTGGGTTCCGATATCAGTAACTTAACATCGGCAGTAACCCAGTCACTTTTTGGATCAAGCGATACTAATTTGTAAAAATCGAAATCATTTTTTCTTTCCAGAAAAATCCAGTGAACCGGGATTTCCAGAATTTCAGAAAACTGGCCAATGAATCCTTTTTTTGGCAGCAATACAAGTCCTTCACCTTTTATCTTAGGTTTTTTACCATTTTCCAAAAGTATAAAAACTGTTTTCTGAGGTGCCACAATTCCCGGTACATCAATATTGATTTTAACTGTAGTTTTAAATCCGTTTTCAATGCGATATCGTTCAATCAATTGATCAAGGTAATCAGGCTGAGCAGCAATTAAAAAAGTATTAACAGAGAATAATATGATGAGCAATATCTTTTTCATTCAGTGATTTTCAATTTTCTAAATCTAAATAATGATGCTAATATACAAACCGCTGAAAAAATTACGAGCCAGATGGTAGAACTCAAAACCTCAGAGTTAGCGGGATTGGAATAAAACAGAAATTGCCACTTTGCCAGGTGATGTGTAATTAGAAACGATTCCCAGCCTTTAAAAATAGTAGGAGCCATTGTTTGTAAAAGAGTACTAATCACCAAAAATCCCAGAGTAACTAAAATTGCATTTAACGATCTTCTTGTAAAAACACTTACAGAAACAGAAAAGACTGCAAATGTGCTCATGCCTAAAATGGCAAAAAGAAATGCATTAAAAAACTTTGTGAAAAGTTCCTTTTCCTCAACAATTTGAAGTCCTTCAAATATTACAATTAAATCTCCTTTTCCAAAAAGTAACATGGCAGGCAGTACTGAAATGATTGCCCATATGGTCATAAAAATTATTACAAAAATGATTGAGGAAATATATTTTGACATTAAATAATAGCTTCTTCCTAATGGCCTTGTCAAAATTAACCTGATGGTTCCCGACTCAAGTTCAGAACTAAATAAATCGGCAGTTACAATAACGATAAGAATAGGAATATGAATCCAAAGTGTATTGAGGATGACGTAAATGGCCAGGTAACCATTTAATATATTTCCGCTAACCAAAAAATCCCGGTTGAGAGTTTGTAACGCATAATCCAATGCACTTTCTCCCTGACTTTTCAATCCCCAAAAGATTAGTGCTACCAAAATCACCATTAACCCAATACTCAGATAGGTTCTGGTTCTTTTAAGCAACTTGAAAATTTCGATTTTAATTAGCCGATTCATTGGTTATTTCCATGTATTTGTCATGCAAAATACTCGATCGCGATATGCGAAAAGGTATGAAATTTTGCTTGTAAAGATCATTAAGTAAGGCTTCAGTTTCCGAAATGGTAGCCATCAAAATAATTTTATTGTTTTCAAAAAGATTCTCAGGATAATATTGTTTTAAGTTTTTAACAGATTTTGAAAAATGTAATACAACTTTTTGTTTTTCGTTCAGATTATCCTCCATATTACTTTTTAAATAAACACGTCCTTTATTCAGTAATACAAAGTCATCAGCAATTGTTTCCATATCTTCAAGCAGATGAGTAGATACCAATATACCCTTACCTTCATTTTTAAGTGTAACCAGCTGAGCCAGCATTTGTGTTTTTACTTCAGGATCAAGGCCATTAAACGGTTCATCAAGGATCAAAAAGTCAGGATCATTTATCAAAACCTGTGCAAAACCAAGTCTTTGTTTCATTCCACGTGAATAATGTTGTACCTTTTTATTTCCTTCGTTTTGTAATCCAACCAGTTGTAACAATTTTTCCGAATCTGTTTTTGATTTTGAAATTTGAATTAAAAGTTCAAGATTTTCTTTACCACTTAAATAGGAATAAAAATCGGGTGATTCAAGTAAATATCCACAATGATTTCTTAACTCCTCAAACGATTGAAGTTGAATATCATCCAGTCTTACAGTTCCTTTTTCAGGCTTTACCAAACCGGCAAGTATTCTGAAAGCTGAACTTTTCCCCGCTCCGTTTGGACCTATAAGTGTAGTAATTCTTCCCGATTTCAGGGTAAGGCTGACATCGCTCAAAATTTGACGATTATTATATCTCAGGTTTAGTTTGTTTGTTTCTATAATTCTCACCAGCAGAAATATTTACTTGTATAACGGGGAACAAAAAATGTAGATGTCCAGTAGTCTTTAGTAAAGAACATAAATGGTTTATCAATCAACATTGAGGGAATAATATGATACCACCTGTACCCCAATTTGTAAAAATACTTTTCAACTTGATCAGAGATTTTCAACTGACGGGCTGCTTCAACAGCTGCATCCCTTTGACAACTTGATTTCGAAAAGGGTTTTGATATCATTTCTCTAAAACCGTATTTATAGTATAAATCTTTAACCATCTTGTAATTCTGATATCGGCTGTAAGCATCTAACTCGGTGGTAATACAGAGTGAAAAGAAAAACATACTAAGAAATCCCGGAATTGAAATAAAAGCCAGTCCTTCAAATTTTACATGATTAAATGAAATAAGAAATAATGCGAGTGAGCTAAGAAAGAAAAAATGCAAAACACGACCTGCCCGAAGAAAGGTCAGAACTTTCTTATAAAGTATAAAAGTTTCCGGAATCGAAATTTGATCTGATCTCAACATGGTATTCAAATATAAGATTTTTTAAAGAGATTTATATTTTGAAAAGTTATACAACTGAATAAAAACATAAACATTTCTAAAAACGGATTTTAGCCTTACAAAACAGAATTACAAAATATTATTTACGGCATTTTGAGAACATTTTGATAGTTGTTGAATTCTGATAAATCATAACAAATTAATTATTGTAGATTTATTAATTCTGATATCTTTGCGGGCGAAATAAACCTAAGTCAATAAATCTTTTTCCGGAATGAAATCGGTTATACTGCTTTTTATCAGTCTGTTTCTTATTTTTTCAGTAAGTGCCAATGCATTTAAAAAATCGAAAAACGATACAGTAATCAATACTTTTAATAAAGATTTTGTTTACCATTTAAAAAAGTTGAAAGGTGAAATTAAAATGGATGGAATAATTGATGAACAGGACTGGTTAACGGCGGAAAAGGCGAATAATTTTCATCGGGTATTACCTGTCGATACGGGTTATGCATTTCAGCAATCGGAAATACTAATGACCTACGATGACAAGGCCTTGTATATCGCTCAAATTTTTTATGACACCATTCCAGGGAAACGTATAATGGAGTCGTTTCGACGAGACTTTAGTTTTAACAATAACGATAACCTTCTGATTTTTTTCGATACATTTTTAGACCAAACTAATGGCTTTTCATTTGGTATCTCAGCATCAGGAGCCAAGTGGGATGGTACCATGAGCGATGGTGGCCGTATTTCTCTTGACTGGGACTGCAAATGGGAATCGAAAACTAAACACTATGATAACCAATGGGTGACTGAAATGCGAATCCCTTTAAAATCTTTACGTTACCCAAAAGGAAGCCAGCGATGGAATACCAACTTTAGCCGATTGGATTTAAAATCGAATGAAAAATCTTCATGGGCTCCTGTTCCCCGTCAGTTTCCTACAGCTTCATTGGCATATACAGGGTCAATGAAATTTGAAGAACCTCTTCCAAAATCAAAAACACAATTTTCTCTGATACCTTATATCTTTGGTGGAGTGGCAAAAGATTACGAAGCAGGCACAGAAACAGAATATCGAAAGGACTTTGGTTTCGATGCAAAAATTGGTATTTCTTCTTCAATGAACCTTGACCTGACTTATAATCCGGATTATTCGCAGGTAGAGGTAGACAGACAGGTAACAAATATTGACCGTTTCGAACTTTTCTTTCCCGAAAAACGACAATTCTTTTTAGAAAATGCCGACTTATTTGCGGGATTCGGTTACCATTCTGTTACTCCATTCTTTTCCCGACGGATTGGACTGGATGCTCCTGTTTTAGCCGGTGCAAGATTAAGCGGTAAAATAGGAAACGACTGGCGGGTAGGATTAATGAATATGACAACACAGTCTACGGATGAGCACCTTGCCAGAAATTACACCGTTGCTTCTGTTCAGAAAAAAGTTTTTGCCAGGTCAAACTTTGGATTCATATTCGTGAATAAAGAATATTTGAAACAACCAGCCGATACTACAATGTTTAACAGGGTTGTGGGAATCGACTATAATTTGGCAAGCAAAAATAATTTCTGGGATGGTAAATTCTTTTATCACCGCTCTTTTCAACCTGAGGCAATTGATAAACAATATTCGCAAGGAGCTTCAATCAGATACAATACAAAAAACATTAGCGCTGGTTTTGCACAAACATCCGTGGGCGAGAACTACAGGGCTGAGACAGGTTTTGTAAGAAGAACGGGTTATAATTTTCTGGGGCCCTCTTTTTCATACAGGTTTGTTCCGAATCGGAGAATTGTAAGTCATGGAATTTCATTAAGAAACGAGAACTATTACAATGCAGGTTACAGGAAAATTGAACATGAAAACACAATTAGTTATGGGTTTGATTTTCAGGATCGTTCAGAACTGGAAGTAGGTTACAAAGATTATTTTGTTGAACTTCAAAAAGATTTTGATCCAACCCATCAGGGTGAACATTATTTGCCAGCGGGCAGTAAATACAACTTTGGTGGATTTTATGCCGAATACCAATCTACACGGAAAACCATGTTTAACTGGGAAATAGAAGCTGCTAAAGGAACTTTCTACAGCGGAAAAATTCAATATATTGAAGGAGAGTTAGGGTATCGTTTTCAACCCTTTGTTAATCTATCGATGAATTTTAATTATACTGACCTGGATTTGCCGGCACCCCATGAACGGACAAAATTTTTATTGTTGGGGCCAAAAATGGATGTAACCTTTACTGATAAACTATTTTGGTCGACTTTTATTCAGTATAATGAACAGATTCAGAATATGAATATTAACACAAAAATCCAATGGCGCTATCAGCCTGTTTCTGATATTTACCTGGTTTATACTGATAACTATTTTCCGGATACCTGGGCCTCAAGAAATCGTGCTTTGGTATTAAAAATGACCTATTGGTTTAATTAAAGATTTAATTCTTTATTTTACCAAAATGTTAAACCCAAAATCTCTTAACTTTTTAATTTTACACATCGGCAAATTCAATTATCTTTGCGCGTCTTAAAAACCAGAAGAAACTTTAATTGTTAAAACAATAGATTTATAACGTAAAAAACTCGTAGTCAAATGAAAGTAACAGTAGTAGGAGCTGGAAATGTTGGAGCAACCTGTGCCCAGGTTGTTGCTGAAAAGAACATTGTTCAGGAAGTTGTTCTTGTTGATATTAAAGAAGGTATTTCGGAAGGAAAAGCCCTTGATTTATGGCAGACTGCCCCAATTAATTATTACGATTCAAGATTAATTGGATCAACAAACGATTATGCAAAAACAGCAGATTCAGAAGTTGTTGTTATTACATCAGGTGTTCCACGTAAACCCGGAATGAGCCGTGACGACTTAATTTCAATCAATGCCGGAATTGTAAAAAGTGTTACAGAGAATGTAGTAAAATACTCTCCAAATGCTAAAATCATAATCGTAGCAAATCCATTGGACGTTATGACTTATGCATCTTATGTAACTGCTAAATTACCTAAAAATCAGGTGATGGGTATGGCAGGTATTCTTGATACTGCTCGTTACCGTGCTTTCCTGGCAGAAGCATTGGATGTTTCTCCGCGGGATATTTCAGCTCTGTTAATGGGTGGACATGGCGATACTATGGTTCCGCTGCCGCGTTACACTACTGTAGCCGGGATTCCTGTTACTGAAATGATTGACGAAGAAAAATTAAATGCAATTGTAGAGCGCACTAAAAAAGGTGGTGGCGAATTGGTAAACCTTATGGGAACTTCGGCATGGTATGCGCCTGGTGCAGCTGCAGCTCAAATGGTTGAGGCAATTGTGATGGACCAAAAACGTGTTTTCCCTTGCTGTGTTAAATTGGAAGGTGAGTATGGTTTAAATAATATGTTTGTTGGTACACCTGTTGTTCTTGGCAAAAACGGTATTGAAAGAATACTTGAAGTAGATTTAAACGAAAGCGAAAAAGAATTGCTTCACAATTCAGCAAATGCTGTTAAAGGCATAATGGATGTGCTCGATGGAATGAATATTTTATAAGCAACAGATATTTAATAAAATTGAAAACGGTTGGTTCTTTTAGAGTCAACCGTTTTTATTTCGGCTATTTCCGAAGTAAAGGCACCTTCCAAAAATCGGTTAAAACTAATAGACAGTTTTAACTGATTTTTTATACTGAACAAGCTCCATTTTTGTTTTGATTGATTTTTGGG